>Ga0209274_10000742_pt1 | contig 17956 bp, 10 predicted proteins | sample HubBroMetageREF1_FD_188343 | JGI IMG/M metagenome (GOLD analysis project Ga0209274, IMG submission 188343) | Reference soil microbial communities from the Hubbard Brook experimental Forest, New Hampshire, USA - Hubbard Brook CCASE Soil... | ecosystem: Environmental > Terrestrial > Soil >...
GGGAAGGAGGTGTCCCGGCAATAGGAACCGTTTCAGCAGCCGGCGACTTTCTGGTAGCGCCTCTAGCGAAACTCTATCTGCTGACGGGCGACCAGCGCTATCTTGCGACGGCCGAAGCGGCGCTAAGGGCTTACTATGCGCAGTACGGGCAGGATTTGCATCGTCCGTACTGGGGTGCGACGCTCGACGCGGGATCGGAAGACAAGGAGGCTGCCCAGGGATTCCTGCACGGGGCTATCGCCCTCTATGAGGCGACAAAAAATCCGGAATTCCTGCGATGGGCCCAAGATTCCGCGGATTGGTTGCTGACATGGTATTACGTATACGACGTAGATTTTCCAGCCACAGCTCCTCTGCACGGGGTCTTGAATACGGTCGGTTGGACCGCCATCTCCGTCCAAAACGAAGAGATTGATGACTACGGTGCATTCCTGGCACCGGATTTTTATCGCCTTGGCACTTACCTTCACGACGAGCGCTACCAGCAAATCGGTCGAACGATGTTCGAGGCAATTACTCAAACGATTGCCCGGCCGGGGCTGATGTTTGGATGGGACACAGTGGGGTCACAGGCCGAGCATTACAACCAGACCAACTGCACTTATGTGCGCGATGGAGGCTGGCGAGGAACTTTTTGGACGCAGGACATAAGTTGGGTATACGCGGCAACGCTTTATAACGGCACTAAAATGGCAGAACTCGGCGCGCTTAAATGGTAAGACAGAAACACCCCATGCAATGGCTTCGGCGAACGCGGTCTCATTCGCCCAATCTAGGGACAACTGCCAGTGATATCGCTCGTCCTTTGACTATAGGGGAGATCTCCTCAACATTTCTGAAAATCAAAACTGAAAATTGGCGGCGTACACTGGATCCAAATCTCACTGGGGCCTTTCATACTAGGCACCCATCAAGAATCGTGCGGTCCCCGCGTGATAACGATAGGCTCCAAAGTAAAATGCTGATCTAGCGGCCGATGCTGGTTGGTGCCGGGTGCGCAGACCGAACGGGGGGAAATACATGGATGCCGCTCAGGGGAGTACGTTAGAAGGACGTGCTCCGAGGAAGTTGCCCAAAGGCGTTAAGGTCTTTGACGTCGATATTCATGCGCACGAAACGCCAGCAGCCCTCCTCCCTTACTGTGAGATGCCATGGCGTAAATCTCTGGAAGTGATCAGCAAGGTTCCGGAGCGCTATCTCGATATCCCGTCGTTTGCGCCACTACTGGCAGTCTGGACACCTCCTTTTCCGCAGGCTACGGGTGATCGCCGCAACACAGTCACTTCGGCAAAGCAAATGCGCCAGGATCTCGATGAGCTTTGCGTCGACGTCGGCGTTATTTTCCCGGACAACCTGCTCATGCTCGCCGCCTTGAGAGACGCGAATTACGCAGTGGCGCTTGCGCGTGCGTATAACCGATGGCTGGTTGACGAATGGCTCGGCGAAGATAATGGGATAAAGGGTGCGATCGTTGCGCCATCGCAAAACCCTATGGTTGCGGCCGAGGAAATTCGCTGTTACGCTTCGCATAAAAACGTGGCTGCAATTTATTTGCCTTCGAGCTGTGTGCAGCCATTGTACGGCGATCGTTGCTATGATCCGGTTTACGAAGCAGCCCAGGAAACGGGGCTTCCCGTGATGCTGCACAGCGTGACCGCAGTGTTCCCAGTTTTCCCTTTCAATCTCAATTGCTTCAGCACGAACTTCTCCGCGCACATCGTGTCGCACGGATTCTCCATGGTCGCCAACCTTTTGAGCATGATGGAAACAGGCGTTCCCGCGCGATATCAAAAACTAAAAATCGGCTTTTCCGAGGCAGGAATCGGCTGGGTGCCCTGGATCATGCTGCGCATGGACAAGGAATACATGGAACGGCGGCGCGAACTTCCGTATCTGACCGATTTGCCGAGCGCCTACGTCCGGCAAATGTTTTTCGCCACTCAGCCGATTGAAGAGCCTGGAAACATGCAGGTTATGGCGACGATTCTTTCCTTGTTCGGCGGAGAGAATTCCGTGATGTTTGCCTCCGACTGGCCCCATCATGACTTCGATCATCCCAACAAGGTGCTGCAGATACCCGTGCCTCCAGAAACCCAGCGGAAGATTCTGGGCGAGAACGCGAGGCGCTTTTTGAAATTACCGAAGGAGGGGGCATGAGTGCCGAATACGTGGTGGCTCGAGTGGAAGACTTGCCGGAGGGCACTCACAAAGTTGTCGAAGCAGGTGGACGCGAGATTGGAATCTTCAATGTGCGAAGCCACTATTACGCTCTTCCCAACAATTGTCTCCACCAGAACGGTCCGCTATGCAAAGGGACGGCAAGCGGTACAGTCGAGGCCAACGCCGAGACCGGCTGGAAACCACAGTGGGTGCGCGACGGAGAGATCATTGTTTGTCCCTGGCACACCGCGGAATTTGACATCATCACGGGACAGTGCCTCGCGGATCCACGGCGGCGCCTTCCGACTTATGAAGTAAGTGTGGTCGGGTCAGAAATCAAAGTACGAATGCTCTGATTTCGGGGAAATGGGTGCGTGCGGTATAGGATTGGGGAGCGCGGTCAAAATGTTGCGCACTAGGATCGGAATCATTGGAGCGGGATGGTGGGCAACCGAAAATCATATCCCCGTTCTCCAGTCTCTGCCGAATGTAGAGGTGACCTCCATTTGCGGGTTAGGACGCGAACAACTCCAGAAGGTGCGACAAAAGTTTGGAATCGGTTTTGCCACGGAGGACTATGAGGTACTCTTGTCGCGCCCGGACGTCGACGGAGTGGTCGTGAGCTCGCCGCACAACTTTCACTATCGACATGCGGCAGCGGCCTTGGAGCGTGGTTTTCCGGTGCTGTGCGAGAAGCCAATGGCGCTCGACACTTCGGAAGCGGGCCGTTTGGTGAAACTTGTCGAAGCCAAAAGCTTGCCGTTTCTGATTCCGTACGGATGGAACTACACCGAGCTGGCAGACCTCGCAAAGGACGCAATCGACAGTGGAGAAATCGGTGAGGTAGAACACGTTCTCTGCCATATGGGTAGTCCGGCGCGTGACCTGCTGAGCGGGACTGGTGCGTGGGTGGCAGAGCGGGCCTTGCTGAAACCGGCGCAAGGAACTTGGAGCGACCCCTCTGCCGGGGGAGGATTCTCTCATGGGCAATTGAGCCACGCCTTGGGCTTGATGCTTTGGGTCACCGGTCTCCAGGCGTCGGAGGTGTTCGCGCACGTGCAGCGATCTTTATCGGGATCCGACCTATCCGTGGCGATCAGTTGCCGATTCAGCAACCGTGCTACGGGAATGTTGGGAGGAACGGGAGGGATACCGTCTCGTTCCTTGTTCCAGGTGGACATCAGGGTTTTCGGAAGTACGGGGATGCTGCTGCTCGACATAGAGCGCCCGCGGCTTGAGATCCGTGGCAATAATGGGAAGCATTTCTCTGCACCGACCAACCATCCGCCCGGGATGTACGAGTGCATCGAACCCTTGAAAGTGTTTGTCGGGCTGCTGCAAGGTGAACCCATGGAGAATCGATCGCCGGCCTGGCTCGGCAAGAGAGTCGTGGACGTCCTAGATGCAAGTTTACGCTCCGCTTGCACAGGAAAAACCGTGTCGATCAGCTGAACAATTTGATGCGGTCTGTATTTGAGTGTGCTGGTTGTAAAACGTCATTCACACAGGAAGTATCCAAGGAGGGAGTCGCGCGACGTTTTGTCTGGGTTCCAACCTGTTCCACCTTAGTGTGAGTCGGGAAGGGGTGGCGTTCCGCTGGCCCCGACGAGGAAATCGAGATCCGCGCCCTCGCTCGCCTGCAGTACGTGCTCGATGTACAGTTTGACCCAGCCGCGTTTCGCTAACTGCGGCGGAGTCCACTCCGCGCGGCGCTTTCTCAGGGTCGTCTCATCCACATCCAAAAGAATCGATCGCGCCGGCACGTCGAGCGTAATCATATCTCCGGAACGGACTACGGCCAGCGGACCGCCCGCCGCTGCTTCAGGACAAACGTGAAGCACTACGGTTCCGTAGGCGGTGCCACTCATTCGCGCATCGGAAATGCGAACCATATCAGTAATACCCTTGCGGAGAACCTTTGGCGGCAGCGGCATGTTCCCGACTTCCGCCATTCCCGGATAACCCCGCGGGCCGCAGTTCTTGAGAACCATCACGCAGTTCTCGTCAATGTCTAACGATTCGTCGTTAATGCGCGAGTGGAAATCGGCGATCGATTCGAACACAACCGCACGCCCGCGATGCTGCAGCAGATGCGGGCTGGCCGCAGAAGGTTTAATGACCGCGCCGTCTGGTGCGAGATTGCCGCGCAGCACAGCGATCCCGGCATCGTTCTTAAGCGGCACAGCGATCGTGCGGATTACGTCTCGGTTCCAACAGGCTGCTTCTTTGACGTTCTCCCATATGGAGCGGCCGTTCACCGTCAGTGCGTCGCCATGGAGAATGCCGGCTTCGCCCAGTTCCCGCAGCACGACAGGCAATCCCCCAGCGTAGAAAAAATCCTCCATAAAATACTTTCCGGAGGGCATCAGGTTGACCAAGCAGGGAAGGTGTGATCCCAGCCGATCCCAATCATCGAGAGTGAGATTCACGCCTACTCGTCCGGCGATCGCGACCGAATGAATCACGGCGTTGGTGGAGCCGCCCACGGCGGCGTTGGTGAAAATCGCGTTTTCAAAAGCAGCACGCGTGAGGATATGCGACATCCGCATATCCTCACGAACCATCTCAACGATGCGGCGTCCCGTCATCTGCGCGAGCGTGCTGCGCCGGGCATCGACCGCGGGGATCGCGGCGTTGCCCGGCAAACTGATACCCAGTGCTTCGACCATGTTGGCCATTGTGGAAGCGGTTCCCATGGTCATGCAATGGCCCTTGGAACGAGACAGGCAGCTTTCCACTTCACAGAATTCGGCAGAAGTCATGTTTCCGGCGCGCACTTGCTCCGACATCTGCCACACGTTGCTGGCGCCAATGTCTCGCCCTTGGAATTTTCCGTTCAGCATGGGACCGCCCGAAAGTCCAATGGTCGGTAAATCGCAGGACGCCGCTCCCATGAGCAATGCCGGCGTGGTCTTATCGCAACCCATCATCAACACGACGCCATCGATGGGGTTTCCGCGAATCGATTCCTCGACATCCATGCTAACGAGGTTTCTGAATAGCATCGCCGTCGGCCTGATTTGCGTTTCGCCGAGCGACATCACCGGGAACTCCAAGGGAAAGCCGCCGGCCTCCCACACGCCTCTTTTCACGCATTCCGCAAGCTCGCGAAAATGGGCGTTGCAGGGGGTCAACTCGGACCACGTGTTGCAGATGCCAATGATGGGTCGGCCGTCGAATAGATTGTGGGGCCAGCCCTGGTTCTTCATCCAGGCCCGGTAGATAATGCCGTCGCGGTCCATACGACCATACCAGTCCTGGCTTCGCAGCTTTTTCATAATTGGCGCCAATGTGCCCCCAAGTTTCAATCGGCGAACTCACCTGCTCGGTACAAATGTCGGTAGCCCGCTAGACTTCTGTATATTGTCGACAATAATGATATCGCATTTGGCCAGTCCACACGAATTGCACCTTTCTCAATTCCCAAGGAGTTTTACATCGGACTGCGGAAATGAAAGTGGCCAGAGCCGACTTCGAATATGGCGGAGCCGTTTTCTCCTCGAACGAACCGAGCTCCGGCAACCTCACGAACTTCACGCCCACTCTCTTGAATTTTCGAGGAATCCGCTGTGGGGAGATAAATCGTCGCGGACGTATTGGGAGGGACAAGGAGATCCAAAGAAAAGGAAACGCCTTCGATTTTCCAGTCGATTGCAATTCGTCCACGAACGGAGTCGTAGACTCCTTTGGCCGATGTCAGGTTCCCGCCCAGACGAGGATGAACGATGAAATGCTTGTAGCCGGGGTAGCTCTCGTCAGGGGCCAACCCCACTACGTTTCCCCAGATCCATTCGCCGACAGAACCGAAGGCCACGTGGTTCAGGGAATTCATCGCCGTATGGTTCTGAAAACCGCGATCAGCGACATACCCGTCCCACCTTTCCCAGATGGTCGTTGCGCCCATGTCGAGCATGTAGCCCCACGAGGGAAAGCTGTGGAGGTTGAGCAAACGATACGCTTCGTCGTTGTGACCCCCGGCGGTCAGTTGAGACATCAAGCTGCGCGTGGCGTGGAAGCCAGTGGAAACGTGGCCGTTGTAGCGCGAGAGACCTTCGAGCAAATGATCAACGGCTTTCAGCCGTAAATCATCGGGCAGCAGACCAAAATCCAGCGCCAGGGCATATCCAGCTTGCGTATCGCCTTCGATGCGGCCGTCAGGGCTTTCGTACGCCTGGTTGAAGGCCGTCTTGATCTTAGCGAACAATTCCGCGTAGTAACGCGCATCATCGGTACGTCCGATTGCCGCCGCCATTTTCGAGAGAATTTCCGTGCTGTGCGCGAAGAAGGCTGTCGCAAAGACAACATGGGGAGTTGTGCCGCCTTGCTGGGGCCAGCCAGGCTCAACCAGCGTGTCGCCATTTAACCAATCGCCGGGATCGATGCCGCGCTCATTTTTCCAAAGCAAGTCGGGATTGTTCCGATGTACAAAATCAACCCACCGCTTGGCGGATTCATACTGGACTTTAAGCATTTGTATATCACCGTAATTCTCATACATGCGCCACGGGATGACGATTCCGGCGTCCGCCCACGCTGGGGAGCCGGCCAGCAGATTCCTCTGGAAAACTGGAGCGATGGTCGAAGTGACATTCATAGGATTGGGCGCTACGTCAGGGAAACGCCCATCCGCGGATTGGTCATCGCGCATGTCCTGCATCCATTTTGTGAAGAAGCCCGCCATGTCCATGTTGAAGATGGCCGTTTGCGAGAATGTTAGTTCGTCGCCCGTCCATCCGAGACGCTCATCGCGCTGGGGGCAGTCGGTGGGGATCCCAATCATGTTGGATCGTTGCGTCCACAATATGTTGTTCATTAGTTTGTTCAGATAAGCGCTTGAGCTGCTGAATTGCCCGACCTCCGCAGAAGAGGAATGGGCCACACGAGCAATCACCGTGTCCGGCTCTGGTGGCTCAGGCAATCCTGAAACTTCGATATAACGGTAGCCGTGAATCGTGAAATGGGGCTCAAAGGTTTCTTGCCCTAACCCGCGCAGGATGTAGCGATCGGTCTGCCAGGCATTTCGAAGGTTCGGGACATACACGCTTCCGTCGGGGTTGAGAGCCTCGCCATGACGGATTGTGATGACGGTGCCGGCGCGGCCTTTCACTTTTAATCGTGTCCACCCTGCGTGATTTTGACCCGTATCGAAGATATAGACACCTGGGGTCGTCTCGGCTACGGAGACAGGCGTGATATCGTCGGTGACTCGGACCGGTTCATTCCTCTGCGAAACAAGCGCTTCAGTTCCATCCGGCGCGGCGGCGACTGGCAGCCAGCTCTTGTCATCAAATTTCGGCGTGTCCCAACCTGGTTGTTCCTGGCGCGCATCGTAGGTCTCGCCGTCATAGACGTCGGAGGACACAATGGGACTTTGCGGGGAACGTTTCCAAGATTCATCCGTCACAATGGTATCAGTCCGGCCGTCGGCGTATTCGACGTCGAGGTGCATCAGGAATTGGGGCGTTGGGCCGTAGATTCTTCGCGCAGGCATAAGCCCCACGTGACCTGCGTACCAACCAGCGGCAAGATAGACGCCAATTGCGTTGTCGCCTTGCTGCAGTAGGGAGGTGACGTCATAGGTTTGGTATTGAATCCGTTTGGAGTAATCCGTCCACTCGGGTGCAAGCATATGATCGCCAACACGATTCCCGTTGATCCGCAACTCATACAGCCCGCGGGCTGTCGCGTAAACTGTCACGCGACGAATGTTTCCATTCAGGGAGAAGGATTTTCGAAACATCGCCGTGGGTTGGATCAGGAGCCGGCTGTGAATGGTATCGATTATCCCGTCAACCAAATAAGCCTTCGACCAGCCGGGACCCTCCGAAGAGTCGAGCGCACTGACGGGCTTTCCCAGCGCGAGGTTCTGTCCGTTCGCGAGTACCTGCATTTCCGCCAGTGCGAAACTTGAGAAAAGCTCATTCTCTTCGTGGAGACGAGTGACGACCAATCGGACATATCGAGCTTGGGTGGGGGCAAACCGGTAGATCAGGGCTGAGCCATCCATACGGGGAGCTTGCACATCTTGCTGCGTTTGGTCCACCACGGTCGAGGCATTGCGAAAATCAGCGTGGTTCGAGATCTCGATCTTGAACCGCACTGGAAAGGAGTATGCAGGTCCCCCTGGCTGCCATTCGTAGGGATATGCAGGGTAAAGGCGAATGGCGTCGATCCGTGTCTCCTCTCCCAGATCCACCGCGACCCATTTTTCCGTGTCGGGGCTAGAGGCTACGGCGCACCGATATCCACTGTTGACGCCGCGGCGAGTCTTTTCCTCGTCCTCCGAAGTCGTGACGGTAGTAAGATCGGAAATCCACTGGGAGGCCCACTGAGATTTCTCGAGAAGTCCCATCGACCAGTAGGCATTCTCGCTCCAACCGGAGGGCCGATCTCCTTCGTCCCAAACGCGGACCTTCCAATAGTAGAAATGTTTGCTCTCTAGCGGTTTTCCCGCATAGCCAATCTCGGTCGTTTGTCCCGAGGGAACTTTCCCGCTGTCCCAAAGGTCACCTCGAGGCGCCGCTAGCTTATCGGGACTGCTCGCCACGACGATCTGGTAGGCCGTTTGGCGCTGGTCGCGCAGCGAATCATTCGCGGACGCAAGCGTCCAACTCAGCCGTGGTCGAGCCGCATCAATTCCGAGAGGATTCGTCAGATATTCCAAGCGAAGGTGTGTTACGACCAGAACCGGCAAGTTCTCGCTGTTTGCACCAATATTGAAAAGGAGCAAAAGTATCATCACGGTTAGCAGCACGCGTCCCATGGCCCTTCCCCTGTTGCAGGATGATGGATCCAATTCGGCGTCTCCTCTTTTCCTCATCAATTCACGCATTTGACGGAAACGACTCTATTTTCACCCGGTCGCTCCCAAGGAATTCGGGCTTTAGCTCTACGCCTAGGCCGGGACCGTGCGGCAGTCCCAGTTTCCCGTTCACTGGAGCCCCGGTGGAAGTCGCAATCGGAACATACCGCTCGCCATAATGACGGCGCACGGTTTCGAGGATCAGAAAATTGGGAGTCGCAATCCCGAAATGCCAGTTGGCGAAATGCGTGATGGGTCCGCTGCAGTTGTGTGGCGCTATCGGGAGATAGTACGTTTCCGCAGCGTTGGCGATCTTCTTAGCCTCGGTGATGCCCCCGCACCACGCGAGGTCGAGCATCACGATGCTCGCCGCACCGTTCTCCAGCAGTTCACGGTATCCCCAACGAGTCAGAAGGCGTTCACTCACGCAAAGCGGCTGCCGGCATTTCTTGGAGAGGGTGGCATAGGCGGCGAGATTGTCTTGCGGCAGAATCTCCTCGAGCCACATCACTTTGTACGGCTCCAGAGCCTCTGCGATCTGAATTGCACAGGGGAGATTCCAGTAGGCGTGAAATTCCATCGCAATTTGCATGGAATCGCCGAAGGCTTCGCGGATCTTGCGCAACGGCTCCATGCAGGCTTTGATCTCGGCTTTAGAAATCGACTGGCCGTGGTTGCGTTCTCCCACGCCGTCAAACGGCCAGATTTTCATCGCCGAAATGCCAGCCGCCGCAAGTTCACGCGCCAGCTCCACAGGATGGGTATTGAAATCGTACGCATCGTCGTAACAGGTGTTGTACACGGGAATCGAGTCCCAGGATTGCCCTCCCAGCAAGCGGTACAAGGGCAGATCGACAGATTTCGCGAGCAGATCCCAGAGGGCCACGTCGAGGGCGCTAATCGCCCGAATTTCAGCTCCTGCCCACCCGCGATAGTGAACGGCGCGAAACAAGTCGTGCCAAATGGCTTCAATGTCGCGCGGATCGCGGCCGATCATCCTCGGGGCCAGGTCATTGAGCACGACGGCTTTTTCCACAGTGCTCGCAGGGCACGTTTCTCCCAGCCCTATGATTCCCTCGTCCGTATGAATGCGTACCCACAGCCATCCGATCACACCCCAATGCACTTCCGTACTCCGGCGAAGTTCCACAGCGTCCACTCTGGTAATTTTCATGGGACTACGTTGCCTTCCTTCTCAAACCAGGAGATACGAGCGATGTCAACCTCGCTTTGCAATTGCGGTCTTCGAGTACAAGGAAGAATCGAGAAACCCTATCTCCGAAAATCATGTAGGCATCTCAATGATCGTCCTCACGTTGGTAGCCACGGAGGCTTCATAGTGGCTAAGGCCCTTTGACATTGCTTCCGAAAGAGGCAGCCTTTGGGTGATGAGCGGCTCAGCCCGGAGCCTACCGTCGGAGAGCATGGCGATAACGCTCGGAAATTCATCGCCGTAGGCGCGAGACGTAACCACTTGCTGCTCCTTTCCCATCAACGAATTAAAATCAAACTCGAACGGTCCGGGAAAGACTCCCACGACGCAGATCGTGCCTCCGCCAGAAGTCAAATCGGGCGCAAGCCGGAACGCCGGCGCTGCTCCCACGCATTCGAAGGTCGTGGCGGCTCCCCCACCTTGTGTCAGCTCCTGAATCGCAGACTTAGGATCGGTTTGTTCCGAATTGATGAAATATGCCGCTCCCAGCTGGTCCGCGAATGGCCGCTTGGATTCGCACTTGTCGACGACAAAGACCTCGCGCACACCCGCAGCCAAAAGACATTGAAGAACACAGAGCCCTATGGCACCACCTCCCACGACTGCTACCTGACTTCCAATTTCGATCCTGGCCCGTCTTACAGCGTGAAGAGCGACGGCCAAAGGCTCGACGAGAGCACCCGCCTCGTTTGAAATGCGTGAACCCAAACAATGGCAGCAATACTCAGGAACGACGGCACGTTCGGCAAATCCTCCATCGCGGTCAAACCCGATGTAAGCGGCCGAGCGGCAGAGTTCGTACAGGCCGCGGTTGCAGTACGCACATTCGCGGCAGGGATCGACAGCATTCACCGCGACGCGATCTCCCGGCTTCAGCCGGCGGACGTCTGGCCCGATTTCCTCCACCACTCCAGAAAATTCATGACCGACTACGAGCGGAATCGATCGGCCGGAGCGCGGATGAGGAGTCTGAGCGATATAGAGCGGGCCATGCAGATACTCATTGAAATCCGTATGGCAGAGCGCAGCGCACTTCACACGGAGGCGGACTTCGTGCCGCCCTAGTTCGGCTGGTTCAGGGAAATCCTCCAGGCGAATATCTCTTCTTCCGTGGTAGACAAGTGCCTGCATTGCAGCTCGATCCTTCCCCGCGCTCTCGATCGCGACTTCTCCGCTACAAAACCGAACGATCCTTTGGGCCTACGGCGTTGGCGCAGCCTTTAGAAGAGTCTTCTCCAAGAACGTGGCCGCAGGCCGTGGAATCCCGTTGGGATAGAAAATGTCGGTGTAGGGATCAAAATCCCGAGAAATCACCATTCCCCAGCCGATCCAGCCGATGGGCGACTTCATGAGAATAGGCAAGACCTCCTCATAGTGCGCCAGCTGCGCTTCGTCGGTGGCCATCGCTCCAAAGCTAGGCTTACCGAAATCCCAGTTCGCAAGCGTCTCCGTAATCAAAATCTTTTTCCTCGCGACTACACTGAACGCTTGGGCTTTCTCGATCTCCCTGCCCAACGCAGCCGCGTCGCCATAGACATGAAATGTAATGACATCAGATAGATCAGAGTGCTTTTCTGCATCGTCCAAGCGTGCCCATCCTACCGTGCCGATCTCGTTTGGAAACCGCCGCTTGAGATAGTCATGGAAATGTACGAGGAAAGCGTCGCGAACTTTTTCCATTTCGGGCGCGATCAGCAAAGTCGCGCTCAAGGGCCCTTCGGAGGCGAATTCCGGTTCGTTCATCAGGTCCCACAGCAGAACGTTCGGGTTGTTTTTCATTCGTTCAACAATCGCATCGACATATTTCTCAAGCTGGGGATACCACTCGGGCCCTAACCGGTCGTTCCCGGGTGTTGACTGCCAGTTCTGCCAAAGAAGGGTCATAAAAGGTGTGCTGGCACCGACAGGAACCAGGGTCCTGGCTCCAAATCCATGCGCATAGTCGTGGAAGAGGTGCGCCATGAAGGCTTTCTGTTCGGGAGTAAATCGCGAACTGCTTTGATACTGATCGTAGGCGTCCTTCGCCGTTATCCATTTCAAGTCTTGATGAGGGCGAACGCCGCAGGAGTCAAACAGAACAATCTCAGCACGCAAATGGTACTTCGCACAAAGCCGCAGCGCGTCCTCGACGCGATCCACCATGGTCCCGCCCAATTCCACGAACGCGTCATAATTGAGCCATAGTCTCACACTGTTGTACCCAACCGAAGAAACCAGCCGGAGTTCATTTTCGAAAGCATCATGGTCGTAATCGCGCCAAATCTCATAGGTGTTCGAGGCATAGGAAGGAATGAAATTCGCTCCACGAATGTTGGACCAATCTGTACCGGCGATCTTGCTTTCAAGGGTTCTGTCGGCATCGGACGCGAAGACATGATGACGCGGCATGGCAACAGAAATAGAGATGCCGCAAATGAGAAGGACCGTTAAAGGAACATACGACGAGCACAGCTTTTCGAGCCCTCTTAGCAATGGCGGAAGGAAATCGTCCATGTCGAAGTGGGTTCGATTGCCCCTCCGGCGCTCGCGGGACAGGCAAACGCGCTGGAAGAGTTGAGTTACGTCTTCTCGCATTTCCGGCTCCTCTTGTGGCTACGAAAGCAAATCCTTTCGCCTGCGACCGCCATAACCTCGCCTCGTCGGAACGGTCCCCTCTCCCGACGACTGCAGCGCGCCCGGAAGGTCTGTTGTCTGCGAGATACTGGCAATTTTGAGATTTCTATAAAACTGTTCGTATCGCTTCCGGCTATCCTCGAGATGCTCCAGCATCCTGCGGTGGGCTAATTTAGGCTGGCGGTGTCGAATGGCTTCGAAGATTCTCGAATGAAAATCAAAATTTCTCTTGCCGGTTTGATCGGCGGTAATTTTCGTCCGGCCTTCCAGAAGAAGATCGCGAAGAGAAACCATAATGCCCTGTAAGACGGCGCTGCGGGCCGCTTTCATGATTTCATCGTGAAAGCCGATTTCACTTTCCAGATACTTCTCCATTTGTCCGACGGCGCCCTGCATTTTTCGGAGACACTCCTTCATGCGGTCCAGCTCGATTTTTGTGGCACGTTGTGCTGCTAACTCCGCCAGGAAGGGCTCGATCGCGATGCGTGCTTCGATCAGACCCATAAAATCGACGGCGCTGAGAAATGTGCTGAAGTAGATAGCCGTTTTGAAGAGATTCCGGCTGTCTTCTGTGACATAGGTCCCGTCTCCCGTGCGGCTGACAAGAAGGCCAATGAGATTCAAGGCCTTGAGCGCTTCCCGCAAAGTCGGTCGACTTACCTGGAAAGCCCGAGCAAGTTCGGCTTCGGATGCAAGCTTTTCGCCCGGTTTCAAGACCCCAGTTCTCAGCAGCTCCTCGAATCGATATACGACCGCTTGAAAAAAGGAAGCCTTCTTAATGGGCATCCAGCTCTTGACGGTCACAGCTCACCTCCTGCCACTCTTCCGTTTCGCGCGATTTTTCCCCACGGGAACAGGGGTTTGGCAAAGGTACACTGGAACGTCGCGGCCGCAACTTTAATTTCAGGATTCTCTCGGGCCCAGGCCGTTCGAAGGATGCGCCAGTCGAAAAAGGAACGGATTCCAAAATCCCTGATCCTATTTGCGTTGCCTATGCACCCCATAAAATTTACCTTGACACACATTTCTAAATAATGTCAAGCTGCCTGACAGCCAACATAACCAAATAAGTTTTTCTTACGTGGTCTCAAGGCTTTCGGGGGTGGGAGTGAAAATCCGGGGGCAAGCTCTGTCGTGCGCGGTCGTTCCTTCGGCTTATTTTAAGAATGCACGTACGGAGATTGTCTGGGGGGAAAGTCAATGAATCATCGATGGCTAGCTGTAGTGGCTGTCCTGTTGTCCGTTCCGGTTTGGTTGTCGGCTCAGGTTTCGACGGGCACTATCACGGGCCAAGTCACGGACGTAAGTGGTGCGACGGTACCCAACGCGCCGGTGGTCATCACCGACGTGAGGTCAAACGTCACCCGCAGTTTGGTGACCGACTCGGCCGGCCTTTATTCCGCGCCGAACCTGGTGCCGGACGAATATAGCGTTCAGGTGACCGCGAACGGCTTCCAAGCCCAGACGAAGACGGGCCTCGTTCTCTCCATCGGCCAGACGATCACGCTCAATTTTACTTTGGTTCCTGGAACGCAAAAGCAATCGATCACGGTCGTCGGTTCGGCGCAGCAATTGGTGGATACCACAACCTCCATGCTGGGTACTGTCATTACGGAAGAGGCGGTTCAGAACCTTCCACTGAATTCGAGAAATTTCCTGGACTTGGTTCCCTTGGTCCCTGGCGTACAGCCGGCCGCCGAAGGAAGAACTACAGGAACCAATTTCAATATCAGCGGCGGACGCGACGTGGCTACCAGCTACCTGATCGACGGCTTGGACATATCCCTTCCATCGAACGGTGCGGTTCGCATAACCCCCGCGGGCCTGGACGCGATCGGCGAGTTCTCTGTTTTGACGAGCAACTTCAGTGCCGAATACGGCCGTTCGATGAGCGGAATTATTAACGTGCAGCTTCGCTCCGGCACGAACAGTCTCCATGGTTCCGCCTTCGAGTATTTTCGTAACGCGGTTCTAGATGCTTCTCAGTTGGGTTCGAACGGGCAACAACTGCCCTATGTCTTCAACCAGTTTGGAGGCTCAGCTGGCGCGCCCATCATCAAGAATAAACTCTTTATTTTTGGCGACTACCAAGGCGAGCGGATTCGGCAGTCGGCCACGGCCTTTGAAAACGTTCCGTTGCCGGCCATGATCAAGCCGAATGCTTCGGGGAATTACGATTTCTCGGCACTCTGTCCTGCGCAAGGTGGTACCTTCTCCGCCGCGGGACTTTGCAGCGTGCCGCAGGGCCAGATTTATAATCCATTTGTGTCTCCGCGGACACCCTTCGCGAACAATCAGATTCCCCAGGGCCTCGCCGATCCGACCTCAGCCTTGGCTATGTCCAACTTTCCAGCGCCCACCAAAAACTGCGTGGGAAATACTCCCGGATGTCTATTCAACTTCGTCGTGCAACAGGGAAATCCCGTGAATATTGACGGCGGCGACCTCCGTGTGGATTACGACCCCACCGATAAGGACCGGATTTCCTTTGCGATGATCATCCGCCAGCTTTACCAAAACCTAAGCGAGCCGCTCTACGGGGATCAAATTAATGGAAACTTAATCGTTAATCTTCAGGGACAACCCGAGCGGGTTTATTCAGTGAACTACACGCATGTGCTCAGTTCGAGCATGGTGAATGAGTTTGTCTTCGGTTTCACGCGCGACATTATCATCGGGTATATCTCGCCGGGAATGCAGTATCAGCCATCGATCATGGGGCTTGGGGGCCTGAATACTAATCCCAACGACCCATTTACGTCAGGCTTCCCGCTGTACGACACGGTTGGATACGGCACGATCTTTGGGGGACCGGCCGGAGGCCCTTCGAACCAGACCCAGAACATTCCCCAATTTTCGGACAACTTCTCGTTCATCAAGGGGCGTCATAGCTTCAAGACCGGGTTTGTGGGACGCTTCCGCTTATATAATCTCCAACAGTCCCTCTTCCCCCGGGGCTTTTATATCTTCAACAACTACACCACGGGAAGCGGAAACCCCGCCACTTTCCCGATAACCGGCGATGCTTTTGCCAGCGAGCTCCTTGGCGTTCCGCTCGAGGCCGAGCGAAATCAGCTTACGGACGGATTGTTCAACCAGCGCATTCAAGAGTACGGGGCCTATTTCCAGGACGATTTCAAGGTGACGAACCGGTTGACGTTGAATCTAGGAATCCGCTGGGATCTCTATACACCGGCAACGGAAAAGAGAAACCGTCTGGCCAATTTTGACCCTTCGACCCTGATGATGATCTTTCCGGGAAATGGAGTTCCAGCCAGTACTCTCAACACGAATTGGGATAATTTTGGTCCACACGTTGGGTTGGCTTATGCACTCACCAAGGATGGCAAAACCACGCTTCGTGCGGGCTACGGAATCTTTTATCTGCCGCTCGTAACCCAGGCGGTGGGAACCATCACGGACCGCCTGGAAGAGAACCCACCGTATAACATCGCCATCGGCGGGAATCCTATTATAGGTAACATTCTTGGTATACCCGCCAGCACGGTCTCGGATGGTATCCCCATCGTGCAGCCACCGAATCCAGCGATTCCCCCCGTTGGCGCAAGTGTCATTTATATCCCAAGATCTCAGCCGACACCCTACACCCAGCAGTGGACCCTGGACGTACAGCGTGAGCTTCCTGGCAACGTGCTTCTCGATGTTGCCTATGTAGGAACCGCAGGAGTGCATCTAACGAATCAGCTGAACCCCAATCAGGGTAACCCAGGCGGTGGAGCACCAGGGCTGACGCCAAACCTCGCGGATGTAGAAGAACTGGTGGGTGTAGGACAATCAAATTATAACGCACTCCAGGTGAAGGTGGAGCACCGCTTCAACGCCGGCTTTTATCTCCTGGGCTCTTATACCTTCTCGCGGTCAATCGACAACGCCTCTACGACCACCCAAGGAGACATCGCCGACGGCGCTAACTCGCTTCCTCAGAATTCGTTTGATCTCGCTGCGGACCGTGGCCCTTCGGATTTCAATGCGACACACCGTTTCGTGGCCTCTTACATCTACGAGCTTCCATTCGGGAATGGCAAGAGATTCATGCAATCGGCGAGCGGCTGGCAGCAAACGTTGGTCGGCGGGTGGCAGATCAACGGCATTACGGTCGCGCAAACGGGCCAGCCTTTCACACCAGCCTATTCAGGAGGCGATGCTGCGATTGGGGCTTCAGGAACCGGACTGGTGAGACCGAATATCGTCGGAAACCCGAACATGCCAGGTCCTGTTGCGGCGAATCCAGCTTGTGTTGCCCCAACTCAGGTCCACACCCGCACGAATTGGTTCAACCCCTGTGCCTATGTCGCGCCGGTCAATTCATTCGGAGACGCTGGAAGAAACAGTTTGGTCGGCCCAGGATTTGTGAACTTCAACTTCTCGATCCTAAAGGATTTCACGCTGACGGAGCGTTTCAAACTGCAGTTTCGCACTGAAATCTTTAACATCTTCAACCACACGAACTTGGGGTTGCCGAACGCCAACTTTGACCAACCCACGGCGGGGGTGATCACCTCCACGGTCAATCAGGCGCAACTCCAGACGCAGACATCGCGCCTGATTCAATTCGCGCTGAGATTGTCATTCTAACGCCTGTGGCAGTGTGCGAGGCGCGTCCGTCGCTGGCGGCCATGACCGAAGGTGTGCGGTCCCAAAAGCCGTGAAATGGTTTCCTGCTGCTGCCGGGCGCGTTTTCTGCCTTCGGAATCCTTTGAGGTCTCCCCTGGCGGGTCCGTCATCAAGATGTAGGCCAACGAATGTCACTTCCATTTGAAATGACGTTCACGGGATGGTGGAAATTCTTCGAAGCGAAGCGGCCCACCGCAGTCTGTTTCCATCTGGCCAGAAACAAACGGCTTCGTTACTGTTATTAGGAGGAGTTGCATGGGTTATCGGGGGACAAGCGCGCCAGACTGGCCTAGCCGTCGAGACTTCCTACGGAGGTCCGCACGACTAGGGACGAGTGCACTGGCTGCAAGCGTCTTTGTCAAATCGAGTCTAAACCATCCGTTACAGGGTTTGTCAAAGCCTGCCGAACCCCTGAAGGCTAACCTCTCCGTAGACGCTGGCATAGTTCACAACCGGATTAATCCACATATATATGGAACCCTGGTCGAACACATCGGTCGAGTGGTCTACGGTGGAATTTTCGACGAGGGTTC
>Ga0209274_10000743_pt1 | contig 17937 bp, 19 predicted proteins | sample HubBroMetageREF1_FD_188343 | JGI IMG/M metagenome (GOLD analysis project Ga0209274, IMG submission 188343) | Reference soil microbial communities from the Hubbard Brook experimental Forest, New Hampshire, USA - Hubbard Brook CCASE Soil... | ecosystem: Environmental > Terrestrial > Soil >...
GCCGCCGACACGACGTACGGGAACGCAGTCTGGGTTGCAGAGAAATCTCCATGGCAATTCCCCCGAAAACCGCGCGAAATGGTCGCAATTTGATGGTTGGACCGGTCGGCTACTAAGTCCTGTAGCCGCGTAGATTATTAATGTAGGTTCTCTGAACCTTTCCTTTGAGCGCATAGCTGCTTCCGGAGTTTTGCGCCTCAAGGACCACACAATCGCTATCCTTTGGCAAGTAAATGCCTCCTCATACACAGCCGTCGTGCAGGCGGGCGGCCTTTGATCGCCAACTAGCAGAGCAGATGTATCAGACTCGGCTGGGATTGGCGAAGACTGTGCCGATCACGGTAATCCAACGCGGCGAATCAAATCCTGAAAGCGGGGATCGAAGCGGATGGGGTCATAAACTGGGTCGCACTTCAACGTCGCCATTGCCGGGGAGTGTTGTTCGCGGGCCTTCTCCAGCCAAACCAACGCCAAGTCCTTCTCCCCCAACGCGACGTAGATATTGGCTATGTACCTTGGATCAATGTAGGTTTGCTTTGAACTCCGCTGCAGTTCGTCGACGATCTGCAGCGCATCTTGTTTCCGGCCCTGGAGGGCGTAAATATGGCCAAGCTGCCCGGTCACGAAACGAACGGCGTCCTGAGACCGTATCTTCTCAACCTCGGCCTTCGCCTCTGGATACAGCCCCTGCAACTCATAAGCCTGTGACAAATAATAGTGGGCCTGAACGAAATCAGGGTCGATTTCGAGTATTTTCCGAAACCGCTTCACTCCTTCCTCATACTTACCGGCAAAACTGAGCCGCTTTGCTAAGTCGGCGCCGACGACCAGGGAGAGCGGATCCAATTCCTGGGCTTTGTGAAGTTCCGCGATCGCCTCGTCAGTTTTGCACACATTGGCCAGATAGCCATCCCCGTACCAATGATGTGCGACCGAGTAGTTCGGGTCGAGCTCAATAGCCCGCTTAAAATCCTTCTCTGCCTCAGCCCAATTCCACTCCCATTGCTCAGAAATCAGGCCCAGCGACGTGTATGCCTCCGCGAGTTGGTCGTCGATGGCAAGTGCCTTTTTCGCGGCTGCCTTGGCCTTTGGCATCGCGTCCTCTTGCGCCATAAAGCCGTATCCTCCGAGCAAGACGTATGAATCGGCGAGACCCGCATAGGCCTGAGCATAGTTGGGGTCTTTCGCGATGGCCTGGTTGAAATACTCGACGGCACTTCTGAACCCCTCCTCGTTTCGCTTGTTCCAGAAATAGCGGCCCTTCAGATAGGCTTCATAAGCATCGGGATCCACCGTTCGAGTGCGCGCCAAGTCAGTTCGTTGTTGCGGGGTTAAGCGGAGCTGGATTTCCTCCGCCACCATCATCGCCACGTCGTCCTGCACGGTAAGAATGTCCTGCGGCCTCCGATCATAATCCTGGGCCCAAAGGTGACTCTGATCCTTCACCTGAATGAGCTGCGCGGTGATCCGGACACGGTCCCCGGCACGGCGGAAACTGCCTTCTAGCACGTACTGTACCGAGAGCTCTCGGCCAATCTGGTCCAGCCGCTTGTCGCCATGCTTGTAGCCCATGACTGAAGTTCTCGCAATCACCCCCAATTGGTCGGGACGTAATCGGCCAAGTTGGGTAATCATCTCTTCGGTGAGGCCGTCGGCGAAGTACTCCTGCTCGGGATCGCCCGTAAGATTCTGGAAAGGCAGCACCGCCAGCATGACCCTGCGGAAATTGGCCGGATTTTGAGAACGAGAGTAGCGCCAAGCCCAGTACCCCGCGAGCACCAATCCCACCATCCCCACCAATGCAGCGATCCAGCGGAAGCGACGCGTCCACGGGAACGGGGCGGGCGTAGGATGGGGCGAACTTTCCTCGACAATCACTACGCGGGCGATCGAATGGCTCTGCAGCACTACGTCGTCCTGCTGTGGAACGAATCGAACCTTCTCCGTGAACCGGTAACCTCGGCCCGGGACGGTGACGATGTAGCGGTGGTCACCGGCCATCTCTCCTAGTGTCTTGCGTAAGACAAAAATGTTTTGGGCGAGGTTGGACTCCTCGACGAAGGTATCGGGCCATACCGATTTCATCAGATCGTCCTTCAGAACCACCGTTTCGCTGTGCTGCACTAAAACGAGGAGGGTCTCAAAGGCTTTGGGCGGGAGAGGAACGGGCCGATGGTCGCGCAGCAAGAGGAGTTTATCGGGATCGACGCGGAAGGGGCCGAACTCATAGAAGTGCTTTGTTTCCTCGCTCATAGCCCCGTCCTGATAAATCCTGAGAAATTTTGAGCATTTCCTAAAGACTTCCAGCGTCCGTTCGCGGCAGAGTGCCTCCCGTATCAGGCCAGGGCGACTCGGAAGCCGCGACTGACATGGGTTGCACTGTAGCACGAGACGGGAGCGTGGTAAAGGTTTAGGGGAGGCCAACACGACACATAATTAAGGGTACAGATCACCATCGAAACCGACCTAATCGAGACCATCCGGCGGAGGGGCTGCTCGCGCCTCTGGTGCCAGCAGTGTGGCTGTGAGGTGGATGTCGTCTCGGCGGAGATCTTGACGCGTATGAAACAACCCAGGCTCGACGATGGCGCCGAGGTGAAGAAATGGCACTGCTTTGAAGGTCCGGAAGGGACCTCGCTCGTGTGCCTGGAGTCGCTGCTGACGTAGATGTGAGCGGGGATCAAGACAGCGTGCCGGAAGCCCGCAAGCGATCGCATTAAGGAGGCAGAGGCAAAGGAATGGTGTTTGTGTTAGCGGTGCTGGAAACGAGTTCGTGTAAGTCAAAAAGAAGAGGACGCACCTGGAGAGAATTATGAAAAACCTGAAAACTCGACTGCGATTCGTTTCGCTCTTGTCTCTGATCCTGCTGGCATGGGCGACGACGGCGGCCTACGCCCAAATCACACCCCTCGGCGACGCCTACACCAACAGCGCCGATCCCACCACCAACTACGGATCGAAGACCCTACTCGATGTCGATGGCACCACGCAGATCACTTACATTCAATTCAACCTTGCGTCGATTCCGGCCACGGCCAGCGTCAGCCAGGCCACGCTGAAACTCTATGTCAACGCCGTGACCAAAGCGGGCAGCTTCAATGTGGACTATGTCAACGGCGCCTGGGCCGAGAGCACGATTGATGCCAGCAACGCTCCGGCGCTGGGCACGACGATTGCTTCCGACGTGGCCCTCACCACGGCGGACAAGAACCAATACATCCTGATCAACGTCACTGCGGCGGTACAGGCGTGGCTGAGCGGGAGCGAGACGAACAACGGCCTCGCGCTGGTGGCCAACAGTACGTTCAACGCCACCTTCGACAGCAAAGAGAGCACGGCGACCAGCCATCCGGCAGAGTTGGATATTGCATTTGCCGGGGGCGACGGGACGATCACCGGGGTTACGACTGCCAGCGGCAGCGGACTGACCGGAGGCGGGACCAGTGGCACGCTGAATCTATCGCTGACCGGTGCATGCGCGGCGAATCAGGTGCTGCAGTGGAACGGCAGTGCATGGGCATGTGCAGCCGTTGGCACCGGCACGATCACGGGAGTAACAGCAGGCACGGATCTGACCGGAGGCGGGACCAGCGGCAACGTCACACTGAATGTCAACACGACAGCTTTGAATTCTGTGTACCCACAGTTGGCCGCGAACAACACCTTCGGCGGCACCCAGACCATCAACAACGCTACCACTATTACGGGAACGAACAGCGGCGGCGTGCTGCAGGTGACGAACACCGGGACTTCAGGCGGCAATCCCGGAATCGTGGGCACAACCAACAGCTCGAGCGCTTCCGGAGTGAAGGGAGTCGCCTCGGCAACCTCGGGTGCAACCAACGGAGTGTATGGAACCAGCTCCAGCACGAGCGGCATCGGAGTGCAGGGAGCGAGCCCGAACGTGGGCGTGTATGGTCAAGCGTCTGGTGCCAGCCAGACGGGGTTTGTCTTGGGCGGGTTGGTCGGCGTCTGGGGCGACACCGGCGGCACAGCGGGCGAATACACGGCGATACTTGGGACAGCTGACGAAAACGATGCCGCTCGCTTTTACAACAATGGGTCAGACTATATCACGATTTACGCGCAGAACAACGCGGCGTCTAATAAAGACGCGTTGGTTCTGGTGGCTGCTGGGGCGGTCTTCGGTGGCACATGCTCGATGGACGTCAGCGGCGATCTGGCCTGCTCCGGCACCAAGTCCGCCGTTGTCCCCGTGGACGGCGGATCGCGTAACGTTGCGCTTTACGCTATCGAGGGTCCGGAAAACTGGTTTGAGGATGCCGGCTCCGGGCAGCTTTCGAATGGCGCGGTGGTAGTGAAACTCGAGCCGGTCTTTGGCCAAACCGTCAACACCGAAACGGAGTACCACGTATTCCTCACTCCCAAGGGAGACTGCGAAGGTCTCTACGTCAGCAACGAAACCCCGAGCGGATTTGAGGTCCACGAACTGCGCGGCGGCCGCAGCAGCATCGCGTTTGATTATCGCATTATGGCGAAGCGTAAGGGCTACGAGAGCATTCGCCTTGCCGACAAGACCAACCAGTACGGCAAAGAAGCATTAGAGCGCCAGAAAATGCGGCGTCCGGTGCGGCCGACCGCTGCGCCGCAGTCTGTCCCGGCAACGCCAGCACCACAACTGCGGGCTACGGCGCAACCCGTGGCTGCTCCGCCCAAGTAGGCGCGTGGGCAGCCGACAAGTTCGCTGAAACAGAGGGGACCAGGGCTCGAAACCTTGGCCCCCTCCGGCATTTTGTGGGCAGGAAGATCGTGCAGGGGAAGCGATAGCAAACGGAAAACACAGAAATGCCGCTCGGTCTCGGGCGGCTTTTCTTTTGCATCATCCGGAAAGGAGGGAGCGGTAACCGATTACGCTCAAAACCAGACCAAAGGCACACCCTCTGCGAAAATCTCATTCACCTTGTCCCGCGTCTGCTGGCTGCGCGATCGCTTCAGATACCGCATGGTGCTCTGCAGGTCCGTGTGACCCATCCACAATTGCACGGTGCGTAGATCGACACCAGCCCACATGCAGCGCGTAGCGAACGTAGCACGGAACTTGTGCAGCCGGAAACCGTCCGCCTTTAGCTTGGCCCGGGCCGGAGGCCTGGTATACGGAAGGCGGAGAAACTTGCTTGGAAACGCCGGAAGGGAAACAGGTAGGGAAAAAAGGAGTTAGTGTGGTCGTGCCTGGCGGTCAGCCGATGAAGCTGTCTGTTACCGGTACTGAGCAACGACGGTCCGTAGTGCTGGTTCTTCACGACGCGTCGCAACCATGGATGACTATGGCGCCTGATTGGAGCCCGAAAGGGTTGTGCGGAAAATAGGTCCGGAAGATTCCTCAATCTCGTTTGGCAGGCCGCATCGGCGTTCCAATTCGAACCGCTGCTCGATAGCGCTAGGTTGTCGGCCAGCCGGATCTGGCCTCCACTGTGGGATTAGTCCTGTGAAGCAAAGCGAACGTGATCTGCGATTCCGTGCTACCAGATCCTCCCGGATAACGGGCAATCCGGAAGTAATGGCTGCCAGTGAAGTCAAGTCGCATTCGCCAATGGATCGCTTTCTTGTCGTGTTTCATTCGCCGACCGGGATGGCAGAAACCGGACTGCTCGCTTGCCGATCAGAGAAAACAGGCAGAGCGTTGTGGTGTAACGCTCACACGATGGACTTTCTCTAGTCCGGTTTGACAATGAAAACTAGCGAATTGGCGGGGTTTCGCGCGATTTTCGGGAAACAAACTAGCGAATTTCTCTGCACTGCAGACTGTGTGGCGGAGAGGGAGGGATTCGAACCCTCGATACAGGTGTTAGCCCGTATAACGGTTTAGCAAACCGCCGCCTTCAGCCTCTCGGCCACCTCTCCGGCGTGCGGAAATACAGTTTACCACGGTCGGCGTGAGAGAGTTTACCGCTTCAATCGTAAGCATTTACCTAACCCTGGAGTCTCATTGAACCCAACCAGTTTTGGTCATGCCAATGCTCTCCTTTGGCCCCTCTGGGGAGCAGTTGGGGAGCAATTTCGGCTTTGGGAGTGCCGAGAGGGTTTGAGAAAGCTGCCGCATTGCCGCAATCGCCTCGATCGAAGCGGGCTTGATATAGTGCTTCCGAGTGACGCGATCGTTCGTGTGGCGCAGAACCATCGCCGCGATCGAATCCCTAACGCCGATGCGTTCCAGGTTGGTTGCGAGGCCGCGCCGGAAACCGTGCCAGCCTTCCCAGTCGATCCCCGCAGCCCTGAGCCGATCCTTCATCTCGCGACGGTAGAGTGAATCCAGGTCAAGAGCCTTCCCAGCGCCGTTCGCGAAGATTGGTCCCGACGCCGGATTCCCATTCAATGCCCGGTGCCGTTCGAGGAGGGCTTCGAGTTGAGAGATCAGAGGAACTGGAGCTTTCGAGCGCGTGTTTTTTGGTTCGCCGACGCGACCGCGCCACACCGAGCGAAGCACCCGAACCACGCCGAGCGAGTTCCCGTCCCCAGGACTATATGCATCCCAGGTTAGCCCCCGAATCTCTCCCGCTCGCAGCCCTGTAAACGCCGCGGTTGCCACAACCGTTCGCGACAGTTCCGGCAGGACAGACAGCATTAACGCTATTTCTTCCAGCGAGTAGGCTCGCCCGTCGAAGTCGGGGACCGTTGCCGTTTCAGTGGAAGTCACTGGGTTGATCGTGTCCTTTGGAATGTAGCCTTGCTTGATCGCGAAGGTGAAGATCCCGCCGAGCAAGTGCTTGATGTGCGCCATCGTTTGTGGGGCAAGCTTCTCAGCACGCTCGATTTCATCAAGCACGCCTTGGATCGTGCGCGTTTCCGCACTGTGCATAAGCAAGTCTGCACAACGCGGCTTGAGGTAACGCGCCCACATTTGCTTGTAGCCCCTAATTGTGCTCGGTTTGCGCTTCGCTTCCATGTGCGGCAAGTACGCCCCTTCTGCAAAGTCCTGGAGCCGGATTGCGGCGTACAGAACCGGAGCCTTGTTGACTGGTTTAAGCCGTTCCTTCGCGAGTTCCTCAACGCTCTTCCTTGTCTTGTGCATCGCATCCACGGGTGCGAGGCGCCTCGACCGTTGGACCGTCTTGATCGTGTCGCCGACGCGGACAGGTTCCCTGTATCGAAGGCACCAATAGCCGTGATGGCGGGTGATCGTGCCCATGATCTCACGCCGGTTTTTTCGTCGTTTCATTGGCTTTTCCCTTTCTGCTTTTTGGTTTGCCACGGGATGCCCTGCCGCCCCGCGCCGCTAGCTTGCTTCGTTCGGCTTTCGTGAGCTTCGCCCATCGTGCTTTTCCGGCCTTTCTGGCCAAAGCGATTCGATCGGCTTTCGAGACGCCCTTCCAACGGACCTTGGAAGCGAGCTTTCCGAGCGCAACAGCGTGAGGGTTTTTCCGCATGACAAGCAAACACTAGCATACCGAGTCGCTACTGTGTAGCGATTTCGCATACAATCGGCGCCGCAACCACGCCTGCAGTTCGGTACTGGCCCACTGGAATCGGATGTACCGGCCCAATCGCAGATGGGGCAGCGGGTCACCTTGCAGGTTCCGTGATCGTGTCTGTTCTCGAATCCACGAGGGCGGGACACGAAGCCTTTTGGCCAATTCCTCGGCCGTTAGCAACTCATACTGTCGCTCCGTACTCGGCGTTTCGCTCCCCAAATGCTCCCCGCGCATAATCGGCTCCTTCGATTCATCAAGTTATTGTGTATGGCGGTGTGGCGAACCGCCGCTCACATCGACTCCCTTGAAACTGGTGTGATCTTGACGCCTAGAGAAGCTGGGCACAAATGCCCTCAGCGCGTACGCGAGTGGAAGTTGGCCGATGATTAGTGTTTACGAGGCTGCGGTGGGATTGAAGTTTTACTCGCGGGACGCGAGTTGCGCGAGTTGAGCAAGCCGCCCAGTTGCTGGAATTTATCTGGCACGTAAAAGTTGAAGGCATCTGCGAGTGCCGGGTCCTTATAGCCTTCCATCCGCGACTTTGCACGAGACTTTTCGTCTTGGATTTTCTTCTGCCAAGGGTTGCCTGCCTGATAACCGGCGCAATAGTTGCCTGGGCAGGGCTCCGACCACTTTGGCTTTAGGCCACGATCCTTCACGAAGGAACAATAACTCATCCCCTTGAGTTCCAGAAGAATGGCCGCGAAGATAATCGAGTCACGCTTGCTCGGTCCTGCATTTATTTTCTTTGCCGCCTTTCGGATGGGTCCAGCATCGATTTTTGCGTGAAGATTCTGCAGGGACGCCTCCATTCTCAAGATTGCCGCAGCAGAGGCTTGATCTGAAAGAGAGGGTGCGGCTTTTCCTTCTAGACCTCCGTTTTCCACTGCCGTAGCTGGCACTTGGTTGTTGGCGGGCAGATGTTTCCGGGTGGCCACCATGGCCAGCAGAGAGGTTGGATCGAGGGTTCCATCGACAAACGCCTCCGCGTTTGCGCGCAATTGCTGCTCTAAGACACGGCTGACAACTTCACCGTGCCGTTTGTGCATAGAGATGATTTCGCGAGCTGCGTCACTGCGTTTTTCCACATGTCTAACGGCACGACTGAGCTCGGTGTTGAAGGTCGCAGCGAGTTCGTTCTGGGACTTTCGGGCCAGCTCAAGGCCGTGCCGTACATAGTCGATGGCAATCGCTCTTTCGAGCGGATCCTGGCGGAGACCAAGGAAGACATCCGAAGCGTAACCTTTCGCGGGATCATGCCCTTCTAGTCCAGACCCTAGGGTGGCAAACCTTCGGTCGACGCACTGGCTGCAGTGGCCACAGTGCGGCCGAGCTTTCGTCTGAAACATCGAGCGCGAACACGAACAGGTATGCCTGATCAAGCTCGTGGATTGATGCGTTCCAATAGTAGCCACCACTTCCGTTTTTGTTTTGAACAGGAAGGGATTGTCCACAACAAAGTCGGCTCGAATGATGGCAGCGCTGAGGCTAGATAACAGATGCAGAGCCAGGGGATGCGTAGTCCTGGAGGCGCGCGACCGCAGCGCCTCCTGAGCTAGGGGCAGATTCAAACTAACCACTCCATTTTCATAGAACCGCACTCCATTCGCCTGAACGGATTGAGCCACCAGCGTTCCCAGAGCTGAAAACAGGAACGATCGCGTGCGTTGAGTGGGCTCGCGACCGAACCTTTCAGCCTTGTTGATCCAGACCGGAACTCGGATCAGTTGGCCGGGATAGAGCTGCTGCAACTCCCTGAACAAGATGTTTTGACGCGCATCGAGTGTGGATACCGAGCGGTGGCTGACCAAGACGACCTTCCCGCCACCTGCCGCTGTCTCAACCGCTCCTGCCAGCGAATCGAGTCCTCCAGAAAACATGATGACCCGATCAGGACGATGAAAAGGCCAGTTCTTCAAGTCGCCAAACTCGAAATAGGACTGCTGCGAACGGTCGTGTTTTAGAGGTACGAAGTTGAAGGAGTATTTGTCGCTGGAGAGAAATTCGAGAAGATTCTCGATAAGGCAGCGAATTTCCGCCCGCGCCCAGAATTCTACGTCCCGCACGGGGATCACAAAGGATAAATTGCGGCTCCATGGTTCCGTGCTGTCATCATCCGTCCATTTCGTGCCCCTCGGCGTCGCGCAATCCGCGCTGTAGACATAGGAGGCAATCTCCAGGAAGTCAATTAGGCGCGGAGACAGGTTCTGGCGAAAGACCTTGGCAACGTTTTCAAATCGTATGTGTACACTCGGCTTGCGACCAACGGCATCCAGATAGACAAGCTTGTTTTCCGCAGCGAGTGGATCGTTCGCCGCGATCTTGGCCCCGCTGCAGAGAAAGAGGCGCGATGCTGTCAGGCTTCGCCTCCTTGCAGTTCAAGCTCAGTACTCAGTTTCCTGAATGCGACGGCAAGGAATCTGGAGGCATTCTCAGGATTGATACCCTCTTGGTAGGCTGTTTTTGAGAACCATTCCCCACAGAAATCGCGCACGATGCCGGCACTTTGATCACAGTGAGTCCGAAGGGCGTCGTTGAACTCTGCAACGTCGGCCAGGTCTGGTAATCGCTCTCCGCCCAAGGCCGCGGCAGTCGCTCGGCTCAAGTAGAAGTTCAGGAAACGTGCAACAAAGCGCCCAAAGAAACGCTGTCCCAGTTCGCCGAAACCCTTCTTGGTGGAAAGCGATCGTATTGCATTTCTGAGTTCGTTAGAGTTGCTCCCGAAGAGATTTGCGGTGCGCGTATCGGCGAGGCTCACCAGTGCCTCGCCGACTGCTTGTTGGGCCATTTCGCTCAGATCGGTGGCACCGGACGAGCTTCGGCTCACGTGTCTGTCGATGGCAGCTTGAATCTCAGATGTAAGGTCGAACGCCGTGCTGTCGCTCGCCAGGCGTATCCCATGCCGTGCGAGGTCGCCTTCCCAATTCACGCTGCGTGATGCTAGAGCGACTTGCGTAAGCAGGTAAAAGGCATAGAGGACGCCAGAGTCGTGCTTCGCGTTGTCCAGTCCCTTTGCGCTGGCTTCGAGAGCCTGGGCGGCAATCGCTTCTACATAGGAGGCGGCACTTAACACGCCACCACTGACCCGAGATCCGGCAATCCTCTGGACGAGGTCTTGCCACTTCTGCGTCTTCGGAAGATTCCCTAAGCGGGTGTGTCCCACTGCCGCGCTCCGTGTTAGAAACCTGCGCCTGGTTGCGGCCTCATAACCTTGCAGTCGTAAAGGCAACACATGCTACCTCGAATTCTCGTGAAACAAAAGGCAGTTCATATTGCCACCAAAGTTGGGCTGCCGGAATTTGCACTGTATAGCGGCATAGCATTGACCTACTCGCGCAACTCGCGTGACGCGAGTAAAACTTTCCCCGCCCCAGGTCTTCATAACGCTGACCGAACCGGTGATTTCCACTCGCGGCGTCCAAGCACCGTATTGAGTGTGACCCCACTCTGCCGCCAAGATCCCGACAGTTGGGAGCAGATCAAAATGAACTTGCTCTGTTGCGGAAATACTGCGGCAAAGGCGTCGGCCCGTATCCAGTACTAGGGCATTGACGCGAAAGGAGTGCCTGCGATGAGCGCGGGGCTCAACTTAAGGGCCATTCGCAGCTCAATCGCCGTGGGGACTATCTCTGGAATCCCGCCTCAGTCTTTCAATCCGAACGCGATGAGCAGGTTGGAGGGGAGTCCGGTGGTTCGTTCCCCACAACAACTGCGGCTGCATCGCGCGTTGGAGGAAGTCGGCTGGACCGGCGTAATAAACGAGTTCAACGAAGCCGCCAGGCTGAGTCACCCGTCCGTTATCGATCCAATCCTGATCACCACGAACTGGACGATTCTCTCCGGCTTTGGGCGTTGGCGGTCGGCGGTCCTCGACGGGCGGTTTGAAATCAATTGCATCGAATATCCGCTCAGTGAGGACGAATCCCTACCGTTCATACTCACCCACCACCAAACCCGGTGCGGGTGGAATGATTTCGTCCGCATTCGCTTGGCGCTAACCTTGGAGCCCAATCTTCAGCAGAAGGCGCTCGACAATATGCGCGCTGGGGGCAAGGTCAAGGGTTTGGCAAATTTGCCGGAAGCTCAACACATTGATGTACGAAAAGAGATTGCCCGCGCCGCAGGGGTTGGTGACCGTAATGTCAGCAACGTCAGGACGATTCTCCAAAGGACGCACCCGATTCTGATAGGAGCGTTGAAGGAAGGGACCTTAACGATCAACCGCGCTATCCAATTCTGCAAGTTGCCCAAGCCCGATCAGTTGGAGGAGTTCATCCGTTACAGCGAGGAACGCGCAACCAACAGGGTGATCCGCCGGTCTATCCCTCAGCCGAAGGAAAAAAGAGCCAGCCTCGATGTTGTTGCAGTACTCGACGCCCTACAGCGCCAGGAGGCGCGACAGCCTGGATCGGTTGCGGTACGGGAAGGTCGCCATAAACGCACGGTTGTTCTTATCGGTCAAGATCTGTTAGACGGACCGCATTCTCAAAAGGAGTTGAAACTGAAATGAAATACCATGATCCGCTCAACCAGATTCGATGGCAGACCCGTCCATATTGGGACCGGAACGAGACTCGCTCCGCAGTTCGCCAGGCCTTTCGCAAAGCATCGCAGTGCCGCACTCCAGAGTTGGGCGCCGAGGTTTACTCTTCGGAGAACCAGGAGCTCATCCTCTATCACACCTGCAAATCGCGAGCCTGCCCGAGCTGTGGCTACCGCGCCAACGTACAGTGGCTGCGCGAGCGGTGGGCCGCCTTGCCAGACGCTCTTTATAAGGGGATTACATTCACAATGCCGGATCTATTTTGGCCCTTTTTCCGCGACAACCCGCCCTTGGCTCGGGCTCTGTCAGCCCTAGCCGCTGAGGTCATACAGGCGCAGGTGGGAGTGAGGCATGGTTTGCAGATTGGCGTCATTGCCATTCTCCACACCTTCAATGGCAAATTGGACTTCAACTCACATGTACACACAATGGCCACCGCGGGAGGGTTGTGCGGATCTGCCGACAATTGGGTTTCTCGCGTCTACTACGATCGCGACCTGCTGATGAAGTCCTGGCGGAAGGCCGTGATTGCGCTTCTCCGCGCAGCCCTGCGAGCGGGTCAGCTCCGGACGGAGCTCACCGCTGGCGAGATGGAAGACCTGCTCATTCATCTAGAGAAATGCTGGTGGAGCATCAAGATTCAATCGTTCGAGGACAAATGGCATTTCCTACGATACGCCGGTCGCTATGTGAGGCGACCGCCGATCGCCCAACGTCGGATCACTTGGATCGGGAAACGAACTGTCAGATTTTGGTACAAAGACAAAAAGCTGCATCGAAGGGTTTACGTGAAGTGCTCACTGGAAGAATTCATTGACCGCTGGGCCCAGCACATTCCGGAATGCTATCGGCACGCTGTTCGGAGCTTTGGGCTGTTTGCTCCGCGCGCGCTCAGTCAAACATCGGCAGCTGTCTTTGCCACTCTGAGGCAGGAGCGAAAGCCACGCCCCAAACCTCGCCGTTGGGCGGACTCCGTAAAGCGAGACTTCGGACGCGATCTACTCCTCGACCACACTGGCAAAAGGATGAAATGGGCGCGACGAATAAAAGCGAAGGCTACTCCCTAGTCCGAACATAGCCGAAAAGGTGATCTCTGACTGCCGCGATTCCGCTACACAGAGATACCACCACTGAAGGTGCGGCCTTCGCCTGCCTCCAAGCAGCACATTCGCCCACCCCAGAAGCAATGTGCATTACTTGTTTCAATGCACAACGCTCACCGACCAGATCCAAAACCGACATTCACGCCCAGCACGAGATTTTGATTTTCCTATACTTCAAGCACTTTTTTCGCTTGATCTAATGAGCATAAAATTATAAGTATCAGTTATGGAAGTCAACAGCGATTTTCTCCTGCCTCTTACACTCGCCTCCGATATGGCTCGCGGAAGCGGAGATTCAACCAAAGCGTGGCACCGTGCCTTGGGCCGTCGCTTGGCGCAACTTCGCAAACAGCACGGACTCAGCCAGGAAGAACTAGCGCGTCGAGTGGGTACGAATCAGGTTGTGGTTTCTGGTTATGAGAACGGCAAGCTGAGGCTTTTTGCCGAAACAGCGGTTCGCTTTGCGCGTGCGCTCGATATTTCTGTGGAAGAGTTGCTCCAGGTCTCTAAGCCGGTAGCTGTCGAACCTCCACACCGGCCCAGCCGCAGACTCTTGCGCCGCATGGAGAAGATCGAGCGCTTGCCACGTCGGAAGCAGATCGCCTTGCTGACCACGATTGATGCTTTTCTGAACAGCGCCACGGGCTAGCTTTGATTTGGTTGGGACGGCTTACAGTGCTCACTTCTTCGGGGCAGAACCCGCGTTCACAAGCTGGTTGTAGATCGTCAGCAGTCGCTTCTCATCGTCCGCGTTGAGCGGCTCGACTGCCTCACTGAAGCTCGCTGTTGTCGAGGCCGAACCTGACTGCAATCCCATCAGCAGCCGGATGCGGCCCGCTCGTTTCTTTCCGTCACTCTGGTAGATCACCACATTGTCTTCGTTGCCTGTGAAGTGCTGAACGATAACCTGGTCGCAGGCCATCTCTTGTTTGCCATCGTTGAATCGCTTCGCCGCGCGAAACAGCTTGGCTTCCGCGTCTGCATACCTCAGGATTGCGTCTGGTTCCTTCGCCATGTTTCGCCGACTCCTATGCTGCTACATTTTAAGCCCGCCTGCCCCTCGCTCCCATTTTTCCATCCCATTTTTTCCTAGCTGGAAGCAACACAGGAGCGGAGAGGGAGTCGGGTCAAGGGCGCGCGTTTGGTGCGCGTTCATCGGAGCGCAGCGCAGACCCTTGACGCGGCTCCCGCGCTCTGTACACTCCCTGCGGAAAAAATGGGATCACCGCTTCCCCTCGCCCTTGGGTTTTTCTGGCTGCGGTTTCTCGCTCGCCTGCTGCTGCAACTTGGCCGCGAGCTGGTTTTTGGCTTCGCTGATTTGGTCCAGCATTTTGTCGAACGCTTCCGGGGCCAGCTTCTCGCCTGCCGCCAGAGGCCGCAACACGTTTACCAGCAGCAAGCGGACGCCTACGATCTCGGCCAGCGCCGGATCGTGCCTCTCTCGATCGCTGGCCGACCCTCCCCGCAGGATCGCCTCGCGGCACCATTCCCCGAGCGTCCGACCGTCGGCCTGCGCCGCCGTTTCCAGCTGCGCGTACTCTTCCTCGCTCACTTTAAAACCGATGGATTTCGTGCGCAGCGGCGGCTTCACCATGTCCCGGCCTTCCTCTCTCGCCATCACAGCCGAGACTAGCAGCCGCGCTTAAGAATCAACAAGTTCGCCTGCGGTAACTTCAGGTTGCTCGACAGCAACCGGATCGGCAGGATTTTCCTCTAGCTGTTCTGCTTTCAACAGGTTCGCGCACGGTAACCGCAGGTTACCGTGCAGCACCCTCTCAGGGGTGGAGTGTCATGCGTAAACCCCGTGCAAAGCACGGCAAAAATCCCTCAACCTACCACGGCTCTCCGGGAACACGAAAAACTCACCCCTCACCGTGCCGGAATCGCCACACTGCCGAGTCAGGATTCGGCTTTGGAATCGTGATCGGAAAGCGCCGCCAATCGGATCGGGATCGACGGCTCAGTCCCTTAGCAATCGGGGACGGCATCGGCACCCACAGACGGCAAGGCCGCGCCTCACCCCCGGCGCGGCCAACACCCAAACACAGCTAAAGAAAAAACTCTCAGAACACCCCGGCAACCCGAGCACCTACCCCCCCGACCCTGACCCGCTCCCGCATCGCTCGCCCTGGCCGCTCACAAACGCCAGCAACAGGTACTCTGCTCGACGGTCAGAATCGCTATCGAGGCAGATCAGAGACCGTGATTTTTCCATCGATATTGATCGTGAACATGTACTTCCCGGCCCCCACCATCTCCGGCACTCGTGGACGCCTGGTTAGAACGAGCAATACGTCAGTATCTTCGGGAAGATCGCTCAGAATGTGAGTGTGGTATCCGCCCGCCACCTTGCCAGGAGCGCTTGATGGAACCGACTCGATGACGGCCTTGTGCATCTGGCGTTTTTCGATGATCTTTGTGCCATCCGGCGAAACGCGATAACGAGCATCTGCTCCAAAGGGATACACACCTTCCTTAACCTGCGCCGGGTACAGGTACACGTAGATGCTCTCGTGCTCAGTCGGGAGAACTGCGATGTTGTACGGACGATCCGCTGCCCTAAAATCTCGCACGGCGTTCTCGATCCCTTTCGCCGCTGCAAGATTCCAGCCCGTATCTTCCTTTGCCGGATCGAAGCTCTTGACTTCGTACCTCGACGAGCCCGCTGTTTGAACTGCTTCGTAAGCCACGAGGAACTTGTCCCCAGCCTCGTTGAGCCGTCCAAAATCTATTACCCATCCCGCTTCCGTCTTTCGCCCGATGTAGCGCCCCATCCGCCCCTCTAAAGGATGAGCAGCTTTCACGGCGTCTGTTGCCTGCCACGCCGCATCATCGTACTCGGCAAGGAGAACTCCGCGCGCTGTGATCGCGGCTAGTTCCGCTTCGGATGGCTTACTCGACGCTGCGGCCTCGGCAGCTGTGAAGAACAGCCCAACTGCCGCAAGGATGCAGGCCAGACCTCGACGATTCATGCGCGTATTCTCAACTCACAGCAGGCGGTATCAGTACTGGTGAATCATGAACAAGATTTTCCCATCCAGTTTGCTGATCTTGACTACAGCAGTGCCGCCGAGAGCGCCTTGAGGATGCAAGGTGCCTTTGACGATCCACGTTTCGCCGTACAGCCGAGCATGGAAGGGCTGTTCGTCCGAAACGGTTTTTTCTCCGTACTGGGCCTTCACCGCAGCTTCGGCTATTTGGATCGCGGTTGATTCATCCGGCACGAAACCGTTCTTCGGGTGTATCGATTGCGCTCCCTTGAGGGAGATTTGTAACGCTTCCCACTCATCCATAGGCTTCTGCTGATTCTGCTCGCCTGTCGCCCAGACACTCAAGACGAAGAACAAGAGCAGCAACAAGACGGTCGCGATTTTTGAAGTCTTCATTGGGGTTGTCCTGGCGCAAAGGTGTACTGCTTACCCGTCGCTGGGTCGTACTTAATCACGCTGCCATTCGGCAATCCAACATATTCCCCCTGGAAGTCAGGATGGTGGAAAGCGGGAATCGTCAGGTCATGCGCTCGCTGCACGTCTTCCCCACTGAACCCGCTGACCTCCGGGTGCGAGTGTGTTTCTGCGTAGAGTTGTGTTCCAGCAGGTATGGGGGCATTCCCTAAATCTACCGGTTTGGACTGAGGAACCCCCGTAGTGTTGAAAGGATCAACCGTGGTCTTCTGACCCTGAGTAACCGGCGTGGTGTACGTGAATGTTTTCCCATCAGCGGAATAAACCAACGAACCGTATTCACCGCCATTTTTTTTCTGTAATTTCTGGTCGGCCCGTGCAGAAGCAGCAGCGGCCTTATCCACAGTCTTGTAGGTTGGGTTCGCATTTTGCGCCAATTGTTAATTCGACTTCTTATCGAGCCACTGATGCACCTCGTCTGGATTCTTCTCGTCCGCCTGTAGAAGTAACACGCGAAACGGAACGTCCCGGTCCGTGGAGTACCGGCTATAGAAATCCGTGATGAACTGCTCGTAGAACGCCACGTCTCGTCCGAAGAGGTGCCGTTGCTGTAGACATGGATCGAGGCTGCTATCGGCCCGTTTTGGGCTAACGTGGCTAGTCTCTCCGGACCTACATCCGCTCTGATAGCCTTGATCATGGCCCATGATGAATCCCCTTACAAACCCAGTCCTTTCGGCAGGGGTCCATTCAAGCCAAATCTTCCCTGGCGAGTACGAGCGCGACTCAGGAAACCTCAACGAGCCAGCCTGTCCGTGCGCTAGCGATACTGTGCAGAGCAGTAAACAAACAGCCACATGCAGCCAGACATTTGATCGTTTCACGGTCTCACCTCCGGTTTAATAATCACTTCGCTTGGGCCAATCAGAACTTTTTGGCTGGGTGCTACGACTGAACCTTGTTTGGTTGGCCATATGATATCTGCCGATTTACCCTCTACACTGTAGGTTTGTTTGAATCCAGCCGATCCTTTATTCCCTGACGTCAAAAGGTCTGTGTATTGACCAGCCCGATGTTCGCTCTCCTCACCCTTCTCGCTGTTTGAAGAGCCTTTACCAGAAGCATAATCGTAGTTCTTCGCATTCCCGCCTTCCTCTCCAGGAAGTGGAGTTTCATGGAGGGAAATTTCTGCGCCCTTTACAGCTTTGCCAGATGAATCTACTGCTTGGTAAGTAACCTCTCGTTGAACTGTGCCCGTCAGGGGATTTGTGCTCCCAGCTGGCCCCGTGTCGCTTACAACTTTGACATTGCAGCTTCCGCTTTGGCACGCATTTTGCGCCTGTTGCTGCTGTTGCGCCTGCTGTTGGGTCGTCGTCTGTTTCGCCACCGTCGCTTTTGTCGAACTCGGTCCAGCCTGTTGCATCGCGCCCGCGGGATCATGTCCGTCGAGGTCGTCG
>Ga0209274_10000744_pt1 | contig 17924 bp, 19 predicted proteins | sample HubBroMetageREF1_FD_188343 | JGI IMG/M metagenome (GOLD analysis project Ga0209274, IMG submission 188343) | Reference soil microbial communities from the Hubbard Brook experimental Forest, New Hampshire, USA - Hubbard Brook CCASE Soil... | ecosystem: Environmental > Terrestrial > Soil >...
TGGAGCTCGACCCCACACCGGATATCCTGGCCGAGTTGGGCCGCAAGAAGGGAGACCGGCTGCTGGTAGGCTTCGCGGCCGAAACCGAAAATCTGCAGCAGGAAACCCGCCGCAAGCTGGAAGCCAAGAATTGCGACATGCTGGTCGGCAATCTGGTGGGTGGCGAAGACGGAGCCTTCGAATCCGACGAAAACGAGGTTCTGCTGGCGTTAAGCAATGGCGAATTCATCCCCGTGCCGCGCGCCTCCAAACGCGAAGTGGCCGATCGCATTTTCGATGAAATCCTGAAGCTTCGCCTGCATTTATACGCCACCAATGGACGCTGAAACGCTGCGCCAATATCTGGAGTATTACCAGGACTTGGGGATCAAAACGCTCTATCGCCGCGCCGGGAAACCGCTTGCCGACGTCTCCGAGCCGCGACCGTCAGGGAGCGGTGAACCGCTCTTCCGCATCCTGGAAGACATTGGCGATTGCCATCGCTGCCGCTTGCACGAACAACGCACCAAAATCGTTTTCGGCGTGGGCAACGAGCAATCCAAGCTGGTTTTCGTGGGCGAAGGTCCGGGCGCGGATGAAGACGCGCAAGGTATCCCATTCGTGGGCCGCGCGGGACAATTATTGACGCAGATGATTGAAGGCACCGCCAAGAAAGAAGGCATTCCGCTGCTGCGCAAGGACGTCTACATCTGCAACGTGGTGAAGTGCCGTCCGCCCGAAAACCGCACGCCGCAACCGGACGAGATGGAGATCTGCGGGCAGTTTCTCTCGCGCCAACTACTGGCGATTGCGCCCAAGGCCATCTGCGCGCTCGGTTCGACCGCGGCGAAATACTTGACTCAAAGCAAGGAAGGCGTCACCCGCATGCGCGGGAACTGGTATAAGTGGCACGATATTCCGGTGATGGTGACTTACCACCCGTCTTACTTGCTGCGGGCTTATAACGTGCAGCCCAAGCGGGAAGCTTGGGAAGATCTGAAGAAAGTGCTGCATTTCGTCTACGACTGATCGAAGCCGAAAGACATTTGATCCGCAGTGTTCGCGCCGGACGATGTCCAGTTGACGGGCTTCGCTGGTGCGTCCCCAATGCTCCATGATCCAGATCTGCTCCCAGGCGCAGTCTTCCAGCACGTGCCGTTCGGCGGCGCGCCAGCTTGGGTTCGCGCCCAAAACCATCTGCGCGCTGGGAGCGACCGCGGCGAAATACCTGACTCACAGCAAAGAAGGCGTTACGCGCATGCGCGGCAACTGGTATAAGTGGCACGATATTCCAGTCTACTCCACTACCGAGAGCCACTTCCCCGCGGGGGTGTCCCCCACCGCGAGTCTCAGCTTATACCCGCTGCTGAGAATCTTGCCGTCGTCGCTGTACTCAAACGCTAAAGAATAATTCCCCACCGCCAGATCGGATCGCTGGTTCAATTCGATCCAATCTTCTCCATTTCTCCCACCGTTCCATGATTGGTTAGTCTCGAAGACGGTCCGCTGTCCGGTCTGCAAATTAGTCAGCACAAAATACCGCCGCGCCCGCAGGGATCGCTCCCAGAAATCCCGCCGTACATAATACTCTGCCGCAAACCTGATCTTGCCCGCGCCTGCCTTCTGCCAACGGGTTTTGGCCGCCAGCGCGACGTGGCTGGCCACAGGCCCTCCCGGCGGCTCTAAATTTTGATACAGCGCATCGCCGATTTCCAAGGACGCTTCTTCAATCGCGAACCGGAGTTCCTGCGATTGTGTGCGCGCATAAACGCGCCTAACTCCGGCCACCACCTCCGGAGCGCCCAGATTGAGAAACTGTAAGCAGAGACTTCGTAGATGGCCGTCCTCCGGTTCGGCGTCGAAGATGGCTCTCGCCACCGACTGGATTTCAGCCGCCGAGTCTGCCAGCCATTCATTATCGATCGGTAACGTTTTGCCCGGTCCAGTCTGGCGGCCGCTATGAAACCTGCTAAGCTGCAGCAGGATCTCCACTGCCGCCACCCGCAGCGGCTTGTCACGCTTCGCGTCGGCAAGCGTCAGGAGCAGATATTTCACGCGAGCCGCGGTGAAAGCTTTGTCCGATTCTCCGCTCGAGGGTTGTATGAAGTTAACGGCGAAAAATGCGTCCGCCGCAATCGGATAGATCCTCAGCAGGAGTTCCGGATCGTTCAGGGAGCGAACCTGCTGCGTGGCCCGTTCCGAGATCGCGTCGCTTCCTCTACCACTCGCGCCGCTATTGATTCTCGCATCCAGCAAACTCACCAGTTCGGATGCATCGCCGCGTTCGACAGTTTTGTCCAACAACGCGCGAATCGGCTCGACAGACTTTAAGCTCGCTAAGATCCGCAGCTTCACTTCCGCTAACGATGGAAGCGCAAGATCCGCCTCCTTCGTCGGCAGTAACCGGCGCGGGAATATGGTGTAGCCATCCGCAACATAGGGCCCGGGATTGTTTTGCTGCCAGTATTCATGAACGTGTTGATATACATCGATCAGGTAGACTCCGGAAGGCGCCACCACGAGAGGCGACTTCGCGGCCTCTGGATACAAGAAATCTATCCTCCGAGGCCGCCGGTCCAGAAACAGTATCACCTGTTGACCGTCTTCCATCGGCTGGAAAAAGCCCAGGAAGTCGGAGAGGGTTTCCAGTTTCTCACCTGCCGCAACCGCGCCATACACGGCGCCATTAACCGTGACTGTAAACTTATGCTCCGGTCTCACGGATACGGTGCCGATGACGACATCGGTACTCATATAGGTCAGCGAGTCGAGGTCATAATGATATAAGTCCATAGCCTGAGCAGCCACCGGCGCCAGACACAACACTGCTAACATAGCCGGACATATGTTCATGTCGTGTCTCCTGGCTCCAGGTCAAAAGACATCTGGTCGGCATACTGCTCCCGCCGCAGGCGTTCCACATGCCGAGCCTCCGCGTCGCGTCCCCAATGCTCCAGGATCCAGATCTGTTCCCAGGCGCAGTCTTCCAGCACGCGGCGGTCGCCGTGCCGTTCGGCGGCGCGCCGCCAATCCTCCAGGATTTCGAAGGCCTCGGCCAGCCGCTCTTGCGCCTTAGCCCACGCCAGTGCGCGGCGCGCGAGATTCGAGGCCAGTGGCCAATCCGCTTCCAGCGCCCGGGCGAAGGCGTATTGCAAACAAGGCCAGTGTGCCGTCAGATCCTGCGCCCCGGAGGTTTGCGCGCCAAACAAATCGGAGACGGCTAGCGCGTGATAGCGCGCCCAGCGGTCGCCATCGCGCTGCAAGGCAACCCGCTCGCGGACCATCGCCGGGACGAGAAATCGCGGGCCGTTTTCGTCCAGCGGCGAAAGCACACCGTGCGCGATGAAGCCGACAACGATTTCGCGAGCTTCCTCCGGTTCGGCATCGGCCGTGCGCAGGGCCATATCGACATGGAAGCCCGAGGGCGCGCAGGCGCACATGGCCGACAGCAGGCGTTGCGCGGGGCGCTCCAGGTTGCGAATGGTGTCCGCCAACCGGGACGCGTCCGCGCCTAAAGAAGTGCTGAAGGGGGCCAGCGGAATCGCCGCGGCAGAGAGCGCTGCCGCCAGATCGGGGTTTCGCGTGGTTATCAGGACTGAGGTCCGCCCACGCGGCGCGAGCAGGGCGGCGGTCGACGCCACGGCATCGTCGAGGATGAGCAGGCAGCGGTGCCTGGCGCAGAGGCGGCGAAGTTCATTCAGGTTGGATTCCAGATCGCGGTCCAGGCGTACGCCTAGTTGCGCGGCGAGGTCGCCCGCCAGCGCGGCGGCGGTGCGTGAGCCGCAGGTCAGCCAGAATACGGCTTCGAAATCCTCCTGCCGCCGGCGTGCGAATTCCAGCACCAGCGCGGTCTTGCCGGCGCACCGGGCCGCTTCGGCATCCTGCAGCGCGGCCATGCCGGGCTTGTCCGCCAGCAGCGTGCATAGTGTTTCCAACTCGGTATCGCGCCCGTTGAACGAGAGCTGCCGCGCGGGAGCGAAGGGCGCCTGCTGCGGTACGGGCGACAGACTCATCAACCATCGCTTGATGGCGCGAAATCCGGCCAGCCGATTCTGGCGCAAATCGAAAAAGTTCTTGCGCCGCAGCAGATCGGGGAACTTCGAGTCGCGGCAGAGTAACGTGGCCAAGGCCGTGCCTGCTTGGGCGGCCTGCTCCCAGAAGACCGATTTCCAGCGCTCCAGCGGCCAGCGCGGCGGGACCGCTTCCGGCGACAGCAGCACCAACACCACATCGGCCGAGAGACCTTCGTCAACCTTGGCGATCAGATCGTCGCCGGGCTGCATCCCGCCTTCTTCGAGGAGCACCTCCACGCCGGCGCCGCGCTCCAGAAACGCGGCAAGCTCGTGAACCAGTTCGCGATCCGAGGTGGAATAGCAAGGGAAGACCTTGGGCATGCGTGGCGAACCTTTATTATCGCAGGCGGGGGAGAGGCAGGACAGGCCAGGCTGGACAGGCCAGGAGGCCTGTCCTACAAGGGGAGGCCGCGGAAGATGTCGATCACATCCTGGACCAAGCCTGTCACTACGTCGGAGATAGCCTTGCCGGCGTTTGCCGCATCGATGGATATCTGCTGCCCAGCAGGCGTACAGAGGAACACAAAGAGATTGCCGGCCGCGAATGCAGCGGCGCTGGCGGGATCGGATGGAATTGCCAGAATAAGCGCCGCCGTGGGATTTGGGGCCGGCGCTGGTGTTGGAGTTGGAATCGGATTTGTTGCCATGTTTATCTCCTTTACTGCTTCGAGGTGAGAGCGTTCAAGGTCACCTGGATACCCATCAGCATGGCTTTCAGATCGGCGAACTGCTGATCGTCCGTTTCCGGCTGGGCTGGCTGTGGCAGATCGGTACGCTCGACGACCCAACTGCCGGACTGATTGAAAAGGGAGCCAGGCAGATGCACAATCTGTTCGTTCGGCAGCAGCGCACGAATGGGAACGGGAATGGTTAGCGCATTCGCGGGAGCCACTGTCACGGGCTCATCGTAGATCCAGTTCAACCCCCCTGACGCGAAGACCCAGTGACCGGGCGCGCCGTCGCCGTGGTCGTTCTGCGCCTCGATCAAAGCCTGCGCGACCATACCCGCGTTGCCGATTTGGATGTACCATTGGCGGCGCGGATCGAGCCCGTAGACATAGTGGAAGATGCCAGTGTTCTCCTGAACCACAGAGATGGTTTGCCCCGGATATAGCGGAGCGATCTGGTTGGCGACCGCCTGCGCGTCGGCTTGCAGGCAAACCTGGTCGGGGCTGGCCGGACCGAGCGGCCCGTACGGCCCCACCTCCACCGCGTCGGTGGGAGGTGAAACGTAAGCCGGGTAATTATAGACGCCGGGCAAGTTCAACTGGGCCGCTTGCGCGGGCGTCAGCGCGATCTGGCTGACGTAGCTGGAAGCAACGGCCGTGGAATCGAACACGAGGTAAGGTTGCCCCGTCGGGGCCGGGTCGGTCCATCCTTTCAGCGGCTGCGTAGGGTCGAACGGCGGCGCCTGCTGTCCGGTGGCCTGCTGATACGCGGCCCGTGTCGTATAGACCGGGAACAAGTCCAGGGTCGAAATTTGATATTGCGGTTGATTCGGTTGTATCGGTTGTGGTTGTGACATAAACGCGACTCTTCCTCGGTGCGCGGAAGCTCTTCTACTTCAGAGAAGCATGCCAATCTCGGATTACGGCGGATCAATCCGGGCAAGCTATTGAAACAAAGGGGCAGGTCGATTTTGCGAGGCGTGTGACTGAAAAAGGTTTCCTCAGTTTCGCGGCGGGCAAGAGCCGAGAAAGCAAGGCACAGCCGATCGCCGCGAAAGCGAGGAAACCGTGCAGTGAACTAAACCGCGGACTGATGCCGGGTCTTTAATGGGTTTTGTTCTGCAGTTGGACCTGAAGTAGGGATGCAGGCGGCGACTTTTTTCGGAGCGCCAGGGTGTAGCCGCGAGGTAATAACGTTCTTCTCCGGGACAGACATCCCGGTATTTTTGCTCAACATCTTCGCCAAGAGCGAGAAGACCGATTTGGCGCCAAAAGAACGACGAGTATTGAAATCCGTCCTGGCAAGGATAGTCGAGACCTACAGGTCGGGAAGGGAGTTCAAATGAAGAAAAGCAAACCGACGGCGGGCGAACGAATGATCGAGAGCGCCAGGCAAGCGCTCGCGTTCGCCAAGGGCCGGGAGAATCACGGCTATGAGCACACGTCCCAGACGACATCGATGTCAAGGCGATCAGAGAGAGAATTTCCCTTTCTCAAGGGGAGTTTGCCAAGCTATTCGGTCTGAGTAAACGAACCTTGGAACATTGGGAGAGTGGGCGCCGAATCCCCAGTGGCCCCGCTCGGGCCTTCCTGACGGTGATCGCGCGTGAACCTGACGCGGTTCGCCGGGCATTGCTTGCCTGATAGGAAAGTTGGGTTCAGAATCGGGTTCAATTAGCGCCCGCCACGCCGAATATGCCGACGGAATGAGGTCCAGGCCTACTTCATATCACGAAACGCCTCTTTCCTCTGCTATCATCGCGGTGAGCCGATGGCAGACCCGCTTCCCTCCGCGCCAGCCACGCCCGTTTCTCCCGCACTCGCGTACAGCCGGCGAGCGCGGCTCGCTGAAGTTGCCGGGCTGTTTCTCCGTCTGGGACTCACCGCGTTTGGCGGCCCCGCCGCGCACATCGCCATGATGGAAGACGAAGTCGTCAGGCGGCGCCGCTGGATCGCCCGCGAGGATTTCCTGGACCGGCTGGGCGCCGCCAACCTGATCCCAGGGCCCACTTCGACCGAGATGGTCGTCTACATCGGTTATCTGCGGGCTGGCTGGCTGGGCTTGGTCGTCGCGGGAGCATGCTTCATTGTTCCGGCGGCGGTTATGGTAGCGTGTTTCGCGTGGGCTTACGTCCGGTTCGGCAGCTTGCCGCAGGTGGGGCGGTTCCTCTACGGGTTGAAACCGGTGGTCATCGCGATCGTTGCGCAGGCGCTCTGGAAGTTGGGCCGAACAGCGGTAAAGACGCGATTCCTGGGCGCGGCCGGAATCGCCTCCATAGTGGCGGCTGTGGCCGGCGCCGGCGCGCTGATCGTCTTGGCGGGCGCGGGGGTTGTGGCCGCTTGCCGCGAATGGTGGGCTTCCAACCGGCGCGTGTGGCCGTTAGTAATTCTGTCGGTCGTGGCGGGCGCGATTCTGATTGTCCAGTTCGCGTCGTCGGCAACGGCGCAGGCACAGCCGAGGGCCGTCGGACTCGGGGCTCTGTTCCTATACTTCCTGAAGATCGGTTCCGTTCTATACGGCAGCGGGTACGTGCTGCTCGCGTTCTTGCAGCAGGACCTGGTGCACAACTGGCGCTGGCTCACTTCTAAACAATTGCTGGACGCGGTGGCAGTCGGTCAAATCACGCCCGGGCCGCTGTTCACCACCGCTACTTTCATCGGCTATGTCTTGAAAGGCGTGCCTGGCGCCGTCGTCGCGACCGTCGGCATTTTCCTTCCCGCCTTCGTCTTTTGCGCGGTGAGCGGACCGGTGATGCCGTGGCTGCGGAGATCGCGTCTGGCCGGCGCTTTTCTGGATGGCGTAAACGTGGCTTCGCTGGCGCTGATGGCCGTGGTCACTTGGGAATTGGCGCGCACGGCGCTGGTCGACGTTCTCACGGCCGCGACGGCGCTGGCGTGCACGGTGCTGCTGTTTCGCTATCGCGTAAATGCGGGTTGGCTGGCGCTGGGCGGCGCCCTATGGGGATTGGCGCTGGCTGGGAGAGCCTGAAGGCGGCGGAGACGGTGGATCCTGCAGGATAAACACCTTCTCGCCGGGCTTCACCAGCTTCAGACGCTTCTTGATCTCCATCTCTCCGGAAGGGCTGTCGCTGAAGCGGCCGATGCGCGCGCGCTGCTCCTCGATCTTCCGCACCATATCCGCGTTCTTCTTCTCGTATTCGCGAATCAGGCGGCGTTTTTCCATCAGGCCGGGGACACCCTGGGGCCCTTGCAACGTAATAAATGCATAACCGGCGAGTAATAACAGGGCCGCAACGCCGGCGAATTTGGTAAATGACGACTTCATCTCATGCCAAGAAGATAATGGTAACATCGGATTCGAAATCTTGCTCTCATGATTTTGACTTATGACGGATAAAATTGTTGTGTTGAGTACTTGCGGGACGGAAGAGGAGGCTGCCAAGCTGGCGCGGATGCTGGTGGAAGCGCGCGTCGCGGCGTGTGTGACGATCGTGCCGGGCGCGCGCAGCGTGTACCGCTGGCAAGAAGCGATCGAGTCGGCCGCGGAGTGCCTGCTCGTCATCAAGTCGTCGCGGCAGCTTTTCGAACCGCTGCGCACGGCCCTGGAACAGGCGCACGCATACGATGTGCCTGAGGTGCTGGCGCTGCCGGTCGTGGAAGGGTCCGCCAACTACATGAACTGGTTGGAGGGTCAGCTCGGTGCATGATGGTCGGCTGCGGCCCGGCATGGGGATGGCGCTCGACATGGATGGCGTGATCGTGGATTCGAACCCGTTGCATGTCGAGGCATGGACGCTGTACAATCGCCGTTTCGGGATCGATGCTGGCGCAGCCCTCGCCGAGCGCATGTACGGCCGGCGCAACGACGAGATCGTGCGCGAGTTCTTCGGACCGCGGTTGAGCCTGGAAGAGATCGCCGCCCATGGGGCCGCCAAGGAGGAAGTGTACCGGGAAATGTTGGAACCTATACTGGCGGAAACGCTGGTGCCCGGCGTGCGGGAGTTTCTGCAACGCCATGCGGCGGAACCGGTCGGTCTGGCGACCAATGCCGAACCCGCGAACGTGGATTTCATACTGGATCGGGGCGGCCTGCGCGCGTATTTCCGGGTGGTTGTGGATGGCCACCAGGTGCAACATCCCAAGCCGCATCCTGAAATCTACCTGCGTGTGGCGGAGTTGCTTTCGATCGCGCCACGAAACTGCATCGTCTTTGAGGATTCCTTTTCCGGCGTGGAAGCGGCGCGGGCGGCCGGCGCGCGCATTGTCGGTTTGCGAACCACGCACCGCGAGCTGCCGGGCGCGGATCTCGAAATCGACGATTTCCGCGGCGCGCAACTCGAGTGCTGGCTGCGGGCGCAGGTCCCCGACGCGTCATAGCGGTCTCTATGGGATGCTTCCGCTAATGGCGATACCGGTGGCGCTGCCTTTCGGAATTTTCGCGATCGCCGCAATTATTTTCGCGATCTGGCGGCGCGATGAACGGCTGCGCGGGCAGCGCGAGATGTTGCGCCGGGCCTATGAACTGGGCGAGGAGATCCTGGGCGCCCCGTCGGCGGACCAGATCTTCGAGAAGGTCAGGGTGGTGGTGCCCCGAATCTTCGGTGTCACTACGGCGGACCTTTACCTGTACAACCGCCACGCGAAGACGCTCGATGCGGTGGGCCGCGGCGCAGATCAGCCTTCCATTCCGCTGTCGGCGCCCCCGGCGGGACCGCAAGCCGGCGCGGTAGCCTGCTTCCACTACCGGACCCTGTTGGCGATTCCGGACACCTCCCGCAGCCCTTTTCCGGTGACGGGACAGCCAGGGCCCAGCGCGCCGCGGTCCCTGCTGTTCGTTCCCATGCTCGCGCAAGGCGAGGTGCTGGGCATTCTGCAGATGGACCAACGCGACCGCGCCCGGGTCTTCAGCCGCGATGAGCAGACGCTGACGCAACATCTGGCCAATCAAATCGGGGTGGCCGTGAAGCTGCTTGACCAGCGCTCCGTCCGCGAGCAACTCTTCCGCACGGAAAAGCTGGCAGCGGTGGGCCAACTAATCTCGGGGATCGTGAACGATCTGCGGACTCCGTTGGCGGCGATTGCCAACCTGTCGCAGGCGGCCGGCGGCGGATCGCTGCGGCCTTCCGCAACGGACTTGGCGAATATTGCGGGCGAGGCGCGCCGCGCCGCGGAGATCGTAGACCGGCTGGTGGGATTCGCCGGCACGGGCCCGGTGCAAACCCAGCCGGTAGAGTTGAATGGCCTGCTGCGGAATCTGATCGAATTCCGGGAACGCGAGTGGCGAGTGCGCGGTATTCTGGCGCGCAGCCTGCTGGGGGACGAGCCGGCGATCGTGCTGGGATCGCATGGCCAGCTCGAACAGGTTTTCCTGAACCTGCTGGTGCACGCCGAACAATCGCTTTCGGATTCGAGCGACAAGTCGATCGCCATTCGCAGCAGCGTGGTAGCGCGTCGCATCCTGGTGGAGATCGGTTATAGCGGTCCCAAGGGGGCTGCGGATCCGTTTATGCCCGGAGCGGACGACGCCTCCGGTGGCGCGGGCTTGGGTGTCTGCCGCAGTTTGATTATTGGTCATGGAGGAGAGATCCGGCTGGTACAGCAGGCCGCGGGCGATCCCGCGTTTCAAGTCGAACTGCCCTGCGCGGCGCGGGAGAAGCTGAGCGGGCCCGCGCCGGAGAATGGCCGCGACGGCGCGCATACCCTAACGGCACTGGTGATCGAACCGGCCGAAGGTATTCAGACGCAGTTGCTGGGTCTGCTGGCCGGCCGCGGATATCGCGTGGTGCCGGTGAACAGCTCCGACGAAGGACTGGACCTGGCGCAGCGCCTGCGCTTCGATGCCGTCTTCTGTTCGGTGCATGCGCCGGGACTCAATTGGGTGGAAACCGCCGAACAGGTGAAGAGCCGGGTAGGCGGATTCGTTCTGCTTTCCGATTCTTATAACGCGGATCTGTCGGCGGATTTCGCGGGCGACCGCCGCTTCGTGCTGGCCAAGCCCGTCGATGAGAAGCAACTGGACCGGGTGCTCGAAGCCATCCGGGTTGGCTTCCGATAGCCCGTTCGCGCGATGCGCGCGCGGTAAAGTAATCTTATGCGGAAATGGCTGCCGATCGTTTTGTTGTGCGCCGCGCCCCTGATGGCGGAAAAATATACCGGGCCGCGCCCGCCTAAGCCGGACCTTCCCTACCTGATCCACGCCGACAACCTGATACCGACGGAGAGCGCCGAAGCCAAGCAGGATGAGCGCAAGGGCGATATCACCTTTACGATACCCAACGCCAACTCTTCGGTACGCACACCACTGGCCTCGCCGGCGTTCTTGATTCTGACGGACCAACTTCAAGCGGACCGGCTGCAGCTCTTCAAGCTGCAGTCCAAGGGCGGCCAGCGCGAAGTGCTATACCGCCACAGGGGTAAGCCCGCGGCGCACCCTATCCGGCTCAACGTGGTGCGCCTCGACGACAACTTGTACAAGGTCGAAGTGGATGAGATTCTGGAAAACGGCGAATACTCGCTGTCCCCGGCGGACTCGAATCAGGTCTTCTGCTTCCAGATCTATTAGTGGGCCCGATTGCCGCCCGGTTCGGTCCGGTTACCGGGTCAGTTTGCTTGTTGGGCGGCCAATCTTGGCCGCAGCCGCCCCTTTTGGGCGGCTAGAGCCGGCTGAAAGCCGGCTGCGGGCAGGATTGCCCAATGCCACTTAGCCTTGCCAAAACAGGAACTCTGCAAAAATGTGGGGCGGTTAACCGGCCAATCCGCAGAGCGTGAAAGGCTGCTTTGCCGAGAAGCTTAGGGCGTCGGCCGCGGTCCAGGGGGACCGCCCCACAATGTGGGCATCGGGCTTTAGCGCCGGGCTTCAACCCCGCTGGCTTTTTAGTGGACCAGGCCATCCCGCAGCGCGCGCGCCACGGCCTCCGAGCGCGAATGCACGTGCAGCTTCTCATAAATCGAGCGCAGGTGAAAGGTGACCGTGTGCACGCTGATGCCCAGCTCCGCTGCCGCCGTCTTGGTGTGATGGCCTTCGGTGAGCAGCTTCAACAGCCGCATTTCCTGCGGCGAAAGGCCCGCCGAGCCGGCTTCGCGTGGCGGGGTCTGGCGAAACAACTCGACCACGCGCATGGCCACTTCCGGAGACATGACCGCGCCGCCCTCCGCGATCTGCTTCACCGCCTCCATCAGCCGGCCGGGAGGCGTCTGTTTCAGCATGTACCCGCAGGCGCCCGCGCAAATCGCCTGAAAAATCCGGTCGTCATCCTTGAATACCGTCAGCATCACCGGCGCGATCGACGGATATCGCTCCCGCAGGATCCGGACTCCTTCGATGCCGCTGAGCCCGGGCAAGCCGATGTCCATCAGAGCGACGCGGGGTGGATTGATCCCGATGCCATCCAAGGCGGCCTCCATCGAAGCGTAGGCATGCCGGCATTCGAAACCATCGGTATGGTTGATCAGAAACGCGATGCCTTCGCGCATCTCTCTTTGGTCTTCCACAACCGCCACTCCGATAACCGCCGTTTCAGATTTGCCATCCACTATGTCATCCCGTTGAGGCTTTAGTGTAAACCATTTGTGAGCTACGTACCGTTTCCCTTGAGGGTGATGGACTGCGGACTGCCCGGCGCGGTATCCGAGACTTCGATCGTAGCGTTGCGTTTCCCGGTGGCTACCGGGGTAAACGTCACCGTGAGGGAGCAGCTGGCTCCGGCCGCCAGCGTGGCCGGCGAGACCGGACAAGTGTTGGTCTCGGCGAAATCCCCCGGATCCGTGCCACCGATCGTGATGCCGGCGATGCCGATGGGCGTGCCGCTCGGGTTACCGATGGTGATGGTGTGCTTCTTGCTCTTGCCCACCGCTTCGTTTCCAAACGCGATGCTGTTCGGAAATATGGAAATCACCGGAAGATTGAGCAACACGGACACGTTGTTCGAACCCGCGTTGGGCACGGCGAAATCTGCGCCGCCATCGCCATTCAGGTCCGCCGTCGCGAGGCCCACGGGCCAAATCCCAGCCAAGTACTCCACATCGGGTTGGAATGTGCCGTCACCGTTGCCTAGGAGGATGGTAACCGTGCCGCGAGGGCATGTGGACGATGGTAAGACGCACTGAGCGTTGCTGACGGCGAGATCCGGATTTCCGTCCCCGTTGAAATCCGCGACCGCCAGGGCATTGGGGTAGACGCCCACCGCATAGTCTACGTGAGTCTGAAATGTGCCGTCCCCATTACCGAGCAGAATCGATACCGTATTGCTGTTGTAGTTGGCAACGGCCAGGTCTTGTTTCCCATCCTGATTGAAGTCGCCGGCGGCGACCCATTCGGGTCCCGCGCCGGCATCGTAGCTGACGGCGGGCTGGAAGGTGCCATCGCCATTACCGAGCAGAACGCTCACCGTCGATGCACCTCCGTTGCTATAGTCGGCAACTGCCAGGTCCGGCTTGCTGTCGCCATTAAAGTCCGCGACGACGACCCACGCGGGGTTGGCTCCCGCTCCGTAGTCCACATGGGGCTTAAAGGCGCCGTTGCCCTTCCCCAGCAGAATGGAAACAGAGTCGGAGCTATAGTCGTTATTGGCCGTGACCAGATCCGGTTTGCCATCGCCGTTAAAATCGCCCACTGCAATGCCAAGGTCGTAGTTAGGCGTGGGAAACTCCTGTTGAGCTTGGAACGTGCCATCCCCATTGCCGAGCAGTAGTGAAACGGCGTTTGAGCCGGAAGCCGCCACCGCCAAATCCGGCCGGCCGTCCCCGTTGAAGTCGGCGATCGCCAGAGCGAAAGGGTCGTATCCGGTGGGATAATCGACATACGCGGCGAACTTTCCACCACCCTTGTTCAGGAGAACCGAAACCGAATCGCTACCGGTACTGACCACGGCCAGATCCGGCTTCCCATCGCCATTGAGATCCGCGATGGCCAGATCGTACGGGAATTGACCGGTAGCTCTGTCGGCGTGGGTTTGAAATGTGCCATTGCCCACGCCGATCAGAACCGTAACGGTGTTTGTGCCGCCATTGGCGATGGCCAGGTCGAGTTTGCCGTCTCCATTCAAATCGCCGGCAGCCAGCGCAGAAGGCCCAAAGCCCGTCCCGTAGACCACTTGCTTCTGAAATGTACCGTTTCCCTTGCCGAGCAGCACCGAGACCGTGTTATCGTCGCTATTCGCCACCGCCAAGTCCAGCTTGCCATCGCCGTTGAAGTCGGCGGAAACCAACGCCTCGGGGTAATTGCCGGTTTCGTAGTCCACGTGAGCCTGGAAACTGCCGTCCCCATTGCCCAGCAGTACCGAGACCGTGTTAACGACGTTGACGGTAGCCAGATCCAATTTATTGTCGCCATTGAAGTCGCCAATCGCCACACCAAATGGACCTATTCCTGTCGGGTACTCTACTTGTGGCTTAAAAGTGCCGTCGCCATTCCCGAGTAAAATCGAAACGGTGCTGCTCGACGTATTGCCGGTCGCCACATCGGGAATCCCATCGCCGTTGAAGTCGCCGATGGCTAGAGATTCAGGGGCGTCGCCGGTTGCATAGGCCACTTGCGATTTGAAAGTGCCATCGCCATTGCCCAGCAATATGGATACTGTGTAAGAGATGGTGTTGACCACCGCCAGATCCGGGTGCCCGTCACGATTGAAGTCGCCAACAGCCAGGGCCGAGGATTGCTCACCCACAGGGTAGTTCACGGGGGCCTGGAAGGTGCCATCGCCGTTCCCCAGAAAGACGGATACAGTATCGCTGTCAAAGCTGACCACGGCGAGGTCCAGGTTATGATCGCCGTTGAAGTCCGCAGTCACGATATCCGATAGCCCGCCTTGTCCGGTGGCGTAATTCACGACAGGTTGAAATGTGCCGTCGGGGTTGCCGAGCAGAACGGAAACCGTGTTGGACCCGTAGTTCGCAACGGCCAGACTCAGCGGGCCGCCGTTCTGGAACACCCCGATCGCGACAGCATTCGGTTCACTGTCCGCCGCCAAATCGGCCCTGCCGAACACATATCTCTCGGCGGCGACGGACGGCGCCAGGCGGGCGGCGCGCGGCTCGGCTGCCCTGACAAGTTTATGGCTTGCCAAATGGCCAATCCGCGTCGGGGGCGTTTGGGCATGGACGACGCCAGGGACACAAATTGTCAGGAACAAGATGGCGGAAATCCGGCCGGCCGTTTTGTAAGTTTTCATAAAATCCTCAAATCACACCAAGCAACGACGTCTTTGTTCTTTATCTCCTGAGCCTGACCCCTCGTCTATACGGACTATAACCTCGCAAAGCTGCACTGACAAGCCGCATATTCTTGCAGGTGTGCGCCGGGGCCGCGACGCGGCCCCGCACGCCGGCAATGCCTCGCTGTGCTGCGAGCCACGGCTAAAAGAGAGAGCTTATGTCATTGAACCGACACGCATTCTCCCGTTTGAGGAAATGCCGCTGGCGGCCCCGCACGGGAATCCGCCAGCCGATTCTTCCGCAAAACCCTGCCATCGCGTTGGCGGGGAACCTACATAAACATGCAGCGGCGTTTGAGGATTTACGACACCTCGCGCGCTGTGCTTAATACGCGGCGCTGTGATCGTAAAGCGCCGAGACCCCAGTGGCGGCCTGATGCACTTCGAGGATCGTGGGGCCCGATACAGCCACGCATGGCGCGAGACCGGTGTCGTAAGCGAAGGCGCCGCTTGTGGAGAATGTTACAGTGCCGTCGCCCTGAATTCCGCCCGTATGGTAATAGAGCGAGTCAACGCCGGTGCCGGCTTGATGCACCTCCACGACTGTCGGGCCGGAGACTGCTATCGAAGGAGCAATGCCGGTGTCATACGAGAATGAGCTGCCGGCCCATAGTACGGTGCTATTGGCTTGGATTTTGCCCGCGTGGTAATAGAGGGTCCCCACCACCCCTGAGTCGGCCTGATGTACCTCCAGAATCGTCGATCCGGCTATAGCCACCCTCGGCTGAGCGCCATTGTCGTATTTGAACGCGCCGCCGGAGTTCCATGTGACGGTGCCATTGAGCTGAATTTCGCCCGTGCGGTACCAGAGTGGGCTGACGCCGGTTTTGCCTTGGTGCACCTCGACAATCGTCGAGCCGGCCACTGCCACAGACGGCGCCACGCCGTTGTCATACTTGAACGAGCTGCCGGCCCATACGATGGTGCCATTGGCCTGGATCTTACCCGTGTGATAATAGAGCGGTCCAACCGTGGAAGCGTCGGATTGATGAACCTCAATGACTGAAGTGCCGCTCACCGCCACCGATGGCGCCGCGCCAGTGTCGTACATAAACGAACTGCCGGCCCATTGGACGGTGCCATTGGCCAGGATTTGGCCAGTGTGGTAAAAGAGGGGCCCGACGACGCCTGATTCCGACTGATGGACCTCGACTATTGTGGTCCCCTGCACTGCAACGGAAGGGAGGGCGCCGTTGTCGTACTGGAAGGAACCGCTGGGATTCCAAACGAACGGGGGTATTCCTTGCGCCAAAACTTGCACGGGCGCGGCGGCCATCCCCGCAATCGCCAGTCCGATCGTGAGGCCGAGCGCGCGCCGGATTCGCTTTCGCACAGAGCGTGTTTCTCGCAGCTTTTCAAGAGTTTTCATAAGCATCACCGTTTTCTTAGCGAGCAGCCTTTTCTGCTCTCAGCTAACTATGACGGCACAATGGCGCACCTGCAAGCCGCATATTCATGCGGGCGCAAGGCGGGGCGCGCCGGCAACTTACTAACTGAGACTAAGTGCCGCATTGCGCTCTAAGTCTCCAGCGACTATCTTACTGAAGGCACGCGCCCTGCGCCGTCGGAGCGATAGCTCGCCGGCAGTCCGCGGCGGTGTCCGGGAGCCGGGTCTTGTCATGGGGAGGAGGCGAACCTGCATAAACATGCAGGGGGGCTAGCTATAGCTAGCCCTTCCGCCGCGCTGGCCCAAGGCTTTACTGGGATGCTTTACGGGACGACGTACACGGGGCGATGAATAGCAACGGCACTGTTTTCCAGGTAAGCCTGGAGGGAAAGCTGACCACGCTGCACAAATTTGGTGGGAGCGACACGACATTGTACAGCTTTAACGGGACTCATGCCTCTGTGCCCTTCGGCGGGCTGGTTCAAGGCAGCGACAGGAGTTTCTACGGAACGACTGCGCACGGCGGCAGCAGCCAAATTGTCCCCTGGTCTGGGCGGAACGTGGGCCAAGTGCGCGAGAACGGTGCGGTACCGGCGCGGGCCAGCCTATTGCTGCCTGGACTGGGGCCCTACCGGTGCTTTGGACGCCACCGCAATGCCAAAGGGCAACAGCAGTCGGAAGACGCTAACGCACATTCCAATTCTGGCTGGCCGCACCGCTGCATGGGTTGATCACGAGTTGGGTGCCGCCGCCGGACGGCGGTCCCCCCGAGCTATCCAAGCACAAGCCGCCCGATATGCCGATGGCGTTGGTTATACCGCCGTCCTCCAGGAAATAGTCGAGGATGAACCATTGCTGAGTTGCCTTTCCCTTACACGCTTCCAATTCCACGAGGCTTCCGGCGGTGGCTGCGGCGCTGGTGAGACACTTATCTTTCGTGCCCTGCGAGCCGAGACCGTAGATCTCCCCATTGAAATAGTTCCACAATTGCGACGGGGCGCCGTCGCAAGAGTACGAAATCACAGCCGAGCCGTTGGCGGAACTGCCGACTGACGCGCACAGGTAGGGATCGCTGGGAACCAGTTGGAATTGCATTTCACGCATGATCCAATTCTGGCTTTCGGATCCCGTACACGTGTTCACAATCAGTTGGGTGCCGCCGCCGACTGCGGGCCCCCCAGCGCTGTCCAGACAAAGATTGCTCTGAACGCCCATAATCAAACTGCTGGACGGAAGCCCGTAATCCGTGCCGTCTACGATTACCCACTGCTGGTTCATCTGGCCGACGCAGTCATACAGGTCCACTAGGGTTCCCGGGGTGGTCCCCTGACCCTTTACATCGAGGCACTTGCTTCCGGCGCTTGACGTTCCAATACCTTGAAGCTGGCCCCCGATGTATTGCCACTGGTCGTTCGGCCCGCCGGAGCAGGCGTAGGCGATTACGGCCGTCCCGTTGGCAATATTGGAGCCCTGGACCGCCGCACACAGGTAAGGGGCATTTCCATTGACCTGGACTTGCGCGGCGCTCGCCGAGCCCACGCCGGCAGCCAGCAGACCGAACAATTGCAGGGTCGGCAGTATTTGCAGGACGTGTTTCATCCTTTGCAGCTTCTCGAAGGTTTTCATAAGCATCTCCATTTTTGCT
>Ga0209274_10000745_pt1 | contig 17920 bp, 15 predicted proteins | sample HubBroMetageREF1_FD_188343 | JGI IMG/M metagenome (GOLD analysis project Ga0209274, IMG submission 188343) | Reference soil microbial communities from the Hubbard Brook experimental Forest, New Hampshire, USA - Hubbard Brook CCASE Soil... | ecosystem: Environmental > Terrestrial > Soil >...
AGCTGCCTTCATAGCGGCTGCCCAGCGAGCCCCTGCGCCGGCCGATCCACAGAGTGCTCGGCTGCTGAGGTGATCATAGCGGCTGCCCATCGAGCCACTCAATCACCTGCGGCGCAAAGTAGCTGATGATCAGATCCGCGCCCGCGCGGCGGATGCCGGTCAGGGTTTCAAGGACCGCGGCACGCTCGTCAATCCAGCCGCGCTCCGCCGCGGCCTTGATGAGACTGAACTCCCCCGACACCTGGTACGCCACTACCGGCACGCGCACCGCGTCGCGCACCTGGCGGATGACATCAAGGTAAGGCCCCGCCGGCTTGACTATGACGAGGTCCGCGCCTTCCCCGATGTCGAGCAGCACCTCGCGCAGCGCCTCACGCACGTTCGCCGGATCCATCTGGTAGGAGCGCCGATCGCCGAACGCGGGCGCAGACTCCGCCGCTTCGCGAAACGGACCATAGAAAGAGGATGCATACTTGGCGGCGTAGGAGATGATCGGCGTGCCGGCGTGTCCGCTGGCATCCAGCAGCGTCCGGATCGCCTGCACGCGGCCGTCCATCATGTCACTCGGCGCCACGGCATCAGCCCCGGCGCGGGCGTAGTTGAGCGCGACTTCAGCGAGGGTCTGAATCGAGGCATCGTTGTCGATCACCCCCTGCGGCGTGACATGCCCGCAGTGGCCGTGATCAGTGGCGCCGCACAGACACACGTCCGCCCACACGATCAGTTCGGGAACCGCCGCCTTGATCGCGCTGATGGCCTGCGCTGCAAGCCCTTGCGGCTCCCGGGCGGCGCTTGCCCTGGCATCCTTTTGCGCCGGGGCTGCGAACAGCAATACCGCCGGCACCCCTTGGGCCGCCACCGCCTGCGCCTCCTTCACCGCCTCGTCAACCGACAACTGGCAGATACCGGGCATGCTCTGAACCGCGTGCCGCACGCCGCGCCCGGGCACGACAAACAACGGATAGATGAACGCCTCCGGGGAGAGGCGCGTCTCGCGCACCAGGCGCCGCCAGGCATCCGATTGCCGCGTGCGCCGCGGTCGCTCGCTCGGGAAACCCATGATTTACGCTCTCTTGTGCAGCAGGTTGAATGTCGTGAGGGCCAGTGAGCGCAGCGTTGCCACTTCGGCTACGGCGCAGCGTGCGCCGTGCGTGGCGAGCTCGCGCGCCGTCGTGCGCCCGATGGCGACCGGCGCCGCCGTCGACAACAGGCGCCCAAAATCCTCTGCGCCCAGCGCGCGCGCAAGTTCGCTCACCGCGGAGGGGCTGGCGAAGGTCACGGCGGCAATGCTGCCGCGCGCGATCCACTCGCGGCACACGCTGACATCAAGCGCCGCGGCGTCGGTGTGGTAGGCCTCCACCTGGGTCACCACCGCGCCAAGGTTCTTGAGCCCCGCTGCAATGGTTGGCAGCGCGCGCGAGCTCGCGGGGTACAACACCCGTCTGCCCTGGTTCTGGTCCCCGGCCGACCAGCGCACCACGAATTCGGCCACCAGGCCTGCCGCGCTGCTTTCTTCCGGAACGAGATCGACCGGCCAGCCGCGCCGCCGCAGCACCTGCGCGGTCGCCTTGCCGACCGCCGCCACGCGCAGCCCCGGTGGCGCCGCAGGCAGGCGCTCGAGCACCGCGGCCACCGCGTGCCGGCTCGCGAATACAATCCAGTCAAACGCGCGCGGGTTCGCCAGCGCAGCACTCAAGGGTCCCGGGTCCGCCGCGCTCACACTCACCGCGGGCCACAGCAGCACCGAGAGCCCAAGACCCTGCAGCTCGCGGGTGAGCGGGCCGTCGGCGGACTCAGGGCGGGTCACTACCACGGGTCTGTCGCCGGCGTTCATGGCGCCTCCACCGCGAGCGCGCCGCGTTCGTGCGCCATGAGGGCCGCGGCTCCCTGTCCGAGAAGATCCATGGCGACGCGCTCGCCGAGTTGCAGCGCGTCCGCGATCGCCGCCGGCAACGGACCATCGGTGGAGTGGCTGCCGCTTCCCCGGGCGCTCAGCACCCGCGAGCCATCGAGCGCGCACACGCTCGCCTCAAGGTGCAGCCGCCCCTCAACAATCCTCGCCAGAGCCCCGAGCGGCACCTGGCATCCGCCTTCGATGCGCTTGAGCAACGCCCGCTCGGCACTCGCCGCCAGGCGCGCGGCCGGGTCATCCAGCGGCGCAAGCCAGCGCAGCGTCGCGCTGTCCGTCGTGCGTGCACATACACCGATGACACCCTGTGACACCGCCGGCGGAAATTCCGTGGGCGCCAGGTACTCGGTGATGTGGTGCGTTAACCCTAAGCGTTCAAGCCCGGCGCCCGCGAGAATGATGGCGTCGTAGTCACCTTGTTGCAGCCGGGCGATGCGCGTGGGCACGTTGCCGCGCAGCTCGGCCAACACCACATCCGGCCGCAGGCGCGCGAGGAATGCACGCCGCCTGAGGCTGCTCGTGCCGACGCGCGCAGCGCGCGGCAGTTGCCGAAGTCCCGCACCGGCGCGGCTCACGAGCGCATCGCGCGGATCCGCCCGCGGCAGCATCGCCGCCAGCGTCACGCCCGCCTCAGCTTGCGTGGGCAGATCCTTCAGACTGTGCACGGCGATGTCTACGGTGCCGCCGAGGAGCGCCTGATCAATCTCGCGCGTGAAAAACGCCCGCCCGCCGACTTTCCACAAGGGAACATCGGCCTGGCTGTCGCCCGAGGTCCGGATGTGCACCAGCTCCACGGGCGGGGCTCCCGGCTGCGCCCGCAGCAGTGCCTCAACGTGCCGCGCCTGCCACAGCGCGAGCTCGGACGCGCGCGTGCCGATGCGCAGGGCGCGCGCGCTCACGGCTGCTTCTCCACCAGGAAGCGGTAGCCGACGCCCCATACGGTGAGAAAGTGCTTCGGGTTGGCCGGATCCTGCTCGAAGCGCTTGCGCAGCCGCAGGATGAAGTTGTCCACCGTGCGGGTCGACGGAAAGACATCGTAGCCCCAGACGCGCTCCAGCAGATCTTCGCGCGAGACGATCTCGCCCAGGTGTTCGGCGAGCACCTTGAGAATCATGGCCTCCTTCTCGGTGAGCTCCTGGGCCTCGCCGTTCCAGGAGCGGGCGCGGAATGCGCGGAAGTCCACCTCGTTGCCGCCGAAGCGCAGCACCGCGGTGGCGGCGGTGGCCGAGGCGTTGCGATACCAGTCCCAGCGACGCAGGATCGCGCGCACCCGCAGCAGAAACTCCTGCAGGTGAAAGGGCTTCGCGAGGTAGTCATCGCCGCCGGCTTCCAGGCCGCGGACGCGATCCGCCGGGTCCCCGCGTGCCGTCAGGAACAGCACCGGGGTGTTGTTGCCCTGCTCGCGCAGCGTGCGGCACACGCCCAACCCATCGATCCCGGGCAGCATCACATCCAGAACGATGAGCGCGCAGTCGTGCTCACGCAGCCACGCAAGCGCCTGCTCGCCGTCACTCGCGCCGCTCACCTCGTAGCCTTCCGCCCGCAGGTTTTCGCGCACGCCCGCTGAGAGGTGCGGATCGTCCTCGACCACAAGTACCTGCGTCGGCCTGGCGTCAGCCGCGCTCACCTTTGCGGCTCCTGTGCGGCCGGCCACGCGAGCACGAAACTCGCGCCCTTGCCCGCACCCTCGCTATGGGCCGCGACCCGCCCGTGGGCGAGCTCCATGAGTCGCCGCACGATGTAGAGCCCAAGTCCCGTGCCGGCGGCAGCTCCCAGGCGGCTGAATTTCTGGAACAGGCGCGCACCTGCCGCCGGCTCGAAGCCGACGCCGCTGTCCTTGACCGACAGCTCGACCTCGCCGACCGCGGCGCGGGCGCTCAGGGCGATGCTGCCACCGCCGGCGCAGGCGACCGCGGCCAGCGCGTTCTCCAGAACGTTACGCACCACGACATCCAGCGCCAGCGGGTCGCTCAGGACGTACAGCCCCGACTCGATGGAGTTGGCGATGGTGATGCGCTCGCTGCGTGCGCGTTCCTCGAGCTGCGTGACGACGCGCGTCACCGCGGCACGCAGTTCCAGCGGCTCGGCTCGCCAGTCCACGCGGCCGCGCTCGAGGCGCACGCTCTCGAGGATCTGGGTAACCATGGCCCCCATGCGCGCAAGATCCGCAAGCATGCGATCAATGAGTGTGCGCGCGGCCGCCGGCGGCGGCGCGCGCAACGCCAGCGTCTCGAGCGAAAGCTGCAGGCTCGCGAGCGGAGTCTTGAACTGATGCGAAACGAGGGCAAGAAAGCTGTCCTGCTCCTCAAGGACACGCGCCTCGGCGGACAGCGCCCGCGCGATCACCGCGATGCACACCCCAAGGGCGAGCAGAAAGAACCCGCCTTCCCAGGCGTACTGGTTGAGGCGCCGTTGTTCCTCGGTGCGCAGCGCCTGCTCGACCGCGGGCGCGAGCGCTGCATGCGCGCCGCTGACGACGATCTGCGGCAGCAGTTGCTGCACCTGTTGTGCGCTGGCTCCGGAATCAAGCAGTGCCTGCGCCGCGGCTGTCTGCTCCGCATAGGCGGCGTTAGCCGCGCTCACCTTCTCGAGGGTGTAGGCGCGCTGGTCAAACAACCACCAGCCGACCTGCACCGCCGACACCACGACCAGTGCCAGTGCGGTCAGCTGAAACACACGGGTCGCCTTCATGCGATCGCCGCCAGCGCCGCATCCAGGGCCTGCGCGAAGCGCGTCAGATCCGTAGTGCTGTGCGCGAGTGACAGGAAGCAGGCCTCGTACGCGGACGGCGGCAGGTAGACGCCGCGGTCGAGCATGCCGTGAAAGAGCGCCGCGTAGCGCGCGCTTTCGCGCTCGGTGAGCGTCGCGGCGGTACGCGGCGCACCGCCTTCATGAAACGAGAGCCAGAAAAGCGAGCCGACGCGCACCAGGTGCACGGGGAATGGCGAGCGCGCCAGTACCGGCTGCAACAGCCGCTCGAGCTCCGCGCCGCGCGCCTCGAGGCGCTGCCAGCCCGACTCGCGCACCAGCAGATCGAGCGTCGCGAGTCCTGCCGTCATCGCCACCGGGTTTCCCGAGAGCGTGCCGGCCTGGTAGGTGTCGCCATCGGGGGCGAGTCGCGCCATGATGCGGCGCGCGCCGCCGAAGGCTCCGACCGGCATGCCGCCGCCGATCACCTTGCCGAAGGTCGCCAGATCCGGGGCGATACCGAGCAGCTCCGCCGCGCCGCCACGGCCCAAGCGAAACCCGGAAATTACCTCGTCAAAAATCAGCAGCGCCCGGTGCTCGCGCGTCACTCTGCGCAATGCACCCAGGAACTCGCGCCGCTGCGGCAGCAGGCCGTGATTCGCCGGAACCGGCTCGATGATGACAGCCGCAATGCGTGCGCCTTCCCGCTCGAACAGCTGCGCGACGCTCGCCTCACCATCCAGCGGCAACACCCGCGTGAGCGCCGTGAACGCCGCCGGCACGCCGGCCGAGGAGGGGCGGCCGAACGTGGCGAGCCCGGAGCCCGCCGCAACCAGCAGGTGATCCGCGTGACCGTGATAGCAGCCCGCGAACTTGACGATGAGGTCGCGCCCGGTGAATGCGCGCGCCACGCGAATGGCGCTCATCACGGCCTCGGTTCCTGAGGAGACGAAGCGCACCTGCTCGGCGGCCGGGTAGGAGGCCACGACCCGTTCGGCAAGCTCAACCTCCGCGGCGCACGGCGCGCCGTAGGTGGTGCCGCGGGCAAGTGCTGCGGTTACCGCGGCGATGACCGCCGGGTGAGCGTGCCCTGCGATCAAGGGCCCCCAGGAACCGACGAAGTCCAGGTACGCCCGCCCGTCCGCATCGAACACCTGCGCGCCGGCGGCGCGCGCGATGAAAAGCGGCGTACCCCCGACAGCGCGGAAGGCGCGCACCGGGGAACTCACGCCGCCGGGAATGACGCGGCAGGCGCGTTCGTAGAGCTCGGCGGAGCGCGGATGCCGGTCCTCGCGGGCGCCGTCCTGCGGTGCATTCGTCATGGCTTCTCCGTGTCAGCACGCGTGCGGCTGGCCTTCGCTGCCGCAAAGAACGCATCCAGCGCATCCGGGCCCGCGTGCACAGCCGCGGCGCGGATGCCGGCGAGCGGCAGATGCGCCAGCCGGTGCGCTACCGTGCGGGCAAGGCGTTCGAGCTGTCCGCGCTGCCCGTCGTCAAGTGTACGCAGCTCAGCGCTGAGCGCACGCGCTACTTCCTCGGCGGCGATCTGTTCGAACGCACCGCGCAGCTCAGAAAGCTGCGGACCGAAGACGCGCGTCGCCAGCTCCGAGCGCAGCTGTGTCAGGCGCTCATCGATGGCGGCGCGCACGGGAGCCAGGCGCATGAGCTCCCCCAGTCGCCGTCCCTGCGCGGCTTCGATCAGATCGTCCATGCCGACGCGCGCCAGGCCCGCACGCTGTGCAGCTGTGGGATCGATGTTGGGCGGGACACCAAAATCAATGAGCAGCGGCGCCACGGCGGCCGCCGCGCGCAGCCGCGTGAGCGCGCCTTCATCGAGGAGCGCTGCACCGCCGCCCGCCGCGAACACCACTGCCGTGCACGCGGGCGGGGTGGCGCGGAACGACTCCAGCGACGCAGCTTCGCCTGCCACCTCGTGAGCAAGTTCCTGCGCGCCAGCGAGCGTGCGGTTGACGATCAGGAGCGGAACCTGCGCCGCATGCAGGAGATTCGCGCAACGCCGCGTCATGGGTGACACGCCCACGAGCGCCACACGCCCCGTTGTACCGTTCAGATGCGAGCGTACGCGGTCCGCCGCCAGGTCCGCGAGTGAGGGCGTGCGGTCGCTCGCGGTCAATCGCCGCACGCGCCGGGCCATGCCGAGCGCCTCGCCCATCAGCCGGTCAAGAAGCGGTCCGCAGGTTTGTGCCGCGCGGCCCTCTTCCCAGGCAATGCGCAACTGCGCAGCGATTTCCTGCTCGCCGGTCTGGGCGGAATCCAGTCCACAGGCAACGAGCAACAGGTGCTCGACCGCGGCCTCGCCGGTCCATGCGCGCAGGATGCGTGCGGCCTCACCGCGCTGCGGCTCTCGCCCGGCGAGTACCTGGAACACTGCATCGCGGCAATCCCCCGCCGCGCGCATCGCGGCGGTGGCGTAGATCACTTCGACGCGATTGCAGGTGGCGACGTACAGGATCTCGGCGGCGCCCAGGCTGGTACGCAGCCTCGCCAGCCGTGCGGCAACTTCCGGGCGCGCCACGGCAAACCGGGCGACCTCGTCCACGCTCGCGTGGCGATAGGAGAGCCCTACGACACCGATCTGGTGCATGCGCGAGCATAACCGCGCAGCGCGAACCTGAATGTCACCGAATGGTCACGGCGCATGAGACCGGGTTCGCACAATGCGGCGCACCCTAAGGACTATGGAGCGGGTGATGGGAATCGAACCCACGTTAGCAGCTTGGGAAGCTGCAGTTCTACCATTGAACTACACCCGCATTGGCGGCCAATTCTAGGGTCGGGCGGCTGCCACCACAACGGCGCGCAACCGGCGCAGACGCGGCCCAGCTCCCGCCGCGGACCTATGCCGTGGCACCCCCTCTTCCCCTGCCATTCCGGCAGCGTGTATAAACGTGGCCACGCCTGCGGCTCTTTCGGTGATGCTCCAAGAAGAAGTGCAGAAGCCAAGGAGGGCCAGGGAGGTTGCGATGCAATCCGACGCTGTTATCCATCGGCATCTGCTCCTCTGGCGGGACCCCCCTGTCTGGCCGTTCCTGTGGCGCGGCCTGCTGCCGCTTCTGGCATTGATCCTGGGGGCGCTGTTTGCCTTCGGGCCGTTCGCGCGCAACTGGATACAGGCAACCGTGCAGCGCGAGACCCGCGAGCAGCTCGACGCTGCCGGCTACGGCTGGGTGGGGCTTAAGGTTTCGGGCCAGAACCTAACCCTGTCAGGTACCGAACCCACGACGAGTGCCGGTGAGCGCGCGATTGCACTCGCAAAAGCTGCGACCTGCCCGACGTGGCTGGGACGGCGCACCTGTGCCGTCAGCGTGGTAGGAGAGTTCGCGGCGCCGGCGCCAATCATCGCCACAGCCCCCGCCCCGGTTGCGCAACCGGCCAGGGCGGCGGCCCAGGCGTGCGAGCGCTCGCTCGCGAGCGTGCTGGCCGCAGAGCAAATCGAGTTTGCCAGGGCGAGCGCCACGATCAGCGCGCGCAGCGCACCGCTTCTGGACAGCCTCGCGAAGCAGGTGCGCGCCTGTCCCGGCAACATCCGCATCGAGGGCTACACCGACAACGTCGGTCGCGTGAACTTCAACGAGAACCTCAGTGAGTCCCGCGCCGCCGCGGTGCGCGCGGCGCTCATCGAGCGCGGCATTCCGGCCGAGCGGCTGCAGTCCCAGGGGTACGGTGCGAGCCGCCCGGTGGCCGACAACCACACGGCGGCGGGACGCGCCAAAAACCGTCGCATCGAATTCCACACTTCCTGAGGGATGTAGGGGAGAAGCACATGGGCTTTCTGTTAGCGAAGATCCTGATCCTGCTGGTGGGCGCCGCGGTCTGCGGCGCCGCGTTCGCGTACTGGTGGTTCCGCAGGTACTACGAGGACGTGACGCTCGAATACACCCGCTCGCGCGATGAATGGACGAGTTGGCGCCGCAGCTTCGAGGAGCGCCTGGCGGCGCGTCCCGCTGTTGACCTGCAGCCACTCGCCCAGCAGGTCGCCGGCGTCGATGCGGCGGTACGCGCGATCAACATCCCGGACCTCGAGCCCATCTCGCAGCGCCTCGATGCGCTCGAGAAACGCGTGGCCGGCATTGCCATTCCGGAACCCAAGGACGTGGACCTGAATCCCGCGCTGCAGCAGCTCACGGCGATCGACACCGCCGTGCGCGCCATCAGCATTACTCCGATCACGAGCAAGCTGCAGCAGCTGCAGGCGGGCGTGGATGCTATCCGCATTCCGGACTCCCCCGCGCCGGTGGACCTGGCGCCAACCCAGGCGCGCCTGGATCTTCTGGAGCAGGCGGTACGCTCGATCCACGTACCACCCTCACAGAACGTGGACCTTAACCCGGTGCTGGAGCGCCTGTCGGCACTGCAGACTCGCCTGGAGAATCCCCCGGCGCCGCCTGCGCCACAGGTAGCGATCCGCGGTGGCAGCAAGAACCTGCTCTCGCATGCCGGTCATGGCAGACCCGATGACCTGAAGCAGATCAGGGGCGTCAAGCGGGTGCTGGAGCGCACGCTGCACAAGGTCGGCGTCTACTACTTCTGGCAGATCGCCGAGTGGTCGCCCGAGGATGTCCGGCATGTGGACAGCGTGCTGCCGGCATTCAAGGGGCGCATCGAACGCGATGATTGGGTAACGCAGGCGAACCAGCTGGCCACGCAGCCCACCGCTGCGAAACCTCCGGGGGACACGGAGCACTGACACTGTCTGCCGAAATCACTTCCTGCGATTTCGGCCAATAAACTAAGGAGGCTGTGTGCCGCGCAGTTCCCTGAACTCCTGGTACACCGCCTCGACCGGGATGGCGAAGCCGATGCCCTGCGTGCCGCGCAGCACCAGGGTATTGATGCCAACCACCTGACCATTCTCGGTGATCAGCGGACCGCCGCTGTTGCCGGGATTTATCGGTGCGTCGGTCTGCAGGAATCGCTGCTGGCCGCTGCCACGATTGCCGGAGAAAATTCCCGAGGTGACGCTGTAGGCAAGTCCGGAAGGGTTGCCGATGGTATACAGGCGCTCCCCCTGGGCGAGACTGGCGGAGTCCCCGGGGACAAGATGCGGACAGTGATCGGCGGGCAGCTGAAAGAGCGCCAGGTCGCGGTTGTCCGCGTACTCGGCGTGCAGCGAGGAGAATTCGGTGCCGTCGACGAGCGTCACGGTGAAGCCGCTGCGCGCGGCTCCCGTGACCTTGTCGCTGATTTCGCGGCCGACGCGCCCCGGCAGGTCCGCGAGATCCTGCTGCATGGCCTGGATGTGGTCATCGATCTCGAGCACCTGCAGGTGCGTTCCAGGCTGCCCGGCAAGGGAGCGCCGCAACTGCGTCTGCTGGGTGATGTTGGTCCGCAACTGTTGCTCGGTGGCGGCTATGTGGGCGCGCATCTCGGGGCTGTCCACCACCTTGCTCGCCACCCGCGCGCCGTCAGTCTCCACCACATGTCGGTTGGTGATGACGTGACAGTCCGCGTCAATGATGAAGCCCGATCCCATGCCCCAGCCGGTCTTGATGAACACGGTGGCATTGCGCGCGGTCTCGATCGCGTTGCGGGCCGGGAAAGATCTGGCGACGTGCGCTTCAAGGCCTGTCAGCGCGCGCGCCGGTGCGGCTGTTGCTGACTGCGTGGTCGGCACCGGCAGACCGGGCAAGACTGCGGTGGACTGCGCGAGTTGCGGTCCGGCGGGCGTCACCGTGGCCGGTGCGCGCGGGTGCAGGAAGTACCAGGCGAGGGAGGTGCTGATGATGGCGGTGGCGGCTATCGCACCCCAGCCGAACCCGGAATCGATCCGCTCGTGCCGCACCCCGGAAGCCGTACCGCCCGCCTGGTGTTGGGCGAATTTTGCGAAATAGATCCCGCACGATGCGCATTTGACCGTGTCGGCTTGGCTGTGCCCGCACTTCGGACAGTCCATGGCCGAAGCTTATACCGGCTCCCCGCCCGGCAGACTCGGGGCCAGATCCCACTTTCGCACCCTATATAATGAGGGCCTGGGGGTAGCGCCCGTATTCCATGAACTCACCAACCAAACACCCCTTTGAGCGGGCCGTGTGCGTTTACTGCGCCTCGAGCCGCGTCTCGCACCCGCAATACCGCGCGGCGGCGTACCGGCTCGGAGAAGTACTCGCCACCGCCGGTGTCGGGATCATCTACGGTGGTGGTGCGGTAGGTTCGATGGGTGCGCTGGCAGACGGCGCGCTCGCGAAAGGCGGGCGCGTGGTGGGTATCCTGCCGCGCTTCATGGCGGACCTGGAGTGGGGACACCAGGGGCTGACGGACCTGCAGCTGGTCGAGGATATGCGCACGCGCAAACACCTGATGCTGGCGGCGAGCCAGGCGGCGATCGCACTGCCCGGCGGATCCGGAACACTCGAGGAGCTGCTGGAGGCCATCACGCTCAAGCGTCTCGGCCTTTATCTCAACCCCATCGTGCTGGTGAACACGCGCGCGTTTTTTGATCCACTCCTGCAGGTGCTCGCGCGCGCGGTGGAAGAGCGCTTCATGGATCCGCGGCACCTCTCGATGTGGCAGGTGGTCGATACCCCGGAAGAAGTTCCGGACGCGCTTGCCACCGCGCCCGAATGGAGCGCGCAGGCGCGCAGCTTCGCCGCGATCTGAAAGTTAACAGAGTTTAATCATTCGTCCACGGAGCGTGAACCTTGCAGGGCTTAAGTTGGCGCGACCATGCCGGCCTTGCGTCTCATCGTATGCACTGCGCTGATTTCCCTGGCGGCCTGCAACTTAGGGCCCCGTTACCACCGCCCTGACATCGCGCCGCCGCCCGCCTGGGTGACGGCCAGTGACGCCAACGCCCCGCAGTGGCCCCCGAGTGACTGGTGGCGCGGTTTCAACTCCGCGGATCTGAACTCGTTCATCGCGCAGGCGCAGAGCGCCAACGATGACCTGCGCGCTGCCATCGCCCGCGTTCACCAGGCGGATGCGCAGCGGCGCATCGCGGGCGCGCCGCTGCTGCCGGCGCTGTCGGTGCAAGCCACCGCGACGCGCGCCCGCGCGCCGCAGACCGACATCGGCTACATCACCAGCAACGATTTCAATCCGCTGCTCTCAGCAAGCTACGAGCTGGACTTCTGGGGCAAGAACCGCGCCGCGCTCGCCTCGGCCTCCGCGGCTGCCATGGCCAGCCGCTACGACCGTACCACCGTGGAGCTGTCGGTGATGGCCGGGGTAGCGGACACTTACTTCCAGGTGCTGGAGCTGCGCGATCGGCTCGCGATCGCCAGCGCCAACTTCGACAACGCCACCAAGACCCTCAGGGGGCTGAAGCTCGAGGAGACCGCGGGACTCGTGACTGCGCTCGACGTCGCGCAGCAGGAGACCGTGGTCGCAACCGTCAACGCCACCATCCCGCCGCTCAAGCAGCAGCTGCGCCAGAGCCTGGATGCGCTCGCGATCCTGGTCGGTAGCACCCCGGAGGTGGTGGACGTGCTGCACGGTGGTCTCGACGAGGTGGCGCGGCCGGCGGTGGCGCCGGGGCTGCCCTCGGAGCTGCTGACACGCCGCCCCGATGTCGCCGAGGCCGAAGCGCAGCTGGTGGCGGCGAATGCCAACATCCAGGCGGCGCGCGCCGCCTTCTTCCCGAGCATCTCGCTCACAGCCGGTGGTGGCTACGAAAGCGCCGCGCTCGTGGGCCTGCTCACGCCCGCCAACCGCGTCTGGTCGATCGGCGCGGGCCTCACGCAACCGATCTTCCAGGGCGGCGCGCTTGTCGGCCAGTACCAGCTGACCAAGGGACGGTATGAGGAACTGCTCGCCGACTATCACAAGGCGGTGATCTCCGCGTTCGCCAACGTTGAGGATTCCCTCATCGGCCTGCAGCAGACGAGCGATCTCGTCGAGCGGCAACAGCAGGCGACACTCACCGCGCAGCGTGCCTACGACTTCGCGCAGGCGCAGATGCGCGCCGGCACCATCAGCGTACTGACACTACTGAGTACGGAGACCGCCTTGTTCAGCGCCCGTGATGCCCTTGCGCAGGCGAAATACGCGCACCTTCAGGCCCTGGTCTCGCTGTACCAGGCTCTGGGCGGCGGCTGGCAACAACAGGAGCACCTCTCGTGACGCCAAGCCTCCCGCAAGGCAGGACCAGGCTCCTGGTCGGCGCGGTCGTCGCGATCCTCGTGCTCCTCATCGCGTGGCACTGGCTAAGGCCCAAGGCCCCGGCGGCGGCGAAACTTCCGCCGGCCATCGCGGTGGACGTGGCCACCGTCACGCGCGCGGATGTACCGGTGTACCTCGAAGGACTAGGCACCGTGCAGGCCTTCTATACGGACACCATGACCGCGCGGGTTGATGGCCAGATCGAAACGGTGGCGTTCAAGGAGGGCCAGGACGTCAAGAAGGGCGCGCTCCTGGTGCAGATCGATCCGCGCCCCTACCAGGCGGCCCTTGGAGTCGCCATCGCCACGCGCGACAAGGACAAGGCGCTGCTGGCCAACGCACACCGCGACATGGACCGCTACGCGCTGCTCGCGCCTGAGGACCTGGCGAGCAAGCAGACGGTGGACACGCAGCGCTCGCTGGTCGCGCAACTCGAAGCCCAGGTCAAGGGCGACCAGGCGGCCATCGATAACGCCCGCACGCAACTGGACTACACCAGCATCCGCTCGCCGATCGACGGCCGCACCGGTATCCGCCAGGTGGATCCCGGCAACATCGTGCATGCGGCCGACACCACCGGCATGGTGGTCGTGACCCAGCTCGAGCCGATCTCAATCATTTTCAGCCTCCCCGAAGAGCAGTTCAGTGAGCTCTCCGCGGCGCTCGCCAAGGGAGCGGTAACCGCGACCGCGCTGTCGCGCGACGATAAGCAGGTGCTCGACACCGGCACGGTGGCGCTGATCGACAATGAGATCGACCAGACCACCGGCACGCTGCGCGTCAAGGCCACGATGCCGAACCGGCAGCGGCACCTGTGGCCCGGCGAATTCGTGAACGTGCGGGTGCTGGCACAGACGCTTCCCCAGGTGCTCACGATCCCGCCGAGCGCACTGCAGCGCGGTCCGGACGGACTCTTCACCTACCTGGTGCAAAGCGATTCCACCATAAAAGTGGCCAATCTCACCGTCGGCGAGCAGACCGGTAACCTGGTGGTGATCGAGAAGGGTCTGGGGGCGGGTGACAAGGTAGTCGCGAGCAACCAGTACCGTCTGCAGCCCGGCAGCCGCATCCGCGCCAACGATGCCACCGCGCAAGCGGCCGGGCCCGGTAAGCCGGGCGCCGCGGATCCCGCGCCGTGAACATCTCCAAGCCCTTCATCGAGCGCCCGGTCGCCACCACGCTGCTGATGGCGGCGCTGTTCCTAATTGGCGTCGCCGCCTTCCCGTTTCTCCCCATTGCGCCGCTGCCGCAGATCGACTTTCCGACCATCCTGGTGAGCGCGACGCTGCCGGGGGCGAGTCCGGAAATCATGGCCTCTTCGGTGGCGCAGCCGCTCGAAACCCAGTTTGCGCAGATCTCGGGCGTGTCGCAGATGACCTCGACGAGCGTGCTCGGCAGCACGCAGATAACGCTGCAGTTCAATCTCGACCGCAACATCGACGCGGCGGGGCAGGACGTGCAGTCCGCGGTTGACGCCGCCGGTGGCCAGCTGCCGAAGAATCTGCCGGCGCCGCCGAATCTGCGCAAGGTGAACCCGGCTGACTCCGCGATACTGATCCTGGCGGTGCATTCGGATGTGATGCCGGTGACGGCGGTGGACGACTATGCCGAGACGGTGATCGCCCAGCAGCTCTCGCAGCTGCCGGGCATCGCGCAGGTGTCAGTCGGCGGCCAGCAAAAACCCGCGGTGCGCGTGCAGATCGACCCGGTGAAGCTCGCCGCCGTCGGGCTGCAGCTCGAGGACGTCGCCAACCTCATCACCACTGCGACGGTGGACTCGCCCCAGGGCGCCATCACCGGGACGCAGAAGAACTTCACCATCTACGACAACGACCAGCTGCTGAAAGCCGCGCCGTGGAACGATGTGATCATCGCCTATCGCAATGGCGCACCGATCCGCATCAAGGACGTCGGGGTTGCGGTCGACGGCCCGGAAAACAGCCAGATCCGCGGCTTCCAGAACGGCAAGCTTGGCGTGCTGCTGCTCATCTACAAGCAGCCGGGCACCAACGTCATCGACGCCGTGAATGGCGTGAAGGCGGCACTGCCGCACGTCATGACCTCGGTGCCGCCGTCGCTCAAAGTCGACCAGGTGATCGACCGCACCACCACCATCACGGCCTCGGTGAAAGACGTCGAGCTCTCATTAATGATCGCCATCGTGCTGGTGGTGCTGGTGATCTTCCTGTTCCTGAGGAGTTTCTGGGCGACGGCCATCCCTGCGGTGACCGTGCCGCTGTCGCTGCTGGGCACGGCGGCGCTCATGTACGCCATCGGCTACAGCCTCGACAACCTGTCGCTCATGGCGCTCACCATTGCGGTCGGCTTCGTGGTCGACGATGCGATCGTGATGCTGGAGAACATCTACCGGCACATCGAGGCCGGCTTGCCTCCCTACGAGGCCGCGGTCAAGGGCGCCGGAGAAATCGGTTTCACCATCCTCTCCATCAGCATCTCGCTGGTGGCGGTGTTCATCCCGCTGCTCCTGATGAGTGGCATCGTAGGGCGGCTGTTCCGCGAATTTGCGGTCACGGTGACCATGACTATTGCCGTCTCGGCCGTGGTGGCGCTCACCCTCTCGCCGATGATGTGCGCGCTGTTCCTGCGCGACGAGAAACACGCCCAGCATGGGCGCTTCTACCTGACCCTCGAGCGTGGCTTCCAGTGGATGGTGGATCACTACACCCGTGGGCTCGACTTCGTGCTGCGTCACCAGCGCGCAACGCTTGTCACCTTCATCATCACGGTGGCGATCGCCGGGATCATGTACGTGATCGTCCCCAAGGGCTTCTTCCCGCAGCAGGACACCGGGATCATCGCGGGACTTACCGATGCGCCCGAGGACGTGTCGTTCGAGGCCATGCTGCGCCTGGAACGCAGCCTCACCGACGTACTCGCCAAGGACCCGGGGGTCGAGAGCTGGGCCGCGTTCGTCGGCGGCGGCCGGCCGCTGAACAACGGCTTCGTGGTGCTGGGACTCAAGCCGCGCGATCAGCGCGACGCCACCGCCGACCAGATCATCGACCGCCTGCGCAAGAAAATCGCCGTAGTTCCAGGCGGCACGGTGTTCCTGCAGGCCGCGCAGGACCTGAACGTGGGCGGACGCCTGTCGCGCACGCAGTATCAGTACACACTGCAGGATGCCAATCTCGAAGAGCTCAACACCTGGGCGCCGCGCCTGCTGGCGGAACTGAAGAAACTGCCGCAGCTGCGCGACGTGGCCTCCGATCAGCAAAGCAGCAGCACCAAGCTTGCCCTCGTCATCGACCGCGACCAGGCCGCGCGCTTCGGCATCCAGCCGGCGCTCATCGACAACACGCTCTACGACGCCTTCGGGCAGCGCGAGGTGACGCAGTACTTCACGCAGCTGAACAGCTACCACGTGGTGCTGGAGGTCTCACCATCGCTCCTCGGTGAGACTGACACTCTGAACAAGATCTACATCAAGTCACCGGTCACGAACCAACAGGTGCCGCTGTCGGCATTCGTGCGCTACGACACCGGCCACACGAGCTACCTGTCGATCAACCACCAGGGGCAGTTCCCCGCCGTGACACTGTCCTTCAACCTCGCTCCCGGCGTCGCCCTCGGCGAGGCGGTGACGGCGATCCAGAAGCAGGCGGCGACCATCCGCATGCCGGCCGCCATCCTCGGCACCTTCCAGGGCACCGCGCAGGCCTTCCAGGCATCGCTGAAGACCGCGCCATTCCTGATCCTGGCGGCGCTGCTCGCCGTGTACATCATCCTGGGCGTACTGTACGAGAGTTATATCCATCCGCTGACCATTCTCTCGACGCTGCCTTCAGCCGGTGTCGGCGCGCTCCTTATGCTCATGGTGTTTCATTTCGACCTGTCGGTGGTGGGACTGATCGGCATCATTCTGCTCATCGGCATCGTCAAGAAGAACGGCATCATGATGGTGGACTTTGCGATCCACGCCGAGCGCGATCAGCACCTCCCGCCCGAGGCCGCGATCCGCCAGGCGTGTCTGTTGCGCTTCCGTCCGATCATGATGACCACCATGGCGGCGATCCTGGGGGCGCTGCCACTCATGCTCGGACGCGGCACCGGCTCCGAGCTGCGCCAGCCGCTTGGCTATACGATGGTGGGAGGGCTGGTGTTGAGCCAGATGCTGACGCTGTTCACAACGCCCGTGATCTACCTGTACCTGGATCGCCTGGTGGTGCGCTGGGCGCACAAACATCCGCACACTGAAGCACCGCCCCCGGCTGCCGGCGACTCCGGCCCGGCCGAGGGCCTGCAGGTCACATCGTGAAAATACTGGTGGTCGAGGACAACGCGCGCGTGGCGCGTTTCGTCACCCAGGGGCTGCGTGAGGCAGGGCACACCGTCGACCATGCCGACAACGGCCGCGACGGCATGTTCACCGCGGCCAGCGAGCCGTACGATGTCATCGTCATGGACCGCATGCTGCCTGGCAACATCGATGGACTCGCCATCATCGAGGCGTTGCGCAAGGCGGGTAACCGCACGCCGATCCTGATCTTGAGCGCGCTGGATGCCGTGGATGAGCGCATCCGCGGACTGAAGAGCGGCGGGGATGACTACCTCACCAAGCCCTTCGCATTCGGGGAACTGCTGGCGCGCATCGACGCGCTTGGCCGCAGGAACGTTGGCAGTGATGCCGATCGCGTCCTGCAGGTCGGCGATCTGCGCATGGATCTGCTGTCGCGCCGGGTCACCCGTGGCGCCCGCCTCATCACCCTGCAGCCGCGCGAATTCAAGCTGCTCGAGTACCTGATGCGGCACGCCAACCAGGTGGTGACGCGCACCATGCTGCTCGAAGGGGTATGGGAGTATAACTTCGACCCACAGACCAACGTCGTGGACGTGCACATCAGCAAGCTGCGCCAGAAGATCGAGCTCGACACCGAGCGCCCGCTGGTGCGCACGGTGCGCAACGCCGGCTACATGATGTGCGAGCATGATCAGGGTTAACCGCTCCTCGGCGGTCACCTGGGCGGTTGGCTACGTGCTGCTGGGACTTGCGGCGCTGGCCGCGTTCGCCGTGCCGTTGTGGTACGCGTGGAACGTGACGATCTTCTCCGGCCGCCAGGAGATCCTGCGCGACGATGCCCAGCACCTCACGGAGCTGTTCAACCGCGACGGCCTTGCGGGACTCACGGCCTACATCAACGCCCGCGTCGGCATGCAGATTGCGGGCGATCGCACCCTCTTGCTCAC
>Ga0209274_10000748_pt1 | contig 17838 bp, 14 predicted proteins | sample HubBroMetageREF1_FD_188343 | JGI IMG/M metagenome (GOLD analysis project Ga0209274, IMG submission 188343) | Reference soil microbial communities from the Hubbard Brook experimental Forest, New Hampshire, USA - Hubbard Brook CCASE Soil... | ecosystem: Environmental > Terrestrial > Soil >...
TTCATCCGGCCCGTGGTTCGGATCTCGAGAAGCGGGTATCCGGCGATGTACTCGGCGATCAGGCGACGCAGGAGGTGCTCCACCTCGGTGTCGTTGGACACCTCGACGATGCGCCGCTCCATCTCCACGTGGTCGCCGGACTCGGCGAACACCGTGAGGGAGCCGTCGGCCCTCGGAGTGAAGAACAGCGTGTCCCCGGCGCCGAGCCCGCGGGAGGTCACCCAGTTCTTGGGCAGCGAGATGATGAACGTGGACCCGCCGGTCTTCTGGATCCTTCGTCCGTGGAACCCGCCGGTGCTTCGCATGTAGGTAGGGCGCCGGAGTTTGGATTGTCTATATAGCAACCGCGCTTCGGAGTCGAGTACGGGGGCCTATGGACCGTACATTCCGGGCGTCCCGGGAGTGCCACTCTAAATAGGCCGGACGAAACTGACCGCCCGTTCTCTCCATGGCGGACGCTCCGGAGCGACGCTTCCTCTTCGACGGAGCCCCCCGCTCGGCGCGTCCGGGCGAGACGCTGCTCGGGGCGCTGACCCGCGGCGAACTGCCGCAACTCCAGCGGTCGATCCGGTACCATCGACCGCGAGCGCCCGTCTGCGCCGAAGGGTACTGCACCGGGTGCCTCGTACGGGTGAACGGCCGACCGAACGTTCGCGCCTGCCGCTACCTGCCGGCCGATTCCGACGTCGTCACGACCGAGAACTCCTGGCCCTCCCCTCGGTTCGATGTCTACGGTGTCTTCGATTTCCTCTTCCCGGGCGGGCTCGATACCCTGCACGGGTTCCGTCGCCCCGCGTGGGCGACCCGGGCGTACCACCGGGTGATCCGACGACTCGCGGGATATGGGCAGCCACCGGATGCGAACGCTGCGGTTCCTCCGCAGGCTCCCGAGATCCGAGCGCCGGTCGAGGTCGTGATCGTCGGAGCGGGAACGAGCGGGCGGGCGGCGGCCGCCCGGCTCGCCGAGGCGGGGATCCGACCGCTCGTGATCGACCGGTCGTTGGAAACCGCTCCCGTTCCGGGCGCGGACCTCGTGCCGCGTACGACCGTCACCTTCCTCCCGGCTCCGGGTCCGGACGGTTTCACGCTCCTCGGGTTCGGAGAACCGAACCGCGGCTTCCAAGTCCCGGCCCGTCAGGTGATCGTAGCGACCGGTGCGTACGACGCGTCGCTCCTCTTCGGCGGGAACGACCACCCGGGGGTGATGACCGCCGACGGTGCGCTCGGGATGCGGGACCCCTCCGGACAACCTCCGTTCCGACGCGGAGTGCTCGTCGGCGGCGACGCGCGCGCCGATGCGGTGCTGGCCGCTCTGCCCGATCGGATCGAGGCGGTCGTCGCCCCCGGACCGATCCAACCGTCGCTCGTTCGCCGCGCGTCGGAGGAGCAGATCCCGTTGTACCCGCGCACGCTCCTGCTGCGCGCGAACGGACGCTCCCACGTGCGCTCGATCGACCTGCGCTCCCGCGGTGGAGGCACCCGGTTCTCGCTCGATTGCGACGGAGTGGTCCTCGCGCACCGTCGACTCCCGACCCCTCAGCTGTTCTTCCAGGTCGGAGCGCGGATGCAGTGGCGCGGCGGAACCGGCGCGTACTATCCCGCCCTCACCGACGCGGGCGCGACGACCGTGCCCGGCGTCTACGCGGTCGGCTCGGCGGGGGGATTCCTCGGGCCGAGCAGCGCCGAGAGCGGAGTCCGCGTCGCCGACGCTATCGCGGGTCGACCGGCGAGCGACGGGACGGCGCTCGCGCGCGTCCTCGCCGACGGACCGTCCGAGCTCGAGGGATACTATCGCGAGCTGTGGCGCGAGCCGCGCGCGGGCAAGTGGGTCGCGTGCCCGTGCGAGGACGTCCTGCTGAAGGAAGTCGAAGAAGCGTCCGAACGCGGGTACCGTGGCATCGAAGTGATCAAGCGATACACCGGCGTCGGGACGGGGCTCTGCCAGGGGCGCTACTGTCTCCCGGACACGCTGCTCGTACTCTCGATGCTCGAAACGCGGCCCCCGAGCGACGTCGGGTACATCACCCAACGACCGCCCGTCGTCCCGACGCCGCTCGCCGCGTTCGCGGCGCTTGCGACGGCCGACCGCCCCCCGGAGGCCCGATGACGACGCTCGCGCGCAGTTCGTACCGCGTCGTGGTCGTGGGCGCCGGGATCGTGGGCCTGTACACCTCGGTCCATCTCGCTCGCGCCGGAGCGGGGCCGATCCTCGTCATCGACCGAGGGTTCCTCTCGAGCGGCGCGTCCGGTCGCAACGGGGGCGGGGTCCGTCAGCAGTGGGAAACGCCGGCGACCGTCCGACTCGCGCGCGAGTCGGTCGCGGCGTACCGTCGGTTCGGCCGCGAGTTCGGCTACAACCCGTGGTTCCGTCAGGGAGGTTACGTCTTCCTCGCGGAGAACGAAACGGAGCTCGCCCACCTGCGCCAGGTCCACGCGCTCGTGACGTCGGAGGGGCTTCCGTCCCGGGTACTCACTCCGGAGGAGGTCGCGCGGCACATCCCGGGGCTCGCCCCCGGCGCGGTCATCGGCGGCACCTATCTCGGCTCGGACGGAACGCTCTACCCGTTCCCGGCCGTCTGGGGCGTGTACGAGGCGGCCCGGTCGCTCGGCGTGGAGGTCGCGCTCGGTGTGGAGGCGCAGGGGGTCGAGGCGCCCGACGGTCGAGTTCGCGCGATCCTCACCTCCGCCGGCCGGGTCGAAGCGCCCGCGGTCGTGAACGCGGCCGGTGGCTGGTCGGCGGAGTTCTCCCGGCGGGCGGGGCTCACGGCCCCGAACACGCCGACCCGGCACGAGATCCTCGCGACGGAACCGATGAAGCCGTTCCTCGACCCGATGGTCGCGCGAGTCTCCGACGGTCTGTACTTCAGCCAAACGATGCGCGGGGAGTTGGTGGGCGGTCTCACCCTCCGTGACGGGGTCGGAGTGGCGCAGGGCATGCCCAGTACCGCTCGGTTCCTCACCGAGATGTCGCGCGCTCTCGTGCGGCTCGTTCCCCGTCTCGGCTCGCTCGGCGTCCTTCGCGCGTGGTCCGGCTTCTACGACGACACGCCGGACGGATTCCCGATCATCGGCGAGGATCCCCGGCAAAAGGGGTTCTTCCACGCGAACGGTTTCGGCGGACACGGGTTCATGCTCGCCCCGGCGACGAGCCTCCGGGTCGCTCGCTCGGTGCTCGGCGAACCGACGGACCTCGACCCGAACCTCTTCGCGCCGGGCCGCTTCCTCGACGCGCGGCGCCCCGCCCCGGTCGAGCGCCTTCAGCTCGGATGAGTTGGCGGGACCCCGTCCGCTACGGTATTGAACGGGGCCCCCGCTCGGGCGCTCCGTGATCGGACAGTTCCCGTGGGACCCGTTCCCCCAGGGCGAACCGGACCCGAAGGGTCCGGACCCGGTCCACTCCCTCGCCTTCCGCTCCGCCGTGACGGCAGCGGATGCCTACCATGCGGTCCGGATCGCGATCCGCCGGGAGGCCGGAACCCTCCGGATCGGGAACCGGTTCGTCCCGGAGGCTCGCTACCGCGAAGTCGCGTTCCTCGCGTTCGGGAACGCCTCGGACTCGATGGCGCTCGGAGCCCTGCACGCGGTGGGGGACCGGCTCACTCAGGGATTCCTCGCGAGCCCGAACACCATTCCCCCCGAGGTGCCGTTCCGGAGCGTCGGGATTCCCGTCGGCTGGCCGGGCACTCCGGTGGCCTCGACGGTCGCCCACGCTTCGAAGGAGCTCGCGGCCGACCTGAGCGAACAGGATCTCCTCCTCGTGCTCGTCTCCCCGGGCGCGCTGCGCGCGCTCGCCGAGCCGCCGCCGGGAATGGCTCCGGAGGAGTTCTCTCGCCTGCTCCAGCGGGCGTGGGATCTCGGCGCCACCGGTCGTGAGGTCGGGCTGCTCGCCCGTGTGCTGGGGACCGGCGCCGTAGGGGGCCGACTGGCCGCTGCGGCCCCCCGGGCCGATGTCGTGACGCTCGTGGTCGACCGAGGGGACGGAGCGGCCGTGCTCGGCGGCGGACCGATGCGCCCGGTCTCACCCGACGAGCGGACCGAGACGCGGACCGTCCTCGATCGACTCGGGCTCACGTCCGCGCTGCCGGTGACCGCGGTCCACGCGCTCGCACCGGACTCGAGCGCGCCGCTCTCCTCCCGGGTCCCCCGGCCCGTGGTGGTCGCGAACCCCGGGGACGCGCTCCGGGCCGCGTCGGACGCCGTGTTCGACAAGGGGTGGACCTCGCGTCTCGCCTTCCTCAGCCTGAAGGATCGGCCGGAAGTAGCGGCGGAGAAGTTCGTCGCACGCTCCGACGAGATCTATCGCGGCGAGCCGCTCTCCACCGACAGCCGGACCCGCGGGATCGCCTGCTTCGCGATGACGACGCTCGGGCTTCCCGAAGGGGTCGACGAGGGCCCGGGTCTCGCGACGTTCCTCAGCCGCGCGCAGCAGCTCCTCAAGCGGCGCGAGATGAGCATCGGGCTCTTCCGGACCGGCGGCGATCTCTCGGTCCCTCCGGTCGGGGGCCCTCCACCGTTCCCTCCCGGCGCGGTCGTCGGAGCCCCCACCGACCCGGACGCGAAGGTGGCGCCGGGGCGGGCGCGCGCGGTGCGGATGAAAGCGGGGATCACCGATGTGGGCTGCCTCGCGATCGCGGCGTACCCGCGGCCGGGCTCGACCTAGGTACGCTTCTCGGGCGCGGCGGGCGTCTTCTCGAAGTGGCGCTTCAGCGCCATGTACTCTTCGAACGAGATCTGCCGACGCGCGCGCACGGCGCCGGCCTGCTTCAGCGAGGCGATCTGGTAGAGCTGGATCAGCTCGTCCACCGGTCGCGACGCCTCGGAACGACGCTCGGGAAGTAGGGGCCCGCTCGGACCCGCGGCCGCGATCGGAACGGCGGAGATCGGCTGGTCGAACGTCGGCGCGGGGGCGCGGGCCGCCGGGGCGCGCGCGGAGCCGGTGATCCCGTCGACGTACTCGGCCAGCCGGGCGTGTTCGGTCTTCGAGATCTCCCCCTCGTCCAGCAGGAGGTCGACAAGCTCGCGCTGACGGGGTCGGTAGGTATCGATGAGCTCGAGCAGCACGCGGTCGGGGCGTGCCGCGGGGGCGGCGGCGAGCGGCAGTCCGACCAGGGCGTCCATGTCGGCCTTGAGCGCATCGAGCGCCACCGCGAGCTCCCGCGCGGACGGACCCGCGCCGGAACTTTCCGGCTCGAACCGCACGGTGAGACGAACGACGCCGCCCGCCGGGCCTTCCGGCGTGAGCGGCCGCTCGAGGGAGAGCTCGGTCTCTCGCCGACGCGGGGCCACGCGCTCGGACGGTCGGCGAGAGAGAAAAGGTACACGACGTTCCGGCCCCCGGTGCGCGTCGCGCCGACGGCTCCACCGGCTCCGGAATCCCACCGAGATTACTGAAGTTCATCAACTTTCATACCGTAACTATAAAAGCCTCCGCGACCTAGCTAACTCGAGGCGCGACCATGTCGACGTCCCGTACGGCCCACCCCGCAAATCCCCCGGCCTCGGCCTCCGACGACTGCGAGACCGCGGACGGGCGGGCGCTCTGCCCGGTCCTCGCGGCGGTCGGCGTCATCGGCACCGAGTGGCGGCTCGCGATCGTCCACCGCCTCCTCGACGGACCGCAGCGGTTCAGCGAGATCCTGAAGTCCAACACCCGGCTCAACGCGAAGACGCTGAGCGCGACCTTGAAATTCCTCGAGTCGCAGGGCGTCGTCCAGCGGACGGTCGTCAGCACGCGCCCGTTCTCCGTGGTCTATTCCCTCACCGAGATGGGCCTCGGCCTGGCGCCCGCCGCGCGCGAGCTTCGTGCCTGGGGCGAGCGATGGCTGCTCCCGCGCGCGAACGCCGCGTCCCGCGCCAGCGCGAACGCACGGCGCACCCCGGCGATCCAGGGCGAACTCCCGCGGATCGTCGTGCCCGACACCGAGCACCCGCGCGCCCGCTAGGTCCTCTGAAACACCCGTCGGCGGGGCGTTCCGCGACCTCCCGGCGGTCGTTGAAATAGGGTGCTCGGCGTAGTTCGTACTGCAACCACCCCCGGAAGGGTCCCTTCAGATCGCCGCAAGAGGAGAGCACCGTCTCCTGGCGTGCGAGGGGCCCTTCCAACAACCATCGTGGGGGTTCCTTCTTCGAAGTTCAACCGATCCGGAACCCGGCGTTCTCCAGCACCTCGTCGTGCGAGCGCGTGAACGCGCTGCGCGGCGTTCGCGCCGGGTCCACGAATTCGAGCTCGGTCCACGCGGCGTTCTTCGGCGCCGCCTCGAGGTCGACCACCGCACGGAACAGGAATTCGAGGTCCCAGTGCGTCGATCGCTCGGGGTGGCGGGGCGATCGGTAGGTCTCCGAGAACACGACCGGAGGACCGAGCGCCACCGGTCCGATCCCGAGCTGCTCCGCGATCACGCGGTGGGCCGCCTGTTCCGGGGACTCGAAGAACATCAGCTGGCATGCCGGGATCATCCATCCGCCGGTGTTCAACCGTACTCTTCGCGCGTCGAGCGCTCCGATCCGCTTCCACGGCGCCTTCGGGTTGATCTTCCCGACGAGCACCCGTTCGGGGTGATGCTTCGGCGAGAGCAGCACGAACGAGGAGAGGCACAGCCCATCGGTCGGCAGCTCGAAGTAGCCGTCCTCCGGCGAGCCGCCCGTCTGGAACCGACAGAATTGACGCTCCTCGCTGACGGACCCGCTCGTACTCGGGTTCATGCTCGGGGCATGGTCCGGGCGTACATCTCGGACCGGGTCGCGCTCAGGCTACGGAGCTGTTGGCCCGCGGTCGCGTCGAGCGCTGCAGGACGACGTACCCCTGGAGCGCGGCACAGTAGGAACAGCAGCCGCCCTCGGTGGTTCGGAGCGCTTTCTCCATGCAGTCGCCGCACAGGCGGCGCCGGCACAGGAAACAGCGGAGCGAGCCGCCGGACTCGACGACCGCGCCGCGGCAGTCCACGCAGCGAACTCCGCCGTACACATCTCCGACGGTCGCCCGGCGCTCGGCCGGTCCCGCGGGGGCGCGCTCTGCGCCCGTCCGCAGATGCGGTGGGGTCGGGTTCAACGCCTCCCAGAGCACCACGTCGTCCATCGTGAGGTCGGTGACGCTGATCCCCTCGCCGGCGTCAAAAGGCCCCGGCGTCGGGAGCGTTTCCTCGACCTCGGCGACGATCGCTTCGAGCTCGGAGACGCCCCGCGGGTGGATCCCGTTCTCGAGGGCGTTCTCGAGCGTGACCGCGGTGCCGACCGCACCGGCGATCCCGCCGGCGGTGGGCAGGTCGAGGATGACCGGCTCGCCTTCCTCGTAGAGCTGCGGCGTCCCCTCGCGATGCGGGACGTACGCCGTCTCGGCGACGGGGCCGACGAGCTCGACCGGCATCGTTCCGGAGCTCGGGAGCCAGGAGGCCCAGAGCGAGTCGCCGACGCTGACCGGTCCCGAGTCCTTCGCGTGGGCCGGGAGGAGCCAGGAGAGTGGCGGCGCGTCCCGGACCGGCGGTGGTTCCGCGTGGGGGGCGGACGCGGAGCTCCGCGCCGAGCAGGAGGGGCAAATGACCCAGGACTCGGAGATCACGCGCGCCGGCATTTCGGGAGCGGGAGAGACGAACACTCGCCGGGTCGCCACGCCGGCCACCGCGCTCGCGATCGCGCCGACCCCGAGGACGACGAGCAGGAGCGGTGCGTAACCGGCGAACGGGATCCGAAGGCCGAAGACCAGGGAAAGTCCGACCCCGAACGACACGACTCCCGTCAGGGGCAGCACGAACCAGTGCGACCGGTCCGCCCACTGGGCGAGGTCGTGCGTCGTACCGTCGTCCGCGGACGCTGGAGAAGGTCGAGCCATCGTGGGCGGGGAAACGGTCGAGGGGCGGCCTTTTCAACCTTACTGCGGAAAGGACGCCGGCGCCGCGTCGATCGAGCCTCCGAACTCCCCGGAACTGGACACCCTTCACCGTTCGTGGGCCACCGAGTGGATGTGGGGGGCGAGAGGCACGGGCCGTCACCATGCGAGGTGCCCTGTCGTCCGAACCGTCCGCGCACTTCCTCCGACCCCCGATCGGACCGAAGTCCCCGATGGCCTCCGACGTGCACCTGACCCGACTCGCCCGACCGAACCCCGCGACTCCGCCCTTCCGGCTCTCCGAGCCCTCGGCGGTACGCGAACGTATCGGCCGAACCGACTAGCGCGCGGCGTCGTCGCGAAGGACATCGGATCCTTCCCGAGCGCCCCCCTCTGAGCGTACGCCCGGTCGGATTCGCCGGGTCGTCCGCTCCGTTCCCCGGGTGACGCCGCGCGCTCGCGACTTCCCGGCCTCTCGGCTGGACCCCCGCCTCCCGAGCTCCTGCGGTGGTCCGACCGCGGGACGGGCCGTACGGAGGCGGCGACCGCTCGACCGACCACGCCCGCCCCCCGAGGCTCGCGGGAGACGGGAGGATCTGTGGAAAACTTGGTGGCGAACTCCGCCCTCCGAACGCCGTCCCAACTCGTTCCTCGCCGAACGAACTCGACCGTCCGCTGCATCGGTGAGCTTCGGCTCCCGCTCGCCGGACCGTACCGCCCCTGGGCGCGCCTGTACCTCTACCCCGACGGCCGGCTCCTCTGGAGGGTCCGGCTCTGGGAATCGTACGGCCCCGTCGCGCACCTCGTCCGCACCGAGACCTTGCGGACGTTCGCCCGGATCAACGGTCTCCCCGCCCTCCTCGCCGAGGTCGACCGGCTGCACGCCAGCGGCCGCGCGGAGGCGTCTCGTGACGTGGGATACTGATGTCGTCGCGGTCCGGTGCGGCGCCACGTTCCGGGCGCGCCGATCGTTCTACCACGCCCTCGCCCACGCGCTCGCCCTCGCGCCGCGGCCCGCGGACGCCATTTTCGAGACGACCGCGACCGAGGTGGCGCCGTGGGCCCTCGTGCGGCCCGCCCGGGTCGCCCACGACCTCGCGCGAACGCGCTCCGGCGAATACGGGCCTCTCGAGGTCCGGCCCGTACCCGGTCCGCTCTACCCCGCCGGGCGGTGCGTCGACCGGATCGGTTTTGTCGTCCCCACCCCGGTGCAGGCGGGTTGGTCCCCCGACCCGGTGCCGCTCGTCGCACCGTCGATCGGGTCGTTGCTCGGTCCCGGCGGGTGGCTCGGCCTGCAAACCCTCTGGGTGAAAGTCCCGAGCGGGTCGCTCGGCGTCCTGCGCCGGTTCCGGTATGCGGCTCCCGACCGGGCTGAGCTGCTCGACCGGTTCGATTCCGTCGGGGCGGCGCTCGCGTACGACTGGATGGTGGTGACCGGACGGCCCGCGATGGGCCGACGCGCGGGACCGGGCGGGCACCACGGCTGGAACCTCCGTGTCTCGACCGGAGTCCCGGAGGTGGCGTGGGCGCTCCTCTCCCCGGACGCGGCGTCGGCGACCGCCGAGGTTCGCTGGTTCGGTCTCGACCCGGGCCCTCGCCCTCCGTCCGGTCACGCCGTGGTGTTCGGGGCATCGGGGGCGGGGAAGACCACGTACCTCGCGCACCGGGCCGCGGAGGCGATCGCCGACGGTCGACCCGTGGTGGCGATCGACCTCCACGGCGACCTCGTACCGGGCGTGATGCGCCGGCTGGACCCGAACGCCCGGGAACGGGTGGTCGCGATCGACGCCGGCGAACGTCCGGTCCCGGGGATCGCGGCCTTGACCGGCCGGGACGGGGACGACCGGGCGGCCGGTCTCTTCGTCGCGTCCGTGAAGCGCCTCACCGCGGACGGGACGGACGTCTACTGGGGGTTCCGGCTGGAGCGGATCTTCGACACGTTCGTCCGGCTCGTCCAGGAGACCGGTGGCTCGCTGCTCGACCTGTTCGACCTCCTCACGAGCCCGGACCGGCGCGACGCGGCGCGGCTCGCCTCGCGACGGCCCGAGCTCGTCCGGTTCCTGGAGGAGCTCGAACCGGTGGTGCGGCGGAACCCCGACTTCCTCTGGTCGGCGGCCACGCGGCTCTCGAAGATCGCGCTCGTGCCGGGGTTGTCGGAACTCCTCGCGCCCCCGGACGGTGGGATCCCGGTGGAGGAGCTGCTCGCGGCCGGGCGAACGCTCCTCATCCGCATCCCGGTGGCCCGGCTCGGACCGGAGGCCGCCGGCCTCGCGGGAACCCTCGTTCTCGCTCGCGTCTTCCTCGGCCTCGCGGGCCGGGACGGGGTGGCCACCGCCGAACGACCCGTCCTCCTGGTCCTCGACGAAGTGCAGGGGTTCTCCCCACGCCTGGTCGCCGAGGTGCTGACCGAGAGCCGGAAGTTCGGGGTGCGAGCCGTCGTCGCTACGCAGTATCCGGACCGGCTCGCGCCCGAGGTGCGCGCCGCCGCCGCCGGGGCGTCGACCCACTTTGTTGCCTTTCGAGTTCCACCGGCCACCGCGACGGAAGCGGGTGCCTGGTTGGGCCTCGAGGCGGCAGCCGCGCAGCAGCTCCTCCCGGCGCTGCCACCCGGCCGCGGGATCGAGCTCGAGCCCGAGAGCGGCTCGTTGCGGAGCGTTACGGGGTCCCCGGACGACGGGAGCGGAGAAGAGCGAGGGTGGAGCGCCGCGGTCGAGCGCACCCGATCCGACTTCGCTCCGTCCGCAACGAACGAGAGCGCACCGGCCGGGGATGACGCGGCGACCGAGCGCCTGCTCCTCGCCCTGCTCGCCGCCGAGGAAGAACGACGCGCCCTCCGCGTACCCGACCTGCTCGCGAGCGCCGCCCACCTCCCGGGACCGCCGGTCGATGGCGCGACGCTGGCCGACCGTTGGGGGACGGCCGTGCACCAGGGATGGGCGGAGATCCGGGACGGGTACTGCGTCTTGACCGGGGCGGGGGCCCGCTGGCTCGGGCTCAGCGCGCCGACGCTCGCCCGCCGGGAGACGCCGGAACACCGCCGCCTGCTGCTCCGAGCGTTCCGGATCTTCGCCCGCCGAGGCTACCGCCTCGAGATCGTTCGGCAGGGACGCTTCGACACGACGCTGCCGGACGCGATCTTCCGGCAACTGCCGGTGCGCGCCGGAGCGAACTCGCCGAACGAGATCGCCGGCGCGGTCGACCGGCTCCGGACCGGGTGGGCCTGGCGGTTCTTCGGCGGGCGGGACGTCTTCGTCGAGGCGGAAGTGTCGGGGGCCTCCCGGGCCGAGCGGATCCGCCACGGCGTCACCAAGGCAGCGGCGCGCGACGCCTACGTGCTCTTTCTCGTGAGCGACGCGCCGCGCGCCCGACGCGTCCGGACCGTGCTCGCGCGAGAACGCGTCGGACGAGGCCGAGCTCAGGTGTGGACCCTCCCCGTGCCCGGGGAGCCGAAGTCGTAAGTGGGCACCGCGGTGTCCCCGGTCCGTGCGGACGTTCGTGGCGATCGAGGTGGGCGCGCCGCTCGACGCCGCGCGGCCCACCCGCGAGGAGGCGCCGGAGCACCTGACGCTCCGGTTCCTCGGCGAAATGCCGGAGTCGTGGAACGAGCGGATCTCGACCGCGATCTGTACGGCGGTCGCGCCGCTCGACCCGTTCGAGTTTTCGCTCGACGGGGTCGGCGCGTTCCCGGACGCCGTCCATCCTCGCGTCGTATGGGTCGGTGCCACGAGCGGCCGAGAGGAGGTCGTGCGCTTGGCGCGCGTCGTCTCCGAAGCACTGGGTCCGGAGGGAATTCCGGAAGAGCCCGAGGAGTTCGTGCCCCACGTCACGCTCTTCCGGGTCCGATCGCCCCGCGATCGGGACCGCGCGCAGCGGTTGCTCGGCGGCTCGGAGCGCCCGCCCATCCCGCGCGTGGTGCGGGTGACCGAAGTGGTGGTCAAGGAAAGCCAGCTCACCCCGCAGGGGCCGCTGCACCGGACGATCGCGCGCGCCCCGCTCGCCGGCCGCGCGGCCGACCGCGTCAACCGGTCGGCGTCCCGGCGGGGTCTGTCGTGAGCTTCCGCCAGAGGTACAGCGTCGCGTAACTGCCCCAGCCGGGGTAGTGACGGTCCGCCCACGCGCGGACCTTGCTCTCGGGGGCCGAGCGCCGCGCGACCCCGTACTGGTCGAGGGCGACGCGGATCCCGAGGTCGCCGGCGACAAAGACGTCGGTACGACCGGCGCCGCGGAGGAGGGCGTTCTCCGCCGTCCATCGGCCCACGCCGGGGAGCGCGTCGAGAGTCTCGACGGCGGTCTCGAGGGGCGCCGACGCGAGCGCGGTGGAGGTGGGGGCGTCCGTCGAGGCCCAACGGGCCAGCGACCGGAGCGAGCTCGCCTTCACGCGGCTCATCCCGACGCCGCGGAGCTCCTCGGGGGAAAGGGCGGCTACGCTCGTCGGTCGGGGGACGCACGGCACCTCCACCCCGTCGACCTCGAGCGAAGAGCCTGCCTTCTCGAACAGCCGACGCTGGATCGTGTTCGCGGCGGCCACCGAGAGCTGCTGGCCGATGATCGCGTGCAGGAGCGCTTCGTACACGCTCGCGTCGCGCGGGATCCGCAGACCGCGGAATCGGCGCTCGGTGCCTCGAAGCACGGGCTCGCGCCGCACCTGAGCGTAGAACTGCTCGATCTCGTGGTCGAGGGAGAACAGTTCCCGGGCCGCGCGTCGCGCTTCGGCCGGGCCGGGTCCCCATGCCTCCACCCTCCAGCGACCGCCCGAGGCCTCGACGCCGAGTACCCACGGATGTTCGGCGGGGCCCCAGGCTCGCAGGAGGCGCGTCCCGTCGTCCGCGAAGACGATCGACCGGGAGGAGTACTCGAGCTGCGCTCGCTCGGCGGGGAGGGAGCAGAGGCTCGGGGGCGTGATCCAGGTCACGGTCGGCCGCGGCACGTCGCCGGCGAAGCGCCGTGGGCTAAGACGCCGGCGGCCGAGCATCGTTCAGTCGGAACGGGCGCGAAACCGCTTTCGATACGATTAAGGACGAAGAATCCGGTCCCGTGGCCCCCGCCCGTGGGCCGAGGGGCGGGACGGAGACCGGGGGTCCGTCATGCCCAGGTACCGCACGACCGCCATCGCGTTCGGGTCGGTGATCGTTGCGGCATGGCTCCTCCTTTCGTTCCCCGTCCCGGGTTCGACCCCAACCTCCCCCGGTCCGGCACATCTTGCGGACTCCGTGACGTCTCCGTGCGGCGGCACCGTCCTGCCGCACAACTATTCGGGAACGGTCGAGTGGAACGGTGCGAACGCCGGCTCGTCGGTCCCGATCCGATTCTCGTACGACGCGCAGATCATGACCAATCTGACCGACGGGGTGGTCCTCTCGACGGTCTGCTCCGCGCTCAACGGGACCGTCACACCCGACGGGGCCGGAACGTTCGCCCTCTCGATCGATGGGGCCCAGAACACGAGCTGCCGGTTCCCCGGCGGCGGGGGCGCGGGTACGTGTGTCACCACCACCGGCCCGTACGAATCGGTGGACGTGGTCCCCCTGGGTACACCGCCGCCCGGCTACGTGCACTCGGTGGAGCAGAACGGAACGACGTTCGCGGTCGACGTGTACTCCGACCTCGCGAGCGTGCAACTCGGTCCGGACAGCTCGCCGGCGACGTTCAGTACGAGCGCGGTCGATGAGCTGGATGCGACACCGATGACCGGGGCGGGAACCCCCACGGCGGCGACGCCCGACTTCACGTGGGCCCTCAGCGGTGTCGGATGGTCGTTCGTCGGCCCGACGAACGGGTCGACGGTCGACGTCACCGCAGCGCCGGACGCCGGGATCGGAAACCTGTCGGTGGTGGCGGAGCTCTGGGTGGATGCCGCCCTTCTCGAGACTCCCGCCGCGAGCGAACAGTTGGTCGCACGCTCGACCGCGATCGCGAGTGCGTCCGTGAATCGCACGGTCGTCGATGCGGGACAGTCACTTGCCGTGACCGTAGACGCCTCGGGCGCGCCGGGATACCCCTACTCGGCGACGATCTTCCCCGGTCTCGGGGTCGCGCCCTCGCCCGCTCCGTGTGTCGTGGCGTCCGAGCCGGGGGGTGTTGTCGCGCTGGCGTGCACGGGGTACGTGGCGTACCCCGCGACCGGGGTGGCCCAACCGGCCGTGGCGGTGACGAACGGGGCTTCCTCCGCGAGCTGGGTATTCCCGGAGGTGACGGTCAATCCGGCGCCGTCGGTCGTCGTCCTTCCTGGCACTCCGGTCGGGTACGCGGGGGTTCCGCTCCCGATCGAACTCACCGCCGCTGCCGGCACCGGAACGGCGCCGTACGAGCGCGCGTGCCTCGCGACGGGGACCGGCCCGATCTCCTGTCAAGTTTCGCCCGGACCCGCGTGGGCGTTCCGACCCACGTTCCCGAGTGCGGGCGATTACACCGTGCACGGTTGGATCATCGACGCGACGGGGACGAATCGGTCCGCCAGCGCCTACGTGACCGTCGATGTGTCGCCGAGCGTCGCCTTCGTTCCGACCGCCCTGTCGATCTCGGCGGGGAGCCCGATCCAGGTGCACGCCATCCTCGCCGGCGGGGCGTTGCCCGCTCACCTCTGGTGGAACCTTTCCGGCGCATCCGTTCCCGTGGCCACGGGTTCCGCCGGTACGGACGGAACGGTGTCCGCCGTCTTCGAGGCGACCGCGGTGGGGTACGCGACGCTCACCGTCACCGCGGTCGACCGGTTGGGTACCGCGGTCAGTGCATCGATCACGTTCTCGGTGGACGCCGGCGCTGCGACGTCCGTCGCCCCGGCCGGGCCGCCCCCACCGGCGAGCGTGATCGCGGGGACCTCGTTCAACATCGAATGGCGGGCCCTCGATGCGGTCGGGATCCCCGTCGACTCGTTCGCGTCCGAGGCGGAGATCGAACTCGCGCTCCCCGGCACCGAGGGCGCGGCCGGAGGGTGGGTGAACGCTTCCGGACTCGGACCGCTCACCGGCACCCTTCCCGGGTGGTTCCACGTCCCGACCGCCGCGTGGGTCAACGGCGCGCTCGCTGTGAACGTCACCGTACTAACAGCGGGCCCGGTCCGGGTCGAACTCGCGCTCGCGAACGGATTCGCTGCCACGAACGACTCCGTACCCGTCCTGGTCGGCGCCGACCTCTCGCAGCTCCGACTCTCCGATCCCGAGTCCGTTCGAGGGGGAGGATCGGCGAACGACACGCTCTGGCAGGTGAGCGACCGGTTCGGCAATCCCGCTCTCGGAGCCGCGGTCGTGACGACCGCGACCTTCAATGGTCGCGGGTCCGTGACGCTCTCCACCGCGTTCGCGGAGCCCCGCGGTTCGACCGCGGTGTGGGTGAACTACACCGTCCCCGCGGGAGAGGGCGGAACGGTGACCGTGACCGACCTCGCCGGTCAGGCGCTGGTCCCGACCCTGACCGTTCCCGCGCCCACGAGTGCGTGGTCGTCCGTCCTCCCGATCCTGCCCTTGGTGGGGATCGCGGGGGCCGCTCTCGTCGTGTCGCTCGTCGCTGGGAGAACGCGTCGCCGCGTGCCGACGCGTTCGTTCGCCGACGAGGAGAGCGTGCTCCAGCAATTGGCGGAGGGGCGTGCGACCGTGGTCGAGGTCGTCCGCCGGCAAGGACCGATCGACCTCGCGGGGATCTCGACCGTGTGGGGCTCCACGCCTCCGCCGGACGCGCTCGCCGACTGGGTCGCCTCGCTGCTCACCGACGGAACGCTCGACGCCCGGTTCGGGGACGACGGGGTGGCTCGGTTTGTCCTGGCCGAACCGTCGGTCCCGGACGCGCGGGTCACCGTCGATGTCGCGGAGTTCGACCGGGGCGAAGCGGCGCGCGAGGCCGCCCGGACCGACTGGGAGTCGGAGGACGACCCCTAGCGCGCCCCGCTACGCGGGGTCGCGCCCGACGAGGTCGTAGTACCGGTACCCCGCCTCGCCGGCGCCGAAGCAGTACTGGACCGTCGTGAACCCGGACTTGAGCTCCGCGGCGCGACGCTTCACTTCGTCCGGTGCGACGTTCTTGTGAAGGAGGTCGTCGAACAGCTCGGCGATCCGGACCATCTCCTTCTCCTTCATTCCGACGCGGGTCACTTCCGGGGTGCCGAGTCGAACCCCGCCGGGGTGCTTCGGGCTCTTGTCGCCGGGCAGGAGGTTCTTGTTCGTGATGATCCCGGAGTCGGCGAGGCGCTTCGCGACCGGTTCGCCACCCCCCTCCTTATCGACGCGGACCGCGATCGTGTGCGACGCCGTGAACCCCAGGTCGGCCGCGAGCACGTCGAACCCCTTGTCGTGGAGCGCCTGGGCGAGGGCGCGCGCGTTCGCGATCGTCTGGCGGGCGTAGTCGCGCCCGAACTCGAGGTGCTCGGCAAGGCTGACCGCGAGCGCCGCCATGGCGTTCAGGTGATGGTTGCTTGTGACGCCGGGGAAGGCGCCCGATTGGAGCTTCTTCGCCACCTCGGGCTCCAGGTTCTCGCCGAGGAGGATCCCGTGCTGCGGGCCGGGGAGCGTCTTGTGGGTGGAGGCGCTCATCACCGAGCACCCCTCGTGGAGCGGGTCCTGGAACTGGCCGCCGGCGATGAGACCGAGGACGTGCGCCGCATCGAACCACGCCTTCGCACCGATCTCCTCGAGCGTCGGCCGGAGCTCGTCGACCGGGAGGGGGAACAGGAACAGCGAGAGGCCGAAGAGACAGAGCTTCGGCCGGACCGCGCGCAGGATCTCCCGGGTGCGCGGCACGTCGATCGTCATCCGCTCCGCGTCCCACGCGTAGTAGACCGGCTTCACGTTACGAAGGCCGAACGCGCCGAACCCCGCGCTCGAGATGTGCGCCCCGTCCGCGAGGCGGCTCGTGCCCACGAGATCGCCCGGCTCGGCGAGCGCCTTCAGGACAGCCAGGTTCGCGACCGTTCCCGAGATCGGTCGGACGTCCGCGAACGAGCACCGGAACAGCCGGCGGGCGAGATCGAGGCAGAGGTTCTCCACCTCGTCGACCTGCTCGTTCCCCTCGTAGTACCGCTCGCCGGGCAACCCCTCCGCGTACCGCGAGTTAAAGTCGCTGATCAGGAGCTCCTTGGCGTACGGGGAGAGGAGGTTCTCGCTCGCGATGAGCGGGATCGCCTGCTCGAACCGCGTCGAATGTTGCTTAACAATCCGAATCACGCGGGCCGTCGTCGCAGCCATCTCTCCGGGCGCCGGAGGAGCGGGGACCGACCCCCCCACCCCCCCGGTTCCACTGGAACTCTTCGGCGAGGGCGGATCGCGGACCGGGCCTACACCGGACACGGTCGCCCCCACCCCTTCGACCGAATATAGGTAGGGCGGGCGAGGAAGCCGTAGCGGCACTCCCGACTGCCTTGCTCTCGCTTACTCTACTAACTACTACAGCTAGAGAGAGGAAGAGAGAGGTAGAGAGAGGAGAGAAACAAAGAGAGCCAGCGAGAGCAACCGCACGAGAAAGTGAGGAACGAACTTCCGAAGACAGGATAGCCGTCCTTCGCTACCAACCCACCATGCCGAAGCCGTCCTCACTGACGTGGCGAGTCTCTCGTCGATTCGAGATCCCCTACCACGACCTCGACGTGCTCAACCACGTCAACCACGCCGCGTACTTCGTCTACATGGAAACGTTGCGATGCGACTACTACCTACCCCTCGTCGGTCCGCTCGACCCCGGTGCACTCGACATCATCATCGCCGAAGCGAACTGCCGCTACCTCGCTCCGGTCGCCTACGGAGCGGCCCTGGTCGGAGAGGTCGCGCCGGCGAAGCCGCTCGGGACGACCAGCTTCACCCTCCTGTACCGGTTCACGATCGACGGATCGAGTACGGTGAGTGCTCGCGGTAAGACGGTCGTCGTTTGCTACGATTACGAGAAGGGGTCAAAGAAGCCGATCCCTGCGGACCGGCGCGCGGTGATGGAGCGCGATGCGGTCGACCCGAAGAGCGAGGGCTGGTAGGTTCCCGTTTCCATTGGAAACGGGGGGGTGGGGGTCTAGTACCCCGGATGGACCCGCTGGGTCTGGA
>Ga0209274_10000750_pt1 | contig 17810 bp, 22 predicted proteins | sample HubBroMetageREF1_FD_188343 | JGI IMG/M metagenome (GOLD analysis project Ga0209274, IMG submission 188343) | Reference soil microbial communities from the Hubbard Brook experimental Forest, New Hampshire, USA - Hubbard Brook CCASE Soil... | ecosystem: Environmental > Terrestrial > Soil >...
GGTTGGACGCCGGATACGGGCCTGGCGGCAAAGGCGCGGGCTGACCCAATTCGAGTTGGCTGGCCGGGCTGGGTTCTCTGTACGGCATGTCAGTTTTATAGAGACGGGCCGGGCCCAGCCCAGCCGTGAAGCGGTGCTTGCTTTGGGCGAAGTGCTCGACCTGCCACTTCGCGAGCGCAATCGCCTGCTTGAATCCGGCGGCTTCGCCGACGTCTTTCGTGAAACACCTATATCGGCGGACGAGATGGCTCACATGCGCGGCATGTTGCAGTTCATCCTCGATCGACATCTGCCCTATGCCGCGATCGCACTGGACCGGCATTCGAACTTGCTGTTGAGCAATCAGGCGGCCAGCCAGTTTTTCCCGACCTTGATCTCGCCAGCGCTGAGCGCCGCGACCAACAATGTCCTACGCATCACGTTCCACCCGGAAGGGTCCCGCCGCTGGATAGTGAACTGGCCGGAGGTGGAACGGCATCTTTTGAGCCGCGCAGAACTTGACTTGGGCTCAACGGAAGACGCGGTTGGCGCTGCGTTGCTAGCGGAGATCAGGAGCTACGCAAGCGCATTGGCAGCGACCGATTCGCACACAGCGCCGCGTCACCGCGACCTTTTGCTTCCGCTTCACATACGCATGGGAGAGATCGATCTGCGCCTGTTTAGCACCGTCATGACTTTATGCACACCGCACGACGTCACTTTGCAGGAACTGCGGATTGAGACGTTCTTCCCGGCCGATCAAGAATCCGAGCGCTGCTGGCAGGAGAATTTCGCGGGGTATGCGGCGCAGGCGTAATCTGCACCCGTCGTTACTCATTCATTCTTCAGCTCGTTGACCCCGAACCAACCCACGACGCCCTTGGTCAGCGTGGCTTCAGCCCCCAAATTTGCTTGTCCCGCAACACGCCAGGGTACCAACTGCAATCAGCGTTTGAGAAAGACTTTACCTCGAAGGTAATTTACGCTGCTCGCTTCAGTCGCCATACTTGCCAGAAGTAGTCACTGTTCCAGAGGGACCAGCCGCAAAGAGGCATATGCAAAGGCCGTTTTTTCTTCAAAGTGCCCTTGCCGAAGTGGCTGCAGTCAGGCAAACTCCACAACATACTTGAACCTAAGTCAGAATTGAATTTAGCTCAGCTGACAGATCAAAATCGGGAAAGGTTTGGACCATGAACCGTCGTCAATTTGTAGCCAGTTCAGTTGCTGCAGCGGCTGGAGCAGCGCTTATTCGAGGGGATGTTTCCGCTGCTTCTTTACCTGCTGCCGATCAACTTCATGGTTCTCCCTCAGGTGCAATATCTGAATCCGATACTAAGGATATTCGCTTTCCGGACGGCTTCCTTTGGGGCATGGCTACAGCTTCTTACCAGGTTGAAGGTGCGTGGAACCATGACGGCAAAGGCGAGTCAATTTGGGACCGGTGGACGCACACCGTCGGGAAGGTTCGCGGTGCAGGCACCGGCGATGTCGCCTGCGATCACTATCACCTCTACCCACAGGACATCGCGATGTTCAAGCGGCTCAACCAGAAAAGCTATCGCTTCTCCATCTCTTGGGCGCGGATTCAGCCTTCAGGTCGAGGTGCAGTCAATCAGAAAGGCATCGATCACTATAAGAGGGTGATGGATGTGCTGCTCGAAGCCGGCATTCGTCCCTTTTGTACCCTCTATCACTGGGATTTACCCCAGGGGCTTGAGGACTTGGGCGGCTGGCCCAACCGCGATCTCGCCGGATATTTTGCAGACTACGCAGGAATCCTGGCAAAAGAACTCGGTGATCGCATCACCGTGTGGGCACCGTTCAACATGCCGTGGACGTTTACTAATCTCGGATACGGCACGGGTGTGTTTCCTCCAGGCAGAGCCAATTACGCGGATTTTCTCAAAGCCGCACACACCGTCAACCTAGCGCAAGGTGAGGCGTTTCGATCTATCAAGGCCGCGTCGTCGAAAGCAACGGTGGGTAGCGCTTATGGCATGAGCCCGGCGTATCCAAAGACGGACAGCGATGCGGACAAAGCTGCCACGGCGCGCTACCACGCGATGAACAATCTGTTTTTTCTGGAGACCGCGATGAACGGGAAGTATCCAAATGCATTTGTCGGAGAGACTCCCTACGACGCGATGGGTTTTCGCGCAGGTGATGAGAAGATCATGCAGGTTCCGCTGGACTGGATCGGATTTCATTACTACACGCGACGTTTCGTTTCGGCGGCAGGCCAGGCCGCTCGTGGCGGGGGCGGCAGCCTTGCTACCGAGACCCAGGACACAGGTGCAGGCGGCAACGGGTACACCCAATTCATCTCTGAAATGCCCACGGAAGGCGCAATCACCGATGGGGGTCTCGAGATCTGGCCGCGCGGCATCTACGATCTGGTGATGCAGATCTCCCACGAGTACAACTTCCCCGTAATCGAAATTACTGAAAGCGGCTGTGGTTACCTCGATGCCCCTTATGATCGCGACGGTGGCCATGTCCCGGATACGCGGCGTATCGACTTCTTTCGCTCCGAGCTTGCGGAATTGGGGCGCGCCATCAAGGACGGAGCCAGGGTTCGTGCGTTTCACGCCTGGAGCGCTCTGGATAACTTCGAGTGGAACGATGGCTACACGCAGCGTTATGGCCTCGCATACGTGGACTTTCGCGATCAGAAGCGCACAGTGAAAGATTCGGGTCTGTGGTACGGACGAGTGGCCGCGGCGAGCGCCTAATTAACTAACGGCGAGTTGCATTGTCGGATACCCAGCCCTTCCAGTTCGGCACCGACAAACTCTTCAGCTAATGCGGCGGCAAATCTGGCAGTTTCTTGAGGAGCGTCGCAGCAAAGTTCCTCAACGAGCAACCCTCAAAATTCGACAGACCCCAGGACTCGACAGAAAACAAAACAATAAGGGAGTGCCGAGCGAAACCGTCCAACAGAACCACGCGGAAGCATCGCAGACTAAGAATGGGACATCGAATGACCGGCCCTTCCATGCGTTACCGATTTCCTCATGTTCGAAAATGGCACAGATTTGCCGTCGCTGACGGCGAAGCAGTTCGCCATCTCAATCTCCGTCAGATACCCGCGGAGTGCGATAACACATGCTTATTCTTCGCCCATTTTTCTGATGAGCACTTCCATCCCAAAGCGCCAATTCTTTTCTAAGCCCTCCGTTGCGGCTTCTATGTGGTGTTCCTTCAAGTCATTGATGATCGCATTGTGCTGAGCGACCGACTCCGGGAGCAGTCGAGTGTCTGCCATGTAAACCATCTCATAACGGCGTATACCAAGCCGCAATGCCGAAATTGTTTCGAGCAATCGCCGATTTTGTGATTGGCTTGTCAGCTGCTCATGCCATCGCGTATCCAAATCAAGAGCCCGGCGCAGATTGCGCGCCTTGGCAAATTCCAAATTGATGCGCGCCAGTTCCGGTACAAGCAAATGGGCGCAAACCGCGCTGGAACGAAGCGCAAGCCCTTCCAAGGTCCAAATCATAGGATAGATTTCCCGAACCTCGCGGGCGGACAAGCGCTCAACCGAGAATCCGCGTCGTTCGTCCGAACGAATCAGGCCGTCCTGTTCCAGTTGCAGTAATGCTTCACGCAGAGGTGTGCGGCTCACTTTCAGCTGTTTGGCCAACTGGGACTCGTTGACAGGCCTTCCGGCCTCCAATCTGCCGGCAACGATCATTTCCAACAGAGTTGAGCGAAGACTCTGTCGTAGACGGCTAGATTTTGTCGATGGAGCCACTTCTGGAAACGATTTCATCGAATTTGAGCAATCCACGCCAGCAGTTGGTCCCGGGTCGCGTTGCCCCCGGTAATGGGAGTACAGACTACACCCTGGGCAAGCGTAGTATGGCTGATCAAGGCAGCTATGCCTGCCGCACCTGCCGGTTCAGCAATCAAGCCCAGATGCTGGTAGATGAGACGAAGAGCCAGTTTCATGGCATCGTCGCTGACCAGAACGATGTCATCAACAACCCCTTCAAGGTCTGCGAGCGCTTCCAGAACCGGTACACGAACTGCTATGCCGTCAGCAATTGTGTCAACGCTCGGCGTGCTGATTGCGGTGTGAGTTTGCCATGATCGTGCCATCGCAGGCGCGCCCTCCGCGCAAACGCCGACAATGCGTGTATGAGGAGAGTGTGCTCGAAACCAACAACCAATGCCGGCGAGCAGCGCCCCGTTGCCCAGAGGAACCAGCATGCTGCGAATCGGGCGGGCCGAACGCGTGATCTCTATTGCCATGGTTCCAGCGCCGGCGGCAATCGCCGGCTCTCGACCATCCTCAACATACATAACGTTCATCTGTTCTGCGGCCAACCGCGCGTGGTTCTTGGCCTCATCAAAGTCCCGTCCAATCAGCTTCACCGCACCACCGGCGGACCGAATACGTTCAATCTTGCCGGGACTCGCCGTTTCTGCAGCGAAGACGGTCACCACGATTCCGCGCCGTTTCCCCGCATAAGCCAGAGCCAGCCCAAAGTTGCCCGCAGAGGCGGTCACCAGCGCCTTCACACCCGCAGGCAGCGCGTTGACAAACGACTCGGCGCCGCGCCCCTTGAATGAGCCGACAGCGTTCTCGCTCTCGATTTTGCAAACCAGCTGAACCCCAACCGCCCGGGATAGGCCCTTGTGCTCCACTTGCCGTGACTCGAGAAATTCAGGACCGATGCAGATGCGAGCTTCTTCGATCGCTCTTGCCGATATGCGGGGCGCTGCCGTCGGGTTCAGCATAATTTCTCTACCGTGCTAATCATTTATTGTATACAACTACGTAACCGATGTATACAATTGTCAAAGAGTTTCCCTGGAGCCGTGTCATGTTTGAAGCGATTTTGAAACGATTGCCTCCACTCCTCGCTGTTGCCATCGCGGCCATGTGTCTGCCTCCCGTGGCCCACGCCGCCGATACAGTTGGCGACTGCCGGATCGGCGCCTACCGCCTGACCGACGGGAGCTTGGTCGACATCGGCGCATCGGACGAAGACGCTCTGCGCTGGCGCCGCTTCGACGGGACCACCGGAAAACTGCACAAGACCACCGATGGAAGCTGGAGCAGCACTCTGGGCTTTACTGACAAACCGGATGGAAAGACGGTGACCTTTTCCGACTGCGCGAAAGGCAACATCTCATTCAACGGTATCAATGGCCACCGCATCGCCTTCGATGTGACCGAAACCACGTTTGAAGACGACGGTGTCAAGCTCGTCGGCCGGCTGCTGCTGCCGAAAAGCAGTGGCCGGACGGCGATCGTGGTGCTGATCCATGGCTCCGAAACCGACTCCGCCCGTGATTGGCAACCTCTGCAACGGCTGCTTCCCGCGGAAGGGGTAGGTGCGTTCGTCTATGACAAGCGTGGCACCGGCGGCTCGGGCGGCAACTACACCCAGGATTTCAGCCTGCTTGCCAATGACGCCGTGGCGGCGATGCAGGAGGCCCGGCGGCTTGCCGGCGCGCGTGTCGATCGGATCGGCTATTTCGGTGGTAGCGAAGGCGGCTGGGTCGCGCCACTGGCGGCTACGCGCGCTCCCGTCGATTTCGTCATCGTCGCATACGGCCTAGCTTTCTCGGTAATCGACGAAGACCAGCAAGAGGTGGCACTCGAGATGCGATTGAAGGGCCATAGCCCCGAAGAGACAGCCAAGGCAGAAGAGATAGCCAAGGCTGCTGAAGCGGTGTTCGAGAGCGGATTCACCAAAGGGTTCGAACGCTTCGACGCCGTACGCGCGAAGTACCACAACGAATCCTGGTACAAAGACCTCCACGGCAATTACACCTACTTCATCTTGCCCTACAGCGTGGCCGATCTGCGTGAGAAGGCTAATGCGGCCCTCGGCGCGGCGCTGGGGGGACAGTCGAGGACATTCAATATCTCTGACCTGGGCACGCCTTGGAGCTATGACCCCATGCCAACGCTTCGTGCGGTCAAGGCTCCGCAGCTTTGGATCCTGGGGGAAGACGATCTTGAAGCGCCCAGCGCCCCGACTGCTAGCCGGATCAAGGCGCTGGGCGCTCAGGGCCGGCCAATTATCCTGGCAATTTTCCCCCATGCCGAACACGGCATCTACGAGTTTGAGACCAACCCGGCCGGCGAGCGGGTCGATACGCGCAACCCCGATGGCTATTTCGCCATGCTCCGCGACTTCGCCCGCGACGGCAGACTCAAGGGACCGTATGGCGCCAGCATGGCGACGTTACCGAAGCCCTGAACCACGGGCGTCAGGCTTTTTCCAGGAGAATCTTCCTATGATTGATCACGTTTCACTCGGAAGCCGTGGGTTTGAGGAGGCGATTCAGTTTTACTCGGAGTGTTTCGCTCCCCTTGGCTATCAGCTCTCACATCGCACAACCGAGGAGGCGGCGTTTGGACCGGACGGGAATCGGATCTTCTGGCTCTATCCGGTTCCATCCAGCGAAGCGGTTGTGGGTGCGCGCGCCCACATCGCCGTGCGTGCCGATACGCAAGAGAAGATCCTGAGATTCCACGAAGTCGCTCGGCAGCGGGGCGCAACCACGGTTCGCGCTCCTGGCGAGCGCCCCGACATTAGCCCTGACTACTTCGGCACGGTGATCCGCGATCTCGACGGACACACGATCGAAGTTGTGCACTGGTCCAAGTAGGTCGGGATAACTCAGTCTTCCCAAAACCCAGGCAATTTCTTCTGGAGGGGATCGTGAAGAATCTTGTTTACACCGCCGCTGCGATGATTGTGTTTACTGCGGTTCTGCCAGTTGTTGCTGCGGCTTACGCTCAAGATTCTGCGGAGACGATTTTCCAGGCCACGCCCCGCCGCTGGCTGCGCGATTGAGATTCAGGATCGATTTCTCGCACAGTGGTCGCGTGATAGCCGCGCTCGGCGAAGACGTGGCCAGCAGCTTCGATCAGCTTCTCGCGCGTTGAAGCAGCGGCTCCGGGCTCGGACGTCCGACGCAATTGCCTTCGACTCTGTTTCGACGCCACTGAAACACCGGTCTGAAACTCCCGTTTGAATCTTGCAGGAGTTATCTTGTCAGATTAGTGATCAGGAAAGAGGGTCGATATTGCTTACTTAACCGTATCGAACGACGCGGCGGCTACTTCTGGATTCACGTTCCGGTCGTGACGGCCCAGAAAGACGATCAGCGGAACCGCAAGCTGGTTGTCCTTCGTGAGATCTGGCGCGACCACCTTGGCAGCAGGTATGAGAGTTGCGAACTTGTCGCCATCCCACCGGAGTGAACACACCTGGAACCGTGTTTCAAACTTGGACCACATGTCATCAGGATTTCCCGGATGCGAGCCACGCCTCCACACGGCCTGCGTAGGTTCGGCCGGATCGGTGTTCGCTGCCGTCTGAAAGTCTCACTATGTACTCTCGATTGTCGATGCTGCGCGCCTCCTCGATGAGTTCAAGTCGCACAATCCGGGAGCGATGAATGCGAAGAAACTCTTGCGGGTCCAGCTTATGCTCCACCGCATTCATGGTTTCGTGCAACAAGTGCGAACGTCCCTTGCTGCGCAGTTCCACATAGTCTCCTGCTGCTGCAACCCAATCGATGTCGTGCGCGCGAACTACTTGAATTCGTGGACCAACTCGTACGGGAAACCGTGTGACGTAGTTTCGCGACTCCTGCTTTAGCAGTTGCAAGAGCCGGTCGGCCATTTCCAGCCTGGAATCCGAGTGAGCAGCGTTTCGCGCACGCTCGATAGCAGCGGCAAAGCGCTCGTCATCGACCGGTTTGAGCAGGTAATCCAGCGCATTTACCTCGAAGGCCCGTACGGCGTGATGTTCATAAGCGGTCAGGAAGATCACCTCCGGCAGGTTCTCCCGGGGCAGCGCGCGGAGCACCTCGAAGCCATCCATATCCGGCATTTGCACGTCCAGAAAGACCAAATCTGGAGACAGTTCCATAATCTTCTCGATCGCTGACGAGCCATCCTCGCATTCCGCTATGACTTCAATGTCCTGAAATCGCGCGAGCCTAATCAGGACACCTTCCCGAGCCAAAGGCTCGTCGTCGACGATCACAGCGCGCATGATGTTTCCTCGGCCCGGTGAACGATCTTGCTGAAAGGCAATCGGATCGTTATTTCGCAACCTCCGGCGTCGGGCCATTGGAGAACGAATTCGCATCCGGATCCATAATGTCGCTTGAGCCGCTCCGTGGTATTTGCCAAGCCAACTCCGCGGCCATTCTGAACAAGAGCAGCATCCGCGCCATGCCGGGGACCGGAATTCCGGACAACGAGAAGCAGTCGATTGCTTTCGCCCGATGCCCTGATCTCTATGATTCCGCCTTCGCGGAGACGCCCAACTCCGTGCTGTACCGCATTTTCAAGAAGAGGTTGCAGCAACATGCTGGGCACAGCCGCATCCAGACACTCCGGCGCGATCTCGAAAACAACTCGTAATCGCTCTCCCAGTCGACTTTGTTCGATCGCAAGATACTCCCTGGCAAAGTCAAGTTCCTGCCCCAAGGCTACCTCCGCAACAATGGGACCATCCAGCAATGTTCGCAACAGTCCTGAAATTTGCGAAAGCATGCGGGTCGCTCGAGAGGCGTCTCCTCGTAAGACCAGTGTCGATACGGCATTCAGCGAGTTGAATAGAAAGTGGGGATTCAGTTGGTATCGCAGGGCGCTGAGATGGGCATTTCGCGCCTCGCTTTCAGCGCGCAATAACCTTTCGCGTTCCAGGGCTGATTGCTGCCATAGCTTAATGCTGAAGTACAACGTGCACCAGAGAAAGAGCATGACCGACATTTGCAAGAGATTCACGAGCAAGTCTGTCCAGAGCAGCCTCACAACCCGCAGGATCGCCAACTCGGTAACAAAGGCTGCAACGGTCCCGAAGGCGGCAGACCAAACCAAGGCGCGTAGTTCCATGCCGATCCACGGAAGTGAACGACGCATAAGTGATCGGCAAACAGGCCGCAGCAAGCTGCTGGCCAGGAACAAGGCGGCGCACCCAATCGTCTGATTGCGGATTTCCTCCAGTTTGCGATAGGGGAGAACGGCAAGAACCAAAACGAAATAGAAACCGAACCAGCCTATCAATTGCAAGTGCCAGAATGAGGGCACTCCGAGTTCATCGCGCTTGAGCACAATCCGTATTCTAGCGGACACGTGACAACTTTCATCCGCGGCTGGCCGAGCAGAATCCTCAGTTCGTCGAATTCCCGGTGCTGTCAGCCGAATTGGGTCAAGAAGTCGAGCCCGATTGCGTTAGCGTCTATCCCGGCGGACACGTTTTCGACCCACAGTCGGGTGCCCAGCCGCTGCTGTCAGGAGAAATGCTTGCTATGAGAGATAGGTTTAAAGATTCCGTTTGCTTGCGAGGCACGGCAACAATTGCCATTGCCTTCTTTGTTGCCACGATTCTGGTGTGGCGAGTGTCTGCTCAAACGGTGACGCCCGTCCCGCCGGACCGCCCGTTTCCCGACACTCCCGGGTTAATGGCTGAAATCTCTGAAGACCAGAAGAAGATAGAGTCCCTTCTCAGCCAATACACGTTCACGGACAAGATCACGGTCTATGCGCTCGACAAGAGTGGGAATGTGCGCAGCCAACATACCGACACGTACTACGTTACCCCGACGGCCTACGAATTCTTCACACTCCACGTTAGCCGGGATGGCAAGCCCGTGTCGCAGAGCAACCTCGAGGAGCAGGGGAAGAAAATCGAGCGGCGAATGCGACAGGATGAGCACAAGACTGAGAAAAACGAGGTCATTCACCCAAAGGACCAGCTGCTCTTTGCCGACATCATCGCTCGGTCAAACTTCATACCCTTGCGTTGGGAGAAGATCAACGGTCTACAGACAATTGTTTACGATTTCCAGCCAAAGTCGGCCTCCCGCCCGGCGGGGAGCCTCACTGAGAGAATTGCAGGAGATCTAAAGGGGAAGATGTGGATCAGCCCGGAGGAAAAGGAGGTAGTCCGGGTTGAATTTGCCAGCGTTTCCTCCCTGAACCTCGGCATGGGACTTCTGGGCAGCGTGAAGGGTTTCCAGGGGTTCACTGAACAGCAAAAGTTCCACGGCGAACTGTGGATGCCGGCGCGGGAGGAATATGTGGCCGAGGGTCGCGAACTGCTCAAAGGGTTTCGCATTCGCGAGGTCAGCGAGTTCAGCGATTATCTGAAGGCCACCACTGACGTATTGCAGCAGATTCACTCGCCCAGTCCCTCGTCAGCGCAATCCATCTCACAGTAGTTACGGGAACCGGCGGACTATTCTGCGGACTACCGCCTGAGGAGTTAACGATGCCAGTCTCAAGTACGGAAGAGCATTTGCAAACACTCGAAGGGATCCAAAACGTCGAGCGTGCGACAAGCGATCGGCCGTGGTTATGGTTCGCTGTGGGAAGCATTCTGCTCTTCTTCTCATACGGGGCCAACAACATTGCACTCGCGGCGTGGCTGTCGCCAGTGTTTCTACTCCATTTCGTTCGCAAGCAAAGATGGACTGTGTGGATGCCGCTCCTGCTGGTGGCAGAGATAGCCGCCTCGGCATTTCAGTTGCGGGGAATGGTTCCTGTCATCGGCTCGGTCTATTACTTGTCGCTGGTCATCGGCGGGCTGCAGTCATTAATCCCCTTTGCCGCAGATGCATGGCTGGCTCCGCGAATCCGGGGCATCGCGTCTACACTGGTTTTCCCTTGCGCATGGACCGCCCTCGATTATCTAACCTCTTTCGGATCGTTCGGCAGTTGGGGGGCGGCAGGGTATTCGCAGTATGGAGAGCTTCCCCTGCTGCAGATTCTTTCGGTCACCGGGTTGTGGGGCCTGACTTTTCTGATCGGCTGGTTTGCGTCGGCCTGCAATTATCTCTGGGATGAAGGTTACAACTCGAGACCTGCTCGCAACGCGTTGTACTTGTGCCTGGCAACCATCGCAGTGGTCATCATGGTCGGCGATCTTCGCCTTTCATTCTTTCCGCCTTCTTCTGAGACTGTCCGGATCGCTTCTCTCTCAAAACGACCGGTCGGAGCGGAACCTGACCAACAATCCATGGATCGCCTACTTGCGAATAAAGCCACGTCTGAAGACTTTACTGAAATTCGGAGATGGGCCGAAGGCGTTAATGATGACCTGCTATCGCGGGCTGACCGCGAAGCTCAAGATGGAGCAAGGATCGTCTTCTGGGCTGAGGGGAACGCCCTGGTGCTTAAACAAGACGAAGCGACACTTCTGGCGCAGGGATCAGAGTTGGCAGCAAAAGACCATATTTATCTGGGGATGGCATTGGGAGTTCTGAATCCGGGCCAAAGTAAAGCGCTCGAGAATAAGTTGGTCGTCGCGGATCCTGATGGAAAAATTGCAATGGATTACTACAAAGCACATCCGGTGCCGGGCGACGAAGCGGCAATGTCTGTCACTAAGGATGGTCATCTGCAAGTCATGGAGACACCGTTCGGACGCATCAGCGCAGCGATCTGCTTTGACGGGGACTTTCCCCAATTGCTTGCGCAAGCCGGCGGCCTGAAGGCCGACATCGTGCTCGATCCATCGAATGACTGGCGAGCCATCGATCCCTGGCACACCGAAATGGCGAGTTTTCGCGCCATAGAGGAGGGCATCAATCTCGATCGCCAAACCAGCCACGGGCTGTCCGAGGCCTTCGACTATCAAGGTCGCACACTGGCGGCGCTGGATTACTACCATTCGAGCGACGGCGCCATGGTCGCCGACCTTCCGACAAGAAGTGTTCGCACGATCTATTCAAGATTCGGAGATTGGTTTGCCTGGGTGGCTATCGCCGGCTCCCTGGCCTTGATCGTCGCCGCATTTCGGCCCGGGGATTCACGGGGATGACCTTAGGAACGGGTTTGGCCGCGCGTCGTGCGAAGTGCGTGCGAGGTGTTTTGCCGGTGGTGTTCGCTCGCTACTGAAGTTTTGTCGATAACCGTTCTGGTGATTACATCCGCCAGAACGCGCGGGCTCATTATCATTTGCTCGATTGGAGCGAATGTAGAGCCGCGTGGCTCTGTGCAACCGGTGGCGGAATGTCGCCCTTCAACATCAGCCAAAGAATGCGGTTGTAGAGCTGATCGTCCACGCGATCGGGCGCGCTGAGATCAAGCCCCTCCGACATGCGTGCGGCTGCAGTATTCTGCGGATTCTTTTCATTCAAGTCTTGCGTGGGGACGATTGGATCATAAGGCGTCAGGTCGGCAGTAGAGGCGAAGATGTCTGCCAGGGAGCGGCTGAAGTAATCGAACTTCGACAGCCGGCCCATTCCGAGGATGTCCTCGATCGCCGCGATCACATCTGTCGTGTTGACGAAGCGATGCACCGTGCCGGGCCGGTTGTAGGCGGAGATGGTATAGAACGGCGCGCGGTGCGAATCGGTGTGATCGGGTCCGCCTTGCGCATCGTCTTCAAGAACGAATATCACCGTGTCCTTCCAATACGGGCTGTGCGAGAGCGCCTGCACGATCCGTCCAAGAGCAAGGTCATTGTCGGCCATGCACGCACGCGGCGTGCACTTGCCCGGACGGCCGGCGGCCAGGTGGTCCATCGGCAGCCACATGACTTCAAGCTGTGGCATGTTGCCGTCGCGTACGAAGCGCTGGAATTCGGCGATCCACACATCAGCGCGCTTCTGGTCCTGCGTCACTAGATCCATTGGGACGTATTCAGTGCTCACGTCGGCACCCAAGTCGTGTTGCGTCACCGGCCAGCCGGGATTTCCCTTGACCATCTCGCCGTAGTCGCGAAAGGTGATACCGTCTCGGCTGGCGAGCGTCCACAGGAAACCACGCTCCGGCTCATCGCTCTCTTCGCCGTCGACGTCGGCCCGCTTGCCGGCGTAACCGGAGGGCACAGTCTTCTCACCGTAGTTCGTGACATAAGCGGCGGTGGACCAGATATGTCCTTGCGAACTGACCTCGGCATTCACGAAGAAGCGATCGAACAGGCCGAAGCGCCGCGCCAGCGCGTGGTGGTTCGGGGTGATGGTGATGTCGGGGAAATAGACGAGGCTTGCGTCGCCATCGCCTTCTTTTATGTCTCCCAGGACTTGATCGTAGGTGCGATTCTCTTTGATGATGTAGACGACGTGGCGAAACGGTGGATAGCGCCGCGCTGCGAGCCGTTGCTGCCAGTTATTGGCGGCGACGACCCGTTCGGTGAACGCGGCAAGTTGAGTCTCTGTCATCGCGGAGGGCAGCACTCGGAGGCTGCCGTTCAACTGCCCAAGCGTATACGCGGTTGGTTTCTCATTTGGCCAGTTGGTGAGTGGGACCGGGCCATCGCGATTAGCGTGGGTGCCGTGGCCTTTTCCGGAAAGGACGAGCAGTTCTCCATTGTCTTCGGCGACCGCGGTGGGATACCAGTCGGTGGGAACACGACCGAGCAACTTGCCGGTGGCCAACTCGAAGACGGCGATGGCATTGTTGTCGGCCTCCGCTACAAGCAGATGCTTACCGTCGGAGCTAAGTGCGACGGCGTTGGGTGTGCTGCCCTCGGGCGGCGCACCGGGTGCGGCATCATGCAGATAGCTCACAACCTTACGCAACTTCGTGTCGACGACAGCCACGCGATCGCTGCCCGCGAGGGTGACATACAACCTCGCACCTTTCACGACCAGCGCCGAAGGATGCCGGCCGACCTCGATCCGGCCCAGATACGCGAGGCTTCCGTCTGCCAGAACCCGGAACTGAGACACCGTGCTGGCGCCCCATGCCGAGACGAACAGCTGACCGTTCGCCGTGAGCGCGACGCCATAAGGATAATGATCGGTAGAGAACCGTTGCGCGATCTCGCCGGTTGCGGCGTTCACCACCGCGAGCCGATCGCCGACGTCTTCGGCGACATAAACGAATTTCCCGTTGGGCGAGAATGCCAGCCCCGCCGGATAGCTTGTGCCCGTGCCGTCTGCCGTTTTTGCCTTCGCCAGTTCGAACTTATTCTCGAGGCTGGCAGCGCCGTCCTTCCACGCGTAAACGAAGAGCATGTCGGTGTTGCCGCCGGAGACGCAGAGGCGATGACCGTCGGGCGAGAACGCCGCGCCGTAGAACGCGCCATCCTGGAGCAGCTTCTGGGTGACCTTCCGCGTCTTCAGATCGACGACCTGAACGCCCTGCTCGCGCCAGCCGCTGAGCACCACCACAGCCTTGTCCTTCTCAGGCGCGAGTACAAGACTTATCGGCAAGCTGCCTAGGTCGACCGCTTCGCCGGCGGGATCAAGGCGCACACCAGTCGGCAGGGGCGAAGTGAAGCCCGGCTTTGTTTGGGCAGAGACTGACGCGCAGAGAAGTGCAGAAAGCGAGAGGGCGAGTCGACAGATACGAAGCGAGAGCATAACGGGCGTTCCTCACAGACTGGGCACGAACAAATGACAGAGTGCGGATGTTCCACCGTCCATCAGTGTGGACCTTACCTATCGTACTGAATCGGTCGAAAGATTCATGAGATGAATGTCAAGAATATGACAAAGTCATTTTACAAATGTGGAGTTGCTCGCAAGTATTCCAAGTCAAACACCCAGTCGGCGAAGGCCGTGACTTTCGCCGGGGGGAAACTGCGTCCCGGCCGGGAGTTTGCTTCGGGTGTTTGCGGATCCGGGGGTGGGCCCCGGCGTGCACGGAAAAAGCGCTTTTGCGTTCGTGAGAATGACCGCTTGGGACGGAGAGTCGGTCTAGGCATGAAGGTCTATACTCCGATCTCGCAAATGCTAACTCAGATGGACACATGAGTCACTCGATCGGGAGCAACGATCTTGCTCTCTCGAGGCATGGCGCCGTCGACCAGTCCGCCAAATGGCTGGAAACAGAGCGGATTGACCTCGACACAAGAAGAAATGTGCTCGCTGGTTGGACCCAGATTGGGACCCAGGTTTTTGGACGGGTTTTCTATCTGATTGGAAAATATGGTAGGCACGAGGAGACTCGAACTCCTGACCTCTACCGTGTCAAGGCTCATCTATTCAATACATTCAACATCTTACACCACCGCTGGGGACCGCCCAAACCCTTCCAAATGCGCGCAAGTCGAAGTTTTGATGGATTGAAGAATGGATTGAGATTAGCAGCACGCCGATCTCGTGAAAAGGTGGCGGAGAGGGAGGGATTCTACGCGGCCCTTGAAAATAAAGGCTAGACCGTTGGTTCTTCGTATCGGTACCGAGTTTTCCCAGTTGTGTACTGGGACCTTATTTTCGGCCATAAAATCGAGTAAATTAAGCGCTCTTTTCGGAAACTTGCTTGTGAGCCGACCATTATCGTTGCGATAGTTACTCGGAGCGTCGAGCAATTCTCCCGTCTGGGGCCGTTTTCCACCGCGTTACAAAATCAGCGCCTTGCTGCCGAAGATACGCGCATCATCGCGATCGTCCTGTCCGGCCCAGGATCCCAATAAATGCCTTTACCAGCGGCTGTTCCCTTCTCAGCGCTACTAGAGGAACAGGACAGCGAACGGTCTCGCTATGGTCTTGCTGGCGCTCTGGCTCATCCCTACGGCTTCGTCGCGGACGCATTCGTTAAGACGGTCCCAAGAAAACAGACTTTCAGAATTTCAGGGAAAGACTTTAAAGATGCTAGATGCGTTTCTGGGGTATGTTGAGCGTCCTTCTAAATGGGTCCACGAACTCGCCGAGAGATCACGGGGTGGTAAGCCAAGTTGCGAACGTGCCAATGGAAGGCAATCTAAAGCGGATCGATTCGCTGGGCCCCGGATACTCTAAACTGGGTCAACGATTCGCAACCCGACAGTTGTGTCTATAGCCGTCCGTCGACCAGCGCCTGTGGTGAGGGATGCTTGTCCGCAACGCCGCAACTCACCTACCCCTAAGGGTTTCATCCGGTTCCTCGCGCCGCTCGCGAGAAGCCTCGCCCAATCGCCATCCCGGCCACCCTCGAAACCTCGCGACGTGACAGAAATCAAACAGGAGCATCAACTTTCTCACCACTCCAGCTCATTCGGAGCAGTATCATCTGGGAATGAACTCGACAGCGCGAGAACCGGAAGGACAACATGAATCAACTTAGAACCTGCTTAGCAGTTTTGGCCGCCTTCGTTCTGGGGGCGCTGCTGTATCGACCTCTACCCGTGAAGGCTGCCGGTGGTATTCGCGTGCAAGCGCTGAAAGAGGGATATAACGGCATCCAAGGCGAGGAGATTGTTGGCTTCTCATGCACGCAAAATGCCTGCTACATCGCGACGAGGTAACAGCACACAAGAAACGTCGGACTTTCTTTGGTCTCATGCCGCAAGGCAGGAGCGCAAATAACTGTTGCTATCAGTTATTGAGGAATTGTTTTCTCAACGGCTGGATGTTACCGGAAGGATGGCCGACAAGGCTGCCGGCCAAGAAGTTCCGCGCGGGCCGACGCCGACCGCATGCGAGGCACTGGCAAGCGCTGGCGGGGTTAGTCGGTATCAAAGACTGACAATCGCCAGCAGCATCTTGCCCCCCGATGCCGCAGTGAGCGTTCTCACAAGGAGAAGGGATAAAATAATCGGCGTTCTCACAGGTTAAGAGAGATAAAATGAAGACCCCAAAAAGGTATGAAAGCTGTCTATCTATATCGCAGGCGACCGACGAAGCGTGAATGCGGCTTTACGCTTCTTGAGTTAATCATCGCCACTGCCATCCTTGTAGTTCTCTCGACTATGGCGGTACCGTTTGCGCGACTGACCATCACGCGGGAGAAGGAACGCACGTTGCGGAAGGATTTGTGGGAGATGCGCGACGCGATCGACCACTTCAAAGATTTAACGGATCGGGCGGAATTCAGACCAAAGCGGACAGCCAAGGCTATCCACCTGATCTCGAAACGCTGGTGAAAGGCGTAGATGTCCAGGGTAAGAAGATTCGCTTCCTGCGCAGAATTCCCATCGATCCCATGACGGGCACGACGGAGTGGGGGTTGCGTTCGATGCAGGATGATCCAGACTCCGCCTCCTGGGGCGGGCAGAGCGTGTTCGATGTCTACACGAAGTCGCAGGGTAGTGCTCTGGACGGCACGAAATATAAGGACTGGTAGCTGGCTTCATGCCGGGAAGTGCCGCGAATTGGGCTCAAGTCAAAACAGGGGCGTCCCCTCCCCGCTTACGGGAATGACTACTTCACCCGCAACGTTGTCGATTGTTCGCTGGGAAGTGGATGCATTACTTGGATAAGTTTTACCGTCAAACCGAACTTCCGCCTCATAACCAGGTTGAATGCCTCCTCCCTGCACCCAAACGCCTATGTCGTGCCATCCATTAGACTTGGAGGTTAAGACGCGAATTGGAGGCCGTGTGACTGTCAGCTTGGTAACAACTTGGTAGGAGGAATCTTTGGCAGTTAATATCAAAGTGGTACACCCGCCGCTCCCACACCAAGCGTGACCAGTAACATAAACGATAACCTGCTGTGTCACGTCGTCTCTGAGGCTTACGAAGGCGAAAGAATATCGCGTCGTTTTGTCGTTGCCGACATTGTCTCCCAGGTAATGCCGAAGGAAACTCTTTAGAGAGTCCTCCTTGGCCGAACTGGGCTGAGGCTGTGATCGGGAAGGACAGGAAGCCGCAAGAAACAAAACCGCGCCCAACACCAAGTAGAGGTCGAAAAGGCCCTTCCGCATAACCCTCCCAATTAGAAGCAGTCCATGAGCAACAGGATGTCACTTCCGTAATTTCCACCAGTCGTACCAACATCGATTGTGTTTGGATTGCCACTTATATTCCCGGTTCCAAAATTATAGGAGGCGGCCGTTGCTTGCAAGAGAGATCGGGAGCAACGATCTTGCTCTCTCGAGGCATGGCGCCGTCGACCAGTCCGCCAAATGGCTGGAAACAGAGCGGATTGACCTCGACACAAGAAGAAATGTGCTCGCTGGTTGGACCCAGATTGGG
>Ga0209274_10000751_pt1 | contig 17804 bp, 11 predicted proteins | sample HubBroMetageREF1_FD_188343 | JGI IMG/M metagenome (GOLD analysis project Ga0209274, IMG submission 188343) | Reference soil microbial communities from the Hubbard Brook experimental Forest, New Hampshire, USA - Hubbard Brook CCASE Soil... | ecosystem: Environmental > Terrestrial > Soil >...
CCGTGCGCCCTGCCCCAGCACCAGGCTCAGCACGTTGGCGCGGGGGGCGCCCAGGGCCATGCGCACGCCGATTTCGTGCGTACGCTGCGCCACGGAGTAGGCGATCACGCCGTAGATCCCGATTATCGCCAGCAGCAGCGCGACCGCCGCGAAGAGCACCAGCAGAGTGGCATCGAAGCGCGGGCGCGCCACGGAATCGCGCATGGCTTGTTCCAGCGTGCCGACATACGCGACGACCACCTCTTTATCCACGGCTTGAATTTCGCGGCGCAGCATAGGCGTCAGATTGGCGGCGTCATTCGTGGCATCCGGCGACGACCGGATCACCAGAAACGTGCGGCGCGTGTAGTTCTGTGTGTAAGGAAGATAGTAAGCGGCCTGGCTATTGGCCTCCAGCCCGCTGTACTTCACGTCGGCAACCACTCCTACGATTTCGCGGAAGGGCAGGAAGGTCAACTCCGGCCCGCTCTGCTTGATGCGCTTGCCCAGCGGATTCCCGGCGGGAAGGAAGCGGTGCGCGAAGCTTTCGCTGACCAGCGCCACGGGCGGCGATTCGGGGCCGTCGCGGTCGGCGAAGGCGCGGCCTTGCAACAGCCGGATGCCCATCGCGCGGAAGTAGTCCGGGCTCACGGTGTCCACGGTCACCACAGGGTTGCCGCCGCTCAGTGGCGGAGCGCCCTGAATCACATAGGTATCCGCGTCGCTTTCCTGGTCGGGAGGCAGGCCATCGGAGAGGGAAGCCAGTTCGATGCCGGGCAACTGCCGCACGCGGTCGAGCAGCCGGCCGTAAAACGCGATGCCCGTGGCTTCATCGGCGTAACGCCGATTGGCGGGCGAAATGGTCATGGCGAGAATGCGCTCGGGCGCGCCATGAAAACCGGGGTCCACACGCTGCAAGCGCAACAAACTGCGCAGCAGCAGGCCGGCCCCCACCAGCAACATGAGGGACAGCGCGATCTCCGAAACCACCAGCGCCGCCCGCGTACGCTGCCGGCTGGCGCCGGCGGTGGCTCTGCCGCCTTCTTTCAGTGTGGAACTGAGATCGGCACGGGCGCTCTGGAGCGCCGGCGCCAGGCCGAACAGGATGCCGGTCAGCAGCGAAATGAGCAGCAGGAAAGCAAGCACCGCGCCATCCAGCCGCACATCGGCGATGCGTGGCAGGTTGCCGGGATTGGCGGCGCGCAAGAACTGGATTCCCAAGTAAGCCAGCGCGAGGCCCGCGGCCCCGCCAACACCGGAAAGCAGTACGCTTTCAGTCAACAACTGGCGCACCAGGCGGCCGCGTCCCGCGCCCAGGCTGAGGCGTAGCGCCATCTCGCGCTCCCGTACCGTGGCGCGGGCCAACATCAGATTCGCCACGTTGACCACGGCGATGAGCAGCACCAGGCCCACCGCGCAGATCATGACGACCAGCGGGGTCCTGACGCTGCCCACCAGGGCGTCGCGGATGGACATCACCGGGAGGTCCAGGCGCCTGTAAGTGGTAGGGTTGGCCCGTTCGATGCGCCGGCCGATTGCGTTGGCTTCCGCCTGCGCTTGCTGCATGGTGATACCAGGCTTGAGGCGGCCGAATGCCCGGTAGAAGAACGGTCCGCGGCGATGGGGCGGGACTAACTGCAGATTGGTCCAGACTTCGCTGTTGGCGCGGGGGAAGTGAAAATCCGCGGGCATCACGCCTACTACGGTGCAAGGCACACCGTTCAAGGTAATGGGCTGCCCCAGCGCGTCTGCGCGGCCCCCGAAGCGGCGCTGCCACAGCGACGCGCCGATCACGGCCACGCGCATGCTGTTGGGCTGGTCCTCGCCCGGCAGGAACGTGCGCCCCACGATGGGGCTCGCCCGCAAGGTAGTGAAGAAACCGGAAGTGGCGGAAGCGCCGTAAACCTGTTCGGAAGATCCGTCGCCGGTGAGGTCGAAGCGCTGGCCCATGGCAGCGTACAGCGAGGGATTCTCGAAGGCAGTCGTCTGACTTTTCCAATCCAGAAAGTCGGCCATCGACATGTTGCCGCGCGGATTATCCCAGGGAAGAAAGTGCACATAGACCACGGCGATGCGTTCGGCATCCGGATAAGGGAGCGGGCGCAGCAGGATGCCGTAGACCACGCTGAACATGGCCGTGTTGGCGCCGATACCCAGCGCCAGGGCCAACACGGCAACTGCGGCAAAGCCCGGGTTCTTGCCTAGCGTGCGTGCGGCGTAACGAATGTCTTGCAGCAGTTGTTCGAGCATATGGCCCCTCCGGATATCGCGCACCAATTCTTTGACCTGATCCACACCGCCCAGTTCGATGGCCGCGGCGCGCCGTGCGTCCTCGCGGCGCATGCCGGATCGAATTTTTTGAGCGGTAAGCTCCCGCAGGTAGCCGCGCACTTCGTCATCCAGTTCGCGCTCCCCCCTGGATTTGTGGAAGAGGTTGCGAAGCAGACTGGAGAGACTTGCAAGCAGCGGCACGCGTGGATTCCTTTAAGTGGCTTGCAAGGCGGCGGCGATGGCCATCGAGATTTTTTCCCACTGGCTGGTCTCGGTCTGAAACCGGCGCTTGCCGGCTGCGGTCAGCGTGTAGTACTTGGCGCGCCGGTTGTTTTCCGATTCTCCCCAGGATGCGGCCAGCCATCCGGCTTCTTCCATGCGGTGCAGCGCCGGGAACAGCGATCCCGGTTTCACCTGGAATGTGCCGTTGGTGATCTGCGCGATGCGATTGGCGATTCCCAGACCGTGCATTTGGCCCAGCGCCAGGGTTTTGAAGATTAAAAGGTCCAGCGTGCCCTGGAGAAGATTGATTTGCCGGGTGCCCATATAGAGATTCTATATGGCTCTCCTACAGATTGTCAATAGGGACAGCCGGCTTGTAGCCAAGATTGGCCGCCACACAAGCACACGGACCCATCGCCTAGTTCCGAAGCGGCCAGCCCTTGACGCGCCGGTCTACTTCGATGTAGTATGTGGTAGCCCAATATATGGAAGATCGATCCTTCGATAATCGCGAATGGAAGAAGGGCAGCGCCGAGCTGTTGCTGCTCTCGCTGCTGGAGGCGCTGCCGCGCCACGGATACGAACTCGGAAAGCTGATCGAACAGCGCTCCCAAGGCGCGCTGCGCTTTCATGCGGCGTCGCTATACCCGCTGCTGTATCGCCTGGAAAAGCGCGGCTGGATTCAAGGCCGGTGGGTCGAAAAGACCGGCCAGCGGCGGCGGCGCTATTACCGGCTAACCGCGCCGGGTCGAAAAGTCCTGGTTTCTCAGCGGCGGGAGTGGCAGACGTTTGTCCAGGCCATCAACCGAATCACTGGAGTCGAAAATGCCTGATTGGAACGAACAGATTCGCAAACAACTCGCGGACTTGAACCTGGCGCCCGCGCGCGAGGCGGAGATCGTGGAGGAATTGGCCCAGCACGCCGAGGATCGCTTCCGCGAACTCCAAAGCGGCGGGGCGACGGAGACGGAAGCCCGCCGCATCGCGCTCGAAGAGACGGGCGGCCACGAACTGCTGGCCCGAGAACTGCGAGCCATCGAGCGCCCCGCGCCCGAGCCAGTCGTCTTGGGCGCGGGCGGTGGAGGGCGCGGCAAATTCATGGCCAGCCTCGCGCAGGACCTGCGCTACGGATTCCGCACGTTGCGGAAAAGCCCTAGTTTTACCGTCATCGGAATGCTGGCGCTGGCGCTGGGCATCGGGGCCAACACCGCCATTTTCAGCGTGGTGAACGGCGTGCTCCTGCGGCCGCTGGGATATCCCGATCCGGGCCGGCTGATGTTGATTTCCGAAACCACCCCGGAATTCAGCCAGATGTCGGTCGCGTACCCGAATTTCCTCGATTGGCGCAGCGAAAGCCGGTCTTTCACCGATATGGGCGCCTCCCGCAGCGACGACTTCAACTTCACCGGAACCGGCGAACCCGAGCACCTCTCGGGCGAATACGTCTCCGCGAGTCTCTTCCCGGTTCTCGGCGTCACGCCGTTCATGGGTCGAAGTTTCCTGCCTCAGGAAGACCGCCACGGCGCCGCCTGCGCGATCATGATCGGCTACGGGTTCTGGAAGCAGCGGCTGGCAGGCGATCCGAACATCCTCGGCAGGCTCCTGACGCTCAACGCCATGAGCTGCGCCGTAGTTGGCGTTTTGCCTCCCGATTTTCGGTTCCGCGAGGAGGCGCAGGTCTATGTTCCTATCGAGCAATACGACGGGGGCCTGTTGCGCACGCGCGAGTCGCACCCGGGAATCTCGGTCTTTGGCCGGCTCAAACCGGGTGTGACCATCAAAGCGGCGCAGGCCGAGATCGCGTCCATCGCTAGCGTCCTGTCCCGCCATTACCCGGCCACAAATGCGGGACACGGAGCGAAAGTTGTGCGGATGAAGGACAACATGGTGTCGTACATCCAACCCACACTCCTGCTGCTGGTAGGCGCCGTCGGGTTCGTGCTGATTATCGCCTGCGCCAACGTCGCCAATCTGCTGCTGGCGCGCTCCACGGCTCGACGGCGCGAGTTCGCCATTCGCACGGCACTGGGCGCCGCACGTGGACGCATCGTGCGCCAGTTATTGACGGAAAGCGTACTGCTGTCTCTGGGCGGCGCCGCGATCGGCTTGCTGCTCGCCCGGTGGGGAACCAGCCTGGTTCTGGCGGCCGCGCCCGGAAGCTTGCCGCGCTCCGGGGAAATCGGAATCGACCCGTACGTCCTGCTCTTTACGCTGGCGGTCTCGATCGTCACCGGCATCCTGTTCGGCTTGGCGCCGGCCTTCCACGGCGCGAATGCCAACCCGCAGGAATCCCTGAAAGAAGGCGCGCGCGGCGCCGGCGGCGGACGCCATCGCGCGGAGAGCGTTTTCGTGACTGTGGAAATCGGCTTGGCTGTCATCTTGCTCGCGGGCGCAGGGCTCATGATGCAAAGCGTCTGGCGGCTCCTGCGGGTCGATCCCGGGTTCAACACGCGCAATATCCTGACCATGCAGGTCGCGCTATCGCCTAAAGTGATGGCGAGCCCGCCGGCCGTCCGCCTTGCCTACGAACAAATGCTCGGGCGTGTGGCCGCGATTCCAGGGATCCGATCGGTTGCCCTCACAAATATGGTTCCTCTTGCCGGAGACGACAACGAGATTTTCTTCTGGCGGGGTACCGGAACCCAACCGCCTCAGGACCAGACCAGCTCAGCAATGTTCTCTATTGTCACGCCCGATTATCTCCGCGCGATGCAGATTCCCTTGCGGCGCGGACGGTTTTTCACGGACCGGGATCGCCTGGAATCGCCCCCGGTGGTGGTGATCGATGAGGTCCTGGCAAGGCACATATTTGCAGGTCAAGACCCGGTCGGCCGAGAGTTCAGCATGATGGTTCTAGGCACGGTCCGGGTTGTCGGCGTGGTAGGGCACGCGAAGCACTGGGGCCTCGATTCCGACGATACAGCCAAGATCCGGGACCAGATCTACTTCCCTCTTCTGCAAATACCCGACAGGTTCATGTCCAGCTCGGCTGTAGGGCAGACGCTGCTGCTGCGCACCGGGCCCGAGCCCCTGAGCATGGTCTCCGCCGTGCGTGCGCAGGTAGCCGGTCCCACCCAGGATCAGCCTATCTACGCGGTCCAAACAATGGAGCAGACCGTTTCGGGATCGCTAGCCGCGCGCCGCTTCACCATGCTGGTGCTGATCGTCTTCGCGGTGACTGCGCTGCTGTTGGCGGCGGTCGGAATCTACGGCGTGATGTCGTATGCGGTGACCCGGCGCACCCATGAACTGGGCATCCGCGCCGCCTTGGGAGCGTCCCGTCGGGAGATCGTCGGACTGGTCCTGCGGCAAGGCATGTGGCTGGCCGCGATCGGAATCGCCGGGGGGCTGGCGGCGGCCTTTGCGCTCACGCGGCTGATGGCGGGCTTGCTGTACGGCGTCCGCCCGGCCGACCCGTCGACCCTCGCGGCTGTAGCGTTGCTGTTGGGAGGAATTGCGCTGTTGGCGTGCTACATCCCCGCGCGCAGGGCGACCGCGGTCGACCCGGTGGCCGCGCTGCGGTGCGAGTGAGACCGGCCGACGTGGCGCAACTGCGGAGCCGGGCTGGCGACGTATCTGGCGTCTGAGCAAGTGGAACAAGATTGAACGCCGCATGTTCTCCTTCATTAGCAAGAATTGGAGAGGGCAGCCCCTTACCAGTCTGAAGGCGATCGTTCAGCCCGATCGCCGGAACCACCACCCGAAAAGGGCTCAAAGTCCATGGCGAAATTGACGATCGGCGATATCCGGCGGGGATCAAAATCCGGGAAGCGCAGATGGCGCAACTTAATCTGCGACGGGACGACTTTCACGGTGAGTGGAACTATGAACTCATGCCGCGTAATGGAAACATTATTTCTTAACAGCGCCTATACTCCTTGAATCGACGACCAACAAGGTTAATTGTGAACCCGCCAATGTCAAGGCCCTCCGCGCTTGATTCGAGAATGCGGAGTAGGATCGCCGCCTTGAAGATCAGAGCAGAGCCTGGAAACCGGATGATCCTCACGGCGAATTGCGTGTTCACGTCGAGGAATTTCATTGGGTCTTGGTTCTTTCCAGGTGATTTCCGTAGCCAAATAATGGCACGGGGGCACGTAACTTTTGAGGCCGCCGGCAGTATAAACAGTTAATGGGAACCCTTCTCCAAGACGTGCGTTACGGTTTGCGCAATATGGCGCGAAACCCGGGCTTCGCGCTGGTGGCGATGCTGACGCTGGCGCTGGGCATTGGCGCCAACACCACCATCTTCAGCGTGATGAACAACACGCTGTTGAAGCCGCTGCCGTTCCCCGGCGCGGACCGTCTGGTGCTGGTGTGGGAGACGTTCGGCAAAGGCCCCGACAATTGGAACATCGTCTCCGCTCCTAACTTCTGGGATTTTCGGCGGGAGAGCCACTCCTTTGAAAGCATGGCCATCTTCGATTCCGCGGGCCGAGGCTATAACCTCTCGGCGACGGGCAATCGGCAGGAGGCGGAACAAGTGTCGGGGCTGCGCGTATCGGCAGGCTTCTTCCCGGTGCTGGGCGCCAAGCCTCTTTTCGGCCGCACGTTCCTGCCCGAGGAAGAGACGTTGGGCAAGGATCACGAGGTGGTGCTGAGCTACGGACTGTGGAAGACGCGTTATGGCGGCGATCCGTCGCTGGTGGGCAGGACCATCCGCATCGATGGCGCGGAATTTACGGTGATCGGCGTGATGCCGCGCGAATTCGCATGGCAATTCTGGAGCGGACCGCGTCAGCTTTGGGTGCCCGTGGGCTATACCAAGACCGACTTCGGCCGTGACGACAACAGCTTTATCGCCATCGCCCGCCTGAAGCCGGGCGTTAGCGTGGCGCAGGCGCGGTCGGAGATGGAGGCCGTAGGCAGCAATGTTCGAAGGCAGTACCCCGCGGAGGACGCGAATATGAGCGCGACCGTATCGCCCTTGGGCGACTACGGGATGGAGGGCCTGCGTACCACCATGTTGACGTTGCTGGCGGCTGTGGCATTCATTCTGCTGATTGCCTGCGTCAACGTCGCAAACCTGCTGCTGGCGCGGGGTGCGGCGCGTCAGAAAGAGTTCGCTATCCGGCGCGCGCTCGGGGCAGCGGGGTCCCGCATCGCGCGCCAGTTGCTTACCGAGAGCGTCATGCTGGCGCTCGCGGGCGGTACGGCAGGACTGTTGCTTGCCGGCTGGGGAACGCGAGTGCTGTTTTATGTTTTCAAGCTGAACTCCCTTTACCTGCCGATGCGTCCCGTCGATGCGATCCCGATGGACGGTCGCGTGTTTGCATTTGCCCTGCTGGTCTCGTGCCTGACGGGTGTGCTGTTCGGCGTGGCGCCGGCCTTGAGCGCCTTGCGTACCGGCATGAACGAGTCCCTCAAGGAAGGCGGGCGCAGCGCAAGCACGGGCGGCCGGAACCGCCTGCGTCACGTGCTGGTGGCGTCCGAAGTAGCGCTGGCAGTGATGGTGCTGTGCGGCGCCGGGCTGATGATTAAAAGCATGGCGCGGCTGTTAGGCGTGGATCCCGGTTTGAATCCGAAAAACGTGCTTACGGTGGGTATGTCGGTTCCACAGGAAGAGATCTATGTGGGTCCGCCGGGACTGCCGCGCTTTTGCCAGGATCTCGACGAGCGCGTCCGCTCCACGCCGGGCGTAGTGTCTGTAGGCGCGGTCGGCCATTTGCCGTTTCAAGGAAACGCGGGCCGGGGCTTCCAGATCGAGGGCCAGCCGCCGGCGGCCCCCGGACAATTACCCGGCGCTAGCTATAGCGTCGCCTGCCCGAACTATTTCCGGACCATGGGCATTCCGATCCTGAAGGGACGGGAGTTCACTGCGCAGGATACCGTCGGGGCGCCGGGAGTCATCGTGATCAATGAGTCGATGGCCCGGGCCTACTGGCCTAAGCAAGATCCGGTCGGCAGAGCGATCCGGCTGGGCGGGTCCGACGGACCACGCCTCAGGGTCGTCGGAGTAGCCGGAGATGTGCATTTCCAGGGCTTGGACACGCCCGCCGCGCGGCAATTCTTCCGACCGTACATGCAAGCCGGCTGGCCGGTGATGAGCGTCGTCGTGCGCACGACACACGCTCCCGCCACGTTCGCCGCGCCGGTCAAGAAGGCCATAGCGGATGTCTTGCCCGATTGGCCGGTGTCCGGCTTCCAAACCATGGAAGACGTGGTGCACGATTCGACGGGCTCGCGACGCTTCCCCATGTTGCTGCTCAGCGTGTTTTCGGTGCTGGCGCTGGTGCTGGCGGCGGTGGGCATTGTGGGCGTGGTAGGCCATTCGGTGACACAGCGGACGCATGAGATCGGCCTGCGCATGGCGCTAGGCGCGGGAACCGTGGATGTGCTGCGGTTGGTGGTGAACAGCAACATGGTCTGGGTGCTGGCCGGCCTGGCGGCTGGCTTGGCGGGATCGGCGGGGCTTACGCGGCTGCTGTCCGGGCTGCTTTATGGCGTGCGTCCGCTCGATCCGGTGGTGCTCGGCGCCGTATCGGCGCTGCTGGGCGCGGTGGCGCTGTTCGCCAGTTACTTGCCGGCGCGGCGCGCGGCGAGGATCGACCCGATGGCGGCGCTACGCTGTGAATGAGCGTCGCCCGGCAGAGGCCGCGACGGTGAGCCAAAAAACCCTCTGGATTGGGCCTGGTGCCTGCGCCCAGGAGTTGTGCAGGTCCCGGCTGCCAAAGTCCGCCCCTACTTGTTCAATCGCTCGGTAACGGTCACGGGTGCGCTCAGTCGAAACGTGATTTTGGATTCCGTCGGCAAAGAGACGGCTTTGTCGCGCGTGGCCACCACTCCTCCGCCGCCGGCGGCGCCCCCGGCGCCCGCTCCAATCGCTGCGCCCTTGCCCCCTCCGGCAATCGCCCCGATGATGGCGCCGACGCCCGCCGCGGCCGCCACAATCCCTACTTGGTCCCCGGTGGCCATGCTTGTGCCTTGCTTCCGGAGCGTCTCGGTTTTTATGTCCACGTGCTGCCCGTCGGAAGTATTCAGCTTGGTCAGTTCAAGCGCCAGCGTGGCTTTGCCTTTCACGTGACCGGATTTCTGCGCCTCCACGACGCGGCCTTCCACGTGCGCGCCTTTTTCCGCGATCACGAATCCGTCCGCCGATAGAGCCGCATCCAACGTCGCGGTGAATGTGTCGCCGGCTTGATTGTGTTCGCTCGAAAGGCTCTCGCCCAAGCGGACGGGCAACATCATGCCCGACTGCAACGTGACCGAGGGAGCTGGCTGCTGGGCGGGTGGTTTCGCTTCCATTGCGGGAGCTGGAGTGGCGACCGGGACTGGATCGGGCTCAGTTGATATAGGGGGCGCGGAAGGCTCTTGCATCGGCACAGGCGCGGGAGCGGGCGCCTCAGGCTGCGCGGGGGGCAGATTATGCGCGACGGTGGCCGCCGCCGTGGGTGTCCGCAGCATCGGTTGTGTGTGATGCGCCATCTTCACCACCGTGGCCGGGGGGGTCTTTTCCTGGACTGCAGTGGGCTTCGGCTCGGGCGTTCCCACCGAGCCTGCCGCCGTCTCTGCGGGGGCTGGGGTGTCCGCTGGGACCGTCGCGGGTTCCGCAGGTGTGGGCACGGCGCTAACGATCGGAGCCGGAGCCGGTTTCGACCGTTGGGTAAACTTCATGATCAGGGCGCCACCCAACGCCCCAACCAGCACGAGAAGTCCAATTTGAAGTGGTTTCATCTGGTCGGCGTATCCTTATTGAGTCGGACGGGCCGGCTCGGGCTTTCGTTTCCAGTGTGCCGCCGGGGGTAAAATGGAGATTCCAGGCTATGTTCAGCTTTCCCACCCACTTGGCGATCGGCCCCGTACGCGTGGCTCCCGCCACCGTGCTGGCGCCCATGGCCGGCGTCACCGACACCGTATTCCGCCGCTTCATTCGCAACCTGGGCGGGTGCGGCTTGCTAATGACGGAATTCACCAGTTCGCACGGCGTCAGCGCCTCGTTGCGCGCGCGCAAGCCCACGCGCACCCTGCTGAAATACCTTGCCTTCGATCCGGTGGAGCGCCCCATCACCGCGCAGTTGTTCGGCGCAGATCCGGCAGTCATGGCCGACGCCGCGCGCGTCTGCCAGGACTTGGGCTTCGACGTGGTGGATCTCAACTTCGGCTGCCCGGTGAACAAGGTCGTGAAGTGTAATGGCGGGTCCGGCCTGCTGCGCGATCTGCCGTTGGTCGAGCGGCTGCTGCGGGAGGTGCGGGCGGCCATCTCCATTCCGCTGACTATCAAGTTCCGCGCCGGGTGGAGCGACCGGGAACTCGTTGCGGTCCGGTTGGCGCGGCTGGCTGAAGATTGCGGAGTGGCCGCCCTGGCGCTGCATCCCCGCACGCGGGAGCAGGGCTATAGCGGTCAGGCCGATTGGACGCGGATCGCCGAAGTGAAAGCCGCCGTGCGCATCCCGGTTATCGGAAACGGCGATATCAATTCCCCGGAAGATGCCGTAGGCATGGTGGCCCAAACCAACTGCGACGCGGTGATGATCGGCCGCGCCGCGTCGTCCAATCCCTGGATCTTCCGCCAGATCGCGCAGTATCTCGCGACCGGCACTTACGATCAACCCAGCCATGCGGACCGCTACCGGATGATGCGCACTTACTACGCCATGCTGATCGAGCGGAACGAGCCGGATAGTGTGGGCAAGATGAAACAATTCGCTACTTACTTCACGCATGGGGTGCGGCACGGCGCTCAGTTGCGCGCCGCCGTCTATCATGCCACTGAGGCGCCGCAAATCCTGGAGATGGTGGACCAATTCTTCAGCCGAGAAGTGGTGGCCGCGTGAATCCCGTGAAACAAGTCAAGATCGTCACCGACGGTTCCTGCCTGGGTAACCCGGGCCGCGGCGGCTGGGCCTGCATCCTGCGCTTCAACGAACACAAGCGCGAGCTATACGGATATGCGCCGCATACCACCAACAACCGCATGGAACTGACCGCCGCCATCGAAGGGCTGAAGGCGCTCAAGGAGCCATGCGAGGTGCAGGTCATTACGGATTCCGAGTATCTGAAGAACGGCATCACCACCTGGGTACACAACTGGAAACTGCGCGACTGGATGACCAAGGAGAGGAAGCCGGTGGTCAACCGGGACCTTTGGGAAGAGTTGGACGACGTGGCGGCCAAACATACGACCACTTGGTCGTGGACCAAAGGCCATGCTTCCCACGCCGACAACAACCGCTGCGACGAACTGGCCCAGATGGCCGCACGGGAGCAGCGGCGTAGCGCCATGTGAGGTCGGTTTGCTTGTGGATCCCCGCAAACACGGATGCGCTCGCAGCGCGGTTCTCACTTGTGCCCTAAGAGCGCGCGCGACAATTGTCAGGATATTAGACCAATTGCGCCGCGCTGCTTTAGTCACTCTACCTTATAAGTTGCCGAAGCGTTGATCCACGGGATAATAGTCTCCGAGGCGCTGACCGCATCCGATCCGGGCGGCGCGCTTGCCGGTACGGTAAATTGAAAAGCCGTCTTACCGCTAAATCCGCCGTAACCATCCGCCATTACCGTGCCCAGAGCCGTAGACGAGTTAGCCCAGAAGAAACTGACCGTCTGGAATGCGCTGAAGCCGGACCCATGCACGGAAACCGTACTGCCGGCCGCGCCAGCAGGGGGGTCCAGAATGATTTGCGGCGTCATCGAGAAATTGCCCGCTCCCAGGTTCGCGCTGGTCTGCCCGGTGGCCAGGAACAATCGCGGGCCATACGGCGATTGCGGCGCGCGGCCCGTGGCAGTGAACGCCCCGGTTGAGTCCGCCGCGCCGCTGGCCAGCACGGCCGAACCCACGCCCTGGTCGAAGACCTGTACGTTTTCACCGGGGGTGAAACCGTTGCCCGTAAACGTCACCGCGGATCCTAACTTACCGCTCTCCGGGGAGACGCTCAGAGTGGCCGTTACGAAAACAGCCTCCCCGATCTGGCCGCCGCCGTTCGAGCTCATCCAAAACTCGCCGTCCGGCCCCACCGTGATCGCCACAAGTCCGCTATTGGTGTTGTCCACCGGGTAATAAGAGAACACGCCATCCGTGGTGACCCGGTCGATGTCGCCGCAGCAGAGTCCCACGAACCACAGCGCGCCGTCCGGCCCGGCGGTAATCCCCGACGGCTCGCTGTAAGGAACGTCCGGAAAGCCGCTAGGCAACGGATATTCTGTAATCGCTCCGTCGGTGGTGATCCGCCCGATCGCGTTGGCACTGAATTGGGTAAACCACAGCGCGCCATCCGGGCCTACCGTGATGGTCTGCGGAAAGCTGGCCGTAATAGGAAGCGGGTACTGACTAACGACGCCCGACGTGGTGATGCGTCCGATGGAATTGGAAGCCTCGGTAAACCACAACGCTCCATCCGGTCCCGCCGTGATGCCGAAGGAACCTTCCTCGTCCGGCACCGGATAGAAGGTGAAGGCCCCGGCGGTGGTAACCCGCCCGATCGCGTCTTGGTTGAGTTGAGTAAACCACAGTGCGCCGTCCGGACCAGCCGTAATGCTTGCAGGCGTAGCATGCTTACCGGGGACCGTAAACATGGTGATCGCTCCGGACATGGAAATGCGCCCGACTTGGTCCGTCCCCGAGGTGAACCACATCGCGCCATCCGGTCCCGCCGTGATTCCGTACGGCTCGGGGTATCCGCCGGGCAGCGTGAACGAGGTAGCTATCCCCGCCGTGGTGATGCGGCCGATCCTATTAGGCGGCTCCGGGAACCACAGCGCGCCATCCGGTCCCGCCGCAATGGAGTTGGCCGCCCCCTTGTAGGGTATCGCCACGTTGTATACAGTCCCGGCGATCTGCTGCGCTAGCGAAATCGCCGGCAAAACCAAGAACAATGCCATTATCTTCATGGGTATTTTCCTCGGACTTCTTTGGAAGTGTACCACCCTCCCCACGCGCTTAACCGCCGAAGCAGTACCGAATTTCGCAGACCGGTACTACCTTCGCGCGCCGCCCGGAACCCACCAGGCCAAGCCAAGCCGGGTGTTCGACACAAAAGTGGAGATTCCTGCAGCGCGACCTCAGCCGACGGATCGTTGCCCTTAGCTTATCCGCGTTCATCTGCGTTCATCTGCGGCCAAGTATGCGTTCCCCCGCGGTCGGCAGCCCCTCACGGTTGCGCGATCAGCGCACGCACTGCAAACGCCGACGCAATCAATGGATCGTCTTCCTTAACCAGATTCTCCGCGTTTGCCCAGGAGCCATCGGCTCTCTGAGTCCGCCGCAAGCTATCGGCCACGCGCGTTCCGGCATCCACGTGGAGCGCCTGAAACGCCTGGCTGCTGGCGGCGGAGTAATAGAAAGCCAGACCGCGCGGCCAGCGCTGGTAGGCCGGGCCCACGAAACCGGGTACGTCGATGTCATGGTGATGGCTTGTCAACCAGCGTGCGGCCGCCGCGACGCGTGCGTCGCTGGACGGCCGGCCAATGGCGAGCAAAGCCAAAATACCGTCGGCGGTGGTAGTGCCGTAGCTTCGAAAATGTGTGCCATCAGGGCCGGCCTTGTTGGTGTCGAACTCGGTGGTTGAGAAGAAGAAGCCGCCATCGCCATCGTCCGCGCGCCGCGGATCGAAATTCTGGCAGCGCTCGACGAACACCCGCGCGCATTCGAAAACCGGGTCGGAATCCGGCACTCCGGCATCGTGCAGCGCGTCGAGGACATGCCGCGTCATGGAAAGGTCCACGTGCCCGATGACCGGCTTGATGCGCCGTTCGCCGCCCATGCCCCACGCCCCGTACACCGGGTCCGGGCGATCCCAGCCGTTCTGTTCCGTGAATTGTTGGACGCGCAAATACGCGACCATGGGCCGGATCTGTTCTTGCCACCCTGCGCTCCGTGCCCGGCACAGCGCGCTCACGGCAAGAGCCGTCGCGTAATTGGGGTAGTCCGGAATAACCGGATCGTTCATTCCGATCGCGCCATCGGGTTGTGTGTGCTCGCGTATAAACGCGATGGCCCGGCCAACCTTCGCGCGTGGCAGCGGATAGACCCGCTCCGGCACTTCAAGTAACGCCTCCAGTACGAATGGCGTGAGCGATTGCCCGGAGCGCAATAGGCCGTAGGTGTGGCTGCGCCACCCGCCATCGCCGGCCTGCTGTTGCCAAAGGTACGCCGCCGCCTTGGCGAGGGCGGGCTGCGGGGTCTGCACACAGCCGGTTTGTGCCAGCGGCAACAGCGCGATCCAATATCGTGCGGCTATCACTTTCTTTTCGCGCTGGTGCTGTTCGCGCTGGCGGCCGGAACAGCCGGTTCACGATCTACCATCAGCATTAGGATGGCCGCGCTGGTTACTGCCACCCGGCCCGTGATGCAATGGTGCCCAGCCCACGTGCCATCCTCGTTCTGCATGGTCAACAGCTTGGCGGTCATCTCCCCATTCCACTTATGCCATGGCTCGCCGCCGGCGCGGTGCAGGCTGTCGCTGATGTTCAGATAGGAGAAGAATTCCTCTCCGCCAACAGAACCAAAGCCGGCCACGAAACGCGGATTGGATAGCTCCTTCTCGATGGCATTGATCGTCGTAGCATTCTTTTTTCGATCCGCGTCGGTGCGGCTGAGTTGCTCCATTTCCTGCGCGCGCTTGTAAAGCGGAACGCCGGCGGATACGGCCGACACCTCCGCGCGCGGAGCCGAGAAGCTCCGCACGGAGTCGCTTGAAACAATGGGGCCGACCATCCCTTTGGCCCCGGCGCCACCTCCCGAACCGGCGCCAATACTGGCTCCAGTGCCGCCCGCACCCGCCGGCATCGCCGTCGCCATCGTGTATGTGTCCACTCTGGCCATGGCCCTTGGCGCCACCGCCAGCCCCTTGGCTTGGGCCGCATACAAAGTTTGCGACGCCAGAGAGGTGCCCAGGATGGGCGCCCACCCGCCAGCCACATTCCAGCTTCCATCTTTAAGCTGATTCTTCTCGATCTTCGCGACGCACTTCTCCAGGCTGCGCCGCACGCGTAGATTGGCTTGCGCGTCGCCCATCTGGCCATCCAGTTCGGCCAGCAGTTTGGAGGTGAGGAACGTATCGATGTACGGTCCCAGCTTGCGCTGGATCTGCGTGCCCATTACGTCCGTCACCGCCAGCCCTTCCGCTGGACTCCGATCCACGTGCGCCAGGATGAACCGAACGGCACGCTGCACGGATTCCCGGTAGGGACCGGCGTTTGGCGTGTTGCCTGTGTGGAGCAACGCCTCGGCGGCCACGGCGGTATTGGCGACATCGTTGCCGGTTGATTCGAGTCTCTCGCCCTGCCGCACGTATGAGGTTTCGCCGCCATCTTGCCCCCAGCCTCCATCCTTTCCTTGCACGGATACCAGCCATTTCTCGCCTTTCGCGACGGCGATGGAAACGGCATCGTCCTTGGACGGGGTCTTCTCCCGAGAGAGAGTGGTTTCCGCATAGACGCCTATAGCGACGGCTGCTATGCAGGTTGCAAGCACACGTATCCTCTTCGATCTCATGGTAGTCTCCTTTCCATACTGAGCAAATGCTGCGCGCACCGCGGCTGATGATTGGACAGTCGCGCTGGCCGTAAAGTGCCCGGCTGCTATGGAAATGCCGCGATAGCAGTTTTCCTTCCACTAATAAACCGTTTTCTTTTCTTAATGACGAAAAGGAGTTATGCAGCGTGCACCCGGGGTTGCGGCGGTACCTGCGGTCACATCTGTGCTTCACATGCACGAAATCGGGTTAGCCCGCACTGCCAGAGTCGAACGCACGGCGGCGGCCGGAATTACCAAACGCCCTGACTTACGGTCTCCGTCTTCTTTGCAGATCGGATAAAATCGGGGCATGACGCGAACTGATCGCCGATCGTTTCTGGCAGCCGCGGGCGCCGCCGTTTTGGCCGGCTCCGTCAAAGCCGGGGACCGCCACGCCGTCCGCCTGGGCGGTCCGATATTCCTGAAGAGCGACGACCCGGCCGAACTGGCGCGTGAGCACCGCCGTCTGGGCTATAGCGCCGCATACTGCCCGCAGGCCAAGGCCGCGGACACCGTTCGCGTGCACGCCATCGAGAAGGCCTTCGCGTCTGAAAATGTGACCATCGCCGAGGTTGGAGCTTGGGTCAACATGCTGGATCCCGACGCCGAAAAGCGTCGCTCCAACCTGCAATACGTGGTGGAGCGCATGGCCCTCGCGGAAGCCGCCGGCGCGCGCTGCTGCGTGGATATCGCCGGCTCTTACAATCCTACCGTTTGGTATGGACCCAGTCCGAAGAACCTCTCGCAGCAGTTCTTCGATGCCACGGTAGATAATTGCCGGCACGTGATCGACGAAATCAAACCCAAGCGGTCGAAGTTCACCATTGAAGCCATGGGCTGGTCGCTGCCCGATGGCCCGGATTCCTATCTGAAGCTCGTCAAGGCGGTGGATCGCCCCGCATTCGGCGTGCATCTGGATGTCTGCAACGTCATCAACTCGCCGGAGCGCTTCTACCGCAACAGCGAAGTGATCGCCGATTGTTTCCGCAAGCTTGGCCCGTGGATTGTTTCCTGCCATGCCAAAGACCTGGCATGGATCGTCGAGTTGAACGTGCATTTTCAGGAAGTGATTCCCGGCCGCGGCGAGATCGATTACCGGACGTACCTAAACGAGTTGTCGCAATTGCCGGTCGAGACGCCGCTGATGCTCGAACACCTGAAGACGGCTGAGGAATACGAAGAGGGCAAGCGCTACATCCAAAAGGTGGCTGCGCAGATCGGAGTGACGTTCGCATGAACCCGGCTGCGGGCAGGTTTGCCGCCCTGAAAATGTAACCTGCCATTGCGCGGGCGCATCGTTAACCATTGCCATGCAAATCCCGATTTCCAGGCGGCGTCTGTTGGCCCTGCTGCCTTTGTTTCCGGCGGCGAAGCTGCTGACCGCACAGCAAAGCGCCCCGGCGGCGGCCCCGCCAACCCAGCCGCCCGAAAGTTCGCCCAAGCCGCCCAGCCCCACCTTTACCACGGGTGTCAACGTGGTCAACCTGTTTGCGACTGTGCGCGATAAGGATAACCGCATCGTCTCCAACCTCAACAAAGAGGATTTTGTGCTCCAGGAAGAGGGACGGCCGCAGGTCATCCGGTATTTCTCCCGCGAAACCGATTTGCCGCTGAGCCTCGGTGTGTTGGTGGATACCAGCCGGAGCCAGAGCAAAGTGATCGACGCGGAGCGCTCCGCCAGCTACACCTTCTTTGAACACGTTCTGCGCGAAGGCAAAGACCAGGCGTTCGTCTTGCATTTCGATCATCAGGTTGAACTGTTGCAGGATTTCACGCAGTCCCGCCAGAAGCTGAACAAAGCGCTGCATGAGGTCGAGGTTAATCAGGACGACTCGCAGCAGCAACAAGGCGGTGGTGGCGGCGGCTATCCCGGCGGGGG
>Ga0209274_10000753_pt1 | contig 17769 bp, 12 predicted proteins | sample HubBroMetageREF1_FD_188343 | JGI IMG/M metagenome (GOLD analysis project Ga0209274, IMG submission 188343) | Reference soil microbial communities from the Hubbard Brook experimental Forest, New Hampshire, USA - Hubbard Brook CCASE Soil... | ecosystem: Environmental > Terrestrial > Soil >...
CGATCCCAACTCGACGGAGCAGCCGACACTGGAAATGGAAGTTCTGAAAAGCAACGAGCCCATCGCGCAAGTGCCTTTGCATCTTATGAAAGCCAGTGGGCCTGGCTCCATTCCGTACCTGGCATCGATCCAGTCCACTTCTCTGCCAAGTGGTGATTACGAGGTAATTGAAAAACTCACCCAGGGTGGGAAAAACGCCGAAAGAGGTGTGACGTTCCGGATCGAAGGACCGGAATTGGCGTCCGCGGCTGCGCCCGACAGCGCGGCAGGCGCCGCGCAGCCGCAAAATGATGCCAGCGAGCTGACGGCCACTTCCGGACAGCCGCCCGAAGCGGACGCACACAATGGCCGGCATCTGGTGATCACCGCCCTGCCCGCGGGCACAGTTCCCCCGCCCTCGGCGGACGAGTTGGAAACGATCGTCGCCGGAGCCAGAAAGCGCGCGTTGGACTACAGCGAGTCTCTGCCAAATTTCATGTGTGTTGAAGCCACCAGCCGATCGGTGGACCAATCCGGCAACGGCAACTGGAAACATCGCGACTCGATCGCGGAACTCCTGACCTATCACGACAAACAGGAGTCGCGTTCGACGTTGGAAGTGAACGGCAAGCGCAGCAGCCTTAAACGTGCCGAGATGAATTCTACCTGGCCCATGTCAGTCGGAGAGTTTGGCGGCTTGCTGAATCTGGTTTTTGCGCCCTCCTCAAGAACGCAGTTCGAATGGAAAGAAGCCGGAACTGTGGGCGACGGAAGCGGAACCCTGCAGGTATTGAGTTATCGCGTAGCTCGCGAAAATGCCACGCTCGACCTGAGCGAGGGTAACAACAACAGAGTCGGGGTCGGCTTTCACGGTCTGGTATACATCGACGCTTCCACCAGCGGAGTTCGGCGCATCACGGTCGATGCCGATGGCCTGCCTCGAGACTTTTCCATGCATGCCGCGGCCATGACTGTGGATTACGACTATGTCACCATCGCGGGGCGCGACTACCTCTTGCCGGTGCATTCGACCGTAAGCTTGCAGAGACATCGGCGGCAGATCGAGTTGAACGAAATCGCGTTCCGCAATTACCGCCGCTTCGCCTCACGGGCGAAAATCAAGATGATTCAGTGATGACGATTCACTGAGGAAAATCTTCAGTGAACGCTCTCGCCCGGATAAATCGCAATCCGATGATTGCGCACTTTCGGCACCAGCCTCTTTCCGTTGGTATTGGAAAAGAGCACCTGGGATTCTTGCAGCGGCATGTGGCAATCGATGCAGTTGCGGACGATCTGCTCGCCTAGCTTCGGATACTCACCACACTGCTTGGGCTGATGGCAGGTGAGGCAGTGCGGCGAGAATGCCGCCGCGTCCTCCTGCGGCGCGTGGACATCGTGGCAGGTCGAACAGGTCATCGTCGCGGTCGACTGAAAACACTTACTTCTCTTCAACAGTTGCACCTGGCTGCCATGAACGTCGACCGCGTCTTCCGGACTGTAATACGGAATGTCGACGTAGTCGTCCAGCGCGTCCCCAGGCAGGAACGATAAGGCGGGCTGGATCGGCGTGCCGTTGCCGGAATGGCAAAGACCACATATATCGATTTGCCGATCCCGGCTGAGCGAGGCGGGGTTGACGATGGCCTCCGATGTTCCTGCCGGCAACGCTGACTTCAGGCGATGGCGAGCCACGTGCTCGCGGCCCGGGCCGTGACATTTTTCACAAAAAATGCCCAGCACCAGGCTGGTCTTGCGGTAGCGATTCACCGGCGGCGGCTGCCATTCGAAGTAACTGGCGTGACACTCGAGACAGCGCGGGATGATCGCCTTGTCGAAATGTGGAGACCCATCCGGATAGCTGGGACTGTTTACCCAGCTGTCGGTTTCGTTCCAGTAAGTCACTGGTAGTTGAAACAGCTGATCGCCTTTCCAGAATAGATAGCTCTGTCCTTTGCGAGGCAGGCCGGCCACGATGTCGATGCGTTCGGTGCGCGTAATTTTCTTCGACTCACCCGGTTCCTCGACCGCGCTCTGAAAATAGCCGTTGGGTCCGGCGGTCATCTCGAAATGGAGATAGGGGTTGGAAGTCTTTAACACATTCGAGTCGGGCGTGAAACTTCCCTTCATTATGCGCGGGCTGGGCCAGCTGGTCGCGAAGTGATGCGCCGTCTGCAGGTAGGTGTTGGTTTTCTGCTGATGACAGGAACGACATACGGAATCGCCCACGTACTCGGCGCGGGCAGGCGGCTTCTTCTCCTCCGTGGAGGCTAGGGAGGATACGGGAGCTGATCGCGGCGGTGGACTCGGTTCCGCAGAGCCGGGAATCGCCGCAAGAAATAGCCACAGAAAACAAAGCGGCACTCGCCAGAGTTCAGGAATGCTTACGCCCCATAACAATTCCAACTCCTTCCTGATGCCCCAGTGATCCCGAGATCGCTTGCAGGTGTTGCAGTAGCTCTATTATGCTCAACCTGCGGGAAGCTGTCACTCTGCGGGGTTCGCCGGGGTCGAAACGTCGGCAATGCATTCCAAGATTTCGCGAGCATCACTGGTTCTTGCGGCGGTTTTTGCGGCCATTCTGGTTGTAGCTCCATGGGTTAATGCCTGCACCGGACCCAAGGCGCTGGAAGCCAAGCTTGCTTCCCATCCCGACGCCGACACCTACACCGAAATCGGAACCTGGTTCGGCGACCATCACCAATACGATTGTGCCCTCGAAGCCTTTCAGAACGGTCTCAAGCTGGAACCGGGGTCTGCCCAGCTCTACTACCTCGTCGGCCTCACTCTTTACGCTTCCGGGCATCCTCAGGAGGCGCTCAAGCCGCTTGGCCAATCGATTTTTCTTATGCCCGAAGTCCTCAAGCCGCACCTGCTCCTGGCATCCGCTCTCGATCAGGTGCAGCGTTATCAGGATGCCATCACGGAATGGGAGGCGGCGTTGCGCATCGATCATCTCTCGACCGAAGCGCTCGACGGAATCAGCAGGTCCCTCATGGCGCTCGGGGACTATACCTCAGCAATCGAGGCGCTGCGCGAGGCCCCGCACAACGAAACCTTGACGCTCGATCTGGCCCTGGCCTACGGCAAGGCCAACATGCTCGACAAGGCTTCAGAAGTTCTCACCAAATTTCTGCAGAAGAATCCCTCGTCTATACCCGTGACGGCCGCCATGGTGACTGTGCTAGTAAGACAAGTTCACTACCAGGAAGCTGTCCATCTAGCCGAAAAGTCGGCGCGGCTGCATCCGGGAAATCTCGAGGCGGAGCGACTGTATTTGCGCGTGCTCGTTCTCAACGGCGATACCGTTCCAGCCCGTCCGCTGGCCCGCAAACTTCTGGCTGCACATCCCCATGATTTCGATTTCCTGTATCTGAGCGGCATTCTCGAAAATCAGGCCGGACATTACGCCGCCGGCCGCTCCTATTTGGAGCAGGCGATCACTGTCGATCCTAACAATTACAATGCCCACAATAACCTGGGCGACTCCCTGCTCGCGCTCAAAGAATTCGCCCCAGCCCGCGAACAGTTTGCCAAGGCCCTGGAGCTGGGTGGGACTGAGCCAGAGATTCGCTTCAAGTATGCGACCGCTTTGCGCAACGTTGGTGAAACCGACTTGGCAAAGCAACAACTGGAGCTTTATCAGAAACAATTGCAGGCCAACCAGCGCCATTCCCTGGCCGCCAGCAAGACGGCGCAGGGCGACAAGGAACTCGCCACCGGCGACCCGCAAAAAGCAGTGGCCGATTATCGCGAGGCCGTCGAGGCCAACCCCGACGATGCGCAGATCGCCTACAAACTGGCGCTGGCGCTGGACCGCACCGGAGACACGGCGGCCGAGCGCACCACGCTGGAACAGGCAGTCAAGCTTGATCCTGGGTTCGCTTTGGCTCAGAACCAGCTTGGCTATCTGGCGTCGCGGGGTGGCGACTCCGCTTCCGCCGAAGAGCATTTCCGTTTGGCCGTGCGTGCAGCTCCCGGCTACACCCAGGCCTGGATCAGCCTGGCGGCGACTCTCGCCATGGAGTCCCGCTTTCCCGAAGCGCAGGAGGCTCTGGCCAGCGCCCTCAAACTTGAGCCCGACAATTCCCAGGCTCTGCAACTCCGCAGGGATCTGACCGCCGCGCAAGAGAAACGCTGAAGAACTAAAATCCAACTGCAGCCAAGGATGTTAAGAATGAAGTCGCAAGCATGACGACAGACGCGAAACCCGGTCCCTGGACACGACGACGTCTACTGCAAAGCGTACCGGCGATGCTTGCACCTCTGCTCGTTCCTGCCGAGATTGGCGCTGCGGTTAGACCGGCGGTTGTCAGGCCTGCGAATCTCGCCACCAGTGTCAGCCCCGCGAAAGCTGCTCCGTTTTCGCGCTTCGTTGACGTCACGGCGAATGCGGGCCTGACGCAGACCATGTTCTACGGCGACCCCAGCCACAACACCTACATCATCGAGGTCAATGGCGCGGGGTGTGCGTTTTTCGACTATGACAATGACGGCTGGATGGATGCCTTCATCCTCGGCGGCCGCCGGCTGGAAGGCATTCCTCCAGGGGCCAGCAACCGCCTCTACCACAACAACCGTGACGGCACGTTCACTGACGTAACCGAGAAGGCTGGCCTTATCGATGCCGGCTGGGGCTGCGGCGTGTGCGTCGGCGACTACAACAACGACGGCTTTGAGGATCTCTACCTCACCTACTACGGGCAGAACAAGCTCTACCGCAATAACGGCGATGGCACATTCACCGACGTGACCGAGAAGGCGGGACTGCACGATCCGCGCACTCGCTTCGGCTCAGGCTGCACATTTGTCGACTACAACCGCGACGGCTGGCTCGACCTGTTCGTTTCCAACTATGTCGAAATCGATCTGGCGACGGCTCCCAAGCCGTCAATGCAGGTGCCCAACTGTAATTTTGAAGGCGTCGCTACCAACTGCGGCCCGGGCGGGCTTGGTATGCCGTATCACTCACTCTACCGGAACAATGGCGACGGAACGTTTACCGACGTTTCCAAAGAGTCCGGCGTTGCCGCCATGCGCAGCTCTTACGGGTTTACCACCGTCGCCTTTGACGCTGACGAGGACGGCTGGCAGGACATCTTCGTGGCCTGCGATGCCACTCCCAGCCTTCTTCTGATGAACAATCACGATGGCACGTTCCGCGAGGAGGCCTTGCTGCGCGGGGTCGCGCTGGGCAGCTCTGGAGAACCGCTGGGCGGGATGGGAGTCGGCATCGGCGATTTTGATCTCGACGGACACATCGATCTGGTCAAGACTCACTTTGTTAACCAGGCGACCGGGCTCTACCGCAATAACGGCAAGGGAGAATTCGAAGACCTCACCTTCCGCGCCGGCCTCGGCGGCGAACGCCGCTTCAGTAGTTGGGGTACGGGATTGGTCGATCTGGATAACGACGGCTATCCCGACATATTCATCGTGGCCGGAACCGTCGCCCCGGAACTGGAAAAGGTCTATACCAAGTATCCCGCGAAGAATCCGCGCTTAGTCTTCCGGAATCAAGGCAACGGAACTTTTGTGGAGCTGGGGGATGAAACCGGTCCGGCCATTGCTTCCCGCCACGTCAGCCGGGGATGCGCCTTCGGCGACTTCGACAACGACGGCGACCTCGACGTGCTCATCATGAACCGTAACGAGCCGCCCTCTTTACTGCGCAACGACGCTCCCGCGGGTAATCATTGGATCAAAGTACGGCTGGAAGGAACGAAAAGCAATCGCAGCGCCATTGGGGCACGAGTGCTGGTGCGTTACGGCGGAAAAGTGCAGGCGCAATCCCTTACCAGCCAATCGAGCTTTATTTCCGCGAATGATCCCCGCTTGCACTTTGGGTTAGGCGACGCAACCAAAGCCAGCGTTGAGATTCACTGGCCGGCAGGCACAACCGAGTCCTATGCGGATCTTCCTGCCGATCAACTGATCACCATCCGCGAGGGTCAGGGCATCGTCAAGGGACGGCCATTTCGCTAGGGTGAGGACCGGACCGTGCGGCCCCTGCTTTGCGCACCAATCGCGGCACGCTGCACGCGAATGTTACGGAGCGGGGATCGCGGCTTGCACAACGTTGGAGTATCCGCTTTCGCCATCCGGGTCCACGGCCGTCGTCGCGTAGCAATAAGTAGTGCCATCGGTGACTAAGCTGTCGGTATAGGCCGTGATGGAAGCCGTGGTAGAACCGATATTCGAATAGGAACCGCAGACACTCGACGTGTAGATGGCTCGATAGACGTTGTAGCTGGTGATGCCCGAGGTCGTGCTGGCCGTCCACGTCAGGCTGACAGTATGGACGGGTGCCGCGGTACCTGTGCCCGAGAGACCTGCCGCACTGGGCGTGTTGGTGGCGTTACTGGCAAAGGAAGCCGTAGCCGATGCGGCTCCCGATGAGCCGGGCGTAAACTTCACCGTAAACGTAACCGGCGTGGTGGTTGTCACCGTGACCGGGAACGTGAGGCCGGTGATCGAAAACTCGGATGGGTTCGTGCCACTGAAACTCACCGAGGTTACCGTTACGGTTGCTCCGGTGGCGGTCAACGTCCCGGTTTGAGTTCCACTGGTCCCTACCACGACGCTCCCGACGTTGACCGCAGTTGCACTCAGACTACCTGAACTTGGCGTAACCGAGGTGCCGCTGACGGCTATGCTCAGAGCAGGATCGGTGGCGTTCGAGTCAACCATGACACTTCCGCTCACTGTTCCCGCGGAAAGTGGTGTATAGGTCACGCTGAAAGAAGTGGTCTGTCCCGGGGTTAAGATGAGCGGCGTGGTCAATGCTGAGATGGTGAGGCCTGAGCCGGTAACCGTCGCCTGCGAGATGGTCGCATTCTCGCCGCCTGTGTTCTGCAAGGTCACGGTCTGCGATGGATCCTGCCCAACCACGATGCCCGTAAAAGTAAGGCTAGCCGGCGTCGCGGTCAGCGTCGCGGGGGCCACTCCAGTTCCCGACAGGGGAATGTTCAGTGGCGTACTCGATCCACTTACCGCGAGCGCAAGATTGCCGCTGGCGGCGGCTGCCGTTGTGGGCGTGAAGACCACTGCAAACGTGCTGCTCTGATTCGCGGCCAAGGTCAGCGGCAGAGTCAGTCCCGTAGCGCTGAAGCCTGTGCCCGTAAAAGTCGCCGACGAGACCGTCAGAGATGTGCCACCGGAGTTCTTCACAGTTTCAGTCTGGCTCTGATTCAGCCCAACCTGCACGTTTCCGAAACTGAAGCTGGTCGGACTTGCGGTCAGACTCCCCGCCGAGACCGCAGTCCCGGCAAGGGTTACGCTTATTGCCGGATTGGTGGCGTTGGAGTCGACGGTCACGGTTCCGCTGGCGCTGCCGGCAGACTGGGGCGAGTAGGTCACACTGAAAGTAGAACTCTGTCCCGGGGTTAAGGTCAGCGGTGTGGTGATTCCAGAAATCGTGAAGCCTGTTCCGGTGATCGGCGCCGATGAGATAATCGCATTCGCTCCGCCGGTATTCTGCACGGTCTCGGTTTGCGATGAGGTCTGGCCGACCTGGACGTTCGTGAATGTGAGGCTCGCCGGGGTTACGCTCAGCGCGGCGGGCGCTACTCCGATTCCGGAGAGAGCAAAATCGAGCGCCGTGCTCGATCCACTTACGGTGAGCGCAAGCGTGCCGTTATCAGGTCCCACTGTCGTGGGCGTGAAAACTACCGCAAAGGTTGCCGTCTGATTCGGCGTCAGCGTCAGCGGCAGGGTCAATCCGGTGGTGCTGAAACCCGTTCCCGAGAAAGTCGCTTGCGAGATGGTGAGGCTTTGGGCGCTCACGTTGCTCAAAGTTTCGTTCTGGCTCTGACTAAGGCCTACCTGCACATTCCCGAAGGTGAAGCTGGCCGGGCTCACGGTCAGGCCTCCCGCCGCGACTCCCGTCCCAGACAGGGCGATGCTCAATGGAGTGCTCGACGCGCTGTTGGTAAGAGCCAGGCTGCCGCTCACGCTGGCGGCGGACAGAGGAGCAAAAACAACGCTGTAGGTCACGCTCTGCCCAACGGCCAAGGTCAAGGGCAGACTGAGTCCGGTAGTTGTGAAACCTGCCCCGGTGACAGCCGCTTGCGTGATAGTAAGACTGGAGCTTCCTGTATTGGCCAACGTATCGGACTGAATCTGGCTGGTTCCCACCTGCACATTGCCGAAGGTGACGCTCGCCGGCGCGGCCGTCAGAACGCCCGGAAGGGTCTGTGTACCCCCGGTGTTCGATTTGCCGGAGCTGAACCCCTGGCAGCCCACCAGGGCGGCCAGAGCGATCACGACTACAAACGCATTCAAACGAGCGGGGAGGTGGCCCATAAGAGTTGTGTTATTCGCCTGCTATAGACGACTCCGTAAGTCTGCCCCATAGAGTTGGCCAGCGTAAGGTTCCGAAAGGCCATTACTCGGAACCGCCAGAAGGCCACTCCATTGCCGCTTTTCGAACATGGCGGGCGGTGCCCGGTGAATCCCGAAAAACTGTTGATTTCGCACAGAAACGCCCCTGGCCATCGACCGGCGCGGGATGCCCTACCGGAATCTACCCTCCCGGCGGCCAATCCGGCACACTGTGCGATATGCGACTCCCCCAGTCCATCGTCCGGTCTCTTTGTGTCTTTTTTAAGCACTTTCTAGTCATCTGCGTGATCATCGGCGTGACCTTGCTGTTCGCCTTAGGATCGCCTAATGCCTTCGCAACAACCCAACTGACACACTCACCCTCGATCCTTCGCTTTGGCAATGTCGACGTCGGCCAGACCGAGACGTTGCTGGTCACGTTGACCAACACTGGGCTGACCAGTGTAACTCTATCCGGGGTCAGCATGAGCGAAGCTGCTTTTGCCGCGCCCAATCTAAGCTTCCCGCTGGTCCTATCAGCAGGTGAAAGTGTGGAAGTGAATATAAGCTTCACTCCCGCCACAACGGGATGGATTCCTGGAATGATCGAGTTTGACAGCAACGCATCCAACGCAACTCTGAACTTGCAGGTGAGCGGCACCGGCGTCGACAAGGAGTCTGTAACGGCCAGCCCGTCGAGTTTATCGTTCGGCCAGGTGAAGGTGGGAGGCAACGGCAGCCTGCCTCTCGTTCTTACGAATGCTCGAACCTTGCCTGTGACAATCTCTGCGATACAAATTACGGGCAGCGGTTTCTCGATCACTGGTTCCACGTTTCCTCTGACTCTAAGCGTAGGGCAGAGCGTCGCACTAACCGCCACTTATACGCCGCAATCGGCGGGCCTGACTGGGGGCAGCGCGCTCATCGTTGGTCCCGGATTGTCTGTACCCCTGACTGGTACCGGAACCACAAGCGGCGTGGGCCAATTGTCCCTCACGCCGGCATCGCTAACATACGGCACGGTCACAGTCGGATCGACCGATACTTTGCCTATCACATTGAGTGCCGTCGGCGGCAGCATCACCGTTTCATCCGCGACCAGCAGCAGTTCCGAGTTTGCCTTGAGCGGAACTTCGCTGCCGCTCACAATCGCATCGGGTAACAGTCTCTTGGTGAATGTGGTTTTCACACCGCTGAGCAGCGGGACCGTGTCCGGGTCGCTCTCTTTTTCCAGCACCGCCTCCAACTCGCCGATTGCATCCCTCCAGGGTGTCGGCACGGTGAAAACCTACAGCGTGAATCTGACGTGGAATTCAACCCCGGACGTAGCTGGCTACAATGTCTATCGCAGCACCAGTTCGACTGGATCCTTTTCCAAGATCAATTCCACTCTGGACGCAAATACTGCCTACAGCGACAGTTCGGTCATCGCCAACAACACTTACTATTACGCCGCTACCTCGGTGAACGCCGCCGGACAAGAGAGCGCTCTCTCCACTCCCCCGGTCGAGGTGGAGATCCCATAGAAATTGATTCAAGCCTGAAAGTGATTTCAGCCCGATGTCATCGTCATCCTGAGCGCGGCAACAGCCGGGCCGGGGACCTTACGACAGACGACGCAGCTGATGCCGTAGATGGGAGTGCCAACGCTTCATGCGCCACAGGCCTTGCTTGCATCGGTACAACCGACGCTTGGGTTTCGTAAGGTCCCGCAGGAGCGCTTGTCGCTCCCCCAGGCTGACATCGGTTAGTAAATCAATTACGAGGAGTGAGCCTCGAACCGGCTCTTCCCGACCCCCACTGCAAAGCTCGCGGCAATAATCACTTAGCGTTCACTCCCGCCCCTCGAGTCACTTCCGTAACTCTCCCCATCTACAAAGTAATCATTCTAAATAGCTTAGTGGCACCAAAGGGCCATTCTCCGTGGCCCGTGGATGCGTTAGTACTAGTACCAGTGGCCAATGTCCAGGCCTCACTAAAGTCACCTACATGTACTGGTTTCGCTCAATTCTGAAACCCCGAACAGCCATTCTGCTGGCACTTGTTGGGCTGTGCCGTCCAGCAATGGCGCAACAGGTGTCATTTGCGCTGCTTCCGCCCAGAACGGCAGAGCCTTCGCCCATCGTCAAGGTCAAGCCGGTGCAAACGGATAATCCGCCGGAAGCGCCGCGCGAGCATCGATTCTGGGATCGCCAGAACAGCCTTCTATTCGCCACGTCTGCCGCCTTCAGCGCCGGCGATTTCGTTGTGACTCGCGACAATCTGCGCTCTGGCGGCCACGAACTGAACCCGGTGGTCGGGGTGTTCGGCCACAGTTCCGCCGGGCTGGCGATGAACTTCGCGGGTGAGACTGCCGGGGTCGTCGCGCTTAGCTACTTCTTCCACAGGACCGGACATCACAAACTGGAGCGCGCCGTTTCGATGTTGAATACCGGAGCTTCAGCGTCTGCCGTGACGTTTGGCCTGGCCCATCGATAGCGTCACAAGTATCTATCTTTCAACCTAACGGGCTTCGCTCCGTCGACGCTTCCTTTGCCGATCCTTCCTCCCTCGACCCTTTCTCGGTCAATCTGCCTTCTGTCGAATCTCCTTCGACCGAGATTTTCTGCACCGAGCCGCTCGTGTCGATTCGTGATTCTTGCTTTTCGCCGCGGCGCAAGAGCCAAATCAGCAGGAATATCGCCAGCAGCGCAATGAGCAGAAAAACGATTCCACCCTGCCGATGGAATCTGCCGGTCAGAAAACCGGGATCTACTTTCGTGGCCAGCACTCCGAGCACAAATATCCGGAGCCCGTTCTTGACCACGCACAGCGGGATTGCCACGGCAAACACCACCGCCTTTCGCCAGAACGAATGCAGCAGCAACTGCGCGCACACCATGGATGTAACCAGCAGCATCATGCTCGAACGGATGCTGCTGCACTCGGGAGCGACCTCGAGAGTCAGCCCGGGAATGTGTATGAGCGTGCCTCTTTGCTCTACGGGAAAACCCGCAACCGCGAAGAACATATGAGCCGAGTCGGCCGAGCCTTGCTGCAGCAGCTTCACCAGTGGGTCCAAAATGAACTGGGGAAGAGGAACCATCCAGAGCAGGAAGCAAAGAGGAAACAGTGCGCGCCGGAAAGCGCGAGCGCCAAAGCAGGAAAGAAAAGTTCCAATCCACCACGCGACCAACGCCAGGATGTTCAGCGAAAGCTTCACGTCGGCAGAGGAAAGCTCAATCCACACCATACTGACCCTCGCCATCACCGCGAGGAGCAGCAACGCGGAGCCGACAGCCGCGCTCGAGACAGAAGGACCCGCAGGCGTTTTCCACCGCAGAAGGATCAAAGCCGCACTGATAGGAAGAATCAGCAGGATGTGGGTGTATTGGTCATTGTGCAACGCCAAAGCAAACAGAGACGCGAGAGGGTTCCACCAAATGGCGACGGCAATTGCGCTGAGCGGACCAAAGACCACCGGCGGCGCAGACTTGAACATCGATTCAAGATTCGGCGATTCGAGATTCGGCTCGGTTGCCACAATATAGTTTCTCACCTGCCCGCTCTGAGTGGGGTGTCCATTCACGGTAACACTGCCGGGCCCTCGGGTGAGTAAGGTTGCCCGACTGCGCAACTCCTGGTCAGTTACAGTCTGGTCAGTCGCAGTCTGGTCAGTCGCAGCAACGAGTCGCGATGACACGGGTCGCGATAACATGGAATGAAGACGTCGTGAGCTCAACCGAGCGCCGATTGGAGATTTAACATGCGGGATTGCCGTCAGTTCTATATCGATGGGAAATGGGTCAGTCCGACCGCAGCCCGGGACTGGGAAGTCACCAACCCTGCCACAGAAGAGCCCATCGCAACCATCTCGCTAGGAAGTGCAGCGGATGTGGACAAAGCCGTAGTCGCAGCCAAGAGGGCGTTTGAGTCGTGCTTGCAGACTTCCGTCGAAGAACGCGTCGCACTGCTGAAATGCGTCATCGAGGTCTACACGGCTAAGTCGGAGGAAATGGCGCAGACCATCTCGCGGGAAATGGGCTGCCCACTCTCGCTGTCGCGGGCGGCGCAGGCCGCGGCGGGACTAGGGCACTTATTCGAAATCGTCAAGGTGTTTGAACATTTCAAGTTCGAAGAACTGAAGGGCTCGACGCTCATGCGAAAAGAGCCGATCGGGGTCTGTGGCTTGATCACGCCCTGGAACTGGCCGATGAATCAGGTCGTCGCGAAAGTCGCGCCTTCCCTTGCCGCCGGCTGTACGGTCGTGCTGAAACCCAGTGAGATGGCGCCGCTGTCCGCGTACCTGTTTGCGCAGATTCTCGATGAGGCTGGCGTTCCGCCCGGCGTCTTCAATCTGGTCAATGGCGACGGACTCACGGTAGGGGCCGCGCTTGCCGCACATCCTGATGTCGCAATGGTTTCATTCACTGGGTCCACGCGGGCGGGTATAGCAGTGGCGCTGGCGGCAGCTCCAACGGTGAAGCGGGTCACGCAGGAACTCGGCGGCAAGTCGGCCCACATTATTTTGGACGACGCCGACCTAGATACGGCTGTCAAAGAAGGCGTGCAAGCCTGCTTCCGCAATACGGGACAGTCCTGCAACGCGCCGACGCGGATGCTAATACCCCGCTCAAAAATCGCCGACGCAATTGCAGCGGCAAAGAAAACCGCCGAGACCACGAAAGTCGGTGATCCTCTGGCCGAAGGCAACCACATAGGTCCGCTCGCGAGTAAAGCGCAGTTCGACAAAGTGCAGCGCCTGATTCAGGTGGGCATTGCCGAAGGCGCGCAGCTGATTGCGGGTGGTCTGGGCCGTCCGGAGGGAATGAGCAAAGGTTATTTCGTGAAGCCGACCATATTCGCGGATGTTCGAAACGATATGACCATCGCGCGGGAAGAGATCTTCGGCCCTGTGCTTTGCATGATCCCCTATGAGGATGAAGACGACGCCGTGCGGATTGCCAATGACACGCCCTACGGTCTGTCCGGGTTCGTGAGTGCCGGGGACATCGAACGCGCCCGCCGCGTTGCCAAGCGAATTCGCTCCGGCAACGTGCACATCAACAATGCGAGGGTCGACTTCGGAGGGTGCTTCGGAGGTTACAAACAATCGGGCAACGGGCGGGAATGGGGCGAGGCCGGGCTGGCGGAATTTCTCGAGCTGAAAGCCATTTTCGGTTACACGCCCCGCGCGAAGTGAGAGTTGAGAGCAACGGTCAGACCCGCGCGAGTTATTGACTGCGCAATTCCGGTAAACGTACGATCAAAGATGCGGGAGGCGTGAATGGCGCTAGGAACCGGGTGGTCCAAGACCTGGACCTATTTTGAAGATGCGTGGCACGAGGGCAACGTGCCGATCATGGGTCCGCGCACTCATGCCGCGTGGCTTTGCTCGGTGGTGTTCGACGGCGCCCGCGCCTTCGAGGGAGTTACCCCGGATCTGGATCTCCATTGTGCGCGAGTCAACGATTCGGCCAAGAAACTTTTCCTCAAGCCGACGGTCGCGCCGGAAGAATGGGTGCGGCTGGCGCGGGAAGGGATTGCGCGCTTCGACAAGGATGCCGCGCTGTATATTCGGCCGATGTACTGGGGCGAAAAAGAAGGACTGTGGGTGCAGAATCACGATCCCGAGTCGACCCGGTGGTGCCTTTCGATTTACGAAGCGCCGATGCGCGTGCCGAAAGGCTTCTCGCTCACGCTGTCTCCTTATCGACGGCCGACTTTGGAGACCATGCCCGTAGATGCCAAGGCGGGATGTCTTTATCCCAACAATTCCCGGGCGCTTTTCGAGGCGCACGAGCGGGGCTTTGACAATGCGATTGTCTGCGACATGGTGGGCAACGTCGCCGAACTTGCCACTTCAAACGTTTTTATGGCGAAGGATGGCGTAGTGTTCACGCCGATTCCGAACGGCACGTTTCTCGCCGGCATCACTCGCCAGAGGGTCATTGGATTATTGCGCCAGGCTGGCGTAAGCGTGGTCGAGAAGACTCTGACCTATACCGACTTCGCAAAAGCGGACGAGATTTTTGCCACTGGAAACTACTCCAAGGTAGTCCCCGTAACTCGCATCGGCGACCGTTCGCTGCAATTTGGTCCGCTCTACGCGAAGGCTCGAGAACTCTACTGGGCGTTCGCGCATTCATGACGCAGTCTTCTGCCGTAGCGGCGCTGGTTCCGATCTGGCAGCGTGTGCTGCAGCAATCTTCTGTCGATGCGAATGATAACTTCTTCGATCTTGGTGGTACTGCTTCGTCGGCATCCAAGCTGTTTGAGGAGATCGCCAAGACTTTCGGGCGCGATCTTCCGCCCGCGCTGATCTGCACGGCACCGACGGTCGAAACGCTGGCAGCATTGCTGCAGAATCCAAATCCCCTTCGGATTCCGCCGCTACTTCTGATGAGAGCCGGTGCCGACGATCTCCCGGTTTTCATCGCGCATGGTCTGGGCGACACTGTGCTCGAACTCTCCGGCCTCGTGGGAAAGATAAAGTCGCGGCGTCCGATTTACGGGATGCAGGCCCGCGGCGTCGACGGCGTCGACGAGCCGTTTACCTCGATCGAAGACATGGCGGAGTTCCACCTCGATGCGATCAAGCACCTGCAGCGGCAGGGCCCCTATTTCCTGATCGGCTATTCGCTCGGAGGCCTGGTGACGCTGGAGATCGCACAACGATTGTCGGCCGCAGGGGAAAGGATTGCGCTGCTCGCGTTGTTGGATTCTTATCCCGACAAGAGTCATCTATCCGCCACACAGCATGCGCTTCTCCTCCTTCGCCTGGCCAAACGCCGCGTCTGGTCGCTGGTGGAATCCGCTTTGACCCGACCCGCTTTGAACCAACCTCGATCGCAGATTTCAGAAGACGGTGGACGGAACCTATCGCTGGGGAACAAGTCCGACTCCAGGAGTCGCGTGAAACAGCGGGTGCGCGACGCTGCATATCTGGCGTTGAAGCAGTATCGCCCCCGGTTCTATCGTGGCAGAATCAAGTTCGTGAAAGCCGGGATCAGCACGTATTTTCCCGACAACCCGACTGCCGTGTGGGCCCACCTTGCACAGCAGTTCGACGTCGAGACTGTGCCCGGCAATCACTTCGGCATGCTCAATGAGCAGTGCGAAACGGTTGGCTCTCTCCTTTCTCGCTATCTCAGTGAAGCAGATAGTTAATTTAGAATCAGGCGCTGACTGCGGAAGACGCCGCGCTCAAGGAATAAACAAGCGATGGATGCGATCCGAACAATTTCGACTTCTCTGCGGGGTGTCGTCATTCTGGAGCCGCGTGTGTTCGGCGATGAGCGCGGATTCTTTCTGGAGAGTTACAACCGGAGGGTCTTTGCAGAACTGGGAATCGAGGAGCAGTTCGTGCAGGATAATCATTCCCGTTCGCGACGGAACGTGTTGCGCGGGCTGCATTATCAGATCAAACATCCACAAGGGAAACTGGTCCGGGTTGTCGAAGGAGAGATCCTCGATGTTGCGGTTGATGTGCGGAGGAGTTCTCCCACGTTTGGCGTCTGCGAGGCCGTACGCCTGTCGGGCGAGAACAAACGCATGCTATGGATACCGCCGGGCTGCGCGCACGGGTTTCGCGTGTGTTCCGAACAAGCGCATGTGTTGTACAAAGCCACCGACTACTATGCTCCTGAGCATGAGCGCACGTTGATGTGGAATGATCCGGACTTGAAGATTAATTGGGAACTGGAAGGCGAGCCCATCGTGTCGGCGAAAGACCAGAGCGGCCTGGCTCTTCGCGACGCGGAAACCTTCACATAATTACGGGTAGACTCTTCAGGCCTCTGAATCCAAAGGTAGACGCCCACTCCGGTCGCGGACCTACGAGCTTCATCAGCGGAAAACGCTGCACCAGATTCAGCAGCGCAATCTGCCCCTCCAAACGCGCGAGTTGGGCTCCGATGCAAAAATGCAGGCCCGCACTGAACGCCAGGTGCTGGTTGTTCAGCCGCTTCAGGTCTAACTGGTTCGGTTCCTTAAATTGTTTCGGATCGCGGTTCGCGGCTCCGAGCATGCATTGGACCGTCCATCCCTTGCGAATCGACTGGCCGCACACTTCGATGTCTTCTTTCAGCACGCGAGCCGTGAGTTGTACTGGGCTCTCATAACGCAGAAGTTCCTCGACAGCTGAGCGGATCATCTCCGGCTTCTCGCGTAACTCCGCCGTCTGTTGCGGGTTCTGCAACAGTGTGTACATGCCGTTGCCGATCAAATTTCGAGTGGTCTCATGACCCGCGAAAAGCAGCGCGATACATTGCGCGTAGAGCTCTTCTTCGGTCAGCACTTCTCCTTCTTCCTCGATGTCGATGAGCAGGCTGATCAGGTCGTTTCCTTTATTGCGCCTGCGTTCCGCGACCGTCTTACGGAAGAATTCAGTTAACTCAATGAGAGCATCTTGCGCCGCTCGTGCCTCTTCCACGGTGCGATTGGGGTTGCCTCGAAACACTGCTATCGCCCGCGACGCGTTGACGAACGTGCCATGCTGCGCCTGCGGCACTCCGAGCAGTTCTGAAATAATTCTGACTGGCATGGGGTTGGCGAACTCGCGCATGAGGTCGACTTCCGAGCCATGCTTCAGCGGCTTGAGCATCTGATCCACAATGGCTTCGCCTTGCGGGCGCAAGCCTTCCACTGCGGCGGCCGAAAATCCTTTGTTAAGAAGTTTGCGCAGCCGGGTGTGCTCTGGCGGGTCCATGAAAATCAGCCACAGACCCAGCATGCGCGCCAGTTCGCTGAACTCTGACTGGCGGCTGATGGGCAGCGGCAACAACATCTGCTTGGCGCGTTTCGCGGAAAGCCTGGGATCTTTTGCGATCGCGGCGCACTCGGCGTGGCTGAAAATCGACCACACCGCCCACTTGCCCACCTCGACCAAATGCAGAGGACCTTCTTCGTGTAAGCGCGCATATGCGGGGTATGGGTCCTGCAGAGTTTCGTCGCTGAAAACAGCTTTCTTGACCGAAGCGATAGACACCTTCACCTGCTTTTGAGGTCGAAATTTCAGCCAATCAGAAATCGGCGACTCACTGAAGTTGAGCTTAACACACCGGTTCGGGGGGACTTCTCGCAGGCAGGGGGCTAATCAGACGCCGGACGGCAAGCGCCGCCAAATCAATTCGATGGTTTGAGTTTTTCCGTTCAACCGCGTCGGTGGAGTTACCAATGTGATTTGATCGCCTTGAAATCTGACACTGCGAACCAGGTCCTTATCGACGTAGCTCTGTATCGACGAGATCTCGACGTGATGGGTTACTTTGTCACCACTGAACGTGTACCGTCCGGCATACGCAAAAAATGTCTTGAACGCCTCGGCTTGTTCTTCCATCCTGGAGCCGGCAGAGAGTGGCTTTCGTCCGCCATAACTAATCAGGGCGGTTACCCTGCCATCCTCGGAATAAGTGAGGAAACCCGCGGGATTGAGGCCGTAAAGGGTTTCGTTTTGCTCCCCCGTTGGTGTCGTGCTCGAAGCGGACA
>Ga0209274_10000755_pt1 | contig 17722 bp, 12 predicted proteins | sample HubBroMetageREF1_FD_188343 | JGI IMG/M metagenome (GOLD analysis project Ga0209274, IMG submission 188343) | Reference soil microbial communities from the Hubbard Brook experimental Forest, New Hampshire, USA - Hubbard Brook CCASE Soil... | ecosystem: Environmental > Terrestrial > Soil >...
ACGTGTACGGCGCGGACGGCGACGTGACGGCGGATCTGGTGTACGTCAATCAAGGGATGCCCGACGACTATAAGGAGCTCGAGCGCCGGGGCGTGAGCGTCAAAGGCCGCATCGTGCTGGCACGGTATGGCGGCGGCTGGCGGGGACTGAAGCCGAAACTGGCTTATGAACATGGGGCCATCGGCTGCCTGATCTATTCGGATCCGCGCGATGACGGTTATGGCGCCGGCGATACCTATCCGAAGGGAGGATACCGGCCTCGGGACGGCGTGCAGCGCGGTTCGGTGCAGGATTTGGTTCTCTATACCGGTGATCCTCTGACGCCCGGAGTCGGATCGACACCCGGTGCCAAACGCCTCGCCATCAAGGATGCGAAGACCATTTTGAAGATTCCGGTGCTGCCGATTTCCTACGGCGATGCCGAGCCGCTGCTCGCGGCGCTCGGCGGTGCGGTGGCGCCGGCCACCTGGCGCGGCGGCTTGCCCATGACCTATCACCTGGGGCCGGGTCCGGCGAAGGTGCATCTCAAAGTGGTCTCGGACTGGACGCAGAAGCCGCTGTACGACGTCATTGCCAAGATCCGAGGCGCTCAAGAACCCGATCGTTGGATCGTCCGCGGCAACCATCACGACGGCTGGGTGTTCGGCGCGACCGATCCATTGGCGGGCAATATCGCCTTGATGGCGGAGGCCAAGTCCATCGGCAACCTGGTCAAGCAGGGCTGGCATCCGCGCCGCACGCTGGTGTACGCGAGCTGGGACGGCGAGGAGCCCGGCTTGCTCGGCTCCACCGAGTGGGCGGAGACGCACGGCGATGAACTTAAGGTAAAGGCCGCGCTCTACATCAATTCGGATACGAACAGCCGTGGGTATCTGGATGCGGAAGGCAGCCATAGTTTGCAGCGCTTCGTCAGTGAAGCGGCGCGAGACGTGAAGGATCCGGAGACGGGCGCCAGCGTGCTCGAGCGAGGAATCGCCAAGACACGAGTGGAGGATTATGAGTCGGGCGGCCACGCCGAGGGTCGCGGTCACGCCGACGCCGGCGGCCACCCCGATGCCCGCACCGAACTATCGCTCGGCGCCTTGGGCTCCGGATCGGATTTCACGCCGTTCCTGCAGCACCTGGGAGTCAATGCGTTGAACCTGGGCTTTTCCGGAGAAGCCGAGTACGGCGTCTATCATTCGGCGTACGACTCATTCGATCACTTTCGCCGCTTTGTCGACCCAACCTTCGAATATGGCGTGGCGCTTTCGAAGGTCGTGGGACGGCTGGTGCTGAGGGCGTCGCAGGCAGATCTGCTGCCGGCCCACGAAAGCGGCTTCGCCGACTCCGTCGCGACGTTCACGGAGGAACTGCACAAGCTGGCCGACAGCATGCGGGGCAAGACCCAGGAGCTGGACAGCCTGCTCGACGACGGCGTCTACAAGCTTGCCATGGATCCGCAGCATGTCCGCGAGGCGCCACCTCGCGAAGGCAATGTGCCCTATCTGGATTTTTCCGAGCTCGACAATGCCGTCGTGAAACTCAAGGCCAGCGCCAAGGCATTCGACAAGGAATACGCGCGGGTCGCCGCGGCCGATGATGCGCGTTCCGCTGCGGAGCGCGATCGCATCAACGCCGCCCTGACGGTGCTCGAGGGATCCCTGACGGATTCGCACGGATTGCCGGGGCGCGAGTGGTACCAGCACATGATATATGCGCCGGGTCTGCACACCGGCTACGGCGTCAAGACCCTGCCGGGAATTCGGGAGGCCATTGAAGAGCGCCGCTGGGAAGAAGCGAATCGCTACGTGGGAGTGGTCGCGCACGCGCTGGACGCTTACAGTGCGCGTCTCGATCATGCGATCTCAGCGCAGTAACTTTTACAACGCGGGTTCCTTATCGCTGCATGAGTCGTGTATCGTGCGGGACCGAGACATATCAAGGAGACGATGATGACCGACGAGAAACAGCAAAAGTTCACGGCCAAGGTACGCCGCGGTCTGGTGTGGGTGCACACGGTTGCGGCCGCCGAACTTGCCAAGAAGAAGGCCGAGGCTACCGGCGTGCGCATCGAGGGATTTACCGCCAGCGAGCTCGCCGACGTTGAGTCCGCATTGACCTGGATCGGCCAAAACAAAGAGTCGAAGAGCTCGGATCCCGCCTAATAATAGGCGCTGGTAACCCGGAGTTTCAGTTCCGCGGCGTCGCGACTCTGCGACGCTGCCGGCTGCCGCAACTCGCCCCGGATGGGACTGCGTTACACTATCGCCATGGCCCGCAAACGAGCATTGGTCGTCGACGACTCCAAGTCGGCTCGCGTCATATTGAGCAGAATGCTCGAGAAATACGACATTGAAGTCGACATGGCGGAATCGGCCGAGCAAGCGATCGACTATCTGACCCGCCACCGGCCGGACGCGATTTTCATGGACCATCTCATGCCTGGGATGGACGGTCTGCAGGCCGTGCAGGTGATCAAGAGCAATCCTCAGACCGCCATGATTCCGATCATGATGTACACCTCGCAGGAAGGCGAGCTCTATGTCGGTCAGGCGCGCGCTCTCGGTGCAATGGGGGTGTTGCCGAAGCAGGTGCGCCCGGTCGATGTATCCAAGGTTTTGTACGAATTACATTTGTTGCCGGATCGGCGGGACATGACCGAGCCCGCGCTGCAGCCGGTCGAGATTGAGGGCGGCGTGCCGCCCACCCGAGCATCCGACCCGGTGGTTGCGCGGTTGGATTCGGGCCGCCGGATCGAGGCCATGCTCAAGGAGCAGGCCCTCGAGGCGCGGCGGTTCATTGTCGCGAGTCTCGATAGCTTTGCGGCACGGATCATCAATGACGTTCGCGACGTGTTCCCGTCGCCGCCGCCGATCGAACTGCCGCGTCCGCCCATCCCTGAGACGCGGCCGGCGTGGCCTTGGGCCGTCGCCTTCGGTGTGGCGTGCGCCCTTGCGCTTCTATTTGCCATCCTGTGGTCGCTCAGCCGCGAAGACCTGGCCAAGTCGCGCGCGCAGATCGCCTCCTTGACCTCGGCCAATGAACAGTTGAATCAGGCAAGGACGGATCTTCTGTCGACCGTCAAGGATCTGACCGCGGCCGTGGCGGCAATACCGAATACGGGCGGCGCCGCTCCGAGCTCCGCGCCGTTTTCGAATGATTCGAATGCATTAGGCTCGCATACCGAGATGGTTCCCTATGGTGAACTGCCCTTCGATCGAGGCCGCACCGATGCGTTCCGCGAGCTGTTGCTGAAGCTCGAAGCCCAGGGTTTCCACGGGACGTTGAAGGTGACCAGTTACGCGGGGATATTCTGTCTCGCAGGCAATCCGGCGGACGGCTTTGCGCCGGCGCCCGCGGTCTTGGCCGCGGTCAAATGCGATCTTCTGGGAAATCCCTTCGAGGATTCGATGACCGGACAACAGCGTCAATCGCTGGCATTTGCAAATCTGGTGGCGGGCGTCCGCCAGCGCAGCGCGGGGCAGATCTTGGTATCGATGGAAAACGCCGGAGCGACGCACCCACTCGCCGCATACCCAGCGCGGAACGAAACGATTACCGCGGGCGACTGGAATAAGGCGGCTGCCGCCAACAATCGGGTCGAGTTCGTGCCGGAGCCCACCCCGGCGCAGTGATCAAAAGGCCACTCTGAGGAAAATTTGTGGTCCCTTTGAATCGAAGTCGAAAAATCCGCCGTGATCGGTCTTCGCGGAGTTAAGGTCCGCCTTCACCGCAGTGTAGCCGAGCCCGAACGACACATTGGCCCTGAACCGATACAGGGCATCCAGCTCGTACATGCCGAGGGAGCCCTGCAACTCATGCAGATGCACTTGCAGGTATTGCCCGCGCGCGTCGAAATAGAATCGCTTGCTCACCACCCAGGTGCCATCAAGCCCCAGCGTCGGGAATGGACCCGCTACATCCTCGTTCTGGAACACGTGGCTGGTCTGTGTCTGCACCCGCACGCTGGAGTTTATATCCGTGTCGTTGATGCCCAGTGTTGCGGCGAACTCGAGCGTTTCGCTGTGCCAAAACGAATATCCGTAAGCGAAGCCGAAGGTGCGCAGGTTCAAGGTGGACTGCACCGGAGCGCCGGTCTGCAATACCACATCGCCGAACACGATCGGCTGGCCGTTGAGTGTCCTGGTGGCGCTTCTGTCCAAGGTAAAGAAATCGAAGGTCAACCGATGGCGTTCTCCGACCCGCACCATCGCCTGCACGTCCGGTTCGATATCCGAGCCATCCAACCCCAGGTCGTTCTCCGCGTCGACTACCGTGCCGGGAGTGCCCGTGCTGCTGTCCACCTGCACGGTGGTGGAGGACGACACGCGCATGATGCCCAGGGATAATCGAACACGGTCATCGGTCGGGCTGAAGTAGTCGCCGTCCGCATGGGCAGAGGAGGCGGCGAGCGCGAGCCAGAACACGGCCAGGCCATTCTTGATCATCACGCCCTCCTCAATATCAGGTCATCCGTCGCCGCGCGCCTCGATGCCGCGGGCAGCGAGCCGCTGATACGTCCCAACACGTGCGCGGCAGCGGCGCGCCAGCCCGTGAGTTTGCCGCCGTAGATCCCCAGGACACGCGGATTCGGGTCACGGTCCACGGAAAAAATCGTCTCGCGAGAGCGGTCAAATGCCGCCTGGGATGCGGCGGGCAGCACGCGAAGCCCGGCGAACCGGTCGAGGATCTGCGCTCGCGTGACCCCGTTCAGTGCGGGAAAGTAGCGGCACGCCACGCCAAGCAAGTAGTCCTCTTCCGCGGGCAGCGGGTGCACTTTGTCCGGCTCGCCCCGATACGGAGTCTCGGTGGTTCCGATCAGGGTCGCGCCCTTCCAGGGCATGATGAACACGGCGCGGCCGTCCTCGTGGCTTTCGACATAGTAAATTCCGGCCGTCACTTGCAGGGGGACGACGATATGCGTGCCCTGCACCAGATCGATATCGGGAACGCCAATGGCGGGCCGGATTCGATGCGCAACCGAAGTCGCCCACGGACCGGCGGCGTTGACGAGAACGCGCGCGCGGCACTCAAGCATCGAACCCGCAAGCCGGCACTGCACGGTGACGCCGCTCTCGTCAAGCCGCGCGTCGATGAAGTCGGCCGGCATTGCCAGCTCGGCCCCCAGCGACATCGCCGACTGAACCACTGCGCGCGTCAGCTGCGCGTCATCCGTTTGCGCGTCGTGGTAATGAATCACGGCGTCGAGGCCGCGAGTCTGCAGGCCGTCGAGCCGGCCCCAGTCTCGCCTCGGCACGCTGCCGAAACGCGTGCTCGAGTCGAAGCCGCCGAGCAACGCATACAGCGCCAGCCCGCACCTCAGTTGCCAGGGGCGCCTGCGGGTATCGCGGTAAACCGGAATGAAAAAAGGTTTCAGTTGGACGAGCTCCGAGGCGATTCGCAACAAAATGGCGCGTTCGCGCAAGCTCTCGCGAACCAGCGCAAACTGGCCGGATTCGAGATAGCGCAGCCCGCCGTGAATCAACTTGCTGGACCGACTCGAGGTCCCGCTGGCGAGCGCGCCCTTTTCCAGGAGCAGGGCGCTGTGACCCGCGGCCGCGACCGCTTGCAAGACGCCGGCGCCGTGAATGCCGCCGCCCACGACGATGACATCGTATTCTTTCATGAACTTTGTCTAGAATGCGGGAATAGGCGCAAAGACACAAAGTTTCGCGTGACTGTCGCCATTCGAGCACAAGCTCGTCATGCCCTCATTCGGCGTCGCGCTTTTCCTCGAATTCCACCACAGCGTCGCCCGAGGTGATCTCGATCTCCCCGTCGACGATGGCTCCTTTGGCTATCGCCACGGTGCGGGCGCTGACCCTGCCGTGTATCACGGCCGTATTGCCGATCTCCAGCTTATCCTCGACGGCCAAGCCGCCGATGATGGTGCCGGCCACGACCGCGTGTTGCGCTTCGATGAATCCGTGCCACCGTCCCGTGACCGACAGATTCAAGCCGCCCTTAAGCTCGCCATCCCCGTGGATTTCGCCCGACACCACGAACAGGCCGGTGCCGCGGATATTGCCGACGATGACCGATTCGGCGCCGATGAAGGTCGGGGTGGTCGAGCCAAAGTCCAGAATCCGCCGTCTTTGTGCGCTCATTGGGCCATTATCCCATCCGATACCGGCCGTGATGTGACGAGCTTGGCGTCGCCGACAGACACCGCATTTCACAGTAGAATGCGCTCCTGTGGGGGCACTCCTCGGGTTTGGGTAAAACAATGGTTATTAGCAAAACTGTCTTGGTCCTGTGTTGCGCAGTCGTGTTGGGGCTTGCCGGCTGCAGCCGGCAACAAAGCGATTGGGAGAAAGCGCGAGCCGCGAACAGCGCGGAAGCATACGAGCAATTTCTCAAGAATTATCCGAACGGCGAGTTCGCGGCGCAGGCGCAGGCGCGCGTCAAGGAGCTGTATGAGGAACGCGATTGGCAGAAAGCGCGCGACACCGATACACCCGAAGCCTATCAGGCATTCTTGAAGCAATATCCCGAGGGAAAGTGGACGGAGGAAGCACGCATCCGCGTGGAAAACTTCACTCTGGCGCAGGCACCTTCGGGCACGAGTGCGCCGGATACGGCAGCAAACGCGCCGAGCGCCGCAGCCAATCCGCCAGCCGCGCCCGCCAAATCGCCCGCGGCATCCACACCGCCCGCGGCGCCTGCCGCGACCGGGGCTTACGGCATTCAGCTCGGCGCCTTCAAGAGCGGGGGAGCCGCCGCGGACCGGCGCTGGGAGCGCCTGCAAAAGCAATTCCCGTCAGTATTGGCGGGCCTGACTCATAAGGTTGTGTCCACTAAATCGTCCAAGGGCACCGTGTATCGGCTCGAGGCCTTCGGCGTGACCGAAAAGCACGCGCGCAGCATCTGCCGCAAGCTCAAGGCCAAATCTCAGGCCTGCATCGTCATACCACCACCCCGTCACTGACGGTCCACGCGCGACAAAGGGTGACAAATTCTGTCACCGCGCATGGCTGTTGGCTGAGGGTTAAGCCTATGATTTTGTTGGCTTAAAGACCTGGCACGCAGCTTGCTGCGCCTAGTATGATCATGAAATCACATGCCATCGCGTTATTGGTGCCGCAGGACAGCCACAAAGCCGCCCTGTTGGTGCGGCGCGCCGACGGCCAGTTTGTGCTCGAGCGCATCGACTCGAGGGTTGCCTCCGCCTCCTGTGCCGCGGCGGCCTGGTTTCGCAGAGGCGCGCCGATCGTGGATCCTGGCACCTCGAAGGTCGTCGGCTACGAGATCGCAGAGGTTGAGCCAGCCTGATTCGGCGCGAGCTGACCCAAGTCCAGCTGATCCAGGATGAAGGCATACTCCATCGCGATTTCGCGGTAGCGCTGAAAGCGGCCGGACTTGCCGCCGTGGCCCGCGTCCATCTCGACGTGCAGTAGCAAGGGATTTTCGTCGGTCTTGAGCGCGCGCAGCTTTGCCACCCATTTGGCCGGCTCGTAGTACTGCACCTGGCTGTCCCACAGACCGGTGGTGACGAACATCGCCGGATAGGCCTGTGCCCGGACGCCGTCGTACGGGGAATAGGACACTAGGTAGTCGTAGAAGGTCTTGTCGGCCGGATTTCCCCACTCGTCGTATTCGTTGGTGGTGAGTGGGATGCTGTCGTCCAGCATCGTCGTCACCACATCGACGAAGGGCACCTGCGCGACCATGCCGCGGTAATCCTGCGGACTCATGTTCGCCACGGCGCCCACCAATAACCCGCCGGCGCTGCCGCCCATGGCAAACACCTTGGCCTTGGCGGCGTACTTTTCGGCAACCAGGTGGCGCGTGACGGCGACGAAGTCGGTGAAGGAATTTTTCTTGAGGAGCAATCGTCCTGCGTCGTACCACGCACGGCCCATTTCCTGGCCGCCCCGAACGTGCGCAATCGCATAGACCACGCCGCGATCGATCAGGCTGAAGCGGGCCGAGGAGAATCCCGGCTCAGTCGATAGGCCGTAAGCGCCGTAGCCATACTGCAGCAGGGGCGAGCTTCCGTCGCGCACGAAGTCACGGCGATACACCAGCGACACCGGTATCCGCGCGCCGTCCTCGGCGCGCGCAAACAGAAACTCGGATCGGTAATTCCCGGGGTCATAGCCGCCAAGAACGGGTTCGCGCTTGAGCAGGGTCCTCTCGCCGGTGCGCACGTTGTAGTCGTAAATGCTGGTCGGCGTGATCAGCGACGAATAGCTGTAGCGCACCAGCTCGGTGTCGAGCTGTGGATTGATCGACAGAGAGGTCGTGTAAGCCGGCTCGTCGCTGGCGATGTAGTGCTGCTCGCCCGGCGGGCTCAACGGCTTGATGCTGATCTTGCGCAGGCCGTCAGAACGCACGCTCAGCGCGACGAAGCCGTCGAAGACTTCGAAGTCCTGCAGGAACGAGTCCTCTCGATGCCCTACGACGTCCTTCCAATTGGCCCGGCGTGACTCCTCGCCGATGGGCACCTGCATCAGGCGAAAATTGCGCGCCTGCCAGTTCGTCCTGACGATGAAGTGCCTGCCCAAGTGCTCGATCTGATATTCGTGGTCGCGTTCATGCGGCAGAAACACGTGAAACTCAAGAGCCGGATCATCGGCCTCCGCGTAGCGCCATTCGGAGGACAGCGTGCTTTCCATGAGGATGAAGATGAAGCGCTCGGACTTCGATTTCGACACGCCGGTGTAAAAGGTCTTGTCGGTCTGCTCGAACACCAGGACATCGTGCCGAGGGTCCTCGCCGAGCACGTGTTTCTTGACGCGCAGGCCGAGCAGTGTCTCCGGGTCCTTCTCGACGTAGAGCACGGTCCTGCTGTCGTTGGCCCAGGCCAGATCGGACTCGACTCCCTCGATTTGATCGGTCGCGGTCTCCCCGCTGTGTAGATTCTTGAAGCGCAGACGGTACTCGCGGCGGCCGACCGTATCCTCGCAATAGGCCAGCCAGCGCGAATCCGGAGATACCTCGAGGTCGCCGATCTGGTAGTAGTCGTGCCCATCGGCGAGTGCGTTGGCATCCAGTATGATTTGCTCGGGCGCATCGGGTTTTCCGAGGCGCCGGACGAAGATCGGGTGCTCCTTCCCCGTTTCAAAGCGAACGCTGTACCAGTAGCCGCGCTTGAAGTACGGCACCGTCGAATCGTCCTGCTTCAGGCGCCCGATGATCTCGTCGTAGATCTTGTTCTCGAGCGGCTTGGACCTGGCGAGATGGGCTTCCGTATAGGCATTCTCCGCCTTGAGGTATGCCAGGACCCCGGCATCGCTGCGCTCGTCGTCGCGCAGCCAGTAATAGGGGTCCATTCGGGTGCCATTGGGGGAGGCGACCGCATGCGGACGGACTGCTGCGGTGGGCGGTTTAAGGTCGGTTGGGTTCATCGTGTCGGCTGGAGTATAGTCAAGAGACGCGGGGGGGCATCATGCAAACCGTCAATCATTTGCTGAAGGCGAAGGGCAGCGAAGTATTCTCCGTCGCTCCGCAGGACTCCGTGCTGCGCGCCATCGAGGTGATGGCGACCCATCATGTCGGCGCGCTGCTCGTCATGGAGGGGACGTCGCTGCTCGGCATCATCTCGGAGCGCGATTACGCCCGTAAGGTCATTCTGAAGCACCGCTCCTCGCACGACACCCCGGTCAGCGACATCATGAGTTCGCCACCGGTGACCGTCGCGCCGGAGGAGACCGTGCACCACTGCATGGAGATCATGACCAAGCACCGCTTCAGGCATCTGCCGGTGGTGAAATCGGGCCGGGTCGTCGGAATGCTGTCCATCGGCGACCTGGTCAAGGCGGTGATCGAGGAGCAAAACCAGCGCATCGAGCAGCTCGAGCACTACATCGCGGGCTAGCGGCCCGACCCCGCCGATTGACGGTGACCACCGCGTAGGTATCATGGGTCTCATACCCATGGCGCACGAGTATCTGCGCCTAACCGAGTTAAGTAATTGTTTTTCAACGACTCTGCGGAATTAGCCGCGGGGCGCGATTTAACTCGGACTGAGGAAATGTCACAGCGGCAAAAGTCTGCGGAAAATTCCGATCCGCGCAGCGAGGCTCGCGGCCTGTACCGGCCGGCCTACGAGCGGGATTCCTGCGGCTTCGGCTTGATCGCCAGCCTCGACGATCACGCCAGTCATTGGGTGGTTGAGACGGCCATCAGCTCGCTCAACCGCCTGACGCATCGCGGCGCCACTGCCGCGGACGGCAAGACCGGGGACGGTTGCGGCCTGCTAATCAAGACCCCGCAGCGATTCCTGCGCGCCGTGGCTCAAGACTGCGGATTGTCGCTGTCGCCGCTGTTCGCGGCAGGCCTGGTGTTCCTGGATCGCGATCCGGCGAAGGCCGATCACGCGCGCCGGGTTCTCATCCGGCAAATAGAACAGGAGAAGCTGCAGGTCGCGGGCTTTCGCCGCCTGCCGGTGAACCCGGCTGCCTGCGGAGAGGAGGCCCTCAGGACGCTTCCCGGGATCGATCAGATCTTCGTCAATGCGCACGGCGACATCGACCAGGCGACCTTCAATCGCAAGCTGTATCTGGCGCGGCGGCGCGCCGAGAAGGCGCTCGAGGCCGCCGACCCTAACTTCTATGTTCCCTCGCTGTCGGCGAGCACTCTCGTTTACAAAGGCATGGTGATGCCGCAATTCCTGGCGGAGTTCTATCCGGATCTCAAGGATCCTCGGATGGAGGCCTCCGTCGCGGTATTTCATCAGCGCTTTTCCACCAATACCCTGCCGCAATGGCGGCTTGCGCACCCGTTCCGGTATCTCGCGCACAATGGCGAGATCAACACAGTGCAGGGCAATCGCAGCTGGGCCGTGGCGCGCGGTCCCTTGTTTCGCTCGCCGGTGCTGCCCGACCTCGCCGATATTCTGCCCGTGGTCTCGCTCAGCGGTTCGGATTCGCAATCGCTGGACAATATGCTGGAACTTCTGCTGATGGGCGGCCTCGACCCCATGCATGCCATGCGCATGCTGGTGCCCCCGGCCTGGCAGTCGGTGGACATGATCGATCCGGACTTGAAGGCCTTCTACGAGTACTACGCCACGCACATGGAGCCCTGGGACGGGCCGGCGGGCATCGCGCTCACCGACGGCCGCTACGCCTGCTGCACGCTGGATCGCAACGGACTGCGGCCCGCGCGCTGGGTCATCACCAAGAATCGGCACATCACCATCGCATCCGAAGCCGGCGTCTGGGACTACCCGCCCGGCGAGGTGGTGAACAAGGGCAAGCTCGGCCCCGGCGAAATCCTGGCGCTCGATTTGCAGACCTCTGAGTTGATGGGCACCCGGCAGGTCGACGATTTGTTGAAGAGCCGGCATCCGTACAAGGTCTGGCTGAAGAAGAGCGTTCGCTATCTGGAAACGGACCTCATCGATCCGCGCCTCGCGGCCGAACCCTTCGATCGCGACACGCTGGCGCAATTTCAGAAGATGTTCAACGTGTCGGCCGAGGAGCGCGACGAGATCATCCGCGTGCTGGCGGAGGATGAGAGCGAGGCGGTGGGCTCGATGGGCGACGACACCCCGATGCCGGTGCTGTCGAAGAAGGTGCGCTCTCTCTACGACTACTTCCGGCAGCAGTTCGCGCAGGTCACCAATCCGCCGATCGACTCCCTGCGCGAGACCCTGGTGATGTCGCTGCAGACCCAGATCGGCCCGGAGTGCAATATTTTCCTGCCGGCGCAGCAGCACGCCGAACAAATCGTGCTCAGCTCGCCGGTGCTGTCGCAGCGCAAGCTGCGGCAAATCATGGCGCTCGCGGACTCCGGGGTCCCGAACGAGTTCATCGATCTGCAAGCCGACGAAGCCCTGGACCTGCGGACGGCGATCCAAGCAGTGTGTAGCCAGGCCGAGGCGGCGGTGCGCGCCGGCAAGCTGGTGCTGCTTCTCTCCGACCGCTACCCGGTGCGGGGAAAGATACCGATCCATGCGCTGCTCGCGACCGGCGCCGTGCATCATCGGCTGGTCAGCACCGGCCTGCGCTGCAAGTGCAATATTCTGGTGGAAACGGGCACCGCGCGCGACGCGCATCACTTCGCCTGCCTGATCGGGTACGGCGCCACCGCCGTGTATCCCTACCTCGCCTACCAGACGCTGTTCGATCTCATGCGCAAGGGCGTCGTGAAGGCGGATGCCGACGAACGCCTGGAACTCGGACGCAGCTACCGGCGTGCCATCCGCAAGGGCCTGTTCAAGATCATGTCCAAGATGGGCATCTCGACCATTGCGAGTTATCGCAGCGCGCAGCTATTCGAGATCGTGGGGTTGGCCGACGAAGTGGTGGATCTGTGCTTTACGGGTTCGGAGAGCCGGATCCAGGGCGCGGATTTCGCCGACCTGAAAGCCGACTCCGAGCATCTGGCGCAGCGTGCGTGGAATGCGGCGGAGGAGGTGAGCCAGGGCGGCCTGCTGAAGTACATGCACGGCGGCGAGTACCACATGTACAACCCGGATGTGATCGCCACGCTGCAGTCCGCGGTGATGAGCGCCGACTACGAGCAGTACCGGCAATTTGCGGCGCTGGTCAACGATCGGCCGGTCTCCTGCCTCAGGGATTTATTGGGACTGCAGCCCGGCTCGACCGCGATCCCTGTTGAGGAAGTCGAACCGCTGTCGGCCATCATCGCGCGCTTCGATACCGCCGGAATGTCGCTTGGGGCCCTGTCGCCCGAGGCTCACGAAGCCCTCGCGATCGCCATGAACCGCCTGGGAGCCCGCTCGAATTCCGGCGAGGGCGGGGAAGACCCGGCGCGTTACGGCACGGAGAAGAATTCCAAGATCAAGCAGGTGGCCTCGGGGCGCTTCGGCGTGACGCCCGAGTACTTGATCAATGCGGAAGTGCTGCAGATCAAGGTCGCGCAGGGCGCGAAGCCGGGCGAAGGCGGGCAGCTTCCGGGCCACAAGGTCAATGACATGATCGCGCGGCTGCGCTTTGCGCGGCCCGGGGTCGGGCTGATTTCCCCGCCTCCGCACCACGATGTGTACTCCATCGAGGATCTGGCGCAGTTGATCTTCGATCTGAAGCAGGTCAATCCGAGCGCGCTGGTGTCGGTGAAGCTGGTGGCCGAGCCGGGAGTGGGCACAGTCGCGGCGGGCGTGGTCAAGGCCTATGCGGATTTGATCACCATCTCAGGCTACGACGGCGGCACGGGCGCAAGTCCGCTGTCCTCGATCAAGTACGCCGGCACACCGTGGGAATTGGGACTTGCGGAAACGCATCAAACGCTGCGCATCAATGACCTGCGGCACCGCGTCCGGCTGCAAACCGATGGGGGCTTGAAGACCGGTCTCGATGTGGTCAAGGCCGCGATCATCGGCGCCGAGAGCTTCGGCTTCGGCACCGCGCCGATGGTGGCCTTGGGCTGCAAGTATCTGAGAATCTGCCACCTCAATAACTGCGCCACCGGCATCGCCACCCAGCACAATGTGCTGCGCGCCAAGTTCTTCATCGGTCTTCCCGAGATGGTGATGAACTACTTTAAATTCGTGGCGCGCGAATGCCGTGAAATCATGGCGCTCTTGGGAGTGCGCAGCATCACGGAGCTCATCGGGCATACCGAGTATCTGGAAATCCTTCCAGGGGAAACGCCGAAACAGCGCAAGCTCGATTTGACGCCGCTGCTCGCGAATTTGCGCCTTCCGAAGGCCGCGCCGCAGTACTGCCTCGACCAACGCAACGACCCTCTCGACAAGGCCGTTCTGGCCGAGAAGATGCTGCTCGACATGCGCGAGGCCATCGCCCGTAAGTCCGGCGGGGAATTCGCCTACCGCGTGAGCAACTTCGACCGCTCCATCGGCGCCAGGATATCCGGGGAGATTGCCCGGCAGTGGGGCAACAACGGCATGAGCGAATCGCCGCTGATCGTCAAGCTCGACGGCACCGCCGGCCAGAGTTTCGGCGTCTGGAATGCCGGGGGCCTGCATCTGCTGCTCGAGGGTGAAGCCAACGATTACGTCGGCAAGGGCATGGCGGGCGGCAGGATCGTCCTGAAGCCGCACGCGCACCCCAACTTCGTCGCGCGCGAGACCGTGATCATGGGCAATACCTGCCTGTACGGTGCGACCGGCGGCGAGCTGTACGCCGCCGGCACGGCCGGCGAGCGGTTCGCCGTGCGCAATTCCGGGGCTCTCGCCGTGGTCGAGGGAACGGGGGATCACTGCTGCGAGTACATGACGGGCGGCGTGGTGTGCGTGCTCGGGCGCACCGGCGTGAATTTCGGCGCCGGGTTCACCGGCGGGTTTGCCTACGTGCTCGATCTGGAGCGAGATTTCGTCGACCGCTACAACCACGAATTGATCGACATCCATCGCGTGTCCCCGGAAGGCATGGGCATCTATGTGCAGCATCTGCGCGGGCTGATCGTCGAGCATGTCGAGGCCACGGGCAGCGTGTGGGGAACGCAGCTGCTGAATGATTTCCGCACCTATATCGGCCGATTCTGGATGGTGAAGCCGAAGGCCGCCGCCATCGACTCCCTGCTGGTCGATTTGCGGCGCGCCGCTTAGAGCAGCGCTGCCGAACGCTCATGGCCGACAAGCACCTGCAATTTCTCGATGTTCCTCGCAACGAGCCGGACAAGCTGCCCATCGAGGTGCGCACCACGGAATTTCGCGAGATCTATTCGCAATACAGCGCCGATGCGGCCGCGCAGCAGGCCGGGCGCTGCCTGTCCTGCGGCATTCCCTTTTGCGAATGGAAGTGCCCGGTGCACAACTACATTCCCAACTGGCTGGCGCTGATCAACGACGGCAAGCTGTTCGAGGCGGCGGAACTGTCGCACCAAACCAATTCACTGCCGGAAATGTGCGGGCGCATCTGCCCGCAGGATCGCCTGTGCGAGGGCGCTTGCACATTGAACGATGGATTCGGCGCCGTGAGCATCGGGGCCATCGAGAAATACATCACCGACGAGGCATTCAAGCAGGGCTGGAAGCCCGACATGTCCAGAGTGGCGCGCAACGACAAGCGGGTCGCGATCGTCGGAGCGGGCCCCGCCGGCCTGGGCTGCGCGGACATCCTGGTGCGCAACGGCGTGACGCCGGTGGTGTTCGATCGCTACCCGAAGATCGGAGGCCTGCTGACCTTCGGCATACCGCCCTTCAAATTGGAAAAGCACGTGGTGGATAAGCGCCGCGAGATGATGGAAGGCATGGGCGTGGAATTCCGCCTGAACGTCGATGTGGGACGCGACATCGAATTCGCCCGGCTGGTCGAGGAGTTCGATGCCGTGTTCCTCGGCATGGGGACCTACACCTACGTCAAAGGCGGCTTTGCGGGCGAGGATCTGCCCGGCGTTTACGAGGCACTGCCGTACCTGGTCTCGAACATCAATCGCGAGCTGGGCATTGCGCAGAACGGCGCCGGCTTCATCGACATGCGCGACAAGCGCGTGGTGGTGCTGGGCGGCGGCGATACCGGCATGGATTGCAATCGAACCGCCATTCGCCAGGGCGCGGTCAGCGTCGCATGCACCTACCGGCGCGATGAAGACAACATGCCGGGCTCGAGACGCGACTACAAGAACAGCAAGGAGGAAGGCGTCACCTTCCTGTTCAATCGGCAGCCCATAGAAATCGTCGGTGCGGACCGCGTGCAGGGCGTGAAGCTCGTGCAAACCCGCTTAGGCAAGCCGGACGCGCGCGGCCGCCGGGTGCCGGAGGCGGTGCCGGGTACGGAGGAAACCATCGATGCGGACGCCGTGATCATCGCCTTCGGATTTCTCCCAAGCCCGCCCAAGTGGTTCGCCGATCAACGGATCGCGCTGCATGGGAATGGCCGGGTGCGCGTCTCCGCAGCACCGCAGCACCGGTTTCAAACCACCAATCCCAAGATATTCGCCGGCGGCGACATGGTGCGCGGATCGGACCTGGTGGTGACCGCCGTGTTCGAAGGCCGCGAGGCCGCGCAGGGCATTTTGAATCATCTCGGGTTACAGACGCAGGGCCGCGGGCTTAACGCTGACAGCCGATAGAGGCTGGCGCCTACAGGCTGTGATACGCAGCTGTCACAATTTAATGCGATCGTCCTCTGAAGAGTCCGGGCTGCGCGCAGCCTGGCGAAGGACAAATGCTCAATCACCTCGACCCCGCTTCCGCGCTCGCCATCGGGCTGCTGATCTTTTGCTTCCTGATGGTGATCCTGTTCGAGGCCACCAACGGTTTTCATGACGCGGCCAACGCGGTCGCGACGGTGATCTACACCAAGTCCCTATCGCCCGGACAGGCCGTGGTGCTGTCCGGGGTGCTCAATTTCCTGGGCGTTCTGTTGGGCGGCATTGCGGTTGCGTATGCGTTGGTCGAGCTGATCCCCGCCGAGGTTCTATCCCCGCCCGACGGTGGTCCTGCGGTCGGAATGCTGGTCGCGCTGTTCGTCGCCGCGCTGTCCTGGAACATCGGGACCTGGTGGCTCGCTCTCCCCAACTCGAGTTCGCACTGTCTCATCGGCTCTTTGATCGGCGTCGCCGTCGGCAACGCATTCGCGCGCTCGCGCAGCCTGGCGGAGGGCGTGCACTGGCCGCAATTGTGGAAGGTGCTGGAGGCCTTGGCGATATCGCCGATTCTCGGTTTCGTGCTGGCCGGCCTGCTGTATCTCATCTGCCGCAAGACCTTGCACGATGAGAATCTCTACAAGCCCGCGGGCGACAAGCCGCCAGTGTGGTGGATGCGCGGCATCCTCATTCTCACCTGCAGCGGCGTGAGCTTCGCTCATGGCACCAATGACGGCCAGAAGAGCATCGGCCTCATCATGCTCACCATCATCGGCCTGTTTCCCGCTACCTACGCGCTCAATCCGCATGCCCATCAAGCCATGAGTGAGCTTCCCGCCATCCTGAAACTGGCGGAGCCGCTGGTCATGAAATACGGCGACGATGAGAAGCAGGCGGCGATCGAGGCGGCGCATTCGATCGAGCGCCGCATGAGCGGCGGCCAGAACGGCGACACCTCGACCGCGCCGAGCGCGCTCCCCGATCCGAGCGGCCCAAGCGAGCCGCCGCACTCCGAATTCGGCAAGGGACTCACGCCCGATGCGAAGCAGCGCACCAACGTGCGCGACGATGTGTATCGCGTGATCTCGGAGCTCAAGCATGCGGCGGATTCCAAGCAGATCGACGCGGACGATAAGAAGCAGGCGCTATCGATGGCCAAGGATCTCGGCAGCTACGTCGAATACGCGCCGACCTGGGTGCGCATGCTGTCGGCGCTTTGCCTAGGCATTGGCACCATGATCGGCTACAAGCGCATCGTGAAAACCCTGGGCGAGCGTCTCGGCAACGTGCACCTCACGCCGGCGCAAGGCGCCTCCGCGGAGGTTATCTCAGCGATCCTGATCGGCACGGCGGGCTTTACCGGGCTGCCGGTCAGCACCACGCACATCGTCACGTCGGGTATTGCCGGCACCATGGTGAGTTCGGGCGCCGGGCTTCGATATGGGGTAATCTCGCGCATCGTGACCGCCTGGGTGCTCACACTGCCCGTCACGATCTGTATCGCGGGCGGCCTGTATTACCTCCTGTCGAGTCCGAAATTCTAAAGGCGCCGATCGCGGATCTTGGCTAACCTACGGCCATGCTGACGCTCGATTTCCGCCCGCCGCTCGCCTGGGACTGCCTGCTGGGCTACTTGAGATTGCGGGCGATTCCGGGCGTCGAGATGGTCGATGACATGCATTACCGCCGCACGGTGGCGGTGGGGAATCGCCGGGGATGGATCGCGGTTTCCATGACTCCGGCCGGGAGTGCATTGACGGTGGAGGTCTCGCCGTCGCTT
>Ga0209274_10000758_pt1 | contig 17688 bp, 18 predicted proteins | sample HubBroMetageREF1_FD_188343 | JGI IMG/M metagenome (GOLD analysis project Ga0209274, IMG submission 188343) | Reference soil microbial communities from the Hubbard Brook experimental Forest, New Hampshire, USA - Hubbard Brook CCASE Soil... | ecosystem: Environmental > Terrestrial > Soil >...
TGACCGGTTTTGGTGCAACACCGCCTTCCAACGTCTAAGCGAATCCCGCGCCAGATGCGGCTTTTGGCTCCAGGAATTAAGAAAAGATCGATGGAATGCGCTAGGAGGAATCTGTTTTGCGGATGTGAATATCGCGCACTTCCCGCGTCTGACAAGGAGTTCGGGGCAGTAGGTTCATGTCGGGACAGCCGCCCGCGGCTAGCTTGCCCTGAGCGAAGCCAGAGGGTCGATCGCAGCTCGACGCCTTTCTTACCCCCCGCTCGACCTCTTCTTCGCCGCTACCGCCCCGCTCTTCCCTTTCTTACCCTTCCCGCCCCCTACAATGTCCGCAATCGTCGTATTCTCCAGAATCTTCGCGGCCGCGTCCCGCACCTCGAGAAACACCTCATAGAGCGCCCGATGCTCCGCATCCTTCGCGATCAGACTCCGCAACTGCTCCGCGTCTCCCAGCGGCGCCAGCGGACCATCCACCAGCCGGATAATATCGCTCAACGGAATCTCCGCCGGATCGCGCCTCAATTGGTAGCCGCCGCGCGCTCCCCGCACACTGTCTACAATGCGCGCGTTCTTCAACTCCAAAAGAATCAGTTCCAGGAACTTCTCCGGCAGGTCGCTCTCCGCCGCAATCTCCCGGATCTTGATCGCGCCCTGATCGTGTCGCCGGGCCAGCGTCATCATGGCCTGCAGCGCGTACAACCCTTTTTGCGAGATCTTCAATTCCGCCTACCCTCCCCGCCCCGCCCCTGATTGTGCCCCATTTCGCGTCCTTTGCCTAGACCGCCGAAGATGCCCGCCGAAGATGCCCATCCGCCGAAGGATATACTGATAAATTGAGTTCTGCCTTGAAGAGGTCCCCGGCGTGGAAGGCATATTCCCGCTCGTAATCCTTGCTTTCTGGGCTGTGGTCTTCGCCGTGCGCAAGATCGTCGCGGACCGACGCTCCGCCGAGCGCGACCTCAGCCGCCAAGCCGATGCCTACTCAGCCCAAGGAAGCCTCTCGCTCGAGGAGCACACCGCCCAGGCTCTCATCAAAAAGGCCGAGCGCGAATGCGGCCCCAACGGAATCGAAGTTGCTAGCTACCTCCGGCGGCTGGCGCGCGTAAAGATCAACCAGGGCGATCAAGCGGCGGCCATTCAGATTTTTCAGCGTGTCTTGTCCATCCAGGAGTCGAACCTCGGCGCGAACTCCACCGGTCTTCTGCAGACCCTCGACTGGCTGGCGCAACTCATGCGCGCCAAAGAAGACCTCGACGGTTCGGTTGCAATGCTCCGTCGCACGCTCGCGATCCAGTCCGCCGCCTACGGAGACCATGACCTGGACTCGGCTCTCACCTACAATGGCCTGGGCCTGGTGCTGCACCATAAAGGTGCCGCCGGGGAAGCGATCCAGGCGTTCCGCCGCGCGCTCGAAATTCGTGAGAAAAATCCCAGATGCCCAAAGAACGAGCTGGCACTAAGCCTGAACAATCTCGGCAACGTCTTGCAGCAGCAAAACCACGTTGAGGAAGCCGAGCCGTTACTTCGTCAAGCGTTGTCTCTCTACGAAAACAACCTGCCGCCCGACAACCCGGGTCTGGTCAGCCCACTCACCGGGCTCGCCGAACTGCTCTGGAAGAAGCGGGACTACGCCGCAGCCGAGCCCCTCTTCCGCCGAGCCTGCGAAATTCAGGAGAAGACCTTCGGAGCGGACGATCCCAGGCTCATCTCCTCTCTCGTTCCACTGAGCCGCATGCTGACCCAGAAGCAGGACTACGCTGGCGCCGAACCGATCTTGCGCCGCACACTTGCCCTGCAGGAGAAGTCCGCACCTTCTGATTCCCTTGCCGTGGCTGAGACCCTCGAGGTTCTTGCCGCTGCGCTGCGCGCCAAAGGCGAGTTGGCAGAATCGGTCGCGATGCAGCGACGGGTGCTCGCCATCAAAGAAAAATCAATGCCTCCGCAGAGCCCCGGCATTTCCACCACCGCCGGCACGCTCGGCCGAACACTCTGGCAGCAGCACCAATACACCGAGGCGGAGACTTACATGCGACGTGCCCTTGAACTTGGTGAGGCTGCGGGAGAGCAAGCCAACGTGTTCGTCTCGAACCAACTCCTCAACCTGGGGCAGTTGCTGCAGGAGAAGGGCGACTTCGCCAGCGCTGAGCCCCTCGTCTGGCGTTCACTCGCGTTGAGGGAAAAAGCGCTGGGCGCGGATCATCTCGCCTGCGCCCAAGCCCTTGAGACGCTCGCCGCCTTGCGCATGGCCCAGGCAGATCCCAAGGGTGCCGTGCCATTGTTGCGTCAGGCTCTCAGCATGAAAGAAAAAGGCCTGAAGCCCACTGATCCGCAGATCGCGGCGACTCTGGTCAACCTCGCCGTAACGCTGCCGCAGGCTGGCCCGCTCGACGAGACCGAGGCGCTGCTGCGTCGCGCTCTCCTGATCTACGAAAATGCCTTCGGCACCGAGCATCCGGCCACCGCCTCCACGGTATTTCAGCTGGCTGCATTCCTTCACCGGCGCGGCAAATTCGCCGACGCGGAACCTCTATATCGTCGAGCCCTGGCGCTTACGGAACACTTGTGCGGACCAGAACACGCGGAAACTGCAAACATCATGGGTATGCTGGCAAAATTGCTCCACGCCACCGGAGACGTCACTGGAGCGCGGCTTCTGATGGGGCACGCCTACGAGGTCGCCTCGAAGACTCTCGGCGAAAGCCATTCCACCACCGTCGACATGAAGAAGACTCTGAATGGATTGATGATGCAGTCCGTGTCACTGCAGGTGAATTGAGCGGGGGAATTGAGAATGACCGAGCGGCCGAATCAGGAGCCGAAAAAGTTTCTTCTGGAACCAAGCACGGTTGGAACCAAGCACGGTTGGAACCAAGCACGGTACTCCCCATTACCGTCGTTACTGGGCCTCCCGCTTCCCTGTGCTATACTGTTTTTGACGCTTTTTCCACGGTTTGCTCGTGACGCGGTGGTCCCTCGTTGGATCAGATTCATCTCCGCCTTTCCTGCCCGCCGTTTAGTTCCAGCGTGAATTCAAATCAATATGAGCGGCATGAAAGCTTCACCGGTGCATTCGTGTATCGACGTGTATACCCTCAGGCCCCTCCAGAAAGAAACAATCTAGAATGACCACATTTACAGAACTGCCCTTATCTGCTGCCCTGCAGCAGAAACTCGCGGCAGCTGAATTCATTACCTTAACGCCGATCCAGGAGCGCGCGATCCAACCCGCTCTCGAAGGAAAAGATGTAATCGGCACCGCCCAGACCGGAACCGGCAAGACCCTCGCCTTTCTGATCCCCGTGATCGAAATGCTCCGCAAAGAGCCTTCGGCCCACGCCACTGCGCTGGTCCTGTTGCCCACGCGTGAACTCGCCATGCAGGTGCACGAGGTGTACGAGAGCCTGCGCAGCAAGGGCATGCCCCAGGCCGCGCTGGTCATCGGGGGCGTATCAGAAAAGGCTCAGATTCAAGGCTTGCGCACCGGTTCGTCGCTGATCATCGCTACACCCGGTCGCCTGCAGGATCTTACCGATCGCCGCTTCGCCGATCTGCGTCACATCAAGATGCTGGTCCTCGACGAAGCCGACCGCATGCTCGACATGGGTTTCCTCCCAGCCATCCGCCGCATTCTGGCGTTATTACCAAAGACCCGCCAGACTCTGTGTTTCTCCGCGACGCTAGAAGCTTCTGTTGCCGGACTCGTGCACGAATATATGCGCGATCCCGTGCGGGTTGCCCTCGGCTCGGTACTAAAGCCCGCAGAAAGCGTGGAACTCAAAGCCTACGAAGTTCGTCCCGGCGAAAAGCTCGACGTTCTCCGCCAACTTCTCTACGGAGAAAAAGGTCAGACTCTAATCTTCACCCGGACCAAGCGCGGCGCCCAGCGCCTCGCCCAGGAACTCGCCCGCGACGGCTTTACCGCCACCATGATTCACGGCGACCGCTCGCAGTCCCAACGCAATGGCGCACTCAGCGGATTTCAGGAAGGCCGCTTCCAGGTGCTGGTCGCGACCGACATCGCTTCCCGCGGCTTGCATTGCGATGACGTCGCTCACGTCATCAACTATGATCTGCCCAAAATGGCAGAAGACTTTATCCATCGCGTCGGCCGTACCGGACGCGCCGGCTCAACCGGACGCGCCACCACCCTGGCCGCCGGAGTCGAAGTAGTCGAACTCCGCAACATCGAGCGCACTCTCAAGCTGCGCATCGAGCGCATGCAGATGGACCCATCCGGCGCACCTCAGCCCCGGCGTCACATCCAGAACACCCTGGCTTCCCGCACCCTAACCAGGTTGCCCGGCGAAGTCTTCGTCTAAAGGTTTTGCCACAAAAATAAGAGTGGGTGCCCCACCCTTGTCGCGCATTTTGCGACAGGGCGGGGCTTTTGACCTTCCTTCTCGTCGCCCCTAAGGCCGAAAGACTCAACCGTCCAAGCCCAAACAAAAAAAATGCCGGAGCTCTTGAGCTCCGGCGATTTCCAATCCCTGACTTTTAATGCCCAATCTTGCCGCTGGGTAAAAACACTTCCGCCGGCCCGGGTTCATCATCAGCCCCAATGCGGAACAGCGCCGCCTGCGCTTCGGCAAGCTCCCGCAATTCCTGCATTTCGTCGACGACGGCGCCTTCGGGTTTGTTCTCTTTGCGCTGTACTCTGCGCTCGGCCTTGTCGCGCTGTTTCTGTTGCCGGGTCTGTTCCTTCTGACGTTTAGTAAAAGTGGATCGTCCTCGTGGCATTCACAATTCCTCCTGGTTCTTATTGCTTAGATCTTTGCTTACCTTGCAGCGATTATTCTTCCAGAGATCGTTCCGCTGCCGGACCGTGACATTCAGCCCTCACAAACTTTGTGAATCGAACTCTACCAAGTCAGAAAACTACCAGCGCGGTTCGCGAGGCTGCCGTGCGTGCCCTTGATAATCGTCGCGCCCGCGTCCCCCACCACCACCGCCGCCGCCAAATTTCTTCCCACCCCCGCCGCCTCCACCGCCCCTGGGACGGTCCGTCTTCGGCTGCGCTTCGTTGATCTTCAACGCTCGTCCACCGAGTTCCGTTCCATTCAGCGCCGCGATTGCCTTATCGGCTTCGGCAGGATTGGTCATTTCCACGAACCCGAAACCCCGCGCCCGGCCCGTCTCCCGATCGGTCACAATGCTGACTTTTTCCACCGCACCGTGAGCCTCGAAAACGGTTCGCAACTCCGACTCGGTTGTGCTGTGGGGCAAATTACCTACGTAAAGGTTCTTCATTGCAGTTCCTCTCTGAGTAAATCATCTAAAGTCCGGTGTTCCAGAGCCTGGGGTTCCGAATAAGGTTCCGAATAGGGCTCCGAAGTCTGAGTTTCCAGGGCCCTGAGTTCCAGGTTCTTGGACTCGGCCGCCATCCGCTTCAATTCCCGGGTTTCAAATTCCCGTACCGGCGCCGGCTTCTCTTGGCTCGCCTTGGAGCGCGCGTGCGACAGCGTGCGCACCGCCGAAATTCGCCGCGAAGCTTCCAGAATCCCCCAGCGCTGCGACAGTCCGCCCGGAAGCACGGCCGCCAGCGCCGCTCTCACGTCGTCTCTCACACTCTGATCTCCATTGCTTTTCTCCGCCAGTGGAACTCCGTCTGCCTTTGGCACGTCGGCCAGATAGCCCGGCTTCCCTACCAGAAATGAAATCTGTTGCGGCGGCGTCGCCCGGCGCATGTCATCGCAAAATCTGTCCCGATGCCCCAGTCCGCTTTCCATGTCAATCAGCACCAGGGTATAAAGATCCGCGCGCCACCACGACCGCGCCTCGCTGACGTCGGCTGCGCAATCCACTTCCATGCCCAGCTTTCGCATCGATTCAGCGCGCCGGTCGCGCATGGTCGCCGAAGTATCCAGCAGCAAAACGCGTTTATTTTTCAGCCTGCCGGGCGTCGCTGTGGAGATCGGCAACCCAAGAGATGGTGTACTCATTCCCCCACCGGCTTCGGCCCAGAACCCGCGGAAGCCGCCGGCTTCGCTTGCGTCTCTGCGGCCTTGAACAGCTTGCGGTTGCGCATCCGCTTCGCAGCATTCTGCCGCCGCACTCGGTTGTATCTCGACTTGTCGCCATTCACTCTGGACATATTGCACTCCTGTCATTCGGGCAGGTTCGGAAAATGATTCGTACCGGTGAACTATCGTGGGACTACTGGCGAACGCGATCGCAACGATCAACCATCAACGAGCCGTTACGATCCACCCAAACACAAGTACTCGAATGGCGCAGCCGCGTCCCGATTAAACAGTAAATTGTTCAGGGTACAGAAAAAAAGACGCCTCTCGATTCCCTCAATCGCGAAGGCGCAAATTGGGCCCAGCCCTAAATCTACCCAGTCTTCGAGGTTAAGTACTTCAAGTATACGCTGTTTGACCTAATCCTGCCGCGCAAACCAGTAGCGTTAGCCTGCACTTTTCAGGGACAGATTGCGTGACGGGACGAGCGCCTTTATGGACAAGTCAGCTGCGCGATGCCGACCACGGTACACCCTCCCCGCGGCCCTCCGTGACGGCAAAAGCAGCAGCCGAAAAACATCGCGGCCTCACGAACCCGATCTGGACCGCCTTTGCATCTCCTCTTGCTAATAATCCGTTTTATGCGTAAGATGCAGTTGTACGTTAGTCCGAGTCGGACAGAGCAGTTCTTGCCTCAACAGCCAGTAACCGCCAGCAGTACCTCCGATATCTCTCCAGCGTAAAATTGATCAAACAAAGGAACACCTAACACCATGGCAGAACAAGGAACAGTGAAGTGGTTTAACGACGCCAAAGGCTACGGCTTCATCAGCCGCCAGTCCGGCGAAGACGTTTTCGTGCATTTCTCGGCGATTCAAGCGGGCGGCTTCCGTAGCCTGCAAGAGGGCCAAACCGTGCAGTTTGACGTGACCAAGGGCCCCAAGGGCTGGCAAGCTGAGAACGTCCAGCCGCTCTAAGCCATTTCCCTTCTCGCAAAAAGGCGATCTCCAACCAGAGATCGCCTTTTTCACGTCTTGATGAAATCTTTCCCCCACCTTGTCATCCTGACCGAAGCCTGAGCCTGCTCGGAAAGCCGCGAAGCGGCGAAAGATTACAGCCCACAGCCTGCCCTGAGCTTGCCGAAGGGGCGCCAGCCCTGGGTCACGCACATAGAGAATGAATCAGCCCCAAAGGGGCGAAAGAAAAAAACCTGGTGCCATCGAAGGGACTCGAACCCCCACACCCTTGCGAGTACATGGACCTGAACCATGCGCGTCTGCCAATTCCGCCACGATGGCAAGTGAACCTACATAGCAGCGGCGACTAATCGTCGCCGTGTCAGGAAGACCAACACCTCTATTCTACAGACGCAATGCCGCCTGTCAAACCATGCATTGGCGAGGTTCCGAGTCCCAGCGAAGCATTGGCCATTGTGAAACTAAGCGCTCGACGCCACTTGCCGTGTCACGATGCGTCAGTCCTGTAAGGCCTCGTCCCGCCGTTGGCTAATATGCCACAACACTCCGGATGGATCGAAAACATAAGCAATCCGAAGCCCCCATGGCTGCATTGCTGGCGCGCTCGGAGGTTGCACCTTGAATTTTCCCGGCAGATCAAGTCCCTCGATGTGCTTCCACCAGGCGTCGAGATCATCGACCATGAGCTGCATCATGAAGTTCTCAGCCCATTCCTTCCGATAGTAGTTCTGAAGTATGAAACCGCCGGAGCCAGCCCGGAAGATCGCTACATCTTCATCCAGAAGTTTCTCGAAACCCAGCGCCTCATAGAAACTCTTCGAAAGCGCATAGTCCTTAGCCGGCACGAAAGGCCGCGGCAGTTCGTTTCCATTCGGAACTTGCTGCATCTCTTCCCCTTTGAATCCTCGCTGGTCTAACGGCCCGAAGCCCTACTCCAGCTTCGCCGTCATCGTAATCTTGGCGTTCAGCACCTTCGACACCGGACATCCCTTCTCCGCCGCCTCCGCATACTTCTGAAACGTGGCCGCATCCGCGCCCGGAACTTTTCCCACGACGTCAATGTGGCTCTCGGTAATCGTCCATCCCGAATCCAGCTTCTCCATGGTCAGCGTGATGCTGGTCGAAATGCTCTCCGGGGTCAGAGGGGGATTCGCCCCGCCCAGCTGCGCCGACAGCGCCATCGAAAAACATCCCGCATGCGCCGCCGCAATCAGTTCCTCGGGATTAGTCCCCGCCCCATTTTCAAATCGCGACGCGAACGAATACTGCGTATTGTTCAGCGCTCCGCCCGGCGCCGAAATCGTCCCTTTCCCATCCTTCAACCCGCCTTTCCAAACCGCGCTAGCCTTGCGTTGCATGATCGTCTCCTAAGATTATGATTTCCCAGCTCGCCTAATTGTAGACGGAACCTGGCGCACCTGTCAGGCACAGCGAGGTATGTTTGGAAGAAGATGCTACGAGGCGGGCGTCAGCCGACTTTGATGTTACTGACCACTGGCCACTCAGAAACTGGCAGCTTGCTTCTCAATAGAAATCCGAGCAGCTCAAATAAAACCCGCACAGCGGGCACTTCAACTTGCACCGGCTTTCCCGCAATTTCGCCGAGCAGTTCGGACAATACTGCCCGGGGTCGACCTGAATTCGTTCAGCCTGAATTCGTTCAGCCTGAATTCGTTCAGCCTGAATTCGTTCACCATGAACTGGTCCCGCCCCATGCCCGCGCTCACTTTCCGCCGGCCTTGACGCTCTTTCCTCGCTCATGCTCTCCCGAACCTACCCCGCGATCCCATGTCCGGCAAGTGCAGATCTCGATTCCGCGCCGGACTACACTGGCGCCTGAATCTCCGCGCCGATCTCCACTCAGATCTCTACCCGCCTCAGGCCGCCCGATCGCTCACCGCCATCGGCGTCCGGCTCCAGCAGTCGGCCACCAGCCGCCACGCGCCGAGCCGCCGCCACACCTTCACATACTTCCCGCGCTCCGGCACCATCGTTCCATCCGCCTTCCGCACCAGCGCGGAGAAGCGTCCAATCTCCATCGCCATATCGCCGGAATGCTCCACCCGCGTGGTCTCCAGACGCAGATCGCCGTATCCCGCGTCGCTCAGTTGCCGCAGCAGTCGTTCTACCGCCTTCTGCCCGTTCGCACTTTCATAGTGCGGCGCCATCAGCACGCCATCGCTTGCGAACAAAGCGGCAGCCTGGTCGTAGTTTCCGGTGTTGAAAGACATTGCGAAATCTTGCGTCAGGTCGCGGAGTTGAGACTCCACGTCACGGAACGGACGAGAGTCCGCCTCGGAACTCGTGTAAGGCCGGTACATCTGCAACCTCCTGGGGGAAGGCACATGGCGGTCTCACCACGGCCAGTAGGCGAGTCCACCAAAAAGCCCGCTCATTCTAGCGCAAAAACACCGTATGCAAAGAGAAAAGTTTTCATCTCCAGGCATTCAAGAAATGGATTCAAAGATTCGATTGGGGAAAATCGTTTCGGCAACTATGATCAGACGGAGCCGAGGGGATGAACTACCCGCAGCATAGGCGCGTCCCCACTCGCCGACTTCACCGGAAGGCGCGCCGCTTCCCCATGCAGGCCTGGGTTTGAGTGATCCGGGTTCTCGCGCTCTGCGATCTGCCGCTTGACGCGTTCCATCAGCGTTATCAGTTTCTTCGACTCGTGGTCTCTCTCAGCTTGCTTGCACATCTTCTGGAAATCGTGGGGAGCGTAGGTTACGCGGTTCGTCATGGGGAAGTTGATCCTCGTCGAGGAGAAGGCATAGCCTACCCTATCCTCTGCAACTTGCCAAGCCCCTAGAACCCTGACCTGACCCGAGGTCAATCCAGTAGGGTAAAGCGCTGAAAACAAGGCCTCCGCAAGACTTCGGAACTTTAGGCCGATGCAACGCTTCCAGCGCTGTGATAAGCCCTTTCCTTTGATTGGGGCCTGAGCCACACCGACACATGACCTTAGTGACGTTGAGCTGGTGACCTGTTTCCATGAAAATCACTGCAAGGCCGGTTCCGCCTTGCGGGAGAAAGCGCGTGTTCCACCGTAGAACTTTAAGCGTCTGTTTATTTCTCGCGGTCAGCGTCTCGCTGGCGGCCGCGCGCGATCTCGCGCTGGTTTCCAACAAGTCCAACTCCGTATCCGCCATCGCTTTACCGGACCTGGTCAAGGTCTGCAAAGGCCAGACCAACCACTGGCCTGACGGCAAATCCGTAACCTTCGTGATGCGCAATCCCGGCTCACCGGAAATGAAATTGTTTCTCGAAAAAGTATATGAGCTGCCGGAAGATCATGTGAAGGAGATCATTGCCTCCGCCAATCAGGGACGCATGGGTCATCCCGCCATCATGATTGCGGATTCCGACGAAGATCTGGTCAACAAGGTCGCATCCATCCCCGGCGCCGTGGGCGTCGTGGACGTCTACGCCATTAACAGCAGTGTGGCCGTGGTCAAGGTCGCCGGCAAGCTCCCGCTCGAGCCCGGTTACCTGCTGCACGGCAATTAACCATTCGTGACTAGCGGATTACGAGTTACCGAGTGCGAGTTACCGGGTGAATGAGCAATGAGTAAAGAAGAAAAAGCTCAAGCCGCTGCCGCAGGCGCCGACTCCGGAACCGGCACTCGTGCGCCCAGCAATGCGCCCGCCGCCAAAGTCGCATTTACCCGCCGCTTCCCCCGTTTCACCCTCGACGTTCGCCTGCAAGTCAAAATGTTTCAAGCCGGAGAGTTCCGCAGCTGCTGGGGACGCTCCACCGAAATGGGTCAGGACGGCATCGGCGCCACTCTCACCGGCAGCCTCGAACCCGGCGAAATCGTCACCCTGGAAATCCCTTTGCCCCTCACCACCTATCCCATCAAAGTTCGCGCCATCGTCCGCTACCGCCAGGGCCTCCGCTACGGCTTCGAATTCCTCACCCTGAACGACGGCCAGCGCGACACCATCCACCGTGTCTGCGAATACCTAGCCACCAAAGCTTAATAAACAGAAAATCTTGTCATTCCGACCCCCGAGCGAACGCGAGGGGCGGAGGAATCTGCTGCTCCCCGTCCGCGGTTCGTCCCCACGCCATCGCCCCGCGCTATAATCCCCTTGCATCAAAACCTCACGTCCCGTCATCTCAAACCTTGGAGGACCAATCATGGCTCACGAACTACCAACACTCCCCTACGCTTACGACGCACTCGAACCCGTCATCGATAAGCAGACAATGACCATTCATCACGATCTGCACCACGGCGCCTACGTAAAGAATCTGAACGCCGCGCTCGAGAAACATCCCGAACTCGCCGGCAAGTCCGCCGAAGATCTAATCCGCGACCTCAACGCCATCCCCGAAGACATTCGCGGCGCCGTCCGCAACAATGGCGGAGGCCACGTCAACCACACCATGTTCTGGAAGATCATGAAGCCCCAGGGCGGAGGCGATCCCACCGGCCCCATCGCCGAGGCCATCACCAAGACCTTCGGCAGCTTCAAAGATTTCCAAGCGAAATTCAACGACGCTGGCGTCAAACAATTCGGCAGCGGATGGGTCTGGCTAGCCAGCAAAGGCGGCGCCGATCTTCACATTATGTCCACGCCCAATCAAGACAGCCCCCTCAGCGTGGGCCACTATCCCATCTTCGGCAACGACGTCTGGGAGCACGCCTACTACCTGAAATACAACAACCGCCGTCCCGAATATTTAGCCGCCTGGTGGAACGCCATCAACTGGGACGAAATCAACAAACGCTATGCCACGTTCAAAGCCGGCAAGACTGCGAACGAACCGGCATTGGCGCATCGCTAAAAGCGTCCAGCAATGAAAGTGGGTGCCCCACCCTTGTCGCGCATTCCGCGACAGGGTGGGGATTTTAATTTTCGATGCCGCCTGGAGCCCACGATTCCCCCGGAACTCTCCTGATCGATCCCCCGTACCATCCCTCAGACCATGCCCGTACCCCGCCGCGCCCGATACTCACTCTTAGCCATAATCCTCTACCTGACCCTCTGCACCCTCGGTGGTATCTACCTGGCCGACGGCACTCTCCACCCCGCCCGCCGCCCACTCACCGATGAAGAAGTGACAGCCGTCCGCGACTCGACCCACGCGCTAGACGCCGACTTAGCCGACGCTTCCATCACCACTCCCGACCACGCCACCCTCCGCGCGTGGATCATCGGTCCCCATCACCCCAACGGCGACGCCGTCCTCCTTCTTCACGGCCTCGGCGACAACCGCCTGGGTATGACCGGATACGCCCAGCTCCTCCTCACCCACGGATTCACAGTCCTGCTCCCCGACGCCCGCGCCCACGGCAGCAGCGACGGCCCACTCGCCACCTACGGCCTCCTCGAACGCAACGACATACACCAATGGTTAGACTTTTTGCAAACCCAGGTTCTGCAAAACCCAATTCTGCAAACACAAGACCATCCCCGCTGCATCTTCGCTCTAGGCGAATCCATGGGCGCCGCACAACTTCTCCAGTCCCTCTCGACTCACCCGAACTTCTGCGCCGTCGCCGCCGAATCCTCCTTCGCCAATTTTCGCGAGATCGCCTACGATCGCATGGGACAGCCCTTCCATCTCGGTCCCTGGGTAGGCCGCACCATCCTCCGCCCCCTGGTAGAAATCGCCTTCCTCCGCGCTCGCCTGAAATACCACCTCAACATGCAAGAAATCTCCCCCGAAGATTCCGTAGCCAGAACAGACATTCCAGTTCTCCTGATTCACGGCCAAATCGACCGCAACATCCCAGTCCGTCATTCGCAAATCATCCACGCGCGCAACCCCAACACCCAACTCTGGGAAGTCCCCCACGCCGACCACTGCGGCGCTTCCAACACTTCCCCGCAAGAATTCGAACGCCGCCTCCTGTCGTGGTTTACACCCCACTGACCCGCGCCGCTCGTCGCAAGAATTGGCAACGGACCGCCGGCAACTGTGCTCCCTCCTTTCTGCATTTCCTGTGCACGCCCTGTGGACATTCCTCCCGCTCACTACACCCAATTTCCCGCTCACAGCCCCACTCGTGCGAAAACAGCGCCATCCAATGCTCCCCGAGTTCTCTCTCGCTCTCTCGTTCAGCAGTATCATTTCGGGAAAATCCGCCAACACTTTTTTCCTCAATTGCACCAAAAATACTGAATTGACCCGCGCCCGTTTCGCTCGTACAGTCACTCTCGCTCTCGCAAATATTTCGAATCCATTCCAACCACTTCGTCGCGGTTGGGATCATTCAGCAAACGCATTCAACATCACGCAACACACACGCTCTCGGGTCGCGCGCCATGAAACCAGTGGAATGGAAGACGTACCGCACACGCTTCTTGATCAAAGCCAAACAACTCAGTTCCTCCCTCAGCTTCGTCGATCACCTCGGCCGCCAGCACTGCGGACGCAAAGGCGACTACCTCGTCGAATCCTCCGACGGCGTGCTGAGCATCGCCCCGCGCCGCATCTTTGAGGACATCTACGTCCCCATGTCCCTGACGACCGAATCCGCCATTGGCGGACCAAGTCGCGACGAATCCGGTCTCAGCGAATCCAGCCGCAACGAGTCAGCACGGAACCACTTGCGCTTCGAGCCTCTCGAAATCGAAGAAGGCAAACTCGGCAAACCACCCCTCGCCACCCGGCAGCGCGAGCATCAACTCATCGCCCTACACGACGCGGCTGGATCCGACACAGTCCGGCGCGAGAGCGCTCACCCAGATACGGTCCGTCCGGACGAGCCCGCCCGCGTCCGCCGCAAGCTCCCTCAGCCCTGTCGACTCCGCCCCTCGTCCTCCGGCTTTCGTCTGATGTAAGTCCGCCTAAGCCGTGGTGCCGGGTCCGGTAGGGACCCCCGAAAATAGCCCAGCGCTTCCAGCGCTGGGTACACGAGTAAACAAGAAACTCGTCCCGGAGGGACGACTGAAACACCCGCGGCAACCGTCCCAAAAGGGGAATCTTTGACGACGTTCCACCCATCCTAACCGCCCTCTGTTTTCCACAATGTGGAAATTCGGGCCTTAACCCTGCACCAAGCCCGTCATTGCTAGGGATACAACCTGTAGTGTTTCTCTCTTGACAGGCACAATCTGCGGGAGTAACTTTGCAAATCCAAGGACGAAATTTCCGCCTCACGGGAATGGGACGGAATTTCCAGGCAGTAACGCAGCACTTGCAGAAACCATGCGGCACGGCTCCCAGCCAGAGGTGACTCGGCGCCCTCCGCAGGCAACAAGGTTCAGGCGCTCGGGCTTCCAGATCCGTAAGCCCGGCGCCCCAAACCTTAACTCAAATGCTGTCTCAGCCTTAGGTGGTTCCGCAGCCGAACCCCGGAAGCCCGAAGCCGATTAAAGTGCGGTGACCGTTCCCCGACCCTCCCCCGGGGAACAACATTTCACGGCAGCAGGTCCCGGCAACAGATTTAGGAGCTGGTAATGGAAGGTCTAACTCGTCTCGTCACAGAGTCGCTGGCGCGCCACGGTTTCGATCGTCCCTTGGACTATCGCCGCCTCCACTGGTCGCGCTGGTTCCGCTGCGACTCCCATCACAGCCTCCTGATTGTCCCCAGCAAGCCCGGCGTCTTTGCCCTGGCCGAAGAAATCACTCATGTGGCGACGTCCGGCTCGCCCGTCCCGCCAAGCGAAGCGAGCGGCCCAGTGTGGGACCGGGTCTCAGACCCGGTCAGGCCGAGCGCAGCTCGGCAGGCTCTCGCCGCCAGCACCCCAAACCCGCCCCGCCGCATGCTCGCCGTAACCCAATTCTTCGAAGACGACGACATGGCCTTCGTTCTCGACCGCATGCTCTCGCGCCACAACCTGATGTGCTCGCGCCTCGCCTCCGGCCGCTATTTCGTCCGCTTCGTCGTCGTCGAAGACCCGACCCAGCGCCGCAGCATCTGCGCCGCCCTGAATCAATGGCTGGCCTCCGCCGCCGAAAAAGCCACCGGCATCGGCTCTCACTTCGCGAGTTCCCTGGAACTCACCCCCGCGACGGAATACATCCCCGGCGCCAACGAGACCCAGCAATCCCTCTTCGCCAGCGCCACCGCCACGCACGTAGCCGCGGATGCATTCGTCCGTCCGGCCGAGCAAAGCGAGGCGCATCGCATGTGGGACCGCGTCTCAGACCCGGTCAGGGCGAACGAAGCTCGACAGGATTTCGCCACCGATGCCCATGTAGCGCGCGCGCCCTCGCCCGCGACTGCCGGCACCATATCGATGACAGCCCCGCAGCTAGACTCCGGAGCCGCCACCAACATTCACTGTCCAACCACGAACCCCTCCGGCCTCTAGCGGAGGGTTTTGGGTGGCGCGGCGCTTCCAGCGCTGCGATCAAGTGTTCTTTGTAGGAAGCTTCGTATCAGGGCACGGCTTAAGCCGTGCCGTAGAGGCAAGAAGTTTGAACCGCGGCTTTAGCCGCTGAGGTAAGCCGCGAAGCGGCGCAAGATCTTTAAAAGCCCCAAGCACCACCCGATTCCCCGCCCACTGGCCAGGCGCTGAATCGACGCAACACCGATAGAATCTAATTTAGGAGAGCCCCATGGCAGAACTGAAACTCGTAACCGAATCCACCGCAGCCCCGTCCGCGCCGATCCCCGCCAAGAAGAAGCCCTCCGGCCTCTGCTTCCGCCGCTTCTTCACCAAACCCACCGTCTCCCCCTACGACGAAGTCGAATGGGATCTCCGCCTCGCCCAAATCACCGACGCCCAAGGCAACATAATCTTCGAGCAGAAAAACGTCGAAGTCCCCAAAGACTGGTCCATGACCGCCACCAACATCGTGGCCAGCAAATACCTGCACGGCAAGCTCAACACGCCCGAGCGCGAAACCGGAGTCCGCCAGCTCGTAGCCCGCGTCGCCGAAACCATCCGCGACTGGGGCATGGCGCAGGGGTATTTCCGCACCCCTGAAGACGGCGCCACCTTCCACGACGAGCTAGTCCACATCCTCGTCCGCCAATACGCCGCGTTCAACTCGCCCGTCTGGTTCAACGTAGGATGCGACCGCATCGAGCCCAACTCCGACGGCCGCAACTGGCATTGGAATCCGCAATCGCAGCAAGTAGAATTCGGCGTCACCGGATACAGCAAGCCCCAATGCTCCGCCTGCTTCATTAACTCGGTGAAGGACTCGCTCGACTCCATCCTCACGCTGGCGAAGACCGAGGGCATGTTGTTCAAGTGGGGATCAGGCACAGGCACGAATCTCTCGACGTTGCGCGGATCCACCGAAACCTTGTCTGGCGGCGGCACCGCCAGCGGCCCGCTTAGCTTCATGAAGGGCTTCGACGCCTTCGCCGGCGTCATCAAGTCCGGCGGCAAGACGCGACGCGCCGCCAAGATGGTCATCCTCAACGTCGACCATCCCGACATCATCGAATTCATCGAGTGCAAACAGAAAGAAGAAGCCAAAGCCCACGCGCTGGTAGCGCAAGGCTACGACGGGTCTTCTCCCGATTCGGATGCCTACAGCTCCATCTTCTTCCAGAACGCGAATAACTCCGTCCGCGTCACCGACGACTTCATGTACGCGGTCGTCCGCGACACCGACTTCTCCACCAAGACGGTCACCGACGGCTCAGTAGCAAAAACGTTCAAAGCCAAAGAACTCCTGCGCAAGATTTCCGAAGCCACCTGGCACTGCGGCGATCCCGGCATGCAATACGACACCACGGTGAACCGCTGGCACACCTCGAAAAATACCGCCAGAATCAACGCCAGCAACCCCTGCAGCGAATACATGTTCCTCGACGATTCAGCCTGCAACCTGGCCAGCCTGAACCTGCTGAAGTTCGCCCCCAACGGGACATTTGACGTAGAAGCCTACCGCCACGCCGTAGACGTCTTAATCACTGCCCAGGAAATCCTGGTCGACAACGCCGGCTATCCCACCGAATCGATCATGCGCAACTCGCATGACTACCGTCCGCTAGGCCTGGGCTACGCCAACCTAGGCGCACTCCTAATGGCCGCCGGCCTCCCCTACGATTCCGACGCGGGCCGCGACTACGCCGCCTGCGTAACCGCCATCATGTGCGGCGAAGCATATCTGCAATCCAGCCGCATCGCCGAACAATGCCCCGCGTTGGTTCCCGCCACCGAACCAACAAAGAAGAACCTGTCAGAAACAAATCTAGGCGCCGGCATAACTCATGGAGCGACGGACGCCTCGTCCGTCCAGCGAAGCGAAGCGAGCCCTCCCGGCACCATGCCCGGTGGCGCCTGCCCCGGCTGGTACATCAACCGCGAGCCGTTCCTAGACGTAATCCGCATGCACCGCGCGAGCGTAAATGGCATAAACAAAGCAAACGTCCCGACCCCCATCTACGAATCCAGCAAACAATGCTGGGACGAAGCCCTGGCCCACGGCGAAAAGCACGGCTACAGAAACAGTCAGGTAACAGTCCTGGCCCCCACCGGCACCATCGGCTTCATGATGGACTGCGACACGACGGGCATCGAGCCCGACCTGGCCCTGATCAAATACAAAAAGCTAGTCGGCGGCGGCATGATCAAGATCGTCAACAACACCGTGCCCACCGCCCTGTTCAAGCTGGGCTACAACCACGACCAAGCCGACGCCATCGTCAGCTACATCGACGCCACCGGCACCATCGAAGGCGCCCCCCACATCAAAGACGAGCACCTGGCCGTCTTCGATTGCTCCTTCAAGCCCTCGAAGGGGACAAGATCGATCGCATATATGGGCCATCTGAGAATGATGGCCGCCGCGCAACCCTTCATCTCCGGTGCGATTTCAAAAACGGTCAACC
>Ga0209274_10000760_pt1 | contig 17652 bp, 12 predicted proteins | sample HubBroMetageREF1_FD_188343 | JGI IMG/M metagenome (GOLD analysis project Ga0209274, IMG submission 188343) | Reference soil microbial communities from the Hubbard Brook experimental Forest, New Hampshire, USA - Hubbard Brook CCASE Soil... | ecosystem: Environmental > Terrestrial > Soil >...
CGAAGACGGGCGTCTCTCGACCCTCGGGCGCGTTCCAATCGAGAGGCATCTCCATCGTCATGCATTCGTCGTGAAAACCTGCTGGACACGCCTCCCACGGCGTGTCTCCGGGCGCCGGGGGCGGAGGGTGCGTCCCGCAGGCTCCCGCGACGCACGCGAAGGCGAGGCCCGACATTCGCAAGGCGAACGGCCCTCTCATGGGCCGACGAGATCCGCAGGGGTGCCTTCCGCCCATTGGGTGCACCGCCCCGTCATCGAGTCCGCATTGCAGACCTCTGGAATCGCCGAAACACGACCCGTTCCAAGGATGACGCGGGGGTCGATCGACGACGGTAGCCTCGGCAGCCGGGCTCCCGGGTTGTTCGACGCATTTTGATTGAACACGCGCCAAACGACGTTCTCGTCGTCGCTTTCGATGTTGATGATCTCGACGAACGCGCCGAAGTTGCCTTGGACAGGCAACGGGCCGTAGAGCGGCAGCGGCGAGGCGAGCGACGGAGGATCGAGAAAACCGATGTCTCCGCCAGGCACCCCGTCGGCTTCTGCGAACGACTGCGCGCTACCGACATAGAGCTCGTACCTCGTTTGCAGGTCGTCCTCCTGCGTAGGAACGACGTATTCCGCGACATAGGTCAAATTGACGTTGTCCGGCGCAAGCTCGACGGAGCGGGCCCCCCCCAGGAAGGCCGACTCGGACGAGCTCGCGCTCGAAACGCGGACGTCGCCCTGAGCTCCTTTCATCGATGCCGGAACGACCAGAGTCCCGGCGCCTGTGGCCGGCACGAGCGACTGGCCGACCGCTCCGGAGAGCGAAGGATCGCCACCGGGGAGCGCGAGGTCGATGAGCGAGGCGGTCACGGGATTCACGGAAAATTGAGCCCACGTCACAAAGGTCGTGGTCAGGCCCTGCATCGTCGTCGGCGCAGGACCGGCGGTCAGCTCGCAAACGATGAGCGACGTGGGCTCGGGGATCACGCGCACCGAGTATTCCGGGCCGACCCCGTCGAACACGGTGGAAGGAGCGGTCGCCGAAATGATGATGTCGTGGTCGACGTCCTTCTTGCCTTGAACGACGCCCGTCAGGTCGACCCATGTGGGGTCGGTTCCGACGGGAGACAGTGTCACGTTCCAGTTCCCCACGTCCGTGAGTCCCAGGTTACTGACCGCGACGTAGCCCGCAGAAGCCACCGTGAACGCGAACGCCCCGGCGCCATTCGCGTGGTCGAACGTGAATGTCCCATCGCTGCCCGTGATCCCTTCGCTGCGCGACCCGTCGCCTCGGTCGAGAGCCACTGCGGCGCCCGGGAGCGGTGCGGGGGACCCCGCTTCGTCCGGGGCAACGACCGTGATCGTGACCGGGTCTCCCGACTCGCCACCGCATGCGCAAACGATCGCGGCCCCAAGCCACGCCACCGCCGACACGGTCGCGGAAACGGACGGCGAGTGGGGTCGTCGCATCGCTTTCTTTGGCCTTCCGCTCGTGGGCTCCTTCGTCCAGGACGCTACCAGATTGGGTGCACCCGCGCTTGACACCCGGTTCAAGGCGCGTCACATCCATGGGCCATACCCCTCCCCCCCTGGAGGGGGGTTGCTGCCCCTTGGGAGTAGCTGCGCAACGGTTTCGTTGGAGCGAACTTCATGCCACCCCGCCACAGCCCCGACGACACACCGGCCCGCGACAGGCTCCTCGCGCGTTTGCGCAGCCTCGAAGGGCACCTTCGAGGGGTCCTTCAGATGGTCGAGGAGGACGAATACTGCATCAACGTGCTCCGGCAGACCAAAGCGATTCATGCGGCCCTCTCCAAGGTCGAGGGCATGCTTCTCGACCGGCACCTCCGTCACTGCGTGACGACGGCGGTGCGGGCCGACAAGCCCCGGGAACGCGACCGCGTCATTGCCGAGCTCCTCGACGTCTTCGAAGCCCAGGGGGGAAGACGGTGGTGATGCATCCCGAAGGAGCGGCGGCGTGGACGGTATAGACCCGGTCTGCGGCATGGCGGTCGACCCGAGGGCGGCGCCCAGTTTCGAGCAGGACGGCAAGCGATATTCGTTCTGCTGCGACGGTTGCCTGGAAGCCTTCAGGCGCGATCCGCAGCGCTACAGCGGGGGCGCGGCGACGAAACAAGACGCCCCCCCGGCCAAGCCGATGCCTGGTGGGGCGAAGGCGACTTGGACTTGCCCGATGCATCCGCAAATCGTCGCGAGCGCCCCAGGGCCATGCCCCATCTGTGGGATGGCGCTCGAGCCGGGGGCAGCGACGGCCGATTCGGGCGAGAACCCGGAGCTTCGCGACATGTCGAGGCGGCTCTGGTTTTCCGCGCTCCTCTCGCTTCCCCTTCTGGCGGTGGCGATGAGCGACGCCATCCCCGGCGACCCGCTTGGAGGCGCTCTCTCGATGCGCGCGCGCGGCTGGCTGGAGCTCGCGTGGGCGACGCCCGTCTGCCTAGGGGCCGCGTGGCCGTTCTACGTCAGAGCCGCCCTGTCGCTCAAGAATCGTAGCCTCAACATGTTCACGCTCATCGGCCTCGGCGTGAGCGCGGCCTATGGCTACAGCGTCGTCGCCGCCCTGGTGCCCGCGGCCTTTCCACGCTCCTTCCGCGGCCCTTCCGGCGAAGTGGCGATGTACTTCGAGACGGCGGCAGTCATCGTCACGTTGGTCTTGCTGGGCCAGGTGCTCGAGCTTCGGGCGCGGCGTCAGACGAGCCTTGCCCTCCAGAAATTGCTCGGCCTCTCGCCCAAGACAGCGCGTCGGGTCCGGCCCGACGGCGCGGAGCAAGACGTCGCGCTCGAGTCGGTGCAAGTCGGCGACAAGCTCAGGGTGCGGCCGGGCGAAAAGGTACCCATCGACGGCGTCGTCCTCGAGGGGCGCAGCCACGTCGACGAGTCGATGATGACCGGCGAGCCGGCGGCGGTCGAAAAGAACGTCGGAGATCGACTCGTGGGAGCGACGATCAACGGCCGGGGAAGCCTCGTGATGCTCGTAGACAAGGTCGGTGCGGAGACCTTGCTCTCGCGAATCGTCGCGAGCGTCGCTCGGGCGCAGCGCAGCCGCGCGCCCATCCAGAACGTGGCGGACTTGGTCGCGGGCTACTTCGTGCCAGCCGTCATGCTCGCATCGGGGGCGACGTTCGTCGTCTGGGCGCTCGCGGGGCCCGAGCCGAGGATGGCGCACGCCCTCGTCAACGCCATCGCGGTGCTCATCATCGCGTGCCCCTGCGCGCTCGGACTGGCCACGCCCATGTCGATCATGGTCGCGATGGGAAAGGGTGCGAGCATCGGGGTTCTCTTCCGAGATGCGCAAGCCATCGAAGTGCTGCGCAAAGTCGACACGCTCGTGGTCGACAAGACGGGCACCCTCACCGAGGGCAAACCCACTCTTCAGGGGATCGTCGCGGGACCGGGACATCGCGAGTCCGAAATCCTTCGCCTGAGCGCCAGCCTCGAGCGAGGCAGCGAGCACCCCCTCGGCGTCGCCATCGTTCAGCGCGCGGCGGAGGAGGGCATCGCGCTCGCGAGCATCGAAGGGTTCGAAGCGGTCCCCGGCAAGGGCGTCATCGGGCATGTCGAGGGCAAGCCCGTGGCGCTCGGCAATCGCGACCTCCTGGCCGGCCTGGGCATCGACGCCTCGACGCTCACCGAGCGCGCCGACGCGCTCGGAAGCAAGGCCCAGACGGTGATGTTCGTGGCCGCGGAAGGCCGGGCCATCGGCTTGCTCGGAGTCGCCGATCCCGTCAAGGAGAGCACGCCAGACGCCTTGCGCGCTTTGCACGCCGAGGGGGTGCGGGTCGTGATGCTGACCGGTGACAGTCGCGGGACCGCGGAGGCGGTGGCGGTCAACCTCGCGATCGACGAGGTCATCGCCGAGGTCCTACCGGACCAGAAGGCCGAGGTCGTCGCGCGTTTGCAGCGAGCCGGGCACGTCGTGGCCATGGCCGGCGACGGAATCAACGATGCTCCCGCGCTCGCGCTCGCCCATGTCGGCATCGCGATGGGGACGGGCACCGACATCGCCATGGAGAGCGCCGGTGTGACGCTCGTGAAGGGCGACCTGCGAGGCATCGTCCGCGCACGACGCTTGTCACGCGCGACGATGGCCAACATCCGGCAGAACCTGCTCTTCGCGTTCGCTTACAACACGCTGGGTGTCCCCATCGCAGCCGGCGCGCTTTACCCGCATTTCGGCCTTCTCCTCGGTCCCATGGTCGCCGCGGCGGCCATGAGCGTTAGCTCCGTCTCGGTCATCGTGAACGCGCTACGCCTGCGCGGCGCAAGGATCTAAAGCCTGATCTGGATCGGACCGCGCGATTCTGGGGCCGCGAAAGGCCCACGTTGTGACATTCGGTTGACCCCCTTGCTACGGCCAGGATTCATTCGTGTTTCCTGAAGCCTCTGAAGTATCTCTGAGGGTTCAAGAAGTCACTTCCTTGTGGCAAGACTCATGCGTAGGGCCTTAAGCTGGGATGCGGGCTGGCCGCATGCCTCCTACGACATGAGCGCAGGAATCCCCAGCCGAAGGTCTTCGAACCCGCCGCCGCCTCTTCACGAGTCGGGGGTGATGCGAAAATCATCGAGGCCACCTCCCCCGTCGTCGCCTCCACGCAGCCATCCAGACTTGCTGGGGTCAGTGGGCGTCAGCGCGCATTTCCGACCCGCTCGCCTCAACGCGGCTGACGTACCGGCCGACCTCGCGTGCCGATTTCAGTGCGACGGCGCATTCGTCGGACCGCTGTCCGTTCTCGATCTGAGCACGACGGGCTTCGCGGCGCAGTCGCTCTTGGGGCTCGAGTGGGCGCCCGGCACCACGCTCGAGTCTTTCGAGCTGCTGCTCGGAGAGCGGATCGTTTGGTCGGGCGAGGCGGTCGTCGTCCATGCCAGTGACGACCGGATGGGCGGGCGATTTACGTCCGGCGTCCTCGACCTCAGGCGGCTTCGCCTGGGAGCGACGCTCGAGGGGCGCATCGCAATCCTTTCCGAGCAAAAGCAGCGACTGCCGCCCGAATGGCGCGCTGCAGTGGCCGATTTGCGGCAGCTCCTCGACGAGGTGCGTCACGAGGTAGACGAGCTCGAGCTCGCCGAGACCCAGGATCCACTGCAACGCAGGGACGAGGAGGCTCAACTCTTCGAGGAGCTACGAGAGCGCTGGGGCACAGTGTTCTACGGCGCGATCGCGGAGCTCCACGAAGCTAGCCGAGCGCTCGACCATCGCGCCGTACAGCTCGGGCGAAGCTACGCGTCGGCGGTGCTCATGCCGGTGCTCATGGCATGCGCGCTCCAGCGACGCGCGTACGAGAAGCCATTGGGATACGCGGGCGACTATCGCATGATGGAGCTCTGCTTTGCGCCCGAGCCCACTGGGGATAGCCTTTTCGCGCGCTTCCTTCACTCGATTGGCCAAAACTACGAGCTCGTTCGGACGGTCGTCGCGCGCGAAGCGGTCATGCGCGACGCCGTGCGCACTGCGAGCGAAGCTCCGGGCGACGAGCCCGTTCGCATTCTTGCGCTCGCCGCTGGGCCCGCGATCGAGCTACGGCGGTGGCTCGAAGAGACGGCCATGCCTGCGCGCCCCGTTCATCTCATTCTGCTCGACCAGGATCCTTCGGCGCACGAATCGGCGCACAGGCATCTGACGCGCATCCTGCTCGAGCGGTACCACGGGATGTTACCGGTCACCGTGCAGTGCTTGCACTTTTCTGTCCGCCAGCTCCTCAAGCCTTCGACGATGGACGACCACGAGGTGTGCGATGCACTGGGTGACCTCGATCTTGTCTATTCGGCCGGACTCTACGATTATCTCCCGGAGCTCGTCGCGCTGAGGCTCACGAGGCAGCTCTATGAGCGCTTGCGCCCAGGCGGCCGGATGCTGATGGGCAATCTCGTCGAGACGCCAAACAGTACTTGGATGATGGAGTACGCGCTGGGCTGGACGCTGCTCTATCGAACAGACGAGTCGATGCTGCGTCTAGGGCACCGGCTGACCCCAGAGCCGGAGCGCATCGGAATCACGCGCGACGCCACAGGGCGATGTATCTTCCTCGACGTCAAAAGGCCACGAGCAGGCTCGATCGACTAGTGCACGGGGAACGGCGTGGGCCGTGGAATCTCGGACGAGTCCTTCGGTCCGTCGAGGTGAATATTCGGGACGCGCGGAGACCGCAGACTGGGCAGGCTCTCGATTCCGCTGGCGGGCGGCGGACGACTGCTATTTCTGGCTACGTGCGCGGCATCCCCGTACGTCCACTTGCCGGCGAGCGTGCAAGAAGCGAGAGCTAACGCGAAATCCATCGCGGTGGCGAAGCGGGCGCCGGGATCCTTCTCCAGCGCGCGCATGACGGTGGATTCCACGTCCGTCGGAAGCTGGCGCCCGAGCTTGCGCGACGGTGCCACAGGACGTTGGTGAATGTGCGCGAAAACCAGGGCCGCAACGTTTTCGTCTTCGAAAGGCGGTCTCCCGCACAGGAGGAAATACAGAACGGCGCCCAGCGCGTACACGTCTGACCGCGCGTCCGCGGGCTTTCCCATCGCAACTTCTGGCGAAAGGTACGAAGGGGTGCCAAGCACCCAACCCGTGCCCGTCACTGTGGCGTCGGCGCTTTGATCTTTCGCGATCCCGAAGTCGATGACTTTGACGAAGTCGTGCTCACCGCCCATGGACGTCAAGAACAGATTCTCAGGTTTGACATCTCGGTGGACAATCCCGCCCTCGTGCGCCTCGCCAAGCGCTCGAGCCGCTTGCCCGACGATGTGCAAGGCGCGCGCTGGTGCGAGCGGGCCGAGATGCGCGACGTGGCGCGCTAGAGTCTCACCCTCGAGAAGCTCCATCACGTAATAGCGGAGACCGTCTTCGGTGATGCCGTAGTCGAACACTCGCACGGTGTTCGGGTGCTTCAGATCGGCAGTCGCGCGCACCTCGCGCTCGAAACGCGGAAGAGCGCTTGCGGAGCGGGCTTGCTCCTCCGGTTTGAGGATTTTCACGGCAACGTCGCGTTTGAGGCCGGGGTGGTACGCAACCCACACATCGCCCATGCCGCCCGAGGCCAGCCGGCGCTTGAGCCGGTAGCGACCGAGACTGCGGGCTTCGAAAACCTGCCGACGCAGCGACCAGACGATGTGCCCGTTGACCACCATAAAGAGGTAGGTGCCGAGCACGTACCCCATGCCGAGCAAAAGCGTTGCAACGGCGGCGGGGTCGTGGAGCTGGGCTGCGACGCGCGGCGAAAAGAAGGACGCGCCAAGCAGGACGACGAAAAACAAGCCCACGGGCAGGCCGTTCATCACCAGGCCTCGCCGCCACGGATCATGGGCCGCCACCGTCCGCGAGAACATGACGAGGCAGAAGCCGGAGACGTAGGGGCTGGCGATGCCGCGAAACTCGAGGCACATCAGAGCCATCGAGACAGCGGTCGTTCCGTACGTGAGGGCATCGGCGATCTTGAAAGTCCGCTCCGATGGCGCCGGGCTTCGATACATGCGAACGAGCACTCCGCCGACGACTATGGCCAGTAGCAGGCGCAGAGCAAGGAAGTGCGCCAGAGTACCCGCGTGCAAGTAGCGCACGGCGACGCAGTCGATTCCGAAGAAGGACGCCCATACGCCAATGCCAACGGTCAGCGCGCGACGAAATCCGATGACGGTCGCCGCGCGGTCTTCGCTTCGCTGCGGATCGCGCCCGAACGCCGACGGTCCCGTGGAGTCGGACGGCCTTCTTAGGGCTGTCACCGTCTCCTCGCCTGACGGCGGGGGCCGGACCATCGTCGGATTGGCGCAAAGAGTCACAGTGTCTCTATTGAACGGCCCGCTGCAATCTCCAGTCAATCGCGTACGTTTGTCCAGTTATCCACAACTAGTGCACAGACCTACACGGCCGCAGCGTTTGTGTTGCTGTTTGGCTCGCGTCCGTCACACGACGGAAACAAATCGCAGCCGTATCTCGCGCGGGAGCGCTCGTCGGAACGCGCGCCTCGCGGGTCCTCCTCCGGTCATCGCAACGCGCAGCCCCCGCAAGCGGCGGTCAACCTCCGCGCGGCGTCCAGCTGCCCGATACGCCATCAGGCCGCCCGCCGAGGAGCGCGGCCACGATTTCGGCGATCTCGAAGGGCTTTCGCACCCAACGGATGTGCTCCATGTCGAGCCCTTCAGGCAACCCGATGGCGCTTCCGCTGATGAGAACGAGCAGGGCATCCGGGGAGCCACGCTGCAACGTAGCGAGAGCTCCTTGGACGTCATCGGCGATGGGCGAGAGATCGATGAGAGCGGCGTCGTGGTCGTCGCCGGCCCGCTCTGCAAGCTCTGCGACGTTGCGCGCGACGACGACATGCGCCCCCCGTGCGCCAAGGGCCGACTCCAGGAGCGTGGCCACATCGGCATCGTCTTCGAGGACCAGCACCCTCGTGCCGGCGAGCACCGCCGCGCGGGGCGCCGAGAGGGGCGCGGCCGGAGGCTTGGCTCGTGGCCATCGCATACGAAACGTCGCACCGCTGCCCGCGGTGGGCGCAAGCTCGAGGTCGCCCCCCGCAGCGCGCGCCACCGCGCGAGCGTGCTTGAGGCCTACACCGGCACCGCCCTGACGACGGCTCGCTCCCGAGAAAACGACTTCCGCGTCCGCCAGCGGAACACCGGGGCCCTCGTCGCGCACCGTCGTCGTGGTCATTCCGCCTTCGACCGCACATTCGACGACGACGCGACTCCCCCGCGGACCCCAACCGAGGGCGTTCAGGAGCACGTTCGTGAGGACCTGGGAAGCATCCGCGGCGAGCGGTAGCCGGACCATCGGAGAGCGGGCCGCTACGACGAGCGCGATCCCCGCGCGCTGGGCTTCCACCGCCAGGGCTTCGACCGCAGCCTCGACGATCGCGTCGAGCGCGTCTTCGCGCTCGTCGATCGGGCCTTGCGCTCCAATGGCGCGGCGCGCCGTGTCGCGCGCCCCGCGCGCGCAGTGCTCGACGATGGCCAGCGCGCGGTCCAACTGATCGGGAGGCGGGCGTCCGGATCGAGCTTCGGCCACCCACCCCAGGAGAACCGTAAGCGCATTGGAGACGTCGTGAAGCGCTCCGGTCACGTCTTGGTGCGGATCGAGGGGCAGGAGCCCGCTCACCGACGCCGACGGGTCTCGGTCCCGACCGTCTCCCTGCACACGGAAAAGCTACGACATATATCGCGCCCGGTCACGCTCCGGAGTTGTCCGCGGACGACGCGTCGCCGCCTAGCGCTCATTCGAGCGTGTCCACCCGGTCCTCGCCCTCGACGGAGATCAGCTGCAAGGCCTTGCGAGCGGCGTCCACGGTGATGTTGCGCGCCTCGACGATCATGGAGGCCACCTTTTCGACCGCCGGCCCCACCGCTCCCGCCGCAAGGGCCACGGATCGGGCATGCAGCCCCATATGCCCTCGCTGGATCCCGTCGGTAGCCAACGCCCGCACAGCGGCGAGATTCGAGGCCAGTCCGACCGCAGCGGCCACGCCGGCGAGCTCTTGCGCGTCGGCTACCCCGAGCATCCGGAGCGAGAGTCGCGCGGCTGGATGTACGCGAAGCGTGCCGCCGACCGTTCCGAGCGCAAGCGGCAGCTCCAGCTTGCCCTCGACGTAGTCGCCGTCGCGACGCCAGACCGCGAGCGGCGCGTAGCGGCCCGACCGCGCGGCGTAAGCGTGCGCCCCCGCCTCGACCGCACGCCAGTCGTTGCCCGTTGCGATGACCACCGCGTCGATGCCGTTCATGATGCCCTTGTTGTGCGTCGCCGCTCGATACGGGTCGAGCTCGGCAAAGCGCGAAGCGTTGACGATCCCATCGACGACGTCGGTGCCCGCCATGCCCCCCGTCGCAAGAGTTGCTGCCGGCACGCGGCAGCTGACTCGCACGCACCGCTTGTCGCAGAGATTCGTGAGTATGCGCAGGCCGACTCGAGCGCTTGCAATGGCCGCGGCGCGATCGGCCACCGCTTCGGCAATCGTGTTGACGAGGTTGGCCCCCATGGCGTCGCGACAGTCGACGACGACGTGCAGAACGATCATGTCCGCGGCGAGCTCGCGAACTTCGATGTTGCGAGCCCCTCCGCCACGAGCGACCAGACCGCCTACCGCTCCGTTGGCGAGGGCAAGGATCTCGGCGCTGGCTGCGCGCAGTCGCCTCGCGGCCTCGCTCGCATCTCGAACCTCGCGAAGTTGCACTTGCGCGATCATGAGCGGCGGATCGGCCTCGGCCGTGAAACCGCCGCCCGCTCGAACCAGCTTCGCAGCGTTGGAAGCGGCCGCCACCACGCTCGGTTCCTCGATGACCATCGGGACGACGTGGTCGCGTCCGTTGATCCGAACGTTGAGCGCGACGGCGTACGGCAGGGCGTAGACGCCCAAAACGTTCTCTACGAACTTGTCGGCCGTCTCGGCGGATAGCCCGCCGGCCTCGAGCGCGTGGCCGACGTCGCTTGGGTCTGTACCGGTCGCCTCACCCACCAGCGCGCGACGTTGCTCAACGGTAATTTTGTAGAAACCGGGAAGCCGAGACGTATGGGCCATCGATGTCTTGCCTCACGAGTGCGCCGAGTCGCGTCGAACTCCGCCCATGTCGACCGAGAGAGCCAGGGGTACAAGCGCAAGAGCCTCCGCTCGCGCGCAAAACCTGCGCGACGGTGCAGCCGAGCCGAGCCAAACCGCCACGTCCCCACCCCCGGCTCCGGAAGGAAGGAACGCGGCATTCTCGCGTTGGGCGTCCGCCGCGAGCTCGGCATGGGCCGGAAGCACGATGGGGGCATTGGCCGCGCGACCGAGCGAGGCGAGCAGGGATCCGTACTCCTGGGCGAGCGACACGAAGCGCGCCGTGTCGCGCGACTCCACCGCGTCGGCGGCCCGCGTTGCGGTTTCCGCCATCGCGTCGGCCACGGGCGAGATCTCGCGTGCCCGCGCGACACGAGCCGACGCCACGAGCTCGCGCATGGCGCTCGTGCGCGCGCTCGAACCCGCGAAGAAGACCTGGAACACGAGACCCGGCGGCAGCTCTACGACGCGAATCTTTGGCTCGCCACGGCTCACGTCATAACGAAGCACCCCTCCATACACACTGGCCGCGACGTCGACTCCACTGCCTCCGCCCTGCGCTCGTGCATGTGCGGCACGCGCATCGGCGAAGAGGCGTGCTCGCACCGAGCCGTCTCCCAGGTCTTCGCCCCGCGCCAGGGCGCGAGCGGCGAGGGATGCGACGAGCACCGCCGCGCTAGACCCGAGCCCGAGCTTGCGTCCGGCCGCATCGCAAAGCCCGCTCGCGTCGGCTTCCGGCACCGGCTCCCCTTCTCGAAACGCAACGCGAACTTCCTGGGCCGGAGAGCCCATGATTCGCGAGGCGTCCGCGACCGCGTAGCGATCGACCGCGGCGACGATCGCCGGTGCTCCGTTGAGAACCGCATACGCGCCCGTCAAGACGAGCTTGCCGGGAGCTCGGGCCCTCATTCAGGCCTTCCGACCTGCGTCTCGCACTGCGCATCGCTGCCCGGGCGCGTCTCGATGATGCGCTTTATCCCGCCGACGCGCTCGAGCTCGGCACGTACGCTGGAGAGATCGCCAGGCTGTACGAGAACCTTGACGTGCGGCCCCGCATCGATCGTCGCGAATACAGCGAGACCGCCCGCGCGTAGCGAACGCACCGCCGCGAGCACGTCGAGCGTGGCACCCACCCAATACGTGATCCCCGCCGCTATCGCGCTCGCGTGCATGGCCAGCGCGCTGGCCTCCGCAAGCTCACCGAGACCTCGGAAGTCGCGTGCGAGCAAGGCCTGACGGAGGCGCTCGTGCAGCAACGGAGCTTCGTGAAGCCAGGCCGCGGCATAGGGACTGCGGGCCATGGTCAGCCGCATGCCTTCGGTAGAGCCAATGGCCTTCGGTCCATCCGCGGTCACGCAGACGAGCACCACGAGCGGCAGGTGATCGGCCGGCGCCACGGGCGTAGCGGCGAGCACACCCTCCTCGCTGCCGTCCACCGCGCCCGCTGCGAGCTCGACGAAGCCTCCGAATACGCTGCGCGCCGCGCTGGCAGAGCCGCGGCGCGCGAGATCGCTGACGCGCGCCCGATCCCAATCGAGCCCGACTGCGCTCGATGCAGCCAACGCGAGCGCGGCGAAGCCGGACGCGCTCGAGGCCAGTCCGCTTGCCGTCGGGAAGTCGTTTTGCGACGTCACTTCGGCACGACGGCTTTCGCGAGCCACCTTGCGGACGCGATCGAGCAGCTCGACGACCCGCACGCACGTCCCCGCGTCGGCAGCCTTTCCGTCGAGGAGCACTCTATCGCGCTCCAGTGCCGCATCGAAGACGACTCGGGTGCGTGTCGCGAGCCCGGTCAGAGTCACGGAAAGGCTTGGGACGGCGGGAAAGTTGCCAGCCCCGGGTCGCTTACCCCAGTACTTGGAGAGCGCCACGTTCGGGTGAGCGATGGCGACGGCCTTGCTCACGGAGCACGGCCGTTCTCGAGCTCGTGGCCCCGAGCATCCGGCACGACCGAAGCGAGAAAGCCATCGAATCCGTCGGCCTTCCACGCCGCCAGGATGGCGTCACTCGCGCTGAGCGTGGCGGCAAGCGCCACGACACTTCCGCCTCCGCCTGCGCCCGTCAGCTTGGCGCCGAGAGCGCCCGCCTCGCGCGCGACGGCACACATGCGCTCGATTTCGGAAGTCGACACGAAGAGGCCGCTCAGGAGCATCTGGTTCAAGTCCATCAGCCGGCCCAGGGCCTGACGGTCCCCGGCTTCGATCGCGAGACGCGCGTTGTTCACGAGCACGCGAATCGCTTCGAACGTTTGCTCTACGAGCTCGGGCTTGCGCTCTCTCAGCCGCGCCACCGCGTCGACCATCGCCTTCGTGCTCGACGTAGCGCCGGTGTTGCCGATGCACAAGTAGAGCGGCCCCCGCAGCCGTACCGGCTCGAGAGGCGCTCCCTTTCGGAACACGAAACAGCCGCCTCGGGCGGACACGGCCGCATCGACGCCACTCGGATTGCCATGGAAGACCTGCTCCCACGCCATGGTCCAATCGAGCACCGTGGTCTCGGGCGCTCGGGTGTCGAGGGAGCGGGCAATCGCAACGCCGATCGCGGCGGAGCAACCCAATCCGCCGCCGGGCGGAAGATTGGCCTCCACCTCGACCTCGCAATGACCCGGAACGCCGTCGCGGCGGCGGGCGGCGGTCAGGAGGGCCCGAAATGCGCGTGCGAGGTCGTTGTCGTCGTCGGTCTCGGAAGCGGAGAGCCCCCAGCCGCGAATGAAAAGTCGACTGGGACCCTTGTCGATGGCCGTCGTCCGGGCGCGCGCACCACGGTCGATCCCGGCTGCAATCGCCGGTCCTCCGTAGACGACGGAGTGCTCGCCGAGAAGGATCGTCTTGCCGCCCGCGTAGCCCACTCCCGTCATCCGCACAGCCTTTGCGTGAGCGCTTCGGCGGCCGACGCGAGCAGGATACGCCCTTCGCCGGTCAAGCGCACGCCCTCCAGCGCGACTCTCGAGGCCCGCGCGAGCTCCTCGATTCGAGCCTCCACCTGCGCGCGCACACCACTCGTTTCGAGGCTCGCAATCGCCGAGCGAACGTCTTCGTCGCTGGCATCTTCACGACCGAAGACGCGCTCGACGGGGCCGCTCATCGAAGCCGTGGCCACGACCACGGCGCTATACCGACCCTTGCGCAGATCGCCACCCGCCGACTTCCCCATCGTATTGGCATCTCCGAATACTCCGAGCAAGTCGTCGCGAAGTTGGAACGCGACGCCGAGCGGCTCGGCGAACGCAACGAGCGATGCGAGTTGATCGTCGCTCGCGCCCGCAAGATGGGCACCCATCGCGACCGGGCCGCGGACCGTGTAGCTCGCGGTCTTCAGGGAATGCACCGCCTCGACGGCGGCCGAGCTCCGCGACAACCCCACGACGTCGAGAACCTGACCCTGGACGACCTCTTCCTCGACGCGCGTGAGCTCCTCGGCCGCCCGAAGAATCCGGGTCGGCGGCAGCGGCGTCTCGAAGAGGGCGCATCTTGACCACGCGGCTGCAAGATCTCCGGCGAGGACGCTCATCGCACCGACGAGTTGTGCGCCGAATCGCTCGCGCATCATGGCCGGAACGCTCGGGCCCCCTCGGCGCAAGTCGTCGCCGTCCATCCAGTCGTCATGCGTGAGCAAGTACGCTTGAAAAAGCTCGAGCGCCACGCCGGCCGGCGCCACGGTTGCGCTTCCTCCCTCGCCCGCGCACCCCTCGTAGGCGGCCGCCAGCAGGACTGGGCGCATGCGCTTACCGCCTCGCAGGGTGAGCTGTCGCAGCGCGTCCGCGACGGCACCCACGTCGGCTCCGCGCTGGGTGGCCCCGGCCACTCGCTCGTCGAGCCAAGCGGCGAGGCCTGCCTCGACTTGGGCGCGCACTCGCGTCACGAAACTCGCAAAGGGATCGCGCCCCGCCGCGGTCCGCGGCGCGCTGGTCAAGAGAGGATCGCGCATCCCCGGGCGGGTCGACTCTATTCCAGCTCGCGTCATTCGCGCGATGCGGAGCCTAGGGTCCAGGGCCACAATCGTCAACGCCTCCCAGAGTCCAATTTGCACGTATCTACGCGCACTTTCAGATTTTCTTGAAGAGCGGGCCGGGGTTCCACCGTGGACGCAGTGGACCCGGGACGGCCGACGCGAGTGGACCCGGGAGGGGCACCGGGGCCGAGCGCTGTGCCTGGGACTGCAGAGGAACCGCGACCTCCACGTCCGCTCTGGCACACGTTGGCACAGGACTCCTCAGAAGCCGCACGGAATTCTCCGGCGCGCGTGCGCCTCTCGTCCGGGCACGCACCTTGCTCCGACGGAAGGCCAAGATGATCTCTCTTGGCTTTCGCGCTTTTCCTTCTTTCTTGCTTCGGACCGCGATCGCTACCGGGTTGGTGATTGGCAACTCGGTAGCGGTCACGGGATGCTCGAGTGGCTTGGCGCCCTTTCCGAGCTCGCCGAGCAGCACGGCTGCAGGCTCTGGCTCCACGCTCGGCTCGGCGGCATCGGCGGGGTCCACTTTCGCCGGGGGTTCGCCCGGTATCTCGCCGGGGACCGTGACCCTGATTGGAGAGGACGCGGGCGCGCCCGGCGAGCCGGGTGCTCAGTTCGGTCCACAACCGAATGCCGACTTTTCAAATTGCGGGGTTTCGAGCGATCCGTCATCGGTAGCCGAGGGCGGCACGACGGGGGAGGCCCTGCCGATCCCCACGCCTGCGCCCGGGCTGCCTAGCGACGCCCCGCTCTTCGGACCTACGGTTACGGCGAGCGTTGCGCCGCCGCCAATTTCTGGAGGCACGCTCATCGGTCTTCAGGCGGGCAGCATCGCAGTCGCATCCGACCCGGATCGGGACGCAATCTACGTCGTCGACACCTCCGGCGCGAAGGTTCTGCAAACGATCGCGCTACAAAAGGGGGATGAGCCCGGTCGTCTGGTCGAAGATGGGATCGGCCGCGTGCATGTGGCCTTGCGGTCCGGCGGCGCGCTCGTCACGATTGATCCCGGCTCGGGAAGCATCCTTGCGCGACGTTCAGTCTGCCCCGCACCCCGCGGGGTCGCATGGGACTCCACGACGGACCTCGTATGGGTCGCATGCGCGACCGGAGAGTTGGTCGCGTTGCCGGCAGCGGGAGGGCCGATCGCCAAGCAATGGGTCGTTGAGCGAGACCTTCGCGACGTCCTCATTCGCAATGGCGCCATCTCGGTGACCGAGTTTCGGTCGGCTCAGATTCTGCGGCTGGCTGCAGACGGCAGCATCGCGCGCCGCGATTCGATACAGCCCAATGGTCTGACCACGCCGCAAGTCGCCTGGCGCGCCGTGGACTCATCCACGCATGGCACATTCGTTGTGCACCAGGACGACTCCACGGTGTCTATTCCGACCCACACGATGGGCGCTTATGGGTTGGGATCGTGCGGCGCCGTATCCAGCAGCTGCGCGATGATGGACGATGCCACGGGAGCCGAGGTCGGGACGTCATCTCTATCCGGCGCGGTCCTTCCCGTCGACTTCGCCATATCTCCGGATGACAACTACCTCTTGGCGGTGTTCGCAGGAAATGGATTCTCAAGCTCCGGGCTCGAGCTACAGGTGCTTCCCATCGACAGCTTTTCATCGCCGGGCAACTCTCCCTTGTGCCCCCCCATCGGGGGCCCGAGCTTCCCTGTGAGCGGCATCGAAGTCGATGCAGGCATCGTCGCATTCGACGCAAGCAGCGGCGCAGAAGTGTCGACCGGCGTCGTCGCGCCTCCCTTCACGCCCGAGCAGGCCATTGCTGTGGCCTTCGACTCCGCCGGCCGTGTTCTCGTGCAATCGCGCGAGCCCGCAGTGCTCCACATCCTCGACCTGCAAGCGGTCGGCAGTGGGTTATCGAACCCGCTCGGCGGCGCGCAGGTCGTCCTTTCCAGCACTTCACGCGACGACTCGGGGCATGACATCTTCCATGCGACGGCCGGCGCACCGATCGCGTGCGCGTCCTGCCATCCCGAGGGCGGCGACGACGGGCATGTTTGGATCCTCGACGGCTTCGCGCGGCGAACGCCTTCGCTTCGCGGAACGATCGCCGGTACTGCCCCATATCACTGGCCGGGGGACCAGCCGGACTTCCCCACGCTTACGAACAACGTTTACACGGGGAGGATGGGCGGGCAGGAGCTAACGTCCGTTCAGACGGACGCGCTTGAGAGCTGGGTGCAGGCCATCCCGCCGCCGCCGGCCCCGTCTTGGGTCGACGGCGCTGCGGCTTCGCGTGGGAAAGCCACTTTCTTTGGAGCGGCGGCCTGCTCCACGTGTCACTTGGGCGCCAAGTTCACGAACAACCAGACCATGAACGTGAGCACGTGCGGCGCGTTCCAAGTCCCGCCGCTCGTCGGGGTCGGCTGGCGCGCTCCGCTGATGCACAACGGGTGCGCGGCGACTCTCGCCGACCGCTTTGGCAAGTGCTCGACGGGTCCCCACGGTTCGGTTCAGGGACTGTCTGCGGGAGAGATTTCCGATCTGACGGCTTATCTCGAAAGCCTCTGAGCGGAGAAGCTCGGCACGGTCTCCGAGTCTGCCGCGTAGAAATCTGGAACCATGCAAACTGCAGTGCGCCTCGGGTCAGGGTGCACGAGGCCCTCACGAGCCAGCCGTGTGCGGCGAGCAGAATTGCGAGGCGCCGGCCGGCGCACGCACCGGCGGGCAACCGAGCTCCGCGAGAATGAAGGGGGATGACGCGAGCGAGCCAGAGCATCGGGAGCTCGTCGAGCCTCTGCAGCTCGAAGCGGAGCGTCGCGTGGACGCAACGCTGGCCAAGCCGACGACCGCGAGCGCTGCGTACGCCGCCAGAAAACGGCGCTCGAGGACACGGTGAAGCGCAAAGCCGAGAAGTCGCACTGCGACGAGCGCGAGGCTCGACATGGCGTGGAGCCACGCGGCAACCAAGCGCGACTGCGCGTAGTTTGTCTCGCACCCGTCGATGCTCGAGCTCGGCGGTCCCAGAACCCGAACGCGGGCTGCACCTGCCCCCGCCCGCCATCAAGACAATTCTCGATTCTCGCAAGCCTTGGCTCGCGCGAGGAGCAGATCGCGCTCCCGGACGTTTTGCGTGAGCGCGGCCGCGCGCTCGAGCTCTTCGCGAGCCTCGCCCTGCCGACCGAGCTTCGCGAGCAGATCGCCGCGCACGCTGG
>Ga0209274_10000761_pt1 | contig 17646 bp, 18 predicted proteins | sample HubBroMetageREF1_FD_188343 | JGI IMG/M metagenome (GOLD analysis project Ga0209274, IMG submission 188343) | Reference soil microbial communities from the Hubbard Brook experimental Forest, New Hampshire, USA - Hubbard Brook CCASE Soil... | ecosystem: Environmental > Terrestrial > Soil >...
AAGGCCAGTGTCAAGGCTCTTCGACCGCGAACGCGGCGCGCGAAGCGCGGCCTTGACACTGGCCGGGCCTCGGCTATGCTCTGGCTATCCGGGGCATGTTCATTTTGCGAATCCTGCATCACAGACCTAGACCGAAACCCTGACTGATCTGATTCGTGTGTGTGGTTTCTGGTTCTATCTTGTGCGCTCTTGGCTCTTGCTGAATCGCAGGAGAATGGGAAACGTCGCGGCTGAGTTCCTGTCCGAGCGTCGCTGCGTTGTTCGTATAAATCTGCGCGTCATAGCGTCCACGTGAAACAGAGACATAAGCCATGCGGCTATTGAGCAGATCCTTTGCGTCCAACTCGGTGTCTACGTGAACCAGGACACGGTCGGCAGTCTGTCCCTGGCTGGAGTGGCTGGTCATGGCATAACCATGATCGAGATGCGGATGCTTGCGAGGGTCGAGTTCGACCGTGCGGGCGCTGTCCATCTTCAGGCGCAGCCGGCCATCTCCGTCGACGGTTTCGATGGTTCCCAACTCGCGGTTTGCAACTCTGAGGTCGTTGGCCGGCGCGGTGAATTGGATGCGGTCGCCCACTGAAAAACTCCGCATCTCCGCGCGGAAGACCGAGACTCCCTGCTGTCTGCGTGGATCGTAAGTTCGCTCCGCGCCGTCCTGCAGCCGGACTGTCAGCCGGTTTTTCGGAGCATCGATGCTCTTCACTTGTGCGTACTCGCCTTTCCCGATGCCGGTCTCCTTCGATGCCCGCGAGTAGCGCAGCACATCGCCCACTTCGTATCGCTCGGCCCATGTCCGGTCTGCGCCAGTGAGGTCTTGGCGCGGCACTAGCGTCCTGATGCGGAGCTCCTCGTTGCTGACGAGGCCATTCCGCTGCAATTCCGCATGGATACGCTCGTTGATCTCCATGCGAGAGCGATTATCGGGAGAAATCACCAGCGTGTTCTCCGGCGATTTTGCGTACTCCTTCGCGATAGCGGCGATACGGTCGTCGCAGCCTTGAATCTCATGGATGCGGCCCTGCCGGTCAAGATTCTGGACTGCTTCGCGCACTTCGCCCCGCGCAAGCTGCTCGACTACCTGTTTTAGTTCTGGCTCTTTCTGGCGCACGATCTCTTCGAGCTTCACCGTTTTCATGCCCGCGTCCTGAAGGTGCGCGAAGGGTCGCCCGGCCTCAACCGCCTCATGTTGCCGCCGGTCGCCGACGAGCAACACACGGTCATTCGGATGAAGCCGGTTCACAAACTCATGCACCTGCCTGGTCGATGCCAGTGAGGATTCGTCGAGTACATAGAGCCGTTTCTCGCCAGTATCCGGCTGCTGTCCACGTACCAGATGTTTCTGTAGTGTGGATGTCTCCATGCCTGCTTCCCCAAGCTTCTGCGCCGCGCGAGACGTTGGTGCGAAACCTTCTACCCTGTAGCCCTCGGCCTCCGCGCCTTCGCGGATCACGGACAGAGTTGTTGTCTTGCCGGCGCCTGCGATGCCATCTAAGCCGACAACCTTCTCCCGCGAGAGAAGTATTTCGTCCACCGCTTGCCGCTGCGACGCATTCAGCTCCGGGTGGCGGTCTTCCGTGGCGATGCGCACTTGCGGCGAGACCAGCATCGGGTCGCCGTAATCTCGTCGATTGCCTTCCTGCATCCGGCCAACGATCTCGCGCTCCATGCGTGCCATTACGGCGGTTGTGTACTGTCTGCCAGCGCCAACGTGCAAGACTTCGCGGAACTCCCCGGCCTCGATTCGGCGCTCGAACTCATGCCGGACCTGGGCATAGGTGGTTTCTCCCATGCCGCGCACCAGCGCTGTTTCAAGGATTGCGCGGCGGTCCTGCACAGCCGATCTCTCGAAGACATGATCGCGCGCCCAGGTGACGGTCTGCTTCGCGTGAACCTCTGGCTCCGGCGTTTGGTATTGCTCACGTTGGCGCGCCTGTGCGACGACGCGGTCCGCCTGATGCCCGTACTGTGCCGCCAACTCGCGGTGCCGCTGTAAGACTTCGCCGGGCGATAGTAGTTCCTTGCGGTCGCGGGTATGGTGGGCCCCAATCTGCGCTGCCGCAGCTCCGTCGATTCCTTGTTCCCGGAGATGGTCTTTGATCTGTTCGCGCCTCGGACTGGAAGCCTCCAGATATTCCTTCGTGTAGCCTTTTATTTCCGGCTGTCCATGCTTGCCGCGCTCCAGTTCGTAGCCCAGCTTTTCCAGACGCAGAGCCAACTCGGATCGGTAGACCGCCGTGGCATAGCGCTGTGACACGAACATCTCGTGTGGCTGCAAAGCGCGCATCTGCTTCCCATTTTCGAGACCGTTCTCGCGCTCGGTCATGTTGAAGATCACGGCATGGGTATGAAGCTGGGGCGCAGCATAGCCATCGACGGGCCGCGCGGTGTCGTGCTCGAAGGTGGCGGCGATGAATTTTCCGGTCGTCTCTGGGGTATGCACATTGCCGATCCGCGCCTGTGTGTATCGCTCAAGTTCATGAAGCGCCGCCCGTACACTCTCCCGATGGGCTTCCCGCACCCGATCATCGCCGCCCACAAGCGCGGTAAGCGATACCGACTTCGGCGCAGAGAATGTGGCGTCCCACCCGGCGCGATGCTCGGCGCTGGTCACCTCTCTGCCAAATTTGCCTTCATAGGTTCTCGAAACTTGATGCCGCACGAGCTGCTCTTCGGTGTGCGGATGTTGGCCTTCACTCAGTCGTGCAAAGTGTTCGGAACCAACGCCACCTTGCAGCCCCCACTGCTCGGCGAGTCTGCCTTGCCATTCACTGTGACCCTGCTGATCGCGGCTCCAGTAGTTCTGTTCCTGCGAGGCAAACTCCCGCACATGGTAGGTCTGCGCCTGGCTGGCTGACAGCGGTTTCGAGATCGTGAGCATAGAGAGCGTTCCTCAAGCGTGAAGTGCTGCGGTTGGCAATTTGTCTCTCATTCGATTCCCTTCGTTTTCTCCCAGGCGAACGCCTCTTTGGGTTTGGTCTCGGGCGCACCGATGGTCGAACCATTGGTGGTCGAACCGAAGAGCGCGAGCATCGGCTGAGTAGGCTTCTTCAGCGGATCGGCGGGAGCATTTGCTGGCACTGATGGGGCTGGTTTCGGCGCGATCTCCGGTATCCGCCGCTGCGAAAATCTCGGCAGTCTGAATCGGATTCTGTCCATCTTTATCCTCCATCTCTGGATCAAACTTGGCCGAGGCCGGCCCCATTCGATCGTCTCCACATCCCGCCGCTTACGTGAGAACCGGTTCTGCAACACACTCCGCACAGCCAGGAGCAATAGGAACATCGCGGCTACCCAAAGCAACGGCGTCAAAAGCGAAGAGCTTCTGGGAAAAGGCATGGCACTCATGGCATACGATCTCTTTCCTCGCCCTCACGGGCGAAGAAGTCATCAAGCAGTTTGCGCGCTTGCTGGAGCTTTCGCCCGTCTGCCTGGTCGCGAATATTGAGGACGGAATCGGGCGACAGTTGTCTACCTTCCGCTGCGGCCCCGGCGGCTGCGTGGAAGAGATTAAGCAGCGTGTAACGCACCGCCCAGACTTCGGCCAACACCAGTTCGACCGGATCTGCGGGCCGCTGTCGCGCAGCGCACAGAGCGGTCCCGCGCAGCCACTCGGAGAGAGCCTGCCCCGCGCTTTCGGCGGCGGCTTCGATCTCGGCCAGTTCGTCCGGAGTCAGCCGCGTGGCTGCGGTCTTGGTGCGGAAGCCGGGCTTCGCTTCTTCTCCGAACGGCAAACTGGACTGCGGATTAGCTTCAATGCGGGGACTACTCATTGGGGGAACCACCTCGTCGTTCATGTCGCGCCCGGCCCCGATGCAGTTCAGCAGCGCAAGCGCTCGTTCACAAGAAGTTCTTGCTCTTCAACACGTTTACGCGATCGACGCTCACGAACATTCTTGTCGCAAACAAGCGTTATCGGTGCTGCCGCGCTCACTCAGCGAACAACCGACTTTGTTGATGCAGCTAAAGTTAACCTGCGTAAACATCGAAGCGCTCGCTGGCGCTCCGCAGTTCCCAACTTGGGGGTGACGTGTCCACCCTCCTTCCGGTGCGAAGCACCGCGTTTTTACATCTCACCATATTCCAGCGCCTGAGCCTCCCACGTATGGATCACTTCGGGGGCCTGCCATGCGCGTCGAAACAGATTCCGGATCGACTGCCAGTGCTCCATGGGGAACCTGAAGGCGATTCCATTCTCCCGCGCAAAGAAAAACACGCCCCTCTGCTCGTTTTCCACGATCGCCGTGTGCGCGTAGAAATAGTAGCCGTGCCATTGGCAAAGATCCCGCTCCAAATCAAGCTCTTCGAGCATTCTTCGGAACTCCGCAATCCTCGGGTATCCAACCACCGGATACCGCGGGGTAAGTGTTCCGGGAAACTCCAACCGAGGGGAGAATTCATTCCCCTCTTCCCGCACCAGATCAAGGCGGTATCCGCCTTCTTCCAAGGACGGCAATGCTGGCTGAACCGCAAGCTCAAAATTCTCGTCGTTTGTCTCCGCAGGCGCCTTCTCTCGCAGGGGCTTTCGGTGAGCTGAATAGTGGCCGCGCGCGCACACCCGCCGCAGCGCTGGCCAGTGTGGCCAAAGCACCTCGTTTAGCTTCTCAATATTTGAGAACTTCTCCTCATCGAGAAGTGTGTAGAGATTGCGAACCGCAAGTAGCGGTTTTCGTCGCTTTTGAGCCGGGTTCCTCAGCATCTGAATGGTGCGCGTCACCACCCGGCGCACATCATCGCTTCCAATGTCTTCAACTTCCTTGGCCTCGATCTGTTTGTCCCATGGAAGCGTCCGCAGATACAGAAAGTCCCGCATCGACTTCTTCGGTCTGCGTGCGATGGTGTAAGCCGCAAGAAATGCCTCCAGTATTTCGGCTAGGGACTCGTATGAAATCTGGCCTTGTGCGGTATTCATAAATGACTCTGCTCCCAGCGCAGAGTAATGGGCTACCAGGGTCCATTCCGCCAGCGAAAGCGGGAGTCCTGAGTCCGCCTTCCGGCGAATGCTCAGCAGGGAATCGGTCGGCTGACCGAGCAGGTCCACCAGCTCAAGGCGATCGTCTCGGGCAGACTCAAGAAGCTGCTTCGCGGCTTCCGATGTCGAGACATTTTGGCCGCTCTTCAGGTACATGATTTTCTTGAGGGTTTCAAGCCTTAAGCGCAGCGCCTCCGAAATGCGGATGGAGATCACTGGCTGCTGGGGTGTCGCGGCGTTGTCTACCATGAAGCCCCTTTCTGGATGGTTACAGTAAATAAATATGTAACGTTACGTATTGACTCTACGTGTACATTTGCGATATTGTCAAGTGCGAGGTCATAGTCGAGGTGCACATTGCACGAAGCGATGCCCCCAGCATTTGCATCCGATCCCATCGAACCCTTGCTCGACGTGAGCAGAGCTGCCTATTTGCTAGGCATCTCGGTGAAGACCTTGCGTGACTGGATTCAGGGTCGTAGGATCGACTATGTGAAAGTGGGCACAAGAGTCATGATTCGGCCGGAAACCATTCGTCAGTTCGTGACAAGCAACACTCGACGTGCGGCAAGCTGATGAAAGTATTCAAACGCTCCGGAAGCTCGTACTACGCCTACAAATTCCAGTACCGAGGCAAGGAATACTACCGCTCGACTGGGACCGAAAACCGGCGTGAAGCAGAGGCTATCGCGGGTGCGGCGCGGGCTCGCATTGTTCGCCAGGCGGCTGGTCTCGAAAAGCCCGAGCCGCAGCGGAAATCTTCCGCGAGTGATGAAACGTCCAAAGGCATTCCTACGCTAAGGGAGTTCCAAACAACTTTCGATGAGTGGGTTGCGACTGCCAAGGCGGAACAACATGGCACAGTCAAGTTTTATCAGGAGAGCTATAGGAAGCTGCTCAGTTACGGTCCTTGGGCTGATCTCCCGCTCGACCAGATCGACGAAGCTCACATCGAAGCGTTCAAAGCTTGGGCTTTGAAGCACGCGGGGCGACGGCGTGACGGAAAACCTACGCCGGTGGGCAAAACTACCGTTAATCGCTATTTGGCCACTTTCCGCAAGGCGCTGCGTTATGCGCATCTCAAGCTTAAGTTGATCGCCAAGGTGCCGACGGTTGAACAGTACACAAAGGACGAAGGAGCCGAGCGTGAAACGGATTACATATTCAGCACGGCGGAGTATACGCAATGGACTTCGCGTGCTGCCGAACCTTTGCGATCCGCTTCCATTCTGGCGCGCCACTCCGGTATCTGTCGTAACGAGATGCTAAAGCTAATGAAGGATTGCGTTCGCCTCCACTCGGAGCGGCGTGCAGATGGGAAAATCTGCGGGGAGCTCATAATAAAGCGCGGTCTGAAACGGCGAGCGCGAAAACGCAAGCTCGCGATTGATCACGAAATGAAGGAAGTACTCGAACGGCTTCTGAAAGACTCGAAGTGCGACTACGTCTTCACGAGCCCACTAGATCCGACAAAGCCTCTTGGCCCCTGGGTGCTGGAGGAACAGATAGGCCAGGTACGAAGAAAGATCAAAACTCATCCCGATGCCGGCCTGCACGCTCTGCGTCATACCTTTCTGACCGAGGCCGGAGAGTGTACGGACCCCTTTACGTTGCAGTATGTCGCCGGACACGATAACATTAAAACGACGATGCGCTACGTACACCCACGCGAGGCTGCAGTCCACAAGTTGTTTGCGCGACTGGCAGACTTGCAGCGGCCGGAGGAGCGCATCGCGTGCAACAAGTCGGTGCAAAATCCGGTGCAGTTGGAAATGCCCTCACCCGGCGAACTTGCCAAGCTATTGAATACAGGTAATTTACAAAGTGCGGAAGTGGTGGAACTGGCAGACACACCATCTTGAGGGGGTGGCGCCGAAAGGCGTGGGGGTTCAAATCCCCCCTTCCGCACCACTGCACTCATTCTGAAGAATTTAGGACTTTCGATTCCATGCTCATCACCCTTGTCTACGTCATCCACGTAATAGTTTGTCTGTTTCTGATTGTGGTTGTCCTATTGCAGAGTGGCAAAGCTGGCGATATCTCGGCAGCCTTCGGCGGGCAGGGTAGTCAGGCCGCGTTTGGCCCGCGCGGGGCAGCCACGGCGCTCTCCAAAGCGACTACGATTTCCGCAGTTCTGTTCATGTTGACTTCGATCACGCTCTCCATCAATGCCATCAAGCAGGGCGGCCCCAAGTCGGTGTTGGAAGGCGTCAAGTCGGCGCCTGCAAAGACCCAGCCGGCAGCGCCCGCGCCAGCCCCCGCGAATCCTCCGACGCAGAAGTAGCTGAGTCCTGACGGTCGAAGTGCAGTGTTCCGGATCTGTCCCTACGGGTTTGCCATAATTGTATTTCCCCCACGCGGGGTGCTACCATCCGATTATCGGCACTGATAGCCGGGAGGTATCTGCTATGTCGGAAAACAATGGTGGCAATGGTCTTGTATGGTTCCTGGCCGGGCTGGGTCTGGGTGCATTGGCCGGAGTTCTGTACGCCCCGCGGTCGGGCAGCGAGACGCGCGAAGCGCTCCGCGCACGGGCGGAAGAAGGACGCGAGTACATGCGCAGCCGCGCCAACGAAGCCCGCAGCCAGGCTGCGGAATGGGTAGACCGGGGCCGTGAGGTGGTGAACCAGCAGAAGGATCAGTTCCGCGCTGCATATGAGGCGGGCCGGCAGGCCTATCAAGAGGCTACGACCGAGGCGGGAGCGCCCAAGAACCTCTAAACCTCTTGGCGCCGGCGGTTCGGCTCAGGAGATCTTTCTATGGAAAATCTCACCTCAGTATTCATCGCACTGACCGGAGCAGCCGTAGTTCTGCAGGCGGGCATTCTTGTAGCACTATATTGGTCTGTGCGCAAGAGCAGCGCCCGCATGGAAGCGCTGGCCCTTGAGGTTACGACCAAGGCTTTGCCCGCGCTGGAAACGGCGCAGGAGATTCTGACCGAACTCCGCCCCAAGCTGACCGTGATTGCCGATAATCTGACGGAAACAACGCACTCGGTGCGTGCCCAGGTGGAACGCATGGATGCCACGGTGAACGACGCGGTGGATCGCGCGCGGCTGCAAATCATCCGTGGCGACGAATTGCTCACGCGCACGCTCGATCGCGTGGAAGAGACTTCCGAAATGGTGCACAGAACGGTGGTCTCGCCGGTGCGCCAATTTTCTGGACTGATTCAAGGCCTTACCGCTGGACTTGAGTTTTTGCTGGGCAACCGTGGCCGCAGAAACGGCGGGAGCCGCGAAGCGCGGCGGCCGGTTCCGCAGGATGAGATGTTTATCTGAAGGCAATTGTGGGTTTTTGATTGCTGATTTGGAAGCCAGTTCCTGCCGACCAGTCTTGCCGTTCAATCTACAATCAAGAATCAGCCATGAACCATCTGCTTTATGCGCTATCTGGTTCGAGCCCGCGTTAAGCCCGGCCGCGAAGCCGATCTGCTTCAAGCCATTGAGAGCGAAACTCTCGGCCACGGCTCAGTTGCTGAAGGCGAATACCTGCGCAATATGAGCGAAGCGCGGCTCTGCGCCGACCAGACGGTACGCTGGGTGGAAGTCTGCTACTGTCCCACGCCGCTGCAGGAAGAACGATCCTATTGGGAAGAATATTTCGATCTCACGAAAGTGCAGGACGCCCACGACCGGCGCAAGTGCCGCGACGAGAACGGAAGCGAACCTTGGGCCTGTGGCGACTGTGATTGTACGAAGCGATTGGAAGAGAAACTCGATAAAACCGGTGCGCCCTTTCTTATCTCGCTCCACCGCAGCGGCGGGAGTGCTTCTTAGGCGATCCAGGCGCCGCCTACGACGATGTCGCCATCGTAGAACACCGCCGCCTGGCCGGGGGTAATGGCGCGCTGCGGCTGATCAAAGGTGACCAGAATCTCATCTGCGGCAATCTTTTCCAGCACGCCCCCAGCGGGCTCGTGGCGGTGACGAATCTTCACCGAGACGCGCAGGGGCTCGCGCAAGTCATCAACCGAGATGAGGTTCACACGCCGGGCGCGCAGCGTGCGCGAATAGAGATGCTCATCGCCGCCGACGATTACCTGCTTGTCGGCTCCGTTAATCTGGATTACATAGAGTGGCGATCCAGTCGCCACACCCAAGCCCTTGCGCTGGCCGACCGTGAAGTTGTGAATGCCACTGTGCTCGCCGATCACTTGCCCGCTCGCGGTGACCAGTTCGCCTGCAGTGTCGGGCAAGGCCTCGCCACTCTCGGCAAGATAGGCGTCGATGAAGCGCTTGTAGTCGCCGCCGGGGACGAAGCATATCTCCTGCGAGTCGGGCTTCTCGGCCAGAGCCAATCCCTGCTTGCGTGCCAGTTCGCGAACCTCCGGCTTAGTCATGCCACCGAGCGGAAAGAGCGTGCGGCTTAGCTGCCCCTGAGTGAGACCGAATAGAAAATATGTTTGGTCCTTGCTGCGATCGGCAGGACGCATGAGCAACCATCGTCCGCGGGCATCGTCATACTGCACGCGGGCGTAGTGGCCGGTGGCGACGCTATCGGCGCCGATTTGCTGGGCCACGACGAGCAGCTGATCAAACTTCAAATGATTGTTGCAGAGGCTGCACGGGATCGGGGTCCGCCCCGAGAGATACTCCGCAACGAAGGGGCGCACCACATCGCGTTCGAAGCGCTCTTCGTGATTGACCACGTAATAAGGAATGCCGATGTGCTCGGCCACGCGGCGGGCATCGTAAACGTCGTCGAGTGAGCAACAGCGGCCGGTCACCTGCTCGGGCATACCCTCGTGTCCGGCCAGCCGGCGCTGGTTCCAGAGTTGCATGGTCAGGCCGATGACGTTGTGTCCCTCAGCGCGAAGCATGGCCGCAACGGCGGAGGAATCGACTCCGCCCGACATGGCTACGGCGATGGTCTTCGGATTCGACATGTTAAGAGACAACGGCTTGCTTCCCGTAAGCCGGCGACAATTCCCGCAGCCGCGCCACGGTCTCCGGCACCAGGGCCAGCGCGACGTCGATATCTTCTTTCGTGTTCTGCTTACCCAGGCTAAAACGAATACTGGCGCGCACGCGATCAGTGCGCAGCCCCATCGCGGTCAACACGTGCGACGGCTCAATCGCGCCTGAAGAACACGCGGCTCCCGTAGAAACCGCGAGCCCCTTGAGGTCGAGGGAGATCACCATGGATTCGCCTTCGATGTGATCGAAATAAATGTTTGTTGTGTTCGGCACGCGCGGTGCGTCGTCGCCGTTCACAGCCGCTTCCTCCACCTGAGCGAGAATTCCCTGCTGCAGGCGGTCGCGCAGCGTGGACATTTTCTTGTCGTCGCCACGCTCGAAGCCTTGCATCGCCAACTCTGCGGCCTTGCCCAGAGCGACAATTCCCGGGACGTTCTCGGTTCCGGCGCGGCGCGAGCGTTCATGCCTCCCGCCGTAAAACAGCGGCTGAAGCTGCGTCCCTTTACGTATGTAGAGCGCGCCCACACCCTGCGGCGCGTGCATCTTGTGCCCGGAAATCGAAAGTGCGTCACAGCCCATCCGCTTCACATCAATCGGAACCTTGCCAGCGGCCTGCACGGCATCAGTGTGAAAATAGACATCAGCCTCCGTGGCAATCTTTCCAATCTCCTCGACCGGTTGCAGCACTCCAGTTTCGTTGTTGGCCATCATGATGGAAATCAGTTTTGTGTTGAAACGCAAGGCCCGCTTCACGTCATCGGGATCGACCAGGCCGCGCCCATCCACTGGCACAAAGCTCACTTCGCAGCCCGTTTCCTCGAGATGCTTCGCGGCATGCAGCACCGCATGATGCTCGATGCTGGAGGTAATAATGTGATCGCCCGCGCTGGTCAGTCCTGCGATGACGAGATTGTCGCTCTCGGTTCCGCCGCTGGTGAACACGACTTCCGCAGGCCGGCAGCCCAGCAACCGCGCTACCGAATCCCGCGCCCGCTCCACCGCTGCACGCGTCTCCTGCCCATGATGGTGGATCGACGACGCGTTGCCAAAGTGCTCGCCAAAATACGGTTGCATCGCCTCGAGCACTTCGGGCAAAACCGGCGTACTGGCGTTATTGTCGAGGTAAATCCGCCGCATGATCCTATTATTCTACCTGCTTTTCTAGGGATGATCCCGCGGAATCAGTCGCAATCTGGGTGGATGCACTCCAGAACTGGGGGCAAGAGGCTGGCGAAATGCTTTGCGATCAGCGCTTCTCGATCGCCACGTAATGGTTGGGATAGTCCGGCCCGAGATATTCGGCTCTCGGCCGAATCAGGCGGTTGTCGTCGAGTTGTTCGATGACGTGCGCAGCCCAGCCGCTGATGCGGGAGACAGCGAATACAGGGGTAAACAGATCTTCATCGATGCCCAGCACGTGGTAAGTCGAAGCAGAGTAGAAATCCACGTTGGCGTTCAGCTTCTTCTCCACTTTCACGAATTTCTCGATTTTCTCTGACATCTCATACCACTGCGGCTGCCCGCTGGAACGACCCAGATCACGCGACATCACGCGCAGGTGCGTAGCCCGGGGATCTTCGGTGTGGTACACGCGATGGCCGAAGCCGGGAATTTTCTTCTTCTGCACCAGCATGTCGCGCACGTAATCAACTGGGTCGGCTTTCTTGCTTTCGATCGATTCCAGAATGCGGAAAACAGCTTCGTTCGCCCCGCCGTGCAGTGGTCCTTTCAGCGCGCCGATGGCCGATGTGATCGCGGAGTGCATGTCCGACAAGGTTGCGGCGGTCACGCGAGCGGCAAATGTTGAGGCATTCAGTTCGTGGTCCGCATGCAGGATCAGCGCAATGTCGAGGGCGCGCTCGGCCGTAGAAGAGGGCTTGGTCCCATTCAACTGCAGCAAGAAGTTGGCGGCATGCGACAGCGAGCGGTCGGCTTCGACCACCGGCTGGCCTTTGCGAATCCGGTCATAGGCAGTAACGATCATCGCGATTTGCGAAGTCAGGCGGATGGCCTTGCGAACATTGGCATCGTGATCGTTGTTCTTCTCATCCGCATCGTAAAACGCCAGCGCTGAAACCGCGGTGCGCAGCACATCCATGGGCAGCGCGGCCTTGGGCACATTGCGCAGAAACTGGATAATCGCCGGATCGAGATGACGCTCCTGCGCCAGCCGCTCCTGCAAATCCTTCAACTCGCTCCGCTTCGGCAAGCGGCCAAACCAAAGCAGGTAGCAGGTTTCTTCGAAGGTGGAGTGGTCGGCCAGTTCGTGAACGTCAATCCCGCGATAGGCAAGAACACCGCGGTCGCCATCGATATAACAAATGCTCGAGTTGGTGGCAACGATGCCTTCCAGGCCTTTCGGGACAGGAGTGCTGGTCACGCTGGACATAGTCTCTCGCTCAATTAGATTGATTACCGTTGCGGGAGCCGCGCGAGGGGATGCGCGGGGAGTGCAACTTTCTTTTATACCCCAAAAGCCGCTTACATTCCAGACGGTCCGAGTGATTCGCTGCGCCGGCCCACACGTTTCACGACCTCTTAACACTCTCTCGCGTTCGCCGTGCTATGATCTCCGCCGAATTCGTGAAAGGAATTTGCTATGGGCCAACCTGTGGTTCACTTTGAAATCGGTTGCCGCAACAGCGTCAAGACCGCAGACTTCTTCTCCAACCTCTTCGGCTGGAACATGCAACCCATGGGCCCGGCAACCATGGTCAATACAGGTTCGAGCAGCGGTATTCAAGGGCACATTACCGAACTAGGCCATGAGCCGCATCACTACACGATTTTCTACGCACAGGTGGATGATGTGCAGGGCTATCTGGAAAAAGCTGGCGCGCTCGGCGGGAAGACGATTGTGCCGCCGGTGGAGATTCCGACGGGAACCTTCGCCTGGTTTGCTGATCCGGATGGCAACACGATCGGATTGTGGAAGCCGAAATAGCGCAGCTTCAGTACATCGGCACTTTCCCATCCACGCGCCGCGACCAGGCGTCGATGCCGCCGCGCATGGATTGCTCCTTCTCGAATCCTTGCTGCCGCAGCCATGCGGTCACGCTCATCGAGCGCACACCGTGGTGGCAAACCACCACGATGTGATCCTCCGGATCCAGTTCCTGATGGGCGCGCGAGGGAACATCTCCCATCGGTACCAGCTTGGCTCCCGCCAGGTGCGCCGTTTCAAACTCCCAGGGCTCGCGGACATCGAGCAGCGTGAAAACCTCGCCCCCATCGAGTTTCATCTTCACTTCTTCGGGCGTAATCTCGTAGTCCATCCACTCGTCACCACAGCAATTCGTTCATACGGCACAAACGCTAGACCCGCTTAATGCGCTGCTTGAACCAGTATGCGATGTACACGCAGAAGCCCGCCATTACCACCAGACCGACTGCACGCATAATCTGTGCGTTCAGAATTTGGGTCTGCACGGAAGCATGCACAGCGGTGAAAAAGAGTCGAGAGCCAGACGAAATCGCAAGCAGACCAAGCGCAAATCGCGCCATTCGGGCGTGAATCTTGAATGCGAACCAGGAACTCGCCAACAGGAGGAACACTGTTTGCCACGTTATCCGCAGCGGGACCGGAGCGCCAGTCAAAACTCGCCATGCACTTGCCCCTGTGGCCAGCAGGCAAAAGCCAAAGAGTAAGAACACACACAGCCGCTGTTCTCCAGTCCATGTCGAGGGCCAGCTGTCCCTTCGGTTCTGTCAGGGGTTCTGCCATTATGTCCCTCAACTCGCGCTTCGCCAGAAAGGAAGGCGGACTTACAGATTGATCGCCGACTTCCTCACTTCGCCGATGCTGGCCAGCGGATCGCGCGCGCCGGTTTTCTCGGCAATCCACTTCTTCTCTGTGCCAATGATCTCTAGCAGCAGCTTTTTGTCTTCCACAGACGGCATGTACTCTTTGAGGTGTTCTGCGTAGGCGCGGTCGTCGAGCGCCTCGCCCGTTTCCGCGTGGAACTTCTGCCCCGCCCAGCGCCCGATCTCGCGATTGAACTTGATATGCGGCGCATAGAGCTTCGGCTGGCCCGGCTTCAAAGCCCCGTTGAAGCGCTCGATCAAGCCCGCAACCTCGTCGCGATAGAGATTCCGGTTGTAGTCGTTCAAATCGTCGAGGTCGGGCGCGTGCTCGTTCTTGGGCTCGTCGTATCGTCCCTTGACGCCCCATACGTAGGCCCAGTGCGCCGAGGAAGAATGGTCGGTGCCGAATAGATCGTAAGAACTGGAAATCCATTTGTTGAGATATTTCTGAATCAGCCAGCCCGGAATCACGCCCGCTTCCACAATGCGGCGCAAACCGTCGTTGCCCGTGCCCATGTGGAACGCCTCTTCGCGCAGCATGTAGGACATCGACCGCCCCAGAGGGGCGAAAGCGGAGTACTTCAGCATCTGCAATTGGAATTTTCCGTCGCGATCGACGAAGTCTGTGTAGGTGAAGAAGTCCATCCAGTTGTCGACGTCGACGTTGAATGCTCCGAGCAGTCGTTTGTTTTCGAAGGAGCGGCGCTCCAGCATTTTCTGCGCCTCGACCTTGCCGGAATAGCCGAAATGATCCACCAGCAGCGCGCACATCTGCCAGCCATGGCGCATTTCCTCGATCATGACACGCGTGATGGCCCGGCGGTCCCAGTCGGTAGGAGCATTTTCCAGCAAGTTGCGCTGCTGTTCGACGCTGGCAAACTCAGTGTCGCCCTGATAAATGATCATGTTCATCAGCCCGTCGCGCATCTGCTGCGTGGGAATCTGGCGCAGGTTCTCCCACTTGCGGCGGCCCTTGTAGGAACCGAATTCGATTTCCTCGGTATCGATCGCGCCATAGAGCGTGTCGAAGTGAAAAGCCTCGATGTCCGCTGTGTTGACGCCAATATCTTTGCGCCAGTCGTTGAACATGCCTTCCCAGTCGCTGAAGGTTCCGATCTTTGCTACTTTGCCTGGCATAATCTCATCCCTTGTCCCTTACACGTCTAGACGAGCAATCGGTACTGGGTACCAGGTACTCGGTTCTACTTGGCCTTGAACACTGCCGGCCGCTTCTCCACATACGCAGCCAGGCCTTCCTTCGCATCTTCGCTTTGGAAGAGTATTTGCTGGTTCTCGCGCTCCACCGCCAGCGCTGATTCCATGGGAATCTCCCATCCCGTCTGCACCGCGCGTTTGATCCGTCCCACGGCCTTCGCGGCCTTGTTGGGCGGACAGAACTGCTTGGCGTACTCCATCATGTTCTCCATGAAGCCATCGCGCTCGTAGATGTCGTTGATGATGCCAAGCTCCTGCGCTTCTTCAAACGAGAAGGTGTTGCCCGTGACCATCAGCTCGATGGCTTTGCTCTTGCCCACCAGCCGCGAGAGGCGCTGCGTGCCGCCGGTGCCGGGAAGCACGCCCAGATTCACTTCCGGCAGACCGATCTTGCCCCCATCTTTTCGCGCGATGCGGATGTCGGCGGCCATCGCAATCTCCAAGCCGCCCCCGACGCAGTGGCCATTGATCGCCGCAATCACCAGCTTGGGCGTGTGCTCCAGCCGCAGCAGCATTTCGTTGGCATGTAGACAGAAGTAGTACTTAAAAGTGGGATCGACGCTGGACAGCATCTTGATGTTGGCGCCGGCGGAGAAAAACTTGTCGCCCGCGCCGGTGAGCAGGATGACGTGGACATCATTCTCCATGCGCGCCCGCAGGATTGCCTCATCGAGCTGCCGGTTCATTTCGTAGGTATAAGTATTGGCCGGCGGATCGCACATCTCGATCACCGCTACGCCACCGTCCTTGCGGTAGTTCACAAGCTGCTTGGTCGTATCGCCGGTCGCCGGCTGCATCGTGGTCGCCATGTTCTATGCTCCTTAGATATTAGTGTCGATGAATTTAGCTCCGTTTTCACGGGTGCGGCTGAACCGGCACCGGCTGACTCACCGGAGCTTGCATGAGTATTTCCCTCTCCACCAGCATAATCCTCTTCACTTGGTTGCGGTCGTAGGTCTGATCTTTTCCATCCACTCGCACGACCATTTGCGTCATCGACATCGAGATAACGTCGCCCAGCACCACCGACCCGTCCCTGAGCTCGACTGTGTCCCGTGAGAGCCCGCCCAGCTCCACAGTGATGCTCCCGCCGGGAAGCTCATCGGGAGTTATTTCCAGCGGAGTGCCTCCCGGCGCATAGCCATCTTTTGTGAGATCGAGCTGGTGCGTGCCGACTGTGAGCCGGACCATAACCGGCGTGGTGCCTGCTTCCTGTTCATCGACCTTCAACTTGGCGCCGGTTGGGACAGAGATGACGCGGAGGGGAATCGTTTTGGCGAGCATATCCTTCTTCGCCGATAGCACAATGCTGGCCGGAATACCCACCGAGCTGAATTGAAATTGAATCTTAGCTGCCTGCCCCGCGTCCAAATCCGAGACTTGAAGCAAGCCTTCGCCGATTCTCACTTTGTTCTTGTCCATGAAATACACGGTGAACGAAGCCCGCGGGATCTGCTTCTCCGTCATGTTTGCGACGGTCACATCCGAAACGAACGAGCTCTGCCCGGCATATATTCCCACCTGGCGGAACTTTTCGAAGGTCAACTTGAGGGCGGGCTTGTCCGCAGGCCAGGTCATCACAATGGCGGGGTCATTCTTGGCCATGAGGGTAGCGGAGAGTAAGGCAAGAAAAATCACAGCGTAAATGATTCGACCCTTTGTCATCGGATGCGACTTCTATCACACTCTCAAGCCCTACGCAAAATGATACTCATAACAGTAGTTCCTGGCATGCTCAGTTCCTTATGTCCGCCAGCAGCCGCTCCACTTCTAGCTTCACCTCGCCGGTGGGGGGTAGCAGCGGCAGCCGCGACGGGCCGCCAAAGTATCCGTTGAAGTCCATGCCGTGCTTCAGGCCAGGAATCCCCAACTCGCCCACGACGCGCTGCGCCGCGTTAGCGATGCGCTCCTGCTTCAGCCGCGCCAGATCGGCATCGCCTTCTTTCCAGGCCGCGTAAATCTCGTAGCACGACGTGGGAGCAAGGCAGGCGAAAGCAAGAATCGCTCCCACCGCACCAGCCTCGAGCGACGGATGCAGCTTCTGCGCCGACCCCACCATCACCTGGAATCCGGCTTCCTTCTGCCGGGTCTTCATCTTGCCGACAATCGTGACCGCTGCCGACGACGGCTTCACCGATGACGATCCCGCAAGTCCGGCGACCTGCACCAATTCCCTGCCCTCTCCGTTTGAGCTGGAAGTCGCGGCGGCGAGCATGCGCGGGGTCACCGCCTCAAACGTTTCAGTCACCGTGACGCTGCGCTGGATGTGGCGCGTGCCTTCCACCATCCTGCGGACCTTCTCCACGTCGCCGCTCGATTCCTTGATCCCAATCAAGTTCGGATGCTGCGCCAGTTCGATCACCAGCTCCGCCGGAATGTCGTAGCCGGTGGCCTGAGGAAAGTTGTAAATCATCACTGGCAGCGGTGAGCGATCGGCCACGGTGCGGTAAAAAGCCAGGAGGTTGGCCGGCTGCATCTGCTGCTTGTAGTAATGCGGAGTCCGCACCATGGCAACGTCGTAACCCAGTTCGGCAGCGTACTCGGTAAGGCGCAGCGTCCCGATCGCCGACTCGATCCCCGTGCCCGCAATCAGGACCTTGTTCGGGGCAGCCGCTTCCCGCGCGGACTTCAGCACATCGCACCGCTCTTGGTCGGAGAGCATAATGGCCTCGCCGGTAGAACCCAGCACGACGATGCCAGCGCAAGGCGTGCGCGAATAGCGCTCGACATTGCTCT
>Ga0209274_10000762_pt1 | contig 17613 bp, 12 predicted proteins | sample HubBroMetageREF1_FD_188343 | JGI IMG/M metagenome (GOLD analysis project Ga0209274, IMG submission 188343) | Reference soil microbial communities from the Hubbard Brook experimental Forest, New Hampshire, USA - Hubbard Brook CCASE Soil... | ecosystem: Environmental > Terrestrial > Soil >...
GGGTGGGACAGGTCGTCGTCGGGGGCAGCTCGTATCCTTCCGTACGCGTGGACGCCAATCCCACGCAATTGGCCAGCTATGGGCTCACGCTGGCCAATCTCCAGTCGATCCTCAGTTTGCAGAACGCCGACCTGCCCAAAGGTCAGCTCTCCGACGGCCAGGTGACCGCCGACATCCTCGCCAACGACCAGATCTCGCACGCCAATGACTACAAACCGCTCGTTGTCGGGTACCACAACGGCGCGGCGGTTCACTTGTCCGACGTCGCTGAGGTGACCGACTCGGTACAAAACATTCGCGTGGCGGGCTACCTCAACGGTGCGCGCGCGATCCCGATCATCGTCTACCGCCAACCGGGCGCCAACATCATCGCCACGGTCGATCGCATACGCGCGCAGCTTCCGTTTCTCCATGCATCGATTCCACGCGGCATCGATATCACCATCGTACTCGATCGTACGACGACCATCCGCGCCTCGGTCGGTGACGTGGAGAAGACGCTCCTTCTTTCCATCGGTCTGGTCATCGTCGTGGTGTTCGCCTTTCTCCGCAGCGCTCGGGCCACGCTCGTTCCCGGCATGGCCGTGCCGATCTCGCTGGTCGGTACGTTTGCCGTGATGTACCTGTGCGGATACAGCCTGGACAACCTGTCGCTGATGGCCCTGACCATCTCCACGGGGTTCGTGGTCGACGATGCCATCGTCGTGATGGAGAACATCACCCGTCATCTCGAAGCCGGTATGAAACCGTTCGATGCGGCCCTGAAGGGCGCAGAAGAGATCGGGTTCACCGTTTTATCGATCAGCATTTCGCTCATCGCCGTGTTCATTCCTATTCTGTTGATGGGAGGCATCGTCGGTCGCCTCTTTCGTGAGTTTGCCGTGACGCTCTCGACCGCCATCGTCGTGTCGATGGTCGTCTCGTTGACCACGACCCCCATGATGTGTGCCTACTTGCTTCGCAATGAGCACGCGCAGTCGCATGGCCGCCTGTACATGGCCAGCGAGAAGTTGTTCGACAGTGTGTTGGCCCTGTATCGCCGCAGTCTGCATTGGGTGCTCGAGAAACCGGCCCTCATGCTCGTCGCCCTCGGTATCACCATCGCGCTCAACTTCGTCTTGATCGTCAAGATCCCCAAGGGCTTCTTTCCACCCGAGGACACGGGAGCTCTCGCGGGAGCCCTCCAAGGGCCGCAGGACTCGTCGTTTCAGTCGATGGATGAGGCGATTCGGCAGGTCGGCAGCGTGATCAAGAAGGACCCGGCGGTTGCGAACTTGATCGGGTTCACGGGCACCAATGGCGCCACGAATACGGGATCTCTCTTCGTGGCGCTCAAGCCTCTCGAGGAGCGCAAAATCAGCGCCTCCGAGGTCATCAATCGACTGCGTCCTCAGCTAAACCGCTTGCCGGTGGCGTCCGCGTTCCTTCAGGCCGTGCAAGACATACGCATTGGCGGCCGAGCCAGCAATGCCATGTACCAATACACCATTCAGAGCGACCACGTTCAGGACCTGGCCAAATGGGGGCCCGTGCTGCTTCGCGAGATCAAGCGCATTCCCGGGTTGCAAGACGTCAGTGCGGATCAGCAGAATGGCGGACTCGATGAGCTGGTGAACTACGACCGTTTGACCGCGGCAAAGCTCGGGCTCACCGCTCAGGCGCTCGACACCGAGCTGTACGATGCCTTCGGTCAGGCGGAGGTGTCCGTCATCTACACGCAGCTCAATCAATATTACGTCGTACTCGAAGTCGCGCCCCGATATTGGCAAAACCCCGAGGGCTTGAAGTCCATCTACCTTCGCACGGCCGGCAGCGGCAACGTCCCGCTCGGCGCGGTGGCGACGAATCGTGCCAACACGATGCCGTTGGCGATCAACCATACCAGCTTGTTTCCATCCGTCACGGTGTCCTTCAACCTCGCATCGAACGTATCGCTCAGCGATGCCACGTTGCGGATCGACCAGGTCCAGAAGCAGCTCGGAGCGCCGTCGACGCTCCGCGGTTTTTTCGCGGGCACTCTGCTGGCCTATCAGCAATCTCTGAGCACCGAGCCCATGCTGGTTCTGACGGCGCTGCTCGCCGTCTACATCGTGCTCGGCATTCTCTACGAGAGCCTGGTCCATCCGTTGACGATCATCTCCACTCTTCCCTCGGCGAGCGTAGGGGCCATGCTCGCCCTGATGCTCTTTCGGGAGGATCTGAACGTCGTCTCGATCATCGGGATCGTACTGCTCATCGGGATCGTGAAGAAGAACGCCATCATGATGATCGACTTTGCTCTTCAGACGCAGCGCCAGGAGGGAAAGATGCCGGCCGACGCGATTTTCGAGGCGTGCATGCTGCGGTTTCGTCCCATCCTGATGACGACGATGGCCGCGATCTTGGGCGCGCTGCCATTGGCCTTGGGCACCGGCATGGGGCACGAGCTCCGGCGGCCTCTCGGCATCGCCATCGTGGGAGGCTTGATCTTGAGTCAGCTGCTCACGCTCTACACGACCCCGGTCGTTTATTTGACGTTCGACCGGCTGCGGCTGCGAATCCAGAGAAGGCGGCGCGCGGTGCTGGGTCCGAGCGTCGAGCCGGCTCACCGCCCGGCAACGTGATGGGACCCATGAAGGACGCAGCAACCTCGATCGCTCGCCCTCGAACCGGGCGCGGCCCTGCCGTAGCGCTCTGCATCTGCGTGCTGAGCGGCTGCGACGTCGGCCCACGATACGCCCGACCCACCGTCCCGAGCGCGCCGGGTTTCAAGGAGGCCTCTCTGGAAGCCTACCGTTCGCTGCCCCCCGGCACGTGGCAACCTGCCCAGCCGCAGGATGCGACGCTCAAGGGGAAGTGGTGGCAGATCTTCGGTGAGCCCGAGCTTGGCGCGCTCGAAGAGAAGCTCGACATCGATAACCAGACCCTCGCGCAGTATTTTCAGAATTTCATGGCAGCGCGTGCGCAGGTGAACGGGGCACGCGCTGGCTACTTCCCCACGGTGTCGGTGAATCCCGCATACACCAATGCGGGCGCGGGAGCGACGGCGGCACGCGCGGCCGTGGGGAGCAACGCAGCGGGGGGAGCGCCTACGGCGGCCGGTAACGGTCCCACCGTCATCAATACATTTTCGCTGCCACTCGAAGCGTCGTGGGCGCCGGACCTGTGGGATCGGGTCCGCAACACCGTCCGCGAATATCAGTACGCCGCCCAGGTGAGCGCCGCGGACCTCGAGAACGAACGTCTCACCGAGCAGGCCGCCCTCGCGATGTACTACTTCGAGCTCCGTGGCCAAGATTCCCTGCAGGACTTGTATGACCGGACCGTCGCAGCCGATCGACAATCGCTCGACCTCACGCGCGCTCAGATGGAAACCGGCGTCGGCACACCGGAGGCCGTCGCTCAGGCCGAAGTGACCCTCGAGAACGCCGAAGCGACAAGGATCGGCGTGGCCACGAATCGTGCGCTCTACGAGCACGCCATGGCGACGCTGATCGGGGTTCCCGCATCGACTTTTTCGATACCCGTGAGGCCCCTGAATGCCGTCATCCCGACGATCCCAGTCGCCATTCCGTCGCAAGTGCTCCAACGGCGTCCGGATGTCGCCGCGGCGGAGCGCACGTTAGCGCAGGCCAATGCCGTCATCGGTGTCGCCAAGGCTGCCTATTATCCCTCGCTCAACCTCGCGGGGAGCGGCGGGCTCCAGTCTTCTTCGCTGGCAAACTTGTTTTCGCTGCCGGCGCTCTTTTGGTCGCTGGGCGTCTCGCTCTCGGAGACGATCTTCGACGGCGGTTTGCGCGGCGCGACGGTGGCTCAGTACACGGCCCTCTACAAGGCCGACGTGGCCGCGTACAGGCAGACCGTGCTGCAGGCTTTTCAACAGGTGGAGGACTACGTCGCGACGCTGCGCGTGCTTTCACAGCAGATTGCCCGTCAGGACACGGCCGTGAAGGCCGCCCAGCGCTATCTCGACATCGCCACGGCCCAATTCCAGCTCGGCCTCAATCCCTACCTCGACGTGATCACGGCCCAGACGCTTCTCTTGACCGATCAGCAGACGTTGGTGAACCTGCGCGTGAGCGAGATGACCGCGGCGGTTCAGCTGGTTCAGGCCCTCGGCGGCGGTTGGGATGGCACGCGCCTACCCGCCGCTTCGGACATCACATCCGACGAAGCGCCGGGCAAGGTCGGCTCGGACGGTCCTTAGAGTCGGCGTCGCTGTGACCGGAACGCCGTTCATCAGGGTCACGGTAGGCACCGCACCGGGGCGAGGTTTAGTTCCCAGTCTCCCGCGTGGACTGCGCGACCCCGGTTCCCTGCGGCAGGAGCGGCGAGCGCGCGAGCTCCGTTCCGGCCTCCGCGATTCGCGGCTGCGCTTGGGCGATGAGCATTTGGGGCTGTTGGGTTAGGGCGATGCGTTCGATCTCGGCGGAGTCCCCATACGCGGCCCCCCGGTTCAACGACGGGAAGTCGCGTTTCTGCGGTCGAGGCGGTCCGCGCATAGGCGAGTATCGAAGCCCAGCAGGCGGCGAGGATAGCGGGCAGGAGGACCCCGTTGCGGGAGCTCCACATGGCAGGGCCAGGCAGGATCGAGGCGTCGAGGCCTTCTGGGCGCGTCGTCGCGAGCGACGAGCGGTCCCAACCAGCGGACGAGGTGAGGTCTTGTGCGGACCGGGGACCGCGCGGGAATCCTCTGCCCGATGTAGATTGGCGATATGGTCTCGCGCGGCTTGCCGGTAACGCTCCCGATGCCCGCTCGGACCGAGCTCGCGGCTCCGGCCTCCGCCGGCCGACCGAACTGGGTGCTGGGCGCCGCCGTCGTCGGCGGCATCATCATGCTGCAAGCGGCCACCGATCTCGTGGCCGGGCGCGAGCATGCCCGGCTCGTTGCGCGGTTGGTGTTCTTGGCCGTGGAGCTTCCGATCCTCATGATGGCTCTTTCGGGAGCGTTCGCATGGTCCGTTCGCAGGCGGTTGAGCGCGCCTCAAGGGCTGGCCGCGGGCGTGGCCATCTCGATTCTCATCGGGTGCGCCTTCGGGGTATTTCACGGCGTCGTCGCCAGGCACGTGCCCGAGCTCCGGCTGTCGGTTCAGACCGGCGGCGGCGGTCTCGTGAAGTCTGCGCTGTTCGGAGCTCTCAATGCGCAGCTTTACTTCGGCTTGTGGGGCTTGGCCTTCATCTATCCGTTTGCCGTCGAGAGTGCGGGCGTCCGTGCGCTCGAGGCGAGAAACCTTCGCAGCCAGGCGGAGCTCACGCGATTGCGCGCCCACCTCGAACCGCACTTTCTGCTCAACACGCTCAATGCCATCGCGGGATTGGTGACGGACGATCCGCGAGAGGCCCGGCGCCTGCTCGTGTGTTTGGGCGATCTGCTTCGAGACGCGGTGGAGGAGAGCGGCGATCTCCAGCGACTTGACGAGCAGATTGCTTGGCTCCGTCGCTACGCGTTCATTCTCGAGGCGCGGCACCGGGGCGTCTTGCGCTTCCGGTGGGACGTCGCTTCCGATTGCGAGCCGGCCCTCGTGCCGCGGCTGCTGCTCCAGCCCCTCGTCGAGAACGCAGTCAAGCACGGGGCCCTGATGCGGGGTGATGGCGCGGGGGAAGTCGTCGTGCGAGCCTCCCGTCGGGACGATGGAGCGCTCATTTGCATGGTCGAGGACAACGGGCCGGGTCTCTCGAGCGCCGACGTCCGAGCGGGGGCCTTTGGCCTGCAATCGGTACGGCGGCGCCTCGAGCTCGAGTCGGCCCAGGGGTCGCTGCGGCTGGAGTCTTCCGGTCAAGGGACGCGCTCGATCGTCGAAATCGCCGTCCCGCAGGCTTGATCTGTGATCGCGACCCCGCCGCCGCTTCGCGCCCTCGTGGTCGAGGACGAATGGCCGGCTCGCAACTATCTCGTCGAGCTCATCGAGTCATCGCGCCTCGCCGAAGTCGTGGGCGCGGTCGGAGGCGTGGTTGAAGCGAGAGAAGCGCTCGCGAGCGATTCACCGGGCCTCAGCATCGACGTCGTGTTCGTCGATATCGCGCTCGATGGGGCGGGCGGGGAGAGCGGCCTCACGTTGGTACGCGACGCTGCTGGGCTCGCGAGGGCGCCGATGTTCGTTCTCGCCACGGCCTACGAACGCCACGCGCTCGAGGCTTTCGAGCTCGGCGTGGTCGACTACCTGCTCAAGCCGTTCAGCGACGAGCGCGTGGTTCAGTGTCTCAAACGACTGCACGAGCGGCGCGCCCCCCTTGGAAGAGGGTCGGTCGGTCCGCCGCGAATCGTCGCGCGGCGCAAACGCGCCCTTGTGTTTCTCGAGCCTCACGAGATCTGGGCGTTCGAGGCCGCCGACCGGTTGACGTTTGTTCACTCGCTTCCCGGCGTCTTCGACATCGATCTGTCGCTTGCCGCGGTCGAGGCTTCGTTCGGACGGGCGTTCCTCCGTGCGCACCGAAACTGGCTTGTGAGCGCCGCTCACATCAAGGAGCTCGAGCGCGATGGGCACGAGACCAAGCTCTTCGTAGGATCGGCCGTCGCGGACGCCGGCAAGGGGGTTTGGGTCCCGGTGGCTCGCGAGCGCTCCGCGGCTGTACGCGAGATGCTCCTTGCCAACGCGACCGGACTGCGTCGGCCCTAGCGGGGGGGAGGACCGCCTTCGATGCGGTCGGCTCCAATGGGACATTCGGCGTCAGTGGCGAGCTGCCCCGGGACGAGAAGCCGCTTCCCCGACCTCCGTGGAGCTCACGAATGCCGCAATCGAGGGCGGCCCGGCTCGTGCTTAGTAGCGTGACAGAGGTGAACCACAATGAAGCCCTCCGTTGCATATCTTGGCGTTTTGACTGCGTGTGTGCTGTTTGCCGTGCCCGCGCTCGCCCAGGAGTCCCCCGCGGGTGAGCCGCCCCCGGGCTCCGCTCCGACCTTCGCTCAGCCGCCGAGCCCGCCGATTCAAGGCCAGGTCGCGATCCAGGCCGGAGCCGCTCCCACGCCCCAGGGGGAGTGGGTCAATCCAGGTGACGGCGCGCCAGTCTGGGTCCCTGCGGGCGCGACGGCATACACGTACGGTGCGCAACCGTACGTGTATCTATATACGCCGATCTACGGGTGGGCCTGGTACCACTCGCCGTGGGGCTGGGGTCCCTATTCCAGAGGTCCGTGGCTCTCTGCACATTGGGGTCATGGCGGGCGGGTCGGCCCGGGCGTCCGATGGGCGGCACCGCATGCGGCCTTCGGTCATTCTGCCGGCGTGCGTGCAGGGGCAGCGTTTCACGGATATTACGGCGGCGGGTTCCATGGCGGCGGGTTCCATGGCGGCGGGCTCCCTGGCGGCGGGTTTCACGGTGGCGGGTTTCACGGACGCCGATAGGCGAGGTCGCGCTAGTTGCCGCCGATGCCGGAGTCGAGACCTGCGTCGGTCGCGCACGAGCCGCGGAGAACGGTCCATGTCGATGCCGCACAGGTCGCCGGGTCCGTCCCGTTGCAAGCGTTCACGTACATGCACGACATCGCCGTGCCGCACCTGCTGAGGGGGGCGGGCTCCGGGTCCGGACATGCTGGACAGGTCCCGGTCATGACCATGCTGACCGTGCCGGTTCCACCACAGACGATCGTGTCGCTCGCCCCCCACGCGGCCCACCGAGCCACGCCCGTGTGCTCTCAAGCTCGAGAACCGTGCTCCTCAAGAATGGCCGCAGGGTGAACCGCGTCTAAAAAGTAGAAAGGCCTCTCTTCTTTCGATGCGAATCTCGTCCACCGTCGTCCCCACCCCACTCGCCCTCTTGGGGCTGCTCATCGTGGCGTGCGATTCGCAGGGTCGCGGCGCGGTCGACAGCGGGTCGCCAGCCGGACCCGACCGCGGGTCGCCGCCGCCGGAGATTGGATCGATGCAGTCCGATGCCCGGGCGAAGCCGCCCGAGGGCGAATCGCCAGACGGGGCCCCGGCCGCCGCTGGGACTGACGACAGGGGTACGGATGACGCCGGGACCGCCGCCAGCGGGACCCTAGACGCCGGGTTGGAAGGAGATGCGGCCGCTCCGACCGTTCAGAAGCCCGGGCCGAGCCCGGAGTTGTTCGCCTCTCCTTTCTATTCGTGCGTGCGAAACTTCTACGTCTCCACGAGCGGGAGCGGCTCCGGCGATGGGAGTCAGGTGCGTCCGTGGCAGACGCTCCAACAGGCGAACGACTCGAGCCCCATTGCAGGCGACTGCATCAACGTGCAGCCAGGCACCTACTCGGCGGGCGTCACCGTGTCGCACGGAGGCAACCTTGCTTCCACGACTGGATACGTCGTCTACCGCTGCATCACGCTCGACGGATGCATCATCACCGCGGCAACCGCCGGGTTTGCGTTCGACTATTCGAGCTTCCCAATGCCCAACTACGTCGTCATCGACGGATTCGAGCTCGCCGCCGCTCAAGAGGTGACTTACGGCCAGGGGGTCCAGCTCTTCGATGGCGACGAAGGGAGCGCGACCGCGAAGAGTTCGAGCCACCATGTCTGGGTGCTCAACAACGTCATCCACGGATACGGGCAGAGCGGCGTCCAGATGAACGACGGAGAGTTTTTCTACGTCCTGCACAACCGGATCTACGAGAACGCGTTTCGCACGTGCGACGCCCAGGGCTCGGGGATTTCTCACGTCGTGCTGAAGGCATTCGGCGGCTATGTGCCCACGGCCGACGACAGGACGAACCCGAGCTCCATGATTGGCTCGTTCGTCGTCGGGTCGTCCTTCTTTCATAACGTCGACGCGTGGAACGTCCTCTACAACAATGCCCTGACGCAGTGCGGGAGCGCGGACTCCGGTGCCTACGACACCGACGGCAACAACATCATCATCGATACGCTGAACAACGCCGGCGGAACGAACGTCGTCTATCCGAGTCAAACTCTGGTCGCGTTCAATGTGGTCTACAACGCCGGGGGCGGGGGAGTGCACGTATTCCGTTCGGAATACGTGACCGTCGCCAATAACTCCTGCTTCAACAATTACCTGGATCCCTACAATCAAGGGTCCGCCCGCGCGTGCATCGATTCGGCCAGCAGCTACAGCAACACCATCCTCAACAATATCGCCGTCGGGATCCCCGCAGCGCACTCGGGCTGTCCGTACGCGGTGCCGCCTTACGACCGGTGGAACAACGCATTCATCGGGAGCCCCCCCTCTTCGACGAATCCACCGGATACCTTCGCGAACAACATCAGCTTCATCGTCGGCGGCCCGAGTTGTCAGGGCGAGGTCCTCACCAACAATGGGGACCGCTATTCCTGCATTTCCAACAAGTGCAACACGGACCCCGCATGGGTCGATGTCGGAAGGACTTCCGCGGGCACCGAGACCATTCCACCAACCGGCGCGAACTTCGCGCTCGCGGCGGGCAGCCCGGCCGTCGGGTATGGGCAGACCCAAGTCTACTTATCGCCGCAGTCGGTCGACGTCGGAGCGTGCTCGCACTGGCTCTCGGCGTGCCCGTAAGAGCGGCATCACCGAGCTTCGAACTTCTCCGTCTCGAAGCTGACGCGGTAGCGATTGCTGCACGCTTCGGTGGTCTTCGGAGCCCAGGTCTTGTCGACGACGAACTTGCCGCCCGTGCACTTCACCTGTTTGCCGCTCGTCGAGCACGACACGGCGCTCTCCTCGTTGCAAGGCTCGTTCTCCTCGACGAGGCTCTTGTCGCACCGGACGCTGTAGTTTCCCGGTAGCTCGCATCCGAGCGGACCGAGACAGTGCAATCGGGTATGGAAGTGGCCCCCCTCGCAAACGAGGACGCTCTGTCGCGTGCTGTCGCACGCCCCCGTTCCTTCCTCGCGGCAGTCTTCTTCCTCCACGGCCTGCGTGCGATCGCAGCGAACGCCGCCGCCCGCCTCGGTCTTGCAGCCGAGTGCCCCGTGGCAAGTGCGGGTTGCGGAGAGCTTGCCCTCGGCGCACGCGAGCTGAGTCTTCTGCGCGCCGTCGCAGACGATGGAGTCGGGACGGCACGCGTCGCCGATCTCTCCGGTGGGCGTGCACTTCGGGTTGTTGCTCGCGTCGAGCGTGCAGCCCCCACGACAGCTCCACTCGACCGAAAACTTTCGGTTGCGGCAGCGAAGCTCTTTGCTGCCGTCCGTGCTGCAGGCTCGGGCGCCCTCGTGGCCGCAGCCGTCGCCCACGTCCGCGAGCCCATTGTCGCAGAAGAGCGCCTTATCGTCGGTACAGCCGCCTTTTCCTTTGCACGTTTCGAGGACGTATTTGCCCTGGGCGCATACGAGGTGCGATTGTTGATCCGAGCAGCTCCCCGGCGTGTCGCTGCAGTCGTCGCCGGGCTTGCCGCGGCACGAGGCCGTGGTGGCGGCGAGCACGGTGAGCGCCACGGCGAGCAGGCAACCGGACATGAGCTTCGGCATGGGCCGCGCATCCTAGAGCAGACCCTCGCTCCGGGGGGAGGCTTCTTCTTTCTCGCCCAATTCGGGTCGACCTTGCTATCCACGCAGGTTCTCCAATGTCGAGCCAGCCCGTGGATGCGCCGAAGCTCTCTGGCGGACACGGGCCAGGCCTCGGAGTCGTCGACGCGTCTCTCCTGGTCATCGGCAGCATGGTCGGAGCCGGCATCTTCCTGATGGGCCCCTACGTGGCGCAATCGGCGGGCTCCCCGGCGGCCTTCGTGGGGACCTGGGCTCTCGGCGGGGTCGTGGCGCTGTCGGGTGCGCTCAGCAACGGCGAGCTCGGGGGCATGTTTCCGCGCTCGGGGGGCGAATACCTCTACCTTCGCGAGGCCTACGGGCCTTGTCTGGGCTTTCTCAGTGGCTGGACGACGTTCTGGATTGCGTTTCCAGGGTCCATTGCGGCGTTGGCGGCGGGGTTCGGCGCCGCGCTGGCGGAAATGGCCGGTACAAAAAGCCCGCATGCCGCGTCGGCGATTGGAGTGGTCGCCATCCTGGCGCTCACGACTCTGAACGCCCTCGGGCTGCAGCCGGGCAAATGGGTGCAGAACATCCTTTCGGCAAGCAAGCTCGTGGCGTTTGCGGCTCTCTTGGCGCTCGGGACTTGCGTTTCCCCGATGACGTCGTTTGCGTCGGCCCCGGCGTCGGGGTCGAGTTGGACGGGGATCGCCATGGCGCTCGTGCCTGCGATGTTCGCCTACAGCGGTTGGAATGCCGCCACGTACATCGCCGGCGAAATTCGCGACCCCGAGCGATCCCTGGGTCGCTCGCTTGCCATCGGGACTCTCGTCTGCACGGCGCTCTACGTCGCGGTCAATCTCAGTTACATGAGGGCGATGCCGCTCGCCGACCTCGCGAAGACTGCGAATCCGGCCCAAGTTACCGCTTTGCGCCTCGGGGGACCTCGCGTGGCTGCGTGCCTTGGACCGCTGGTGGCCCTGTGCATTCTGAGCTCTCTCCAGGCCACCCTTCAGGTCGGGCCTCACCTCTACCGGTCGATGTCGATCGATGGGGTTTTCTTCCGGTGGCTCGGGCTCACGCACGCCAAAACGCAGGTTCCTTTGGCGGCGCTTGCGGCACAAGCGGTCATCGCGATCGTCGAGCTCGTGAGCAATCGGTTCGACCAGCTCATTGCCCTGGTGATGGTGCCTCTCATCGCGTTCTCGACGCTGACGGTCGTCGGTGTGTTCGTTCTACGCGCTCGGCGACCCGATGCACCCCGGCCGTTTCGGGTCCCGGCGTATCCCCTGGTTCCTTTTCTCTTCGTGGCCGTCAATGCGTGGGTGCTCTGGAGCGTGCTTGCGCACAGCGCCCGTGAAGCCATCGCCCTTGGAAGCTGGCATATCCCGAGCACCTTCCTCGGCGGCGCGATCGTCGCGACGGGCATTCCGGTCTACTTCGCTTTCCGCGCGCATTCCCGCGCCGAGGAGCCCGCTCGATGACCCGCCACTTGCTCGCGCTCGTCCTCGTTCTGGCTGCGTGCGCGCGAAGCACGGCGCCCGCGCCCACGCCGTCGGCTACCCCCACGCGTATGCCGTCGGCGGCGCCCACGCCCGCGCCGACGCCCACGTCCGACGCTTCGTTCGAAGCGTCCGCCCAACAAGAGCCTCTCGAAGGGCAGGACTTCATTGCCCAGGCGAGGGCCCTATTTCGGGTTGCCGCGTGCGGCCCGTCCGGAGACATGCCCGCGCAGTTCGACCAAGAGGTGATCGCGCACCACTGTGCCGATCTCGACCGCGCCTATGCCGACTACAGGAAAGACTGGGTGGACGTCGCGCAGCCCTTTCTCGCGTCTTTGCGACCCAAGGACCTGCCCGCCGTGGTCGTGTATCCGTTCGGCGGCGGCGATCTGACGAGCGCTCTGACGACCTTCCCCGACGCCGAGGAGATCACGACGATTTCGCTCGAGCCTGCGGGCGACGTACGGCCCATTGATCGACTCGCGCGAGATCGACTCGCCAGCGAGCTGGCGTCGCATCGAGGTCACATCGAGCGGCTATTTGCCAAAGCCCACTCGCGCACGGACAACCTGGACAAGGAAGCGCACACGGAGCTGCCCGGCGAGATCCTCTTTGCGCTCGCCGCTCTCGTGGTGCATGGCGCCGAGCCCGTGAGCCTCCGTTACTTTCGCCTGCGTCCCGACGGGTCTCCCGCGTTCGTGAGCGAGGACGACATCGCGAGCGCGGCGCGAAGCCCCAAGGCTCTCCGGAAGCTCTTCGAGAATGCCGAGCTCCGCTTCCGGCGGAACGGCGACGGAGGAAATCCGGTTCAGGTGCTTCGACACATTGCTTTCAATCTCGACGACCAGCATCTGCGTGCCGACCCCGCCCTCCTCGCGTACCTCGACCACCAGGGCAAGGTCGCGGCGATGACCAAGGCGGCCAGCCACCTCTTGTGGAGCTCCCATTTTTCGCTGATTCGTGGATGGCTCCTCGAGCACACCGACTGGATGGTGTCCGATTCCACTGGAATTCCGCCCCGGTTTGCAAGGCCGGCAGGATTTGTGCAGGAGACTTATGGGACTTTCGACGGTCCAGCCGCCTTTGGCCTGTATAACGACGGCGATGCCCACGATTTCAAGGCGCTTTTCTCGGCCCAGCCCCTACGGGAGCTCGCCTTCCGCTATGGCTACCCGGATCGAGACGGCCACGCCCATATGATCGTGACTGCCCGTTCGCCGGCCCGAGCGCCCTAAGAATGCACCGGTGTGCTGGACGTCTCTTCTTTTCTCGCTGTAACGCCGCGCCGAACGCCGCGGCTGGGGCCAGTTTCCTGTGGATATCCGGTGGGCAAAGACGATTGAGGCGGGAGGCCCGCAGAAACTGCGGCCACCTAGGCTCTAAAACGCCCATGTCCCTACACTTTCCGCTGGCCAAAACGCCTCGCGTGCTTAACGTTTGGCGTCCTTCGGGAAGCGCTGGGCCGTCTCACCGGTTGTGGACTAGTAGGAGCGACCCAGCGCCCTCGCCCGGCATCCCACCACCCATCCACCCTTAGTACAGACCGTGAACGCGCCCAGCACCGCACTCGCCCCCGCGCGAGAGGCCATACCCCAAGAATCCGTCGAGCTCGAGGCATTCACCGACGTGGCCGTCGCGAATGACGCGGCGCCCGCGTCGCTGGTCCCGCCTCGAGGGGCTCGCCGCCGAGTGCTTACGCACGAGGAGGAGGTCCAACTTTCCCAGCGCATCGAGGGCGGCGAGCGTTCCGCGCTCGAGGCGCTACTGGGTTCGGCCCAGTCTGCCGGGCCGCTGCGCGCGTTGGCGGCTGAGCTACGCGACGGCCGTGCTGTTCCTTCGTCGATGCTTCGGAACGCGCCCGAAGATGCCGATGGTCCCGCGCATGTCGCACGTCTCGTGCGATTGCTGGAGCGGGCGGCGGCCGCCGCGGTGGTCCGCCCCGGGGGTCGCGACGAGGTTGCGCGGGATCGGGTGCGTCGTCGTCGTGCGCGCGTAGCGGCAGAGCTCTGCGTCGAGCGCTTCGAGCGCTCGCTGTTCGATCGAATGGGACGAGCGTTGCGAACGAGCGGGGGAGACGCCCGAACGCGCCGCGCTTTCGCGCGCGGTCGTCGGCAGTCCGAGCGCGCCGTTCACGAGTTCGTCGGCGCGAACTTCGGCCTCGTCGTGACCTACGCGCGTCGATTCGTGGGCCAGGGCCTCGACATGCAGGACCTGGTGCAAGAAGGTCAGCTGGGACTCATCCGGGCCGTCGAGAAGTTCGATTGGCGGCGCGGTCATAGGTTCTCGACCTATGCCGCCTGGTGGGTGCGCCAGGCGATGGCGCGCGCTCTGGCCGATCAAAGCAAGACGATTCGCGTTCCCGTCCACCTGCTTGAGAGCCGTCACAAGCTCGAACGCGTGAGGCGAACGCTGGCGCAGCAGGGCCGCCGTGACCCCACCGACGAGGAGCTCGCTCGGGAGAGCGGACTTCCGCTCGAGAAGGTGCAGGCGATCCGAGGGCTCGTGCGTGAGCCGCTTCGCCTGGAAGCTCCCCTCGGGGATGCCGGCGATGGGGGTCAGCTTGGCGACCTCGTGGCCGACTCGCGCTCGCCTGCTCCCGACGAGCATATCGCGTCCGAGCGGATGCAGACGCAGACACGCGCCCTTCTCGACATTCTCACGCCTCGCGAGCAGCAGCTCCTCCGCCTCCGCTTCGGAATGGACGGAGGCCCGGGCCAAACGCTCGAAGAAGTCGGTAAGTCTTTCAACTTGTCGCGCGAGCGCGTCCGGCAGATCGAAGCGGCCGCGCTGAAAAAGCTTCGCGCGATCTCCGAAGAGCGCGATCTCGGGTCCTATATCGGGCGGTGACGCTCCGCAGCGCCCGCTGCGGAAAGTCGCGAACGTCGCGTGCACGGGAGTGGCCGAGCTCGTCTGGAGAGGCAAGCGCAGGCGAACGCCGGCGACTCGCGCCGTTCGCTTACGAACCGACGAGATCCACGGGTCGGGCGGGGACCCGAACCGCCTCGTGCACGGCGATGCGTCCGAGGTGCTTCGGGCGCTCGCGGAGACGCTCACAGGTCAGGTCTCGCTCATCTACATCGACCCGCCCTTCGATACGGGCCATAGCTTCGATTTCCAGACCGCCGTGCCGGGCGCCGCGACGGGGTCCCCGCGGATCGCCATCGAAGCGTATCGCGACGACCGTGGGCTCGACGCATGGCTCGCCTGGTTTTTTGGCGTTGCCGGGCAGCTCCGCGACCTTCTAGCCGCTGGGGGCAGCCTGTACGTGCATCTCGATGCGCACGTAGCCCACTATGCCAAAGTCGTCCTCGACGAAATCTTCGGGCTGGATGGCTTTCAGCGCGAGATTGTTTGGCGTATCGGCTGGATCAGCGGCTTCAAGTCGCGCGTTCGGGGGTGGATTCGCAATCACGATACGCTTCTGTTCTACGCGAAGGGGGGCCGGCCCAGCGTGTTTCACAAGGAGTACGTCCCCTATCCGAAAGGCTACGTGCGCCGCGATGGGGCGGCCCCGCGCGGGCCGGGATACCCCATCGAAGACGTTTGGAACGCCAGCCGGCTCGACCCCATGGACAGCATCCAGATCGTGTCTTTTTCGCGGGAGAAGGTCGGCTATCCCACGCAGAAGAACGAAGCTCTCGTGGCGCGCATCGTTCGCGCGTCGTCGCGCCCGGGTGATCTGGTTCTTGATTGCTTCGCGGGCTCCGGGACGACGGCGGTGGTGGCCGAGAAGCTGGGGCGACGATGGGTCGCGTCGGACTCGTCGCCCATCTCCATTCACGTGACGCGAAAGCGCCTTCTGTCGCGGGTGGCGCTGAAGCCGTTCATCGCGCAAAGCGCGCGCTCGCGCCACGACCTCGACCCGGCGGCAACGCGCCGTGTGCTGCGCGTCCGATCCAAGGTCCACGCAAAAGGTCGCGTGAGGCTCGCGATCGCTTCGCTGCGGGTCCCTGAGCTCGCCGCTTCCGCGCCCGCGCGCAGTCAGGTGGCGCACTGGGCGCAGTGGATCGACGCATGGTGCGTCGACTGGGACTACCGTCGCGGTCCGATGAACGCGATCTCCTACGTTCGCCGGAAGGGCGCGTCGGGAGCCATCGATCTCGTGATCGCGCACACCTATGCGAAGCCGGGGACGTACGTGGTGCTCGTCAAAGTCTTTGACGTGCTGGGCGGCCAGGCGACGACCACCGTCGAGGTGACGATTGAGTGAGCCGAGTTATTGGTCCGTGCTGAGCTGCAGCACGATATCCGAGCAGACCGTGGGGCAATTCATTTCGAGGCACTGGACGAACTGAACCGTCGTGGGGTCTTGGCCAACCGTACAGGTGGCGAGCGCTCCGAGGTTGGCGCACTGGATCCGAGTCTGGCAAGTCGGGTCGGTCGAGCAAGCCTGTGCGGCCATGCAGCAACCCAAGGTGGAAGCCGCCGAGATGCAAGGCAGGCAACCCGAGTTCGCCGGGTTGATGAGGAGCGTCCCGAGACCGCAGCTCCCCGCGTCCACGGTCGAGCCGACCCCCGTGGCGTCCTCCGAGGTCATTCCCGCCTCGGAGGGGAGCGTGGTTGTCGTTCCACCTGCGCCGTAGACGCTGGCGGCGCAGCTGGCGTCGAGCGTTCCCATGCAGTCGCCGAGCGCCTTCGGCAAGACGACCGACGACGAGCAGGCCGCAAATGGCGCCGCGAAGGACCCGAGGATCGCAAGCCCAAGAATCGATTTCAGCCGGGAGTGGAGGCGCACGTTCATGGCTAACCTGCCACGATCCGGGGCGCGTGGCACCTTTTGAGCGGGTACAGATGCGCACACTTCGGCAGTCATCCGCTGCGGCGCGGCCGCATCTTGAGTACGGCGGCCGATGTCGCGTCTAAGCTGAAGGGACTGTCGCGTGGACGCCCCCTCGGTTGAGACCTCATTGAGATCGCGCATGCGCATGACCTACCCGGCCCTTCTTCTTATGGGGGCGACGCTGCTTTCCTGGACCACCGCTTGCGGGGCCGGCCTTGGAGCGGCCTCAGACGCCGAGCGACCGTCCGACGTCGGCTCGCTGCTCGGCAATCCGGCGCCCGACTTCAGCGTGAAGCTTCTGGCGCGTCGCGGCGCGCAGTTGTCGCTCAACGACTTGCGGGGGCAAGTCGTCGTGGTCGACTTCTGGGGCACGTATTGCGGCCCCTGCAAGCAAGAGATGCCCAAGCTGCAGGCGCTCAGCGCCAAGTATTCGTCGGCGGGCTTGCGGGTCATTGGCGTCAGTGAAGACGAGCCTGAGGACAAGGACAAGATTCTGGGGTTCGCGGACGCGCACGGCGCCAAGTTTGCCATCGCCTGGGACGAGGACCGGTCGGTGGCGCACCGATACAAGCCCGACACCATGCCGAGCTCGTACACGATCGATCGTCGGGGAATCGTTCGATACGTGCACGTCGGATACCGCGCCGGCGACGACGCGACCATGGAGAAGGAGGTGCAAGGGCTTCTCACGCAGTAGACGGGGCTATCGACAGTCACGGGGCGGGGGATGGCGACGAGGATGGGTATTCGAAGCAGGTCACAATGCGCGCGCCGCTTGGGGGGCTGGTTGGGGCTCGTGGTCGCGCTCACCGCGCCGGCTGCGCCACTCCGAGCCGACGACGGGAGCGTTTTCGTGCAAGAGCTGGCGACGTCGTCCGACTTCCGGGTGCGTGTCAGCGCGGCGTTGCAGATTGGGACCAGCAAGCCGCCTGGCGCTCGAGATGCGCTCGAAGCGGCGCTCAACGATTCGCATCCCGCCGTGCGTGTGGCCGCCGCG
>Ga0209274_10000763_pt1 | contig 17607 bp, 20 predicted proteins | sample HubBroMetageREF1_FD_188343 | JGI IMG/M metagenome (GOLD analysis project Ga0209274, IMG submission 188343) | Reference soil microbial communities from the Hubbard Brook experimental Forest, New Hampshire, USA - Hubbard Brook CCASE Soil... | ecosystem: Environmental > Terrestrial > Soil >...
TCGTCACCATGGCGTCGGCCTCGGCGGAAGCACCGCAGCGCTACTCGATCGCAGCCTGAGGAGGCTGTCGACGCTCATCGACTCCACGGTCACGCAAGTGCGTCTCGAGTCGTCGAGTGTGGCCTCCGAGCTGGTTTCGGTGAATCAATTCATCGAAGAGATCGAGGTCGTCGCTTCGATGGAGGCGAACGCGCGGGGTCTCTCGCTCTCGGTCGCGCCCGTTCCAGCCGGCATCGAAGTGATGGTCGACCGAGAGCTCCTGGCGGGGGCCATCACGAATCTCGTCCAGAACGCACTCAAGTTCACGCGCAAAGGCGGCCGCGTCTCGATCAGGACGGCCGCCGCCAACGGCCGCGTGCGCATTGACGTCGAAGACGAATGCGGCGGCCTCGGGCCCGGCAAAGCGGAAGAACTATTTCGCCCCTTCCAACAGCGCGCTACCGACCGAACGGGGCTCGGCCTCGGCCTGTCGATTAGCCGTCGAAGCGTCGAAGCCATCGGGGGCCACATCGGAGTGCGCGACGTCCCCGGCGTCGGTTGTGTCTTCACCGTCGAGCTGCCTCGAGCCTGATCCGAGTCGCAGGCTCCCCCCCGGTCGGCGCCGGGTCGGCGCGGCGCGATTCCACGCAATGGGCTCGACGGCATCGATTGTGCTCTCGGGAACGGGAACTGCACCCATCGCAGGTCCCGTTTTCGTCCAAGGAGCCGTCCATGACCGGAGAGTTTTTTTCGCTCGGGATCGTCCTCATGCTCGCGCTGTGCGCGCTCATGGTGGCGGTATCTACGATCAAGATTGCGAGAGAGTATGAGCGAGGTGTCGTCTTTCGCCTCGGTCGACTGATCGCCCTCAAGGGTCCAGGACTCTTCTGGATTTTTCCTTTCGGGATCGATCATGTGCGAAAGGTGGACTTGCGCGTGATAACGCTCGAGGTCCCTCAACAGGAGGTGATCACCAGCGACAACGTGACCGTCAAGGTCAACGCCGTCATCTTCTTTCAAGTCGTGGACGCCCAGGCTGCCATCGTCCGCGTCTACAATTACATGGAAGCGACGTCCCAGATTGCGCAGACCACGCTGCGCGCGGTGCTCGGACAATCCAGCCTCGACGAGCTCTTGGGCAGCCGCGACAAGATCAACGAGAGATTGCAGACCATCATCGATCGCCAGACCGAGCCCTGGGGCATCAAGGTGGGTACCGTCGAGCTCAAGGACGCTCAGCTCGCCGAGTCCATGGTGCGGGCCCTGGCGAGGCAGGCAGAAGCCGAGCGGGAGAAGCGGGCGAAGATTATTGCGACCGAAGGCGAGTTTCAGGCTGCGCAAGTACTCGCCAATGCTGCGGAAATCATTTCGACGCAGCCGGCCGCGCTCGCTCTTCGCTACATGCAAACCCTGCTCGACATGGGCTCCAACCAGAACTCGACGATCGTCTTTCCCATTCCGATCGAGCTGATTCGACCGCTTCTGGCGGCGCCCGTTCCGATGAAGAGCGCAGCGCCCGGCCGCCCAGCGACGAACGGCGGCGAGGACGCCACTTCGCTGGCGGCGCCGTTGATGCGTTGAGTCGTTGTCTCTTTTCGTCCTTGTTTACGAAGGTGCCGACGGCGGCGAGCCCCAGGCCCCTGTGCGCGTATTGAACGGGCTCGTCTTCACGGTCGGTTCCGACTTGGCGCGGGTCTTCGTCGTCTCGTCGCGCGTCTTCGGGAACACGAAACACACCCATGGCTTGGAAGACGCCGTCCACGACGATCAGTGCACGATTCGCCGTCTCCGCGGCGCACAAGCGTGACAGCGGGCAGCTTCCACGATCTCCGAGGTCGAGCCGTCGATCCCATACGAGATACCGAAGGGGACGATTCCGCCGCCGAGGGTCCTCATATCCGGGCTGGTGCTCTCGGTGTGGATACGGACCGTGTCGCTCGGGGGGGCCGGTTGCGCCACGAGGGGGGGCGCGGGCTCATCGGCTCGCGACAGTCCCGGGTCTCCGGCACAGAGTGCGGCAAGTGCGAGCCGTCTAGACGAGCTTCAGACGACTGAAGAGGGGGACTTTGACGAAGTCCACCAGGAATGCGAACGCGACTGCCCCAACAAGGGCCGCTCCCACAAGGAGCAAGGGAAGAGGTGCCATCGCGATCCCGCGATTCGCCAGGGTCGAAGCGATCGAGAGATCGGCCACCGACGAAGCTACGAGCCACAGGCTTGGACGAGTCGACCACAGATGCTGGCGCGCGCGGTTCGTGTACGTCGTCGCTTGATTGCCGAACACGATGACCACGAAGGCGAGCGTTCTCAGCGCCTGAATTCCAAGACCGAGCCTGAACTGACCGAAGAGCAGCACGGCGGTGCAAAACGCGAGCTCGGAGATGCCCATGAAAGCGCCCGCAATCGTCAAGTTGCCGACTCGCCACGCACTGGGCAGCGCCGACGGTCGCACGTTGTCGGTCGTCAAAGCGAGGCCCAGAAAGTCGCCCGTGATCATCACGAGGACCATCAACATCGGCGTCAGAATGGCGTGCCTCGTGACCAGCAAGCCCACCGCCAAGAAGAGCACCTGGACGATCTTCTTCGTCACGGAATTCAGCGTATAGGTCAGGATGCGCTGAAACGTGATCCGACCCTCTTTGACGGCGGACACGACACCCACGAGCCCTGGCTGGGTGAGTACAATGCCCGCCGCCGACTTGGCGACGTCTGTGGCCGTCGAAACGGCAATCCCCATCTGCGCCTGACGCAGCGCAGGCGCATCGTTGGCGCCGTCGCCGCACATACCCACCGTGTGCCCACTCTTCTGGAAAGCCTGAACGAGGTGGTATTTATCCTCCGGGAGGACGCCGGCAAAGACCGCAAAGGATGCTGGACGCACGCTCTCGGGGATGGGCCCGGGCGGAAAGACGTCCCCTTCGAGGCCGACCTCGCGCGCGATGATGGCGGCGGTCGCAGCGGCGTCCCCGGTCACCATGACGGTCCGCACGCCCAACGTGCGAAGCTCCCCAATGAGCGCGGCCGCGTCGGCGCGAGGTGGATCGCTCAGCGCGATGATTCCTGCGAGCCGCATCGTCGTCGAGCCCACGGCAACGGCCAAAACGCGAAAGCCCTTCCCTTCGAGCTCGTGCGCGGTCGCGGCGGCCGCCGGTGCCGGTTCGGTGAGTCCGAGAACCGCTGCAAACGCCCCCTTCACGGCGCGCAGCGCGGCGCCGCTCGTATCCACAATCGCCGCTTCGGACATTCTTGTTGCGGGGTCGAACGGCACGAACCGGGTTCGCTTCGGCCTATCGGCGGTCGGCCGATTCGCGGAGAGAGACCGGATGGCTGCGTCGACGGGATCCTGTCCACCGTCCGAGCTGGCAAGAGCCGCGATCGCCAATACGTGCGCTTCATCGAAGCCTGGCTCCGGACGCACGGCCGTCACCGTCAGCTCGTTCAGAGTCAGCGTCCCCGTCTTGTCCGAGCAAAGAACGTCCATGGTGGCCGCCTCGTCGACGGCGGAGAGACGAGTCGGAAGCACCCCCAGGCGCGCCAGAGCCTTGGCGCCCAGCGCCGCTGCCAGCGTGAAGGTCGCGGGCAGCGCGACGGGGATGGACGCGAGAATGGCCGTCAAGACGAGAGGGACAATCTCGCTTGTCGGCATGTGACCGGCACGCGCGCACACCACCAAGAAGGTGATGACGACGCCGTTGAAGATCGCGAGATTGCGTACGACCCGCACGACGATCTTTTGCTGCGTGCTCTCGACGTGCGCGACGCGAACGAGCTGCGCCGTCTGTCCGAATTTCGTTCGCGCTCCGGTCGCCGTGACGATGGCCGTGGCTTCTCCGCGCCGCACCAACGCCCCGGCATACGTTTGCAGGCCAGGCCCCGCTTCGATCGGAATGGATTCGCCGGTGAGCAGGGACTGGTCGAGCAGGATCGATCCTTCGAGCAACTTTACGTCGGCTGGAACGACGCCCCCGAGCGATAGCTTCACCGCGTCGCCGGGCACGAGCTCGCCGGCCGGCACGTTCTTCCACGCGCCGTCGCGGCGGACCGACGCCGTGAGCGCGAGCCGCGACTTGAGCGCGGCCAGCGTCGCCTGCGCGCGCCCCTCTTGGAAGAAACCGAGCGCCGCGTTGAATACAAGGAGCCCAGCGATCACGGCGGCTTCGACATACTCGCGGAGCACGATTTGGAGGACGATGGCGGCCTCGAGCATCCACGGAACGGGGGCCCAAAGCTTGGACACCGCCCTGCGCCAGGGTCGCTCGGTCGTATCGGGCACCTCATTCGGACCCCCTTCCGCAAGGAGCGCGCGGGCTTGGTGGCTCGTCAGACCGTGCGACGGGTCGAGCTCGCGCGAATCAGGCATTCACGGCGGCGTTGGAAGAAGGAACCCGCGACGGGCTCGACCATGCGCCGATTGGCACGGGAATAACCAGCGCCCTCGAGGCACGCAGTTGGAGCTCGAAGCTCAGCGGGATCCGCGGCGTCACGGCGAATAGGGACTCGATGCACTGCGCAAGTTGGCGCATGGAGAATGGCTTGTGCAGAAAAGCGTTCCCGCCTGCATTCTCCGCCTGGGCCATGTCCCCGGAATTTCCGTGCTCGCTGGTCATGAGGATCGGAAGCTCCGCTAACCGCAGCGAACCGCGGATGTGCTCGCAGAGCTCGTAGCCGGACTTGTTGGGCAGCCCGACGTCGATGCAGACAAGATCAACGTGAGCGGCCGTCAAGTGGGATGCGGCGGCGTCGTAGTGGCCCGCTTCGAGAACGTCCAACCCCATCTGCCGGAGTTGACTCCGCATCGCCCGAAGCAGCTTTGGATCGTCTTCCACCACAAGTGCAGTGCGTCTATCGGGGTTCATGGTCCGAAGATGATGTCGGTGCAAGGGCGATGCCATGGGGTCATTGCCGTCTTGTGCCGACCGGCAAGCTCGCGCGGGCAGCGGGCAGATCACGAAGGCTGAGGCGCGAAGCACCAACAACCTCGTCACGCTCGAAATGCCCACGTCGCGATGTTTCAGGAAGCGCACTCTTCGCCGAAGGCAAGGAAATGCTGGCAGCGGATGAGTCGGCGGTTCGAACCGCGGGAGATCTTCCACGCTCCTGCGACTGTGTGGTCCGCGGCCGCGGTTCGCAAGGTGGGTGGGCGATGGCCCATGGTTTGCTCATGTACTTTGCATGAGACAAAGCGCGCTCGGCACGGTGCTCGGGATTGTGACGGCTTCAGCGGTAACCATGGGCTGCTTCGGACCGGGGCCCGGCTACGATCATCGGGACGCGGTCTACGTCGGCCATGGTCACGAAGATCACCACCAGGATCATCACGATCACGATGATCATCATGACGACCACCACGACGACCAGAGTCATTGAGAGGGAGAAGACTGGCTCACGGCCAGAGGCAATATAGGTCCCTCGGGCTTCGCCCTGACCAGAGACGACGCGGGGGGCTCTCGAACATCCCAGACGATCGAGAGCCGCGCGAGCGCTCGAAGCACGTAGTAGCTCGCGTCGATCTCCCACCAGAAGAAGCCTTGCCTCGCGGAGCTCATGTAGTGGTGGTGGTTGTTGTGCCACCCTTCGCCGAACGTGAGGACGGCAAGGAGCGCGTTGTTGCGCGATCGATCGCGGGTGGCGTAGCGGCGCGAGCCCCAAATGTGTGCGAGGGAGTTAATGAGCATCGTCGCATGAAAGACAGCGAGCGTGCTCAGCACGAATCCCCAAACGAGCCCCGGAACGCCCCCGACCGCGAAGCAGAGGACGGCGTACCCGCTGATCGGCACCCAGTCGTGGCGGTCGACCCAGCAAAGCTCCGGGAAGCGCGTTAAATCGGTCACGTTCGAATCGTCGCGCGGTCGCGGCACGGTCCGGTCGAAGACCCAACCGACGTGCGCGTACCAGAAGCCTCGGTGCGCGGGCGAGTGAGGGTCGCCGGGGCCGTCGGAGAACTTGTGGTGGCGACGGTGAACGCTCGCCCACCAAATGGGGCCGTTTTGCATGCTCGTCGCGCCCAAGAGCGCGAGCACGAATTGGAAGGTGCGGCTCGTCTTGTACGTGCGGTGGGCGAAATAGCGATGGTAACCGGCGGTGACGGCCCACATCCGCACCGCATAACCTCCGACCGCGAGCGCGAGGACCTTCCACGAAACCGGGACCAGGAAGACCAGGAGCGCGGAGACGTGCATCGCCACGAAGAGCGCGTTGGACAGGCGCTCCACGGCCGTGAAGCGGCACAGAGGCGACACGACGATCGACGGCAAGACGACTCCCCAGGCTCCGGTGGAAAGGCTCCGGGGCGACTCGTTCAATTTGCTCATTCCCTTGTCGGGTCGCGAGCACGAGCATGGGTTTGTGAGCACGGGATTGCGCGCGTGACGCGGCCGTGACACGGGGCGCTGCGCTCCCTCCGGCTCCCACGGAGCAACGAACATGCCCGGCTCTCCGGCCCCCGGGGGGTGGGTACCGGAAGCCGACGCTGACGTGCCCTACCGGCGGACGCGGCACGGCGCGGGATTTGCTCCGCCGCTCCCGAGTGAGTCTCTCCGTCTCTGTGCAACCAGCGCGCAAGTCCATCCTGTTTGTCGACGAGGACGAAGGGATGCGCGCAGCGATCTACTACGCGTTCTCGCCCCGCTACCGCGTGACTTTGGCTATCGACGGCCTCGATGGCTACACCAAGGCCAACGAGCTACCCCCGCCCGACCTCATCATCTCGGGTATCGTCTTGCCGCGACTCGACGGCGTCGAGATGGCGCTCCGGTTGCGAGAAAACAGCGCCCTCCGTGCGGTGCCCATCATCTTCATGACGGGCAAGAGCTCGACCCCGAACCTCGTCGTGGAACCCCCCCCCCACCTTGCCTTCGCCTGCCTTCCGAAGTCGACGCATCTCTTCGTGCTTCGGAAGAGGGTGGAGACCGCATTGGGCGGCGGGCTTTGACCCGGCCAAGCCCGCGTGGACGGCTCGCTCGTTTTGGCATCTTGCCCGGGAGTGACTTGCAAAATGCAGTGAGCGACCGCGCTGGGTGGCGCGCCACCATGAGCCGATAGGCTGGCCCGCGAGTCGTGCTCGCCGCGCCGTCGAGGGGCCAGGAGTTTCGCGATTCGGGACAGCGGCACACGATGTGCACTTCGGCAAACATGATTCACGACAGAACTACCGACTACATTACGCGCGACAGCGTCTTGAGACTGCTCTCGGACGCGGAGGTCGCAAAAGTGAGTACGGCCGAAACGGCTGCAGACCTCTCGGACGGCGACGAGTACCTCGACCTGGAGCATCTCGATCAAGGGGTGCGACGGGCCCGCAAGGGGACGTCGCCCATGGGGCGCTTGCTCCCCCGAAAAGCGGTGAGCGAAGACACGTGGAGCCAGGTTCTTGCGCAGCTGCGGGCGGTCCCCGGTACACCCACGCAGGCGCGCGGACAGGTCGCCGCCTTGGGAGGCTCAAAATGACACAGCCCTTCTCGATTCTCGTCGCATCCGATCTGTCGGAAGCGAGCGGCTATGCGTTCGAGCAAGCCGCCCAACTGGCGCGACGTATCCCGGGTGCCGCCATCGATTTCCTTTATGTCGCGAACGGCGATACCTCCGAGGAGCGCACTCGGCAGCTCGGAGGCGAGCTGCGAATCTACATCTCCGAGAAGGCCGCCTCGATGGGCGGGCTCCCCGGCGTACGCGTCGGGGTGCACGTCCGGCACGGGGATCCTGTGCGAGAGATCGTGCAGGCCGCAGCCGAGCTCGACGCCTGTCTGATCGTGCTGGGGAACCCCCAGCACCCTCACCTCAAGTCGCTTGTCGTCGGGACAATCGCAGCCAAGCTTCTCCCCCACGCGCCGTGCCCCGTCGTGCTCGCCGGCCCCAAGCCGATTGAACCGCTCGTGCACTACCCCGCGATCGATCCCCCATGCCCGGATTGCGTCAAGGTTCGAGCGCAGTCGGGTGGGCAAAACTGGTGGTGCCCGAGGCACACGACGCACGGTGCCACCGCCGGGGCGCACGTGTACTCGTACCAGCACGAGCTGCCTTTCGCACAACACGATTCAGAAGTCGTGCCCACGGGCATTCAATTTTGAAGTGAACCTCGTGGCCTTCCACGTACGCTGGCCCCATCGGGCCTCCCGGTGGCGCTCGTCGTGCTGGCGCTGGAGTTGCGGCTGGCTGGGTCGTACCGCCGCAGCCTTCCGGCCCATGGTCGCCCAACGGGTGGGCCCCGTTTCGGGGGACGAAAGGCGCGAGCTTGAGCCTTGTCGCAACGCAATTTGCGGACTTCGACCCACTCGAGCGCGATCGAGTGGTTACGTTGGGCGCGCCCGATGCCGAGCGCGAGCCGATCCCAAATGAGCGCGCGCGTGCTCGTGGTCGACGACGACCCGGACTCGCGTGAGGCGTTGGGGCTCGTTTTCTCTGGAGATAGCGGGACTTGCGAGCTCGTGGGCAGCGCGGCCGACGCCCTCGAGGTGCTCGCGCAAGGAGCGTTCGACGTCGTCGTCTGCGACGTTCGAATGGAGGGCATGAACGGCCTTGAGCTTCTCGACCGAGTCAGGCGGACCCAGCCCTCGCTGCCGTTTGTCATGATCTCGGGAGCCGCCAAGGTTCACGACGCCGTCGACGCGATGAAGCGGGGCGCCTTCGAGTACGTGATGAAGCCTTTCGACGCCGACAAGCTTCGAACGGCGGTCGGTGGGGCGATCGGCGAGCGCCTTCGCCAGCTCGGCAGCGACGACGACAAGCGGCCCTCGCCCCCGCCCCCGGCGCTCGGCAACTGCGAGCTCATAGGCCCCGGGAGCGCCATGCGCGCCTTGCACGCATCGATCGATCAAGTCGCGGACTCGAGCGCCCCGGTCCTCATCACGGGGGAGACTGGCGTCGGCAAAGAACTCGTCGCGCGAGCCATCCACGCGCGAAGTGATCGCCGAAGCCGCACGTTTATCGCGGTCAACACGTCCGCCGTCCAAGACGATCTCTTCGAAAGCGAAGTCTTCGGGCACGTGCGCGGAGCCTTCACCGGAGCCGCCCAGTCTCGAAGGGGCCTGCTGACCGAGGCCGATGGCGGCACGCTCTTGCTCGACGAAATTGGCGACATGCCCATGAGCATGCAGTCGAAGCTCTTACGGGTGCTGCAGTTTGGCGAAGTGCGGCCGGTCGGGAGCGACAAGGTCCATTACGTCGACGTGCGTATCGTCGCGGCGACGCATCGCGATCTGCCGGCGCTCGTGCGCGAAGGGCGATTCCGAGAAGACCTCTATTTCCGGCTGAATGTGCTCCCGATCTTCGTCCCGCCCCTTCGCGATCGACGTGAAGACATCCCGGCGCTCGTGGCGCACTTTCTCGCCGAGGCCCGTCGGCGGGCTCCTCGATCCCCCGTGCGCTCGGTCGGCGACGAGGCGATGCGCGCGCTGGCCGAAGGCCAGTGGGCGGGCAACATCCGCGAGCTCGCCAGCGCCATCGAGCGGGCGGTTGTCTTCTCGAACGACGCGTCGCTCGGCCCGCAGCATCTCCACGCCATCGCTCCTAGCCACCGTCCGGAGCTCCCGTGGCCCGGCGCGAGCCCCGATCCACCGTGGACGCTCAAGCATCTGAACGACACCTATACGATGTGGGTTCTCGGGCAAACGGAGGGCGACAAGCACCGCGCCGCCGAGATCTTGGGCATCGACCTCTCCACACTCTATCGGTGGCAACGCGCGCACGACGCGCCGAAGTCTTCGCCCTAGCGTTCGGCGCGGCCCGGGGTCGTCCTTTCGGCATCGATCCCTGGCCGCCCGGCCGCCGGGGGTGCACCGGCCTCGCCTTCGGCATCCACCCGCGAGAGTGCGGGCATCACGCGCGCGACGATGTCCCCGATGACGTCTCCGAGAGCGTCGCTCATGGCCGATACGAGGGGCTTGGGGTCTTTCGCGTCTCCGCCCCCGGGGATGGCATGATCGACGGTGACCGTATTCTGAACGAGGACCGTCTCGTCGTCGTAGAGCAGCCACGTGACTTGGACGCGCGCCATATGGCGGGGGCTGCGGAGCTCGTCGAACGCGTCGAGCTCGAGCTCGAGCGTAGGTCCGCTACCCGAAATGATCTGATGCACCGCATGCTGCTCGAAGAGAGCGCGCTCCATGCCGCGCCGCAGGTACGACTCCGGTTTTTCGGTCCACTGCCAGAGATCGTGAAATCCGACTTCGTACTCCGCATCCCGAAAGGCAATGCGGTCTTTGAGATACGAGAGCGCGTTGACGCGACCGAGCCGCACGGAGAGATTGCTCGCCGCCACGCGGGGTATGGCCGCCATCCCCGATGCGCTTCCGGGCCTCGCCTCGGGCGCGAAGTACCGCACGTAGACCGAGTCGCTCTTGGTGAGGAGCGCACACCCCGCCCCCGTCAGAGCCACGGCCGCCAGCAACACGGCGCTTCGCCATCGCCTCATTTGCTGCCTCCGCGCCCCTTCAAGAGCATGTCGGGGTCGCGCTGAAGGGCATCGGCCTCCCGCTCGACGGCGGCCGCGACTTCTTGGATGTCCCGAAAGGTTTCCTCGAGCTCGCGCCCGAGAGCGCGAGAATTCACGGCGGTCGCCACGTCCCCAATGGCGTCGCTCGCGCGCCTCGCGCTCATGACCAGGCCTCGGTCGCCGTCGAGACGCGCCAGGAGCGCATCGACTCCTTTCATGGTCACACTCACATCAGCAAGCGCGAGCTGCGCCCGGTCCGAGAGCTTGCCGGTATCGAGCTTCGTCAGGGAACGATCGAGCGTCACGAGCACTTGATCGGCGTGCGCGAGGGTGGCGTTCGCGTTCTGAGAGAGGTTTTGAGCCTCCATCTCGTCGAGAAGCTTGCCCACCTGCGTGGTGACTTTGAGGATGCTATCGGCGACTTCCGGCATGCGATCGACGGCATGCACGATGGCATCCCCGAGGTTCTTCATCATGGAGACGACGGCGGGGATGTACCGGGGCGGAACGGGGAAGGGGAGAGTGGGCGGGGGGTTATCTCTCACGTCGAAGAAGTCGATTTGGACGAATTTGACCCCCGTGAGACCCTGGGATGCGAGCTCCACGCGCAGCTCGGGCGGAACGCGAATGCGCGACGCGGTGCCCGTCGACTGATTGAGCCCGAGATCGGTGAGGTCCTTGTCGATGAGGTCGCTCGTCACGCCGACGTGGCGCCCATCGGGGGCGATGTAGATGGCGGACACGTTGCCAATCGTGACGCCGCGAAACTTGATGGGCGAACCGACCTCGAGCCCCTGCACGGACTCGTCGAAGAACGACGTGTAGCTCACGACATCCTTGTGCAGACCGCGGGTGCCCAGAAAGAGCACTGTGCCGAGCGCGAGGGCGGACCCCACGAGCACGAAGAGGCCGAGCTTGTAGTGATCGGTAGCGGTCGACATCAGACGTTCTCCGAGAGGCGATTGAAGAAAGAATGCACTCGCGGATCGGGGTCCTTGTCGCGCAGCGCGCGAGGGTCGCCGCGCGCGATGATGCTCTTCGAGTCCTTGTCGAGCATGATGCACGTCTTGGCGATCTTAAAGATGCTGGGCAGCTCGTGCGTGACCAAGACGACCGTGAGGCCCAAGACTCGATTGAGCGTGAGGATGAGCTCATCGAGCTCCACCGCGCTCACCGGATCCAAGCCTGCGGACGGCTCGTCGAGGAAGAGGAGCTCGGGCTCGAGAGCCATCGCGCGCGCGATGGCGGCACGCTTTTTCATGCCCCCGGAGAGCTCCGCGGGGAGCTTCTCGGCCGCGCCATCGAGCCCGACCAGCTTGAGCTTGGCTCGGACAATGGCGCCGATGGCATCGTAGGGCAGCGTGGTCCACTGCTCGAGCGACAGGCCGATGTTCTCGCCGACGGTCAGTGACCCGAAGAGTGCCCCCGACTGAAACATGACGCCAAAAGGCGGGCGCCCCACGGCCAAGTTCGGTCGCCCCAATCCGGCAATCAGGACCTCGCCCGCGAGGGGTTCTTCAAGCCCAATCATGTGGCGAAGGAGCGTCGACTTGCCGCAACCGCTCCCGCCGAGGATGGCGAAAATGTCTCCTCGATGGACTTCGAAGTTGGCGTCCTTCTGCAGGATCACGCGGTCCCAGCCCATGGTGAGGTGGACCACCCGGACGAGAGGCTCGCCCCGGGGGATCTCGAGCGCCTTCCGCCCGTCGACGACATTCTCGGTTTCCGTCATAGGTTGAACGCGTGAAGGAAGACGGTGAACGCCGCATCGATGACGATGAGCGAGAAGAGGATCGACACGACCGACGCCGTCGTTCGCCGACCGACGCCCTCCGCGCCTCCGGTGGTCGCGAAGCCTTGTTGGCAAGCGATCATCGAAATCGCGAGCGCGAAAACAACGCTCTTGAGGACCCCGGAAAAGACGTCCCACGCGCTGACGGCGCGCTGGGTCTCCATCATGTAGCCACTCATCGTGAGATCGAGGCGGGTGACGCCGACCACGAGCCCGCCGAGGATGCCCAACACGTCTCCGATGAGCGTGAGTATCGGCAGCGCGACGACCAGTGCGAGGGTGCGCGGGAGCACCAGATACCGGGTCGGTCCGAAGCCCATCGTGCGCAGCGCGTCGATCTCTTCGGCGACGCTCATGGATCCCAGCTCGGCGGCGAACGAGGCGCCGGACCGCCCGCAGAGAATGATCGCTGTCATCAGAGGACCGAGCTCGCGCGTTACGGACAGACCGACCAAGTCCGCGACATATTGATTGGCGCCGAACTGCTTGAGCTGGGTCGCACCCTGAAACGCCATGACGAAGCCCACGAGAAAGTTGATGAGCATGACGATCGGAACCGCGTCTGCGCCCGCGCGTTCGAGCGTCGGGACGACGTGCTTCCAATTGCCCGTTTTGGGTTCTTTGAGAATGCCGAGCGCCGCGAGCACCGAGTCGCCGAGAAACCCGAGGATCCTGCGAAGCTCTACGAAAAACTCGAACGTGGCACGCCCGATCTGGGCGATGGTCCCCTCGGTCCTGCGCCTTCGTCTCCTCGCGGGTTTGATGTCTCCCCGGTAGAGATGAATGAGCGCCTGGACGTTTTCGGTGGCTCCCTCGAACTCGGCGCGCACCCCCCGCGCCGCCAGCTCGTCGCGGATGTGAACGAGCAGAGCCATCGTGCCGCCGTCGATTCGTTCGACGTCCGACATCTCGAACGCGAGACGGTCGCCCTTGGTCAATTGAGCCGTCTGGTGCAGAACGTCGGCCCAGATGACGCCCGCCTCCTGGAAGATCAGCCGCCCTTGGAGCGACACCTTGTGGACATCGGCTTGGCGGACCGACGAGATGACCGACACGCGCGATGCGGGGAAAGGCGCAGCTTTGCCGCGCCTTGCTCCGGCTGCGCGCTCCGCGCTCATCGGGGCGCACGGTTTCGCATGGGGGCGAGCGACCGGAGACGCGATTGCATCGGCTATTGCTTGGGACGCGAATCGGCGGCCGGCTGAGCTGCCGCACGATGCTCGACCTTGCCGGCCAGTTCTTTTGCGCCATCGAGCGCCTTCTGCGTCGTCTCCTGCGCGGCGTGCGCCAGTTTCCCGGCGGCCTGCTCGACCACGTGTTTCGCCCGCACGGCCGTCTCTTGGAGGCGCTCGCCGCCCGTTTGGATCGCGCTCTCGACTTTGGCGACACCGTGCGCCACCGCGCGGTTTGCGTTCGTTGCGATCTCCGCTCCCTTTGACGTCGCCGCGGCCACGCCGTCTTTGGCCTTCTTGGCTGCGCCGTCGATCTTTGCGTCTACTTTCTTGGTGTCCATAGGTCGTAGTCCTCCGCCCATGGCCTAGGCATGTTGCGTGCCGTCGCGCGGGCCGCGCGACGCCGGGCGCACGGACCGGAGAGGCGCGCTCTCTTTGGCGATTCGCGAACGCTCGTGGCATCCTGCCGGCGCGACCGGCCGTCCCGCCCCCGTTGTACGCGCAGCAGGTTCCGAACCGCTTGCCTGGCCTAGGACATGCAGCTTGTCGGGTCATGTTGATGATCATCCTCATCGTGTTTCTCGTGTTGGCGATTGGCGGCGGGGGCTGGGCGCACTCTCGCTACGGATATGCCGGGTGGTCTCCCGCCGGATTGATCTTGCTCGTCGTCGTGGTGCTCTGGCTGACCGGAAACCTGCACACCTAGCCCTTGGGGTGTCTCGCGCCGAAGGTCATCCTTACGTGGGGAAGGCAGCTCTTTTATTCGGCCTGCTCGGAGCGCTCGCATGGGAGTCTGCCGCCGTCGCTTCCGACGCGATGAACTCGAGCGACAAGCCGAAAAACGGCAATCCGGACGACGCCGCGGCCCACAATGAGTTCAATCTCCTTCCGGTCGCCGGGGGCACGACCGATATCGGCGTCGGGGGTGGGTACTTTGCCGGCCTCGCCCACGTCCAGGAGGGTTACGACCCGTATCTCTGGAATCTCGAGTCTGCGGGCCTCATCACGGTTAAGGTGCGCGACGGCAAGATCGTCTTTCCCTATCAAGACGATTACCTCGCGCTCACCATCCCACGCCTCTTCGGCGCGGCCCTGCGACTCGATGTCCGTGCCGAGTACAGCTGGGAAACGACGCTTGGCTACTATGGCCTGGGAAACGCGTCTCCCGCTCCCGCGAATGTGGGCTCTTCCACGTACTACCAATACGGCCGGCTCCATCCCGAGCTCGTCATCGACGCGCGCTGGCGCGTCTTTGACCACGTCGAAGCGCTCGCCGGGATCGGATATTCGCAAAGCTGGCTCCAGATCGGGCCCCAGTCGAAGTTGGCGGCCGATCTACAGACCGGCAGCCCGGAAGTGAAACACCTTCTGGGCTCGGTAAGCCCGGCCGGGGTGGCGATGGCGCTCGGAGGCCTTCAATGGGACGGGCGCGACAACGAGGTTTCCAGTCACAGCGGCTCGTACGACACGCTCGGCCTCAAGGTCAGCCCGGGGGGCTTGGCGCTCCTTCCTTACCGATACGCCGAGGCGACTGCGATCGCCCGCGTCTTCTTCCCCCTCGTCGGCCCTCGTGTGGTGCTTGCGGCGCGACTGGTCGGCGACGTCCTGGTCGGCCAGCCGCCTTTCTACGAGCTGTCGCGCTTCGACGACACGTACGCGATAGGGGGCCAAAACGGCGTGCGCGGCGTCCCCGCGCAGCGCTACTACGGCAAAGTGAAGGTCATTGGCAATGTGGAGATACGAACCGAGATCGCGTCTTTCCACACCTTCGGCAAGCGCATGCTCTTCGGAGTCGTGGGCTTCGCCGACGGAGGTCGAGTTTGGGCGGACACGAGCCTCCATCCCGAGCTCGATGGTACGAGCCTCGGCCTCAAGTATGGTGTCGGCGGCGGTCTCCGACTCCAATCCGGTTCGTCGTTCGTGCTGCGGGCCGACGTCGCGTGGTCGCCCGACGCATCGCCCGTCGGAGGCTATTTCTCCGCCGGGCAGATGTTCTGAGCCCGAGCGGCCCGCGTCGTCGCTACGGGGTCTTCACGACCCAAGCGTTCTTGCGGAAGTACGCGCGGGCCAGCTCGGCGGCGGCCGCCGTGGCCACGGCAGCCATGACCGCGCGCAAGACGCGTGATGAAAAGACGATGCCAACCCCCGTTCCTAGAGCGGTCGCGATACCGATGGTCAGATACGGGTTACGCTTGATCTGCTCGTCGATCTTCGACGGTAGGGCGCCTGCCGTCGCCCGCGCGCGGCCCACGAAGCCGCGTTCCTTGGCCCGATCGCCACCACTCATAGGTACCGCTGTAGGGTCGCTCGGATTGTGATTGGAGCCGATTGTGTTGTGGTCAGTGTTCATGGCTCGTTTAGAAGCAACGAAGGTGCCGTCGCGCGCAAAGCGCTTTGGCGCTGGCTTCAGCGGCGACCGCGGGGAGGCGCGGGCCGCTCGTAAACACGTCTGGGCGGGGCCCCATTGCCCCTACGCGCTCCGAGATACGCAGGCTCCGACCGGTAGTAGTTCCAGCTCGCTCCGTCGCGATAGACCCAGCGACCGCCATACCAGTACGAGGCGTGACCCTCGTAGTAGACCGGCTGCGCGGTGACCACGTAACTTGCCGGCGGATAGTACGCGGGGTCGGCGTCGACCTCGCCGTAGCATCCCAAAGCGAAGAGGGTGATTCCGAAGCGTGTGCCGAGCGATAGCGGCTGGATGATCATCGCGATCGTTCGGTTCATGGTTGTTCTTTTCATTGGCCATCCGGGCCTTCTTGGTGGCTCATGTGCTGGTGAAGGCTTTGGGCGAGTGCCGCACGCTGCTCCGGCGTGAGCACGGGGGTCACCGACTCGAAGAAGTGCGCCATTCGCGCCGATCCCCAGCGGGCAAGAAGGGTATTGGCGGCGCTCGCAGTGCTGAGCGACCGGGCATCGAATGAATCCTTCTTGAAGGCTTGACCGAACACCTTCAGATGCGTCTCGATCGTTTGCGAATCGAGCGGACCGGGCGCGTCTTTCGCGGAGGCGCTCGAGCGCGCGCGGATCTTCTCCACTTGGTCGGCCGTGAGGCTTAGCTCGCTCGCGAGAGCTTCTAAGTACCCCTGGCGTGAAGAACCTGCCGGCCCCGACTCCGAATTGGCATTCTGCCAAATGGTCCAGTGCGCTTCGACTTTGTCGACCAGAGCTCCGCGCTGCTCGGGCGTCAACACCGCGTGCAGCTCATTCAAGGCCTCGGCCGTCGCGTCGTGTAGGGCTCCGGCCACGCGCGCCACCTGAGCAAGCGCCGTGTCGACCTGGGCAGTGTCAATGGTTCCGGCTTCGATGCCATCCGCCAGCGTCGCCATGACCTTCTGCTCGGCGGCGCGCGCGGGCTCCATCTTCGCGAAGAGATCCGCCTGAATTTTCGCGATGACGGCGTGCTCATCCGGCGAAGTCCCCAGCGTATCCAGGCTCATCGCGATGAACATCGTCACGCCGCCATGGTGGTGATGCCGGTGATGCTCGGTCACGTCGGACGCGGCTTGGTCGTCGGCCGCAGTCGACGTCGGTGCAACGGCGGGCGCCGAGGCAGTCGACGCGCCTGCGCACGCCCCCAAGGCGACTCCGGCTGCCGGCAAGCACCCGAGCGCAAACCACACGGTCCATCGAAGCGAAGCCATTGGAATTCTCCTCACGCGAGACCGAGGTTCTGCTAAGACGGCCAAAGTCAGGCCTTGTCGACGAGAGCTTTGAGATCGCTCCACTCCTTGTCGAGCCGCGTCTTGGCGCTGTCCCAGGTAGACGCCGCGGCGGCATCGAGCGACTGGTAGTCTCGTCCGAACGCGTCGCGGCTTGCGTGAATCACCTTCAAATTCGCGTCGAGGTTGACCTTCTGGTTCCCGGTCGACTGGCTGGCCTTGGTCGCGAGGTCGGCGACCTTGTGGTCGAGATCCACGAGGTTGTTCGTCGTCGTGTGGCGGTAGTCTTCGCGCAGCTTCATGAAGTCTGCCTGTGCGGCCGCGATCTTCTCGTCCGCCTCCGCCTGTGCAGTATTGACCTTGTCCGTGGCCTCTTTCATGGCGGCCCCACTCTTGTCGTTGGCCTCCGCTTGCGCACCATTGACTCTCTTCGCGTCCTCCGAGGCGTTGTTGCAAGAGGTGGCGAGGACGAATGTGAGAGCGGCTAAAGCGAGTGATGAACGAACCATGGTGTCTCCTCGGGCGATTGAGTGAAGGGTGTTGTGCATGTGAGCGGGTGGCCTCACGCAACTC
>Ga0209274_10000765_pt1 | contig 17560 bp, 16 predicted proteins | sample HubBroMetageREF1_FD_188343 | JGI IMG/M metagenome (GOLD analysis project Ga0209274, IMG submission 188343) | Reference soil microbial communities from the Hubbard Brook experimental Forest, New Hampshire, USA - Hubbard Brook CCASE Soil... | ecosystem: Environmental > Terrestrial > Soil >...
CTCTCGGTGGTCGCCGACGTCCATTCGATCATGATCTATCAGGCGGGGGGCGCCTCGTGAGCGCCGACGTCAAGTCCCGCCGCCCGGCGGTTCCGCTGGACGCCGCGACCCCGACTCCCCACGTCGAGGCCCCGTCGAAGCCTCCCGCGGAGCGGACCCGGGAGGCGCGTCCGTTCCTGCTCGACTTCTTTCCGCTCGAGGGAGCGGAACAGACCCGACTCTCCCGTTTCTACGACCGGCTGCGGGAGGGTCGACTGTCGACGACCCGGTGCCCCAAGGACGGTGGTCTCCACTGGCCCCCTCGGACCGCATGTCCCCAGTGCCACACCGAGGAGCTCGCCTGGGTCGACCTGCCGGAACACGGGCGGATCTACGCCTTCAGCGCGGTGCTCGGCGGGGCCCCGCTCGGAATGGAAGCCGAGGTCCCGTTCGCGGTCGGGCTGGTCGACCTCGACGGGGTCCCCCTCCGCCTATTCGGCCGGATCGAGGGGCGGCCCTGGACCGAACTGAAGATCGGCGGACCGGTGCACGTCGAGACCTACGATATTGGCGATGGACGGACCTTTTACCGGTTCCGCTCCGCGGACTGATTCCGGCCCCGCGGACCGCCCCCTGCTACGTGCGCTGACGGAAACGCCTTCGCCCGGCGGTAGGCTATTTATACCCGGCCCAGGTCTCGCGCGCCGCCGGTTCTTGGGGAGCCGCTAGGATGCAGTCGTCGCAATTCGGTTGGTGGCGCCGTCACGGGTGGACGGTCGCGATCCTGCTCAGCGCGTTCGGCATGGCATTCGCGATCCGGACGATCTGGACGTACCCCATCATCCAAGCGTTCGGCCCACTGTACAGCTACGCGGGCGGTTCGGACTCGTACTACCACTCCCGCGTCACGACGTACATCATCCTGAACCACCGGAACCTGGTCTTTGACCCGCTCCTCCACTTTCCGGTCGGGGCGTACAACCCTCGAGAGCCGCTGTTCGATTGGATGAATGCCATCCTCGGGATGGTCTTCGCTCCGTTCTTCGGCGGTAACGCCGTCGTCGCGGGCGCTTGGTTCCTCGACCTCCAGGGCCCGCTCTGGGCCGCGCTGGGCGTCTTCCCGGTCTATCTGATCGGCCGGGAGGTCAGCGGCAAGCGCATGGGCCTCATCGCCGCCGTGATCTTTCCGTTCCTGAGCGCGAACATCGATTCCTCGATCTTCGGGTACGCGAACTACCTCTCGTTCTACACGTTCGTCATCCTGGTCACGGTCTACTCCTACATCCGGACCGTCAAGGCCGTCGGCTCGCGCCGTTGGGTGGAGGACTACCGAAAGCCGAAGCAGTACCTCCCGGCGCTGCGCGCTTTCTGGCGATACGAGCGGACCGCGATCAAATGGGCGGTGTTCACGGGAGTTTCGCTGGGCGCCCTGGCGCTCGCGTGGCAGGGGTACACGTACGCGATCGTCGTGATCGGGGTCACGGTCCTCGTCGCGATGATCGTCGAGCGGATCCGGCGGGTCGATTCGTTCGGGCTCTACGTCGTGACCTGGATCGTGGGGCTGATCGGGTTCCCGATGGCGATGCCGTACTACATCGTCCAGCACCAGTTCTCGGCCTGGTTCGACCTTCCGCTGCTCCTCTACTTCGGGATCCTGGCCTTGCTGCTGCCGTTCCTCCTGATGCGAGACATCCCCTGGGTGTTCTCGATCCCGTCGCTCGTCCTGTTCGTTCTGGCCGCGGCGCTCTTCCTGTTCGTGTTCGAGCCGACCTACTTCACGAACATCGTCACCGGGCAGGGCTACTTCACGAAAACACTGATCTACTCCACCGTCGCCGAGGCGCAGGCTCCCTCGATCGACCAGCTCGTCGTGGGCTATGGCGTCGTCACGTTCTTCCTTGCCTTCGCGGGCCTCGCCATCTTCTGCTACGTCCTCGTGCGCGGCCGATTCAAGCGACATCACATCGTGTTCCTCGTCTTCGCGCTGCTCTCGGTGTACCTTCCGATCTCGGCCGCGAAGTTCTTCCTGGTCGGTTCCCCGGCGTTCGCGCTCTTACCCGCCGAAGCGATCGGTCGCGCCCTCGACGTCGGGGGGTACCCGGAGCTTCGTCGGACGGTCGCTTCGCTCTCGGATCGGCGGAGTCAGGCCGCTGCCTTCCGCAAGGCGTTCAAGGCCCGGCACGTGCTGATCCTCCTGCTCGTTCTCATCATCGTGATGCCCAACATCTGGGTCTCCATCGACGCCGGGATCCCCGGCAACACGAAGGACCAGGTCTCGGGCCAGGTCTACAACACCCTACCACCGGCCCTGCGGGGGAATAGCAGCACCTCGACCAATTACTTCGGCGCCGCGGGCACCGCCATCGACACGTCCAACCAGTACGACAGCGCCGGGTACAATTGGCTCGCCCAGCAGGATACCAATACTCCCGAGGCCCAACGTCCGGCGTTCGTCAGCTGGTGGGACTACGGGTTCCAGGCGATCGACCAGGGACAACATCCGAGCGTCGCTGACAACTTCCAGAACGGGATCGACCCGGCGGGACAGTTCCTCCTGGCGCAGAACGAGTCCCTCGCGATCTCGGTCCTCACGACGACCCTGCTGCAGGCCGAGCAACATGCCTCGGGCTACGAGTACCTCCCGCCGTCCCTCAACGCGATCCTCGCCGCCGACGGCGTGAACCTCGCGACGCTCCACAACCTGATGGCCAACGAAAGCGGGGATGTCGCGCTGGTCGAGGGCAACCCCGGGCTCTACCTCCCCGTCAACCCCAGCACGCTCACCGTGGACAACGCGATGTACATGGCCGTCTCCCAGTTCCTCGCCTCCTCCCAGACCCTCAGCGGGGTCGCCCAGATCTACGACCACGTACAGGCCTACACGGGCTGGTCCATCCGCTACGACATGACCGACAGCCGGCTGATCCCCTTCAGCGGGCAGGACACCGGCATCTACTACGCGCCCGCCGACCTGACGGGCCGGGTCATCGATTCGGCCGGCCTGCCTTCGACCTACTTCAACGTCACCGTGCTCGGCAGCGACGGGAACACCTACCCCCTCGGTTCCGTGCCGGCGGACGTCTCGGCCGTGAACTATTACATCAATTATTTCGCCCCGTTCTACAACTCGATGATCTACCGGACGTACTTCGGCTACAACGGAACCCAGATCGGGCTGTCCGGCGGGATCCCGGGCCTCGAGGGGGCGGCCGGCTCGGACCCGGTCGAGCCGGGCTGGATGCTGCAGCACTTCGAGATCGTGTACAAGACGGCGTACTACTGCCCCTCCGCGGCGGAGGCGGCGTCGAACCCCAATTGCTACGTCGCGATGAACCAGCCGGAGGCCGAGTCGCTGGCGGCGCGGATGAACGGCTCGGCGAACACGAGCGCCAGTCGCTACTTCGAGGGCGGCGAATCGATGCTCGAGTACTACCCCGGCCAGACCCTGATGGGCGAGGTCCGGACCGCCCAGGGGACCCCTGTGGCGGGGGCTCGCGTGACGGTGTCCGACCAGTGGGGGATCCCGCACATGACGGCCGTGACGGCGACCGATGGTTCGTTCACGCTCGTCCTGCCTCCCGGCAACGACACCTTGAACGTCACCTCCGGCGCGCTGCAGGGCCTGTCGCAACAGGGCAGCGTCGTGTTGGAGAGCCTCCCAATCGTCGTCCCGAACGCGGTCGGTCTTTCGTTCACCGCTCCCCTCCTCCAGCAGACGATCACCGTTTCCGCCGGTACCGCGCAGGGGTTCGTCTACTGGAACGCGGCGAACGTCACCGCCTACACCCCGCCCGTCGACACGGTGGTCCCGGGGGCCCAGGTCATCCTGTGGGGACCGGGCAACCTCACGAAGATCACGGCCACGACGGACGCGAGCGGGGCCGTGTCGCTGACGGACGTCCCCCCCGGGGTCTACAACTACAACCTGATCTACGGCGGGAACAACTTCACGGAGCCGCAGGTAACCGTCCAACCCGGCTCCTCGTCCAACCTGTCGGTCGGCCTCCCGACCGGTACGGTGACGGGACACGTCCTCACCGCGGCCGGCCCCGTCGCCGTGGGGGCCCTCGTCACGTTCGCGAGCTCCTCGGGGTTCGTGGCGACGAACACGAGCAATGCGACCGGAGCGTTCTCGATCTCCAGCTACCCGCCGGGCAACTACACGATCACCGCCACGCTACCGGGAACGACCGAACGCTCGGCCGCGGTCGCGATCGCCATCCTGAACCCGGGCGACAGCGCCCAGGCGAACCTCACCGTGACCGCGACCGCCGCCGTTTCGGTCACGCTCCAGGTGAACGGCGCCCCCGCGTCCGGCATTCCGGTCCAATTCCTGCCGATCGCCAGCTACTCGGGGAACGACTCTCCGCTGGCCGCGCTCCAGTCCGCTGCCGGAAATGGGACGCTCGGCATCAGCGGAGCGAACGGAGTCGTGACCGCGGCGCTGCCCCTCGGCAACTACTCGGTGACCGCGCTCGGGTACGTGGGTACGACGTTGTATTCCGGGGTGGGAGAGGTCGCCGCGACCTCCCTGCTGCTGAATCCATCGATCGTTCTGGCGCTCGGTACCGCGATCCGCCTCACCGGCTCGGTGGGGAGCGCGAATCCTCTCGGGCTCACCACCGCCGTGATCGCGTACGCATCGGACGGAAGCCCGGCGGTCACGTGGGCGGTCAACGGTACGTACTCGTTCTATCTCCCCTCGGGGACGTACAGTCTCCTTGCGCTCCAGGGGGCGGCCAGTGGCCAGGGAGCGCCGTACGCGGCGCTCTCCTCGGTCACGCTGGGGTACCCGACCCGGGTCAATCTTCAGCCGACGGTCGCGATCACTGCCCGCTTCTCGGTCGGCACGGTGCTCGCGAGCGGAAGTCTCTTCCCGGCCGCCGGTGCGCTCGTCACCATCGCGGCGGGCAGCAACGGACCCACCGTGAGCGCGTTCGCGGCGCAGAACGGCACGGTCGTGGTACTCGTCCCGGCGACGCTTCCCCTTCCGGCGACCTCGTACTGCGTCGCGGCGGGCGCCTCCGGTTTCGTGACGGCGGACCGGTGCGGGATCACGCCGAACGGGCTCGCGGCGATGAGCCAGTTTTCACTGTCCGTCCACTCGGTGGCGGTCACCGTCCGCGCGACGGGGGGCCCGTCGGGGGCGAGCGTGACGGTGAACGTGACGGCCGCGAGCCCGACGGCGTCCAACCGTTCACTCACCGGCGGCCCCACCTGGAGCCTGAACCTCGCGCCCGGAACGTACTCGGTGACCGGCTGGGCGCCGTCCGGGTCGCGCTCGGTCCTCTACCGGCCGGACGCCCCGGTGAACTACACCATCCCGTTCGGCGCCACGTCGGCGACGTTCGTCCTCGCGCTGGTCTCCCAGGTCAACTCCTCGGGAACCCTGTCCCTACCGCCCGGTGGGCTCCTCTCCAACGCGACGGTCTCGATCTCCTCGACCTCGTTCAACGCCACCGTGCCCGGCACGAACTACACGACCGGATTCTACGCCCCGCCCGGGACCTACTCGGCGCATGCGACCGTCACGGCGGGTGGGAAGACCTACGCGCTCCTGCAACCGATCACGATCTCCTCGAAGGGGACGATCACGCCGGGACTCTCCCTGACGACCACCGGATTCACGATCACCGGGAGCCTCGTGCGCTCGAGCGGCGTGACCCTGTCGGTCACCACGGTGGTGACCTTGACGAGCCCGTCCGGGGCGACGGCCCTCGTCCCGGCCACCGCGGGGGCGTTCTCCGCCGTTCTCCCCGGTAACACCAGCTACGCCGTGAGCGCCGGGTTCACCACCTTAGGCGTCAGCGCCGCGGGAACCTACTCGATCTCGTGGGTGCCCAGTCCGGGGTCTACCTGCTCCGTCGGGAACGCTTCCACCGCCTGCCCGGTGACGATGGTACCGACGACGCAGCTCGTCTGGCTGAACGGCACCCTATCGGCCGCTGGGGTGCCGGGATTGATCCCGGGCTCGATCCGTCTGTTCGGGCCGTCCCCCTACCAGAACATCACACTCTCCACGACGTCGAACGGGACGTTCTCTCTCCGCGTGCTGCCGGGAACCTACTCCTTGTACGCGGCCGGAGGGGGAGCGAGCGACCTGCTGGCGGCGTTCACCACCGTCAGCGCCGCACTGAGCGGGCCGTCCTCGGTGGCGGTTTCCCTGTTACCGACCTGGACCGAAACGATCTCGGTGGTGGGTCCGTCCGGGTCGCCGCTCCTCGGCGCGGTCAACGTGACGGTCACGAACGCCTTCGGCGTCGAGGTCGCGTTCTCGAACGTCGCCCTCTCGACCGGGCTCGTGATGGCGCTTCCGGTGGGAACCTATACCGTGAGTGCCGCGTCGTTCGGTGCGCCGTACGGCCTGTCCGCTCGAGCGTCGGCGTCCAGCACGGTCCGGGTCGTCAACGGCAACGTCGGCACCGTGCTCGACCTGACGTACCAGTACACGTACAGCGCGGCGGTCACGGCCGTCGGAACGAGCCATGCGACCGTGACCTCGCCCGGGACCGCGACATTCGCGTTCTCCGTGCGTAACTCGGGCAACACGCCCATCGTCGTGCATGCCGTCGGCAGTCCCGCTTACTGGACGTTCAATTTCTCGTTCTCCAACGTGACGCTGGCCCCGGTCGGTCCGGGGAGCCTCCTCGCGGCGACCGTCCTGATCCAGGTCCCCGGCGGAACCCCCGTGGCCCACCCCGGGGTCGCGATCGATATCGAGCTCGCGAACGGCACCGCCGTCGGTTCGTTCTCGCCCACGGTCCAGGTGGTCGCGTTCTACGGGCTCAGCCTCGGACCCGTGAGCTCGACGCACGCCACGGTCGGTCCGTCGAGCGTCCTCGTTCCGTTCTATCTGGCGAACACGGGGAACCTCGTGGAGACGGTCGCCCTGAGCGTCGTCGACGAGCCGCGCGTGACGAGCCTCGGGTGGTCGCTCGAGTTCCAAAGTTCGAGCGCCGGGGTCCCGACGACCTCCGTCTCGCTCGGCGCGTTCTCGAACACGACGTACTTCGTCAACCTGACCACGACGCAGACGGTGTTCGTTCCGGTCGGTGCGCTCACGGTCCAAGGGTCGGTCGTGAACGCGACCGGGTCCGTTCAGGCCTCCGGGGTGCTCCCGGTCCCGACGGCGAGCGTGCGCACCGGCACGACGAACGGCACCGTACCCGTGACGGTCACGGGGCCCGCGGTCGGCGCGGCGCCCTCGAACCTGCCGGACTGGGTCATCCCGCTCCTCTCGTTCGTTCCGGCGATCGCCCTCGTGGTCGGGGTGATCACGATCCGCTGGTGGCGCAGCCGCAGGTGGACCCGGCGATGAGGACCGGGGTCGTCGCCGCCCTCGTCCTCCTCCTCGCCTGCGCGGGCGTGTTCGCCGTGGCCGGTACCGGGGTCGCCGCCGCGAACCTGACGAGCGACTCCTCGGCGGTCGTCGGTAATGTCACCGGGCCAGTGGTCCTCGGCTACGACGCGAATCAGAGCTACATGCTCCAGGCGAGCGGCGGCCCGGCGTTCGCCGCCAACGGCACGCAGGTCGGCAACCTGACCTTCTTTGCGAGTCTCTCCGGCTCGAACCTGACGGGCGACACGATCTCTCCGAGTACGGGAACCTTTGCCTCCGGTCTCCCGGAAAACGCCACCGTGACGGTCGGGAACATCACCGAGACCCTCACGATCCAGGTCGAGATCACGTCGGTCTACCTGACCGCGAACGTCTCGCTCAACCTGACCTATTCGGTCTCGGTCGTCCAGCCGTACGTACTGACCCTCGACCTCATCGCCGACTCGAATTCGGCGGTCGCTGCGTTCACGCTGACGGTGGACCTCGACGGAGCCCCGGTGGGCACGATCCACATTCCCGCACTGTCGGCGAACGAGGCGTACGCGGCGACGTTCCAGTACGCCTCGCTCGGTCTTTCCGCCGGCGAGCACACGTTCACGGTGTCGCTGGCGAACGAGCACGGACTCGTCACCTTCGCCGGGGGCGCGAGCACGTACTCCACGTCGTTCTACGTCGCGGGGGCCGCCCCGGACTACACGCTCTGGTACGTCGCCGGCGCGGTGGCGTTCTTCGGGGCCATCTTTATATTCGTCACCCGGGTGGCCGCGCGCCGGCGCAGTCCTTCGAAGAAGTGACCGTCGGGAGTTCATGGCAGCACGCGTCGATTTGCATTGCACCTCGTGCGGCCGGGCCGTTCCGGCGAAGGGGGCGACGCAGTTCCCCTGCCCCAGTTGCGGCGAGGCCGTGATCGGGCGGTGCGCCCGATGCCGGGACCAGAGCGTCGGCTACCATTGCCCGAAGTGCGAGTTCGAAGGGCCCTGAGGTTCGTTCCATGGGTCGTGTAGCCGTATTGTTCCGCCTGATGCCCCACGGGGTCGAGACCGACCTGCAGGCAGTCGCGAAGCAACTGCCGGCCGCGCTCCCCGCCGGGGTCACGGTCCGCGGCCTGCAGGTCAAGGACATCGCCTACGGTCTTCGGTCCCTGCTCGTCTCGGTCGTCATGGACGACACCGGCGGCATCCTCGACTCGACGGAGCACGCCCTCGCGAAGATCCCCGAGGTCGAGTCCGTCGAAGTGATGGAAGAGGGGCTGCTCTAGCGAGCGGGCCCGCGCACCGTGGACCTGTTCACCCACGTCCTGGTCGCCTACCTCGTCACCTTCGGCGTGGTCGGCTTCCGGCCGTCGTACCTCGCGGCCGGAGCGCTCGCGGGGGGGATCCCCGACGCGGACGCCCTCTTCTTCCCCATCGCCCGACGGTTCCCGATCCTCCAGCACCACGGGATCACGCACTCGCTGACCGGCGTTACGGTCGTGGCGCTCGCGGGGGCCTTCGTCGCCCCGATGCTCGCGCCCGGTTCGCCGTACATCTACTTCCTCGTCCTCGAGATCGGCGGGGTCTGCCACATCCTCCAGGACGCCTTCACGAGCTTCGCGGTCCCCCCGCTCCTTCCGTTCTCGAACCGGCAGCTCCACATCGACGCCGACCGTCCGATCAACTTCGTGACGATGGTCGTCTCGATCGCGTCGTTCTACCTCCTGCTCGGGGTCGAACGCAACCACGTGCCGTTCGCGTGGTATCTGTTCACGGTCTACGCGTTGATGGTGTTCTTCGCGGCATATTTCGCGATCCGGATCGCCGGACGGGTCGTGGTCCAGCGCCGGTTGCGGGCGACCGGGGGCTTCGACGCGGTCATCCCGACCGGGAACCCGTTGAACTGGGTGCTCCTCTCGGAGCAGAACCAGGGCGGCCGCGTGAGCACTCGGTGGGAACGGTACACGTTCGGGCGTGGGGTCGTCGACGGCCCGTACGCAGTCGAGGCCCCGATCGAGACGCCGGCCCACGCCGGCCCGCCGACGACGGAGGCCGAAGCGCTGGAGTGGTCGTACGGGCTGGCCCGACGGCGGAGCCGGGTCCTCGGCTCGACGTACCATTTCGGGGAGGCCTTCCGCAGCGCGGCCGGCGAATGGGTCGCGGTCTGGTACTCGCTCGAGTTCACGATGTTCGGGCGCGCGGCGGCGGTACGCGTCGTCTTCCCGACGGGCGACGCGGCGCCCGTCGTGAAGTCGGCGTTCTACCGGCCGATCCACCGTGCGTTCTGAGCCCTACCCCGACCCGCCGGGTCGGACCCGTTCCGTTCGGGGAGCCTACTTGTACGTCGACTGGTGCGTCGTCCCTTCGTCGTCGACGATGGTGATGCACTCGCCTTCGCACTCGAAGAGGCACGCCTCGCACATGATGCAGTCCGGGCCGTGGATGACGGCGGACTTCTCCGCGCGGAACTGGAACTTGGCGGCGACCGCGGGGTCGTCGACGACGTTCGGCCAGTTCTCTCGCGGCTGCATTTCGAACACGGTGACCGGGCAGACGTCTCGGCAGTGACTGCACCCGGTGCACTTTTCGTGCTGGACATCCACGCTGACCATACGAGCTCAGTATGCTGACCGAGGATGGGTATATTAGGTCTAACGGTCGAGGCGCCCCGGCGGGCGTCGACCGCCTCCGGGCCGCACGGTTCCGGGCCCGTACGAGGGGAGGCTCCGCCGAGGTAACGGGACTTCGGAACGCAGCCCCGACCCGCCCTCTCACGGGACGCGGCGGGAGGGAGCGCGCGGACCGCCTCAGGGGATCTCGGCGGGGTCCCACTGGGTCACGCGCTTCCGGTCGCGGAGTCCGTCCAGGCGGGTCATTTCGTCGCTCGTGAGCTGGAAATCGAAGACCTGCGCGTTCTCGCGGATCCGTTCGACGCGCAGGGATTTGGGTATCTCCACGACTCCGTGTTGGAGCCCCCATCGGATCAGCACCTGGGCCGGCGTTCGAGCGTGGGCCCGGGCGATGTCTCCCACCGTGGCGTCATCGAGCCGACGGTTGCGGGTCAACGGACTGTAGGCCTCGACCTGGATCTCCCACCGGGCGCAGGCCGCGAGGAGGTCGGGGTCGAAGACGAACGGATGGAGCTCCACCTGGTTGACCGCCGGCGCGAGTCGCGAATGGGCCGCGAGCTCCTCGAGGTGACGGGGTGCGTAGTTGCTCACGCCCACCGCCCGGCAGACCCCCTCCGCTTTCAGCTCCTCGAGCGCCCGCCACGAGTCGATCCGCTCGGACGGAGAATTCGCGCGAGGCCAGTGGATAAGGTACAGGTCGAGATAGTCGAAGCCGAGGAGTTCCAGGCTCCGGTGGCACGCCCGTTTCGCGGACTCATACCCCTGGTCGGTGTGCCACAGCTTCGTCGTGACGAACACTTCGGAGCGCGGGACGCCGCTCGCCCGGATCGCCTCTCCGACGTCGGCCTCATTGCCGTACATCGCCGCCGTGTCGATCGATCGATACCCGGCCTTAAGCGCCCCGACGACCGCCCGACGCGTGTCGCTCCCGGGCGGGGACTGGAAGGTGCCGAGCCCGAGGACGGGCATCTCCGGTCCCTGGTTGAGCCGGACGCGACTCGACAGGCTCTCGAGAGGGAACGGATGCATGGCCAGTCCACTCCTCCCCGTCCCTCAGGGCCGGGGAGCCCCGGCCCGGGATCGGAATCGCGTAGAGATTCCCATCGGGCGAAGCCGATCGTCGTAGCGGCGCAGTTGGTCTTCGTGCTCCGGACAGAGGGAGAACACCTGCCACTCCGCCTCGGAGGAGGTTGCGTCCGTCGCCGCCGAATACAACTCGACGGGATGGGGACGGTCGTCGCACGGGCCCCCGGCGCCGGTGTCCGCGTCCCCGATCTTGGGGCGGAAGGAGAAGTCGTAGGCCTTTCCCATATCGCACAGCGGTCGCTGAAAGATGGCGCTCATCGGGAGGACGGTCCCACTAGCCGACGCTCGGAGATAAAGCGCCGGCCGAGGTTGCCCGCGAAGCTAAGTCCGCGCCCGGTCCTGGCCGTGAGGGCGCCCTCCCGGCGATCGGGAGCCGGCGTAGCCGCCTCCGATACTCTCCCATGCCGATGCGTACTGCGAACGGTGCCGACCTCTACTACGAGGTACACGGGACGACCGGGGACCCGACGGTGCTGATCCACGGTTCCTGGGCGGACCACCATACCTGGGACCGGGTCGTCCCGGGGCTCTCGCAGGCCCTCCAGGTCGTCGTGTATGATCGGCGTGGATACGGGCAGAGCGCCCCGGGGCCGCGCCCGCATCCGGTCCGGGACGACGCCGCGGACGTCGCCGCGCTCCTCGAGTCCCTGGACCTCTATCCCGCCCACGTCATTGCCCATTCGTACGCGGGCGCGGTCGCGCTTCGTCTGGCGACGGAGCGCCCCGAGATGGTGCGCAGCCTCGCGATCCACGAACCGCCGTTCGTGGGACTCCTCTCCGCCGACCCGTCGACCGCCTCGGAGGGGGAGGCGTTGGTCGCCCAGGTGCGGGAGCTTCAACGGCTCGTTCGTTCCGGCCAGCGAGAGCGGGCGGCGCAGCAGTTCGTGGATGTCTTCTCCTCCGAGCCCGGCGCCTGGCAGCGGCTGACGCCGCCCGTTCAGCAGGCGTTCGTTCGACGTGCCGACCTCTGGGCCGAGGAGATCGACGACCCTGAAGCGTTCCTGCCCGACGGGGTCCTCGTTCGGGAGTTGATGGTGCCCGTGCTGCTGACCGAAGGAAGTCAGAGCCCTCGCTACATGCACCGGATCACGCAGGACCTCGGCCAGATGCTGAGGAACCGCCAGATACTGGAGATACCGGACGCCGGACACATCCCTCATCTGGTGCGGCCCGACCAGTTCGTCGGCCTCCTCGTGACATTCCTTCTCGAGAGAAACGTTCCGGGGAGCTGAGCCGGTCGACCCGGGCGACGCTCGAGACGACTCGCGGGTCGTGCGACGCCCGATTCACTTCGACGGTGACGGGGTCGCCGAGACGCCGTCCATCAGCTCGAGGACGCCCTTGCCGAGCCATTGACCGCCGTCGACCGCCAGTACCTGTCCGGTGATGTAGCTGGCCTTGGAGCTCGCGAGGAACCGAACGCTTTCGGCGACCTCCTCGGGGGTCCCGAACCGGCCGAGGGGTACGCGCCGGCGCACCGTCTCCACCAGCTGCTCCGACACCCAGAGCTGGTGGTCCGTGCCCTCGGTGCGCACGGGGCCGGGAGCCACGGCGTTGACCCGGACCCCGTAGGGGGCCCACTCGACCGCCAAGGTGCGGGTCAGTGCGAGGACGCCGGCTTTCGCCGCCGCCGAATGGGCCGTGCCCGGTCCCGCCATCCACGCATAGGAGGCGACGATGTTCACGATCGACGGCGTCGGCGACTTTTGCAGGAGCGGCAGCGCGGCCCGAGAACAGAAGAACGTACCGTCCAGCACGATGCCGACGACGGCCCTCCAGCCGTTCGGCGTGATCTTCTCGGCCGGGGAGACGAAGTTGCCGGCGGCGTTGTTCACCAGGACGTCGAGGCGGCCGTACTCCGACCGAACGGCGTCGAAGAGTCGGTCGACCTGTTCCGGTATCCGCACGTCCGTCGGGACCTCGAGGACCCGGGCCCCCTTCCCGCGCAGCTCGGCGGCGCCGGCGGCCAAGTGCTCCTCCGACCGACTCGCGATCGCGAGGTTGAACCCGTCCTGGGCCAGCGCGGAACCGATCGCCCGTCCGATCCCCGTCCCGCCCCCGGTGATCAGTGCGACGGGCTTGGCGTCGTTCCGCGGGGTCCCGGGCGTGGAGGACATGACGAACTCGAACCGGCAGGGGTCTAAATGCGTGGCGCGGCCGGAGCCCGGCCCGCCAGCCCCTCTTCGGGCCCGGCGGCCCTAGGTCGGTTGGAGCGCAGTGCGAAGAGCTTCGAAGTCGGCCGGGCCGAGCCCGCGGCCCAACCGGCCGTCCCTTCGAAAGATCGCCTCTCCTTCTCGGAAGGCCACGAGGGTGGGGACCACCTCGACCTCGAATCGATCCCAGAGCGGGCTGGTCTCGTCGGTCAGGTCGCCCACGGCGATCTCGAACGGGCCCGACCCGCGGAGTGCTTCGAACTCGGGAAGGAATGACCGACAGAACGGGCACCAGTCCGCTGAGAATGCGACGACCCACGTGCCCCGTCGTTTCAGGCGCTTCCCCTCGAACTCGCCCGGTCCCAGTTTCTCCATCGTCCCCTGCAGCGTCTGGGTCCGGGGGTGCTCGACCGGGCGCAGATCGGTTGCCCCACGAGACCCGTTCGGAGCTCAAGGCGCTGTCGTTCCCCCGCCCCGAGCTCCTCCGGGACGCCCCCGGGGAGCTGGACGGGCGAACGAACCGACCTCACTTGAACGCACTCGGCGTCGTCACCGTCCGTGGGCAACACGGCGTCCTGGCGCGTTCCTACCGAACTCCGGAGCGAGACGATCTTCCCGCAACCCCTCCGGGGCAAGGTCGAGGTCCACTCCCTGGAGAGCCGGGTGCTCGCCGGCAATCCCTGGGGGGATCCGACCCGGCGGGACCTGTCGGTCTACGTCCCTCCGTCCGGGAATACGGCCGGTCGTCCCCTCCTGGTCCTGCTCACCGGGTATGCGGGCAGCGGATGGTACCACTTCCAGAAAGGGCGATACCTCGAGGATTCTCTCGTGGGTCGGCTCGACCGGCTCATCCGCACCGGGGCGGCTCCCGAGACGGTGATGGTCGCACCCGACTGCCTCACGACGCTCGGCGGGAGCCAATACCTCAACTCCTCGGCGACGGGCCGGTACGAGGACTATGTCGTGCACGAGGTGGTGCCCTGGGTGCAGAAGCAATACGGCACCGGGCCCTCGGCGGTGTTCGGGACGTCGAGCGGGGGATACGGGTCGCTCGTCCTGTCCCTGCGCCATCCGGACGTGTTCCGGGCCGCGGGGTCGAACGCGGGGGATGCCTACTTTGAGTACTGCTATCCGCCGGATTTCCCCGAGGCATTTCGCCAGATTCGCTCGGAGGGCGGACCCGAACGATTTCTCCAACGGGTCTTCCAACGCCCGATCAGTGGATTCGGGCCTTCGAGCCCGGTGGCGAAGGCGCTCTCGGTCCTGGCGTATGCGTCGTGCTATTCCCCGGTCGACTCCGAGCCGGGCCGGTTCGATGTCCCGTTCGACCTCGACACCGGGGCGATCCGGGACGACGTCTGGTCGAAGTGGCTCGCGTGGGACCCCGTGCGAATGCTGGAGGCGCCGGAGTACCGGGACGCGGTGCGTCGGCTGGCGTACCTGTACGTCGACGGGGGCCTACGGGACGAGTTCGGGCTCGACGTCAGTGCGAGAATCTTCGCCGCCGCCGCGCGTCGCCAGGGTGCCCGCGTCGATCTCGAGGAGTACGACGGCATCCACTCCGACCGTGGACCCCGATACGACGTGATGATCCCGCGTCTTCTCTCCGCGCTCGGCTTTCCGTCCCCCGGGGCGAAGCCCTCGTAACTTTTGTACCCCCTCGAATTCGAGCGATCGATGATCCGGGACGGGCAACTCGTCTGCGACGGCTGCCAGAAGGTCATCACTCGGATCACGGACGTGCCCGCCGAGGGGTGGGAGAAGATGCACAACCTGTGCTCGTCGTGCTTCCTCGCCCTCGGAAAGCAGTCGGTCTCTCGAGGGTAGCCCCGTCCGGGAGCCGGGCGTACTAGGGGGCCGCGGCCGGCCCTTCGAGCGGGATGAGCGCCTCGTCCTCGAACCAGGCGAGGACGATGAAGTACCAGCTGACGAGGACCAGGAGAGGAAGCTCCGGGAGGCTGAGTGCGTGCGCCGGCGCGATCACGGCGCCGCCCACCAACTTGCGCTCCTCGCGCACCGGCTCGATGTGCAGCGTCTCCCGGCCATCCTCCGTGGTCACCTGCCAGGCGGGGAGCAGCACTCCGGCGCGATGGAACCGATACGACGGACCCCCGGTCAATTCGATGCGGTGATAGTGCCAGTGGACCGAGAGGCGGGCCACGTTCGCGGGGCCGCTCGCTGCGCGCACCGTGACCGTCGGGTTCAGGAAACCGACCCGCTTCAGGGTCCAGACCCCCTGCGCGGTCGTCGCCGTCGTGAGCGAGCCGGTTCCGGATTTCCACTGCATCGTCGCGATCGGTACGTCTCCGGCCAGTAGCTCGAACTCGAGGGGATTTTCGCCGCGCCGCAACCAGCGGAGCGAACTCGCGTCGACCGAAGCGAACGGACGGAGCTCCATCGCGAGCGCACCGCCCGCAGGGGCTTAAGCCCGCGCGGCCGTCTCGCCGCGGGGAGCCATCGGCGGGGGTCGCGCGGCGAGTTCGCGTTGGATCTCCTCGATCTCCTCGAGCGCCCGGTCGATCTCACCCGGGTCGTCCAAGGTCGGCAGCACGGGGCGGGGTCCCCGAACGATCGGCGGAGGGAGCACGTCCTCGTCCCAGGGCGCGGCGTCGGGGACTGCGATCGGCGCGGTCGGTGCCGCAGGGACGTGCACCGGGGCCGTTCCGGCCGATCCGCGAGAGGAAACCGCGTCGGGCGTCGGGCGGCCGAATTCGACCGGGGCGCTCGGGCGTCGGCTCGCCGTGTCCGCGGCCGCAGAGTCCTCCCGAGAGGAGGAGAGTTCGGGCTCGTCGGTGGCGAAGAACCAGGAAACGACCGTACCGATCGCCGCAACGAATCCGAGCGTGAGGAAGAGCCCCCAGAGTCGGAAATCGCCGGGCCCCACCCCCGGATACCGCGCGTAGACGACGTACGCACCGATGAACATCGTGACGGTCAGGATCGCAAGGGGCAGCGTGCCGAGGAGGGCAGACCGTCGGTCGTCGACCGGTGTCTGGACCGCTGAGTGTTTCGTTGCGTTCGCCGACTCCACCGTATCGCTCTCCGTGTTATCCGTCGCATGAACTCCGGGGGCAAAATTACTTATCGGCCCTGACGCAACAATGTGGGGGGGAGGCACCGGGTCCGTCAGCATACGTATTAATACGTATAACTACGAGTACCCTTCTACCTCTTTGGGTGGTCACAAATGAACGGACGAATGGAACGAAGGACGGTCTACGCCATCACGGTAGTTGCCCTGCTCGCGGTCGCCGGAGGTTGGGCGTTTGCCGCCACGTTCGTGGACAATCACCCACCGGCCCAGAGTTCGACAGTCACCGTCGTGACCCCGAACGGGGCGACCGAGGTCGTTCAATCGACGCAGCTGATCACGGTCTCGAACGCGTTGCTCTCGGGCCTCGTCGTCGCCGGCCAGCAGCCGGGCTCCGGAAACGGGCTCAACTCGACCTCGGGAACCAACGTGCTGCTCTCCCAGTGCCCCGTCTCCAACTGCTCCGGTAACTTCTCGTCCGTCGACTCGACGTTCCCCGTCTTGAACCAGGGTGACAGCGCACTGCAGGTTGCTCTGCTGGCCCCGCAGGGCGCCATCGCCACGGGGTTCGACGTTCAGGTGGAAGTGATCTACCAGAGCATCGGCGGAGCCACGGTATACGCGTTCGGCTCGGGGTACTTCGACACCAGCACGACCCTGTTCACCGGACACACCTCGACCATCTCGGTCTTCCTCTACGTCGACCTCGGGACCGTCGCGACCCTGCCGCCGTCGGTCAGCAACGTCGTCCTGACGGTCAACGCGTGCACGTCCGCGACCACCTGCCCGTAGACCGCGACCACTCTCCCGAGGGGGGATCGGTTCCCCCCTCCCCCCGAGCGGCGTGCCGAGAATTCGTCCGGAACGAGGTTCGCGAAGGGCGGTGCGTCCGAGCCCCCGCGCTCGGGGCGCAGTTGCCTCTATCGACTCGCGACGAGAAAGAGGATCCCTGAGATGAGCGTGAAGACTCCCGCGAGGATCGCGAGCACGCCGCTCGAGAATCCGAGGAAGAGGAAGCCGACCAGCGCGAGTACGACCAGGACCGCACCGACCGCCATGCTCCGGCCGCCCGGCCGGGCACGGCCGAGGATGGCGAAGAATCCAATGACCAATCCGACGACGAGGAAGATGACCGATGCCCCGACCGAACCGAGACCTTGGAACTCCCGCCCGATGGCGAGGAAGATGATTCCGACGAAGAAGCGAATGACCGCGTCCACGATCAGGAGAACGGCGCCGATCAGACCGAATGCGACGGCCAGCCAGCGGTCTCCGTGCGCGCTCAACGGACCGATCGCCCCGGCCCGGGGGCGGGCCAGGGTTCGCGGGCCGACGAGGAACATTACCCTTGCGCCGGAGCGCTCGACGGG
>Ga0209274_10000766_pt1 | contig 17547 bp, 15 predicted proteins | sample HubBroMetageREF1_FD_188343 | JGI IMG/M metagenome (GOLD analysis project Ga0209274, IMG submission 188343) | Reference soil microbial communities from the Hubbard Brook experimental Forest, New Hampshire, USA - Hubbard Brook CCASE Soil... | ecosystem: Environmental > Terrestrial > Soil >...
CGGCTACTACGGCCAGTGGGTCGCGGACGGCATGGCCGGTGAGATGGGCTATCTGACCGGCCGCCGCGCCGGGTTGCGGGACGACCCGCGCCAATTGCTGCCATCTGCCCGGTCTGTTCTCTGCGTCGGTAAGCTATACAATGGGCCGCAGGCCTACTCGGCGCAATTCGACAGCGAGGATCAGGGTTGGATCTCGCGCTATGCCTGGGGCGAGGATTATCACCAGGTGCTGCGGCGCGGACTGACGCGTGTGGTGGACGGCTTGCGCGCGGCGTCGACGGCGGCGTTCGAGTGGAAGATTTGCGTGGATACGGCGCCGCTGCTGGAACGCGCCTACGCGCGGCATGCCGGACTGGGTTGGATCGCCAAGAACACCTGCCTGATCAACCAGGCCATGGGATCATGGTTTTTTCTGGGCGAGTTGCTGCTCTCGCTGGACCTCGCGCCGGACCAGCCGCCGCCCGGCCGCTGCGGTTCGTGTACGCGCTGTATCGATGCCTGCCCAACGCAGGCGATCGTGCCCACCGGTGTGGGGGAGGGTCCGGAGTGGGCGCTCGACTCGCGGCTATGCATTTCGTACTTCACCATCGAGTTGCGCGGCGCTGCGCCGGACGCGGCGCGACCCGGCATTGGACGCCATGTTTTTGGATGCGATATCTGTCAGGATGTGTGTCCGTGGAACCGGCGCGCGCCCACGACGGAGGAGCCAGCGTTCGCCGCCGCGCATTTCGCGCCGCCGCTGGAGAAGCTGGCCGCGCTTTCCGAGGAGGAGTTCCGGAAGATGTTCCGCGCGAGCTCCATCTCGCGCGCACGGTACGCCGGTTTCCTGCGCAACGTGGCGATCGCGATGGGCAATGCCGGCCAGGAGCGCTTCCGTGCGCCGCTGGAAAAGCTGGCCGCCCGACCGGAGGCGGTGGTTAGTGAATCCGCGCGCTGGGGGTTGCGGCAGTTGAACGCGGCGGGCTAGTGGCCGTGCCGCATACTTTTCCCGCAACCGAACACCTGTATTAATCGTGGGGGCGGGCCTCCAGGCCTGCGGCGGGCGTCCACGCCCACCTGTTCCGTTGCGCGAAGAGCGGTCCTGGAGGACCCGCACACAGTCGAAAACCCAGCGCAACCTGTTGGGGAACAGGCGGGTCTCGAGACCCGCCGCAGGCGTAGACGCCCGCCCCACGTGGTTTTCATCACTATTCGTGGGCCGCAGGCCCATCCTGACAGACCTGGAGGTCCGCCCCACTTGACAATCGCCCCGCACACATTGTAGGTTATCTACTATTGTAGATAACCAAGGCTTACGCATGAGCAAACCAACCAACCTCATCCAGGGCGCCCTCGACGTCCTGATTCTAAAAACCCTCTCCACCGAGCCCAAGCACGGCTGGGCCATCGCCAAACGCATCCGGCAGGTCTCGCAAGAGGTGCTGCAGATCCCGCAGGGATCCCTCTATCCGGCGCTCCACCGCCTGGAACACCAGGGCTGGATCCGCGCGGAATGGCGGGAAACCGAGGCTGGACGCCACGCCAAATTTTACTCGCTCACCCGCGCCGGGCGCAACCAACTCTCGAGCGAACTCGAAAACTGGGACCGGCTTTCATCGGCCATCGGGCTGGTGCTGAGGATGGCGGAGTAGCGGCATGCGCTGGCCCCGAATCCTCTACATGCGCCGCCGATCGCTTTTCGGCCGCCCCCGCCTCGAAGAAGAAATGACGGATGAGCTGCGTTACCACCTGGAAGAACAAATTCGTGAGAATCTGAACGCCGGCATGCCGCCGGACGAAGCCCGCCGCACGGCGCTCGAAGAGATTGGCGGCCTCGATCGGGTGAAGGAAGCCTGCCGGGATTCACGCGGCGTCACGCTCGTCGAAAACGCCTGGCGCGACCTGCGCTACGCCTGGCGTGTGTTGGCGCGCAGCCCGGCATTTCTGGCCGTCGCGGTTCTTTCGCTGGCCTTGAGCATCGGCGCGAACACGGCAATCTTCTCCTTTTTGAATGCGGTCCTGCTGAAGGCCCTCCCCGTACCGGAGCCGCACCGCCTGGCGATCGTAACCCGCCACAATGACCAATACGGATGGGACACCAGCGCCTTCAACTACCCGATGTACCGCGAATTGGCGCGTCGCATGCGCGCGTTTTCAGGCGTCTTGGCGTACTGGCCGATGCCTGTAAACCTGACCGCAGGCAACCAGGCCGAACGCATTTCAGGCGAGCTGGTCAGTGGAAGCTATTTCCGGGTGCTCGGCGTACGTCCCGCAATCGGGCGCCTTCTCACAGACGACGATGACGGCGCCGAGGGCGGCCATGCGGTCTGCGTCATAGGTTACCGCCTTTGGCAGGAGCGTTTCGGCGGAGATCCCCGAGTGCTCTCGATGCCGATCCTGCTCAACGCGAAACCATTTCAAATCGTGGGCGTCAGCCAGCCTGGATTCGAAGGCGCCGCGCTGCAAAGCCGCCATGACGTGCAAGTACCGATGTCCATGACGGAGCTGTTCATGGGAGAAAAGCGGGATACCAGAGGTTGGTCCTGGATGCAGATCGTGGCGCGCCTGGCGCCGGGCGTCTCGCGCACTCGCGCCACGGCCGAGTTGCAGGCCGTCGGCACGCAGCTTGATGCCGCCAAACTGGTCCCCGGAATCGGCCCAGGCGCCAATCTATGGAAGCTGGCGGACGGCAGCCAGGGCGTGGATTGGCAGCGGGGTCAGTTGCGCGACCCGGTGCTGGTCCTGATGGCGGCGGTAGCGTTGCTGCTGGTGATCGCCTGCGCCAACATGGGCAGCCTATTGCTGGCCCGCGCAGCGCGGCGACGCCCCGAAATCGCCATGCGGCTGGCGCTGGGAGCGGCTCGCGGGCGCATTGCCAGCCAACTGCTGGCCGAGAGTCTGTTGCTGGCGGGAATCGGCGGCGCGGCGGGTTGGCTGCTCTCGCTGGCCATGACCCGCCTGCTGGCGGCCTGGCTCGCGGCCGGAAGCCCCGGCGTGGTTTTTCGCATTGCCCCCGACGCGCGCGTGCTGGTCTTTACCGTGGCGGTCTCGCTGTGTGCGTGCCTCCTGTACGGTCTGCTCCCCGCGGTGCAATCGTCGCGCGCCGAGTTGCTCGACGCCTTGAAAAGCAAACCGGCCGGCGGGTTCGACCGCCCCTGGGCGCGCCGCGTGCTGGTAGCCGCACAGGTGGCCCTCTCGGTGGTTCTGCTGCTTGGCGCGGGCTTGCTGGCCCGTACGCTGCGCAACCTGCAAACCGTGGACCTCGGCTTTCGCACCGAGCGCGTCCTGATGCTGACCGTCAATCCGGCCATGAGCGGCTACAACGAAGGCGCTGCGCGTACGTTTCTTTCCGATCTGCGCCAGCGCATCAGGCGCATTCCAGGCGTCGAGTCCGTGACCGCCGCCTCCCAGGCCTTGCTCACCGGGGATATGTTCGCCGCCAATGTCCACGTGCAGGGCCATGCTCCGCATGGCGAAGAGCCCAATCACTTCTTCAACCTGGTCTCGCCGGATTATTTCCGCACTTTGGGAACACCGCTGCTGTTCGGGCGCGATTTCACGGAAGCCGACCGGAAAGGATCTCCACCAGTGGCTATCGTCAACCAACGTTTCGCCACGCACTACTGGCCTTCGGGCAGCCCTTTGGGCCAACATTTCCGCTGGGGCGGCGGCATCGATGTCGAGATCGTCGGCGTGGTGGCCGACGCCCACTATCAGAATGTGCGCGACCCGGCGCCCGTAACCGCGTACCTGCCGCTGGCCCAGCGTCCTTTCGAACAGGTGACGTTGATGGCGCGCACCGGCGGCAACCCCACGCGGCTGATGCCGCTGGTGCGCGAACAAGTCCGCGCGCTCGATCCGAAGCTGCCGGTCATCCGCATGACCACGCTCGCTGGACAGCGCGATGCCGATCTCTCCCGGGAACGGGTGCTCGGCTTCCTGTCCGGCTTGTTCAGTTTGCTGGCCCTGCTGCTGGCGTGCATCGGCATCTACGGCATCACGGCGTATTCGGTCGCAGCACGCACGCACGAGGTCGGAATCCGGCTGGCCATGGGCGCGCGACGGAGCCACGTGCTGGGATTGTTTGTCCGGGAAGGCGTCCTACTGGTTGCATTGGGAGTCGCCATCGGCGTGCCCATCGCGCTGGCTGCCACGCGCGTGCTGGCCAGCCTGCTCTTCGGATTGCCTCCCCGCGACCCCGTCACCTTCGTCGCGTGCACAGCCCTGCTGGCGCTGGCCGGCGCGGCCGCGTCGCTGATTCCGGCTACCCGCGCCGCCGCCCAGGATCCGGCCAGGGCCCTGCGTCACGAATAGCCTCACCGGACGCCGCTCGCTACAAAGCGGTCGGAGGAACGCATCACCGCTACCGCCGACCCGATTCTGCCCAGCACCACCACCGGAACCTTCCCCCGCAAGCGCTGGTTCGACGTCAGCACGTGGGGCCGCCCGCTGGACACTTGCATGCTCGATGTCCGCTTCCGCGAGAAGTTTCCGGATGCCATGGCGGGCCGCGCGTGGCGCCACCATCCCTTGCAGCGCTGTGCCGGGCTTCGAGGGCGGCTACCTGCAGCCGGAAGAGACCACCGCGCCATGGGCAATGCCGGGCAGGAGCGCGCCGTTGCAGAAGCTGTGGGCTTCGCCGGACCAGGCGGTGGCTGAAGTCGCGCGCTGAGGGTTGGCTCGGCTGGGGAAGGCGAACGCGTAACCAGTTACACACCAGGAACCGCCATGCGGCGTCCGCCACCCTTGCTTCCAGTGCTAGCCTCTATATGCGATCAGGAAAATCCGGCGGAACGGAAATAGCACGCCGCCGGCGGCGCGGGGCGGGTAGTGCGGCTGGAGCGATGCGAGGTAATCGGCGGCAAAGCGCTGGCGGTCCGTCTCAGTTTCGAGCAACTCCAGAAATGGGCGCATTCCGGTGCCTCGATACCACTCGACGATGGCCTCCGCATCCGGCAGGATGTGGAGATATTCGGTGGCCCAAATGTCCAGGCGCGCAGCCGTGGGGGCCAGCGCGTCGTAGTAGAATTCCATTTCATGATGGCGCCATTCCCGCACGTTTCCAGGCTGGAACCAGCGGCTCCACGCAGGCGATGCGGCGACTTCGCGCATGAGTCGATGGGGTAAGGCATCGATATTTCCGGGAATTTGAATGGCCAGCGCGCCTCCTGGCGCCACGCGAGAGAGAAGCCGCGGATAGAGGGACGCGTGATGGTCGACCCACTGCAAAGCGGCATTCGAGAACACTACATCAAACCGGTCACCGCTGGCTGCCGCCCACGCGGAGATGTCACCGGCGATCCAGTGCTGACCGGGATATTCGCGCTGCGCGCGTTCGATCATGTCGGCGGAACTGTCCAGCCCGGTGAATTCGGCATCCGGCCAACGATCGCGGAGCACGGCCGCGCTATTCCCGGGTCCACATCCGAGATCGATTACGCGTTGCACGTTGGCTACCGCGATGCGTGCGGCGAGATCGCGGCAAGGCTGCGTGCGCTCTTCGGCGAATTTCAGGTACTGGTTCGGATTCCAGCCGGGCATTTTCCGACTGTAGCGCGATTCGGGGACAGGCCGGAGAAAAACGATGGTCTGCCCCACGGGATGTTTTCGACGGTGCCCCACAGCACCGTGTAGATGTAGAAACTCCAGGGACAGGCCGGAGGCCTGTTCAGCGTTACCGCATAACCGCTGTGGGGATCGCGACCTGCGACCATGCTGCATGACTTCCGGTTGGGCTAAGCCGGGTTGAGCGCGGAGGAAGATTCTTCCTGAGTTGCGAAGAGGCCGCCGGTAACTGTTCTAGCGCGGCCCAGAGCTGCCTCCGCAATCCAGCGCACGAAATAGCGCCAGCAAATCGACCGCGCCGCTTCCAGACGGGAATCCGACTGGCGAATGCCTGCGAGCCTGCCCCACCTTTTGTTAAGGTATACGAATTATCATGTCCTGGTTCAAGAAAGAAAACGCGGCGCCGGCGAAGGTGGCGCAGATCAACGATGCCTCGCGAAAACTGCGCACAGAGGGGTTGTGGCTGAAGTGCGAAGGCTGCCGTCAAATCATCTGGAAGAAGGATCTGGAGTCCAACTGGAACGTGTGCCCGAAATGCGGTGCGCACATGCGTATGGGCGCGGCGGCACGGCTGAAGCTGCTGTTCGACGGCGATTATGAGAGGTTTGACACGGAGTTGCGCTCGTCGGATCCTCTGGATTTCTTCGACTCGAAGCCCTACCGCGAGCGCCTGGATGGAATGCGAATAGCCACTTCGCTTTCCGACGCGCTGATCTCGGCGGCAGGCGCGGTAGCTGGGCGGCCGGTACACATCTGTTCGATGGAGGCGCGCTTCATCGGCGGCAGTATGGGATGCGTGGTGGGCGAGATGATCACGCGGGCGATCGAGCGCTCCATTGCGCGGCGGATGCCATTGGTGATCGTGTCGGCGTCGGGTGGCGCGCGCATGCAGGAAGGCGCGGTGAGCCTGATGCAGATGGCCAAGATATCGGCCGCGCTGATGCGTCTGGATGAAGCCGGCGTGCCTTATGTCAGCGTGCTGACGGACCCCACCACAGGGGGAGTGACGGCGAGTTTCGCGATGCTGGGCGACCTGAACGTCGCCGAACCGGGCGCGCTGATCGGATTCGCCGGGCCGCGCGTGATCGAGCAGACCATCCGGCAGAAGCTACCCGACGGGTTTCAGCGATCGGAGTTTCTGTTGAAGCATGGAATGCTGGATGCGGTGGTGCCGCGGCTGGAGTTGAAGAGCTACGTTGCCACGGCGCTGCGGTTTTTTATGGATTAGGGGGACAGGCCAGGAGGCCTGTCCTACTTCATGAATTATCCCGATTCCGTCCGTTTTCTGTACGCGTTAGGCAACGAGGTTAAGACCGCCAAGCTGGGGCTCGAGCGGATTGGCGTTTTACTGGAAGCGCTAGGCAATCCGCAGGAGGCCTGCCGGATCGTACACGTGGCCGGCACCAACGGCAAAGGCTCGACCTGCGCGATGATCGAATCCGGGCTGCGCGCGGCGGGATGGCGCACCGGTTTGTTCACGTCGCCGCACCTGGCGGAACCCACAGAGCGGATTCAGGTAGCGGGACGTCCGGTGGACGCAGGCCAATTCGGCGCGGCGTTCGACCAGGTACACGCGTGCGCGGAGACGCTGCTGCGGCAGGAACGCGTCGATCTGCATCCCACCTATTTCGAAACTGTGACCGCCATGGCGATGGTGATATTTCGCGAATGCGGCGTGGAGTTTACGGTGCTTGAAGTGGGATTGGGGGGACGCCTGGATGCGACCAATGCGGTCACGCCGGAGTTGTGCGTGGTGACGCCGGTAGATTTCGACCATGAAGCGTATCTGGGTAAGAGCCTGGAATCGATTGCCGGGGAAAAGGCGGGAATTCTGAAGCCGGGCATACCCGCGGTTTTCGCGCGGCAACGCGCGGAGGCCGGGGGCGTGCTGAAGGCGCGTGCCGCGGCTTTGGGCGTGAGTGTGACACACAGTTCCGAAGTGGCCGTTTCGGGCGTCTCACTGCATGCGCGGGGCAGCGACTTCATGTGGCGCGAGTTACCCGTGACTTGTCCGCTGGCGGGCGAGCATCAGGTGGAGAACGCCCGCACAGCCATCGCGGCGCTACTTCGGCTTGGCGTGGCGCCGGACGCGATCCGGCGGGGAATCGCGCAAACCAGGTGGCCAGGACGTCTGGAGCGCGTGGCCGTAAATCCGGAAATCATTCTGGATGGCGCGCACAATCCGGCGAGTGCGCGGGCACTAGCCGAGTATCTCGACCGCTTCTACGAACCGCGCCGCGTCTGGCTGATCTACGGTGCTATGCGCGACAAAGCGGTGGAGGAAATGGCCGCGATTCTGTTTCCGCGGGCTGGGCATGTGATCGTGACGGCGCCGGCGCAGGCGCGCGCGCTGCGGCCGGAGTCGATCCGCGGCTTGGCGGATCACGAATCCATTCAGGTGGCGCCGGACATTAGTGCGGCGTTGAAGCTGGCTTTGAAGGCGGCGCCCGAGGACGCCATCTTCGTGACGGGGTCGCTGTTCCTGGTGGGCGAGGCGCGCGCGCTGCTGGTGCCCAATGCCACTTAGTTTTGCCGAAATCGGAATTCTGCAAAAATTGTGGGGCGGACCACAGGACGGACCCCTGGTCCGCGGCGGACGCCCTCGTCGGCCTGTCGCGGTCGTCAAGGGACTGATTCCACGAGCGAAGAGCGGGTCCAGGGGGACCGGGCCCAGAGGGCACCCCGACCAGGGGGGTCCGCCCCACGATTTATGCAGAGTCGAGCAGGGTGCCTGCGCCACCAGGGTTGTCCTACTGAAACAGAACCGCCCGCTATGCGCGCGTCTCAGTGACCTTTTTCCGGCGCCGGGTGAACGCGCCCAAACCGACCAGGCCCACTCCCATCAACATGCAACTGGCAGGCTCGGGACAGGCTGAGCCGCCAACCGTACTCGTTAACTCACCATCATACATCACGCCGAAGGGGGTATTGCTCACAAGCTGGTACGCGTCAATCGCCAAAGTGTAAGTTCCCGCGGACAGACTCAATGGGATGACTGCGTCATTGCCGGGCGTGCAGCCGATTGGCGCACTCGCGCAGTTGCCGCCCAGAGTCCCGTTTGGCGACGCCAAGGACGTGCCGCCGCTGCCATTGCCGCTGTCGACTTTACCGCTATCGAGCCAAACGCCCGCCGTGTCGTCGGCCCAGACATCCAGGCTGCCGGCAGAAGCGCTCGATAACGTGAAGGTCTGATAGAAGATAGCCGTGGGCGTCCCGGTGACAGTAGTGGCGACGGGACTGGCAGGCCCGGCGGCGCATGAATGGCCTGCCCCGAATGCATCGCAGCCGGTGTCGCCATAAGAAATCCATTCGTAGTCCGGGTTCGCGGGGATGGCCCAAGACGGAGCCACGGCAACACTCGTGTTGGTTCCGGTTATGTTATTGCTTCCCACGTCCGGCGAGCTCCAGATGTCGACCGTTCCCGCCGAGGCTACTCCACCGAACCGCGCCGGAATGCCCGCAATCAAAACCGATGCCAATAAGCCCAACCAGATAGTTCGAAACTTCGCCGCCGTTTTCATAAATTATTCTCCTGTCAGTAATCTACTTCGCATCGGCGTTGGATCAAAGCAACTATTACCCCCCTTAATACCGGTACTTTTCTTATCTAGTTTTGTGCGATTTCCCATTTCTTTGGATACTGAGGTTGGTTGGCGGTCGCCTCAGATTGGCGCAGGAGTAATTGCGAGCCGCACCGCACTACCAGCGCGGCCGGCTTGTCGGCTCTTGACGAGCGTATACATATCTGTTTACTATGGGAGCGTTACCAGCAATGAGTTGAAGCGCTGGCTGGCGTCTCGAGCCTGCACATTCGGGGAAGGAACCAAGCACACAAAGGTATTTTTCAAGGGCAAATGGGGCATCTGGAAAGATCTTGGCCTGAAGTGAGGATAGGATTCCAAACGATCGCTTATCGAGCGAAGTTCGAATGCGACGACGACGGCATTACCGTGACTTTCCCGGACATTCGGAACTAGCCCGTCGTATGGGCCTGCAAGAAAACCAGGTCGATCGCCTGTTCGATCTGCGACACCGCTCGCGCCTCGATCGTATCGAGAGAGCGCTCGCCACGCTGCATAAGCGGCTGGTCGTGCATGTCGAGAATGTGCCGCGTGCGGCCGCCTAGGCCATGTTCCTCAGCCGCTTGCGCGCCTACCTGCTGATCGACCCCCTGATCATTGTGACGACTGCGGCCTTTGGCCTTGCATCGATGATGGCCTCCGCATTCGATAAGCGCGGCCGCACGCAACATGCGATCGCGCGCCTTTGGGCACGCCTCCTGCTGACGGTGAGCGGGGCGCGCGTCCGTGTGGAGGGGTTGGAGAAGCTGCAGCAAGATGGGGCCTACGTGTTGGTGGCCAATCATACCAGCTACATGGATACGCCCGCGGTGTTGCTGATCCCGCTGCAAATCCGCTTCTTCGCGAAGCAGGGGCTGTTCCGGATTCCGCTGCTGGGCGGACACCTGCGGCGCGCGGGACATCTGCCGGTGGTGCGCGAGAATCCGCGGGCGTCGCTCAAGAGCTTGACCGAGGGCGCGCGGCTGGTGCGCGAGCGCGGCGTCTCCGTGGTGCTGTTCCCGGAAGGCGGCCGGTCGCCCGATGGCCTGCGCGAGTTCAAGGAAGGCGCGGCGTACCTGGCGATCAAGGCGGGGGTGCCTGCGGTGCCTATCGGGATCGTGGGCATGCGGCGGGTGCTGCCGATGGGTTCGGTGCACGTGCGTCCGCATGCGGTGACGATACGGATCGGCGATCCAATTTCGACCGAAGGCATGAAGCTGGATGCGCGGGGCGAGTTGAGCCAGACGCTGCGGCGCAGGGTCGCGGAGTTAATCGGGGAGCCGGGGGAGTAGCGGTTAACGGTTCTCGGGGTCGAGTCCATCCCACAGCGCGCGGACCATGGCGCGCACCAGTTTGGGATCGAATTGGCCGCCGTGCGCGCCCAGCCGCTCGAAGAACGGGATGGAGTGGGCCACGGACCAGATCAGCAGCGCGGCCGCGCCAGGGTCGACGGCGCCGAGCCGACCGGCGCGTTGCTCGCGCAGCAGGAACTCCACCAATTGCCGGCGCAGCAGCAGCATGGGCGAATCGGGATGGCGCTTGGCGAACTCTTCGAAACGAAAATTGGGGTGGGACACCAAGGGCAGCAAGACCGGTAGCGTGTCGCGGAAGTAGTCGAGCATCGAGAACGCGATCTTCTCCAGCAGGGCGCGCCCCTTGGACCGGGGATGATGCAGGAGCCGATTCAGGTCCGCCGGCGGCGGAATCATAGCCGCGAAGAACAGTTCTTCCTTGGTCTGAAAGCGCTGGAAGATCAGTCCCTCCGACACGCCGGCACGGCGTGCGATTTCCTTGGTGGACGCGGCGAAGCCCTGCTCCACGAATGCGCGGCGGGCGGCGTCGAGCAGCTCATCGTCGGATATGGTCTTCTTTCTGCCCATTCCCATTCATAGTGGCACTACGAGTGGGGTTATGGCTTGCGGGCCAGGAAGTAGAGCGTGGCGGGACGCGTGCCGGACTCGACGACCTCGAATCCGGCGTCGCGCAGGAAACCTGTCCAGCGGTCGCGGCCGGGCAGGCGGGTGTGCATAAAAACCGGACCCCAGGTCAATTTGACCCAGAGGTCTTTGGCGATGACCATCAACAGAAACTGGCCACCGGGTTTCAGCACGCGGTTGGCTTCGGCAAGCGCCTTGGATCTCCCGTCGCGATTCAGGTGGTCGATCGCGTAAGCGCTGACTACGCCGTCGAAGGTTGCCGATTGGATGGGCATCTGGCGCATGTCGCCGGCTTGTACGGCGGCGCGCTGGTCGACGCCGGCGGCCTTCAGGTTTTCGAGCAGCCGGTCGCGGCCCTGATCGGGCACTTGCTTGCCGTTCTCACGGTCGCCAAAATGGCGAACGTATTCATCGCTGAAACTGTCGAGCGCCACCACGAACGCGTGCGGCCGGGCTTCCAGAACCATGAGGGTGGAGCGGCCGGTGCCGGCGCCCATGTCGAGCACGCGCCCGACGCCGGATGGCAAAAACGATTCGGTGGGCAGCGGTGTGCGTCCGTTCATGTTCAAGTTGAAACGGACTACCAGGAAGGCCGCCAGCGACCAGACCGTTATGGCCCCCAGGATGGCCAACGGCAGTTTCGGCCACCGTTTGACGAAGCCCAGCCAGAGAAGAGGCAGGACGATAGCGGTTATCAGGAGGTGGCCGTAGGTCCAATACCAGGCGTAGCCAAAGTTTATATGTGAGTGCATACTTATTTATAGCACGGCTGGAAGCCGCATGCGCGCGGCTGGAGCGGGTCTGGAGACCCGCTAGCAGGCGTGGACGCCCGCCCCACAGGGCACACGCTAGAAGCTGAAGCGCGCCAGCAGTTCTACCACACGCCCGGCCGTTCCGCCCGGGGAAAGGCCGAAATCCTGATTCTCAATGGTGGAATTGGCGCTGCCGAACGCGATGGGCTGAAGGTTCAGCTTGTTGAATATATTGTAGAAATTGGCGCGAATATCGAGTTTGGCGGCCTCGCCCATGTGTATCCCGCTCAAGTTGGTGGACTTGCCGATACTGAAATCCGTGGAGAGATAGCCTGGACCGCGCCATGAATTGCGTCCGATCCCGGGCGGCAACGTGGTAGGTCCGCTGGTCGGGCTGGTGATGATGAAATACTTTTGACCGCCGCCCGGAAAGTTAGTTCCGTCAATGTAAGCGCTATTCGAAGTGCTGTGGCCCGCGCCTCCCAGGTACTCAATTGGCCGAATCGGGCAGAGCGTCTGGCCGCCGGGAGTCGCTTCGGAGGCGCCGCAAGTGACCGGCGTCCAGGGGAAGCCGCTGCTGGCGGTGAAAATACCGCTGATGTTAAGGCCACCGAGCAGGTGACCGACGAAACCTTCCTGCCGCTTGAAGAAGGGTAAGTCATAGAGGCTGGAAAAAGTAAAGACCTGCGGAACGTCAAAGTCCGAGGGCCCGTATTCGGTGGCCTGATTTTGCGGATAAGTCTGGTTGGTGACAAAACCGGGACCCTCGTAAGAATTTGTGTCCAGGCTCTTCGACCAGCGGTAGTTCGCAGCGAACTGAAAGCCATTCGACATGCGGCGCGAAAGCGTCAGGATCAGCGCGTTGAAATTGCTGTTGACGTCGGGTTGCGGACTGTATACCTGGCTGAACGGAAAGAGCGGCCCGGTGGGGTAAAGGAAACTCTCGTTGACCAGGCGAATCTGGTGGCGCGCCTCCGACCCGCTGTAGCCCGCGGTGGCCACCAGCTTGAACGGAAGTTGATACTGGAGGTCGAACGAATACACCTGGACAAAAGGATTAGGCATATTCTGCTGGGCCATGTAGACCTGTACCTGAGGCGCGTTAGGATTCGACGGCCCGCGTGGCGCGTTCGTGGCGGGATCGATACCCGTGGCTAACGCCGGATTGACCGGGTAACTGAAAGGGCTATTGCTGCTACCCAGGGCATACAGGATCTGACCATTGTCGAATGGGGTGCTGAACGAGGTGGTGGCCGTTCCGCAGCAGATGCTATAGCTGCCAAACGATGGCGGGTCCTGGAAAACATTCTCGAACACCACGCCGGGAATCTCGTTGAAGAACCATCCATAGCCACCGCGTACGACCAGCTTGTCCGCGGCCCCGCTGGGGCTCCAGGCGAAACCGATTCGCGGAGCAAAATTATGGTAGTCCGGATTATAAAGCCGACTGACCACCTTTATGTAAGAGGTGTTATAGTCGTCGCCGGATCCGAAAAACACATTGCTGAGTTGGCCGTTCTTATCGGAGAGGGGTGAAAAGTATTCCCACCGCAGGCCGAGGTTTATAGTAAAGTTGGGCCGCAGCTTGATGTCATCCTGGACAAAGGCGGCATAGTCGCCATTTCGCAGATAGTGCTGCGCGGGGGCTGGCGCCCCGGTTTCGGGGTCGGCGTCGATGGCTTCGTAGATAGGGGCGTCGTTGGCGAAGTTCCAGGGCCCCTGGAACGTGTACACAGGCCGCGCGCCGCCGGCGAGATTGTCGTTATTTTGCATTTTGCGAACAACCACGCCGAACTTGAGTGCCTGCCGGCCGAGCATCTTGCTCAACGTGTCGTTTACCTCGTAGGTATTTTGGGCGAAGATGGCTGGTGTGGTGCTGCCTTGCGGCGCGCCGAACTGGATATTATTGTCGACGCCCGGAATATTTTGGATTTGAAGTTCCGGGATACCCCAATTGACGGCCGCGGAGCCGGCGATCTGATTGTCGGCGAAACGCGTGAAGTCCGCGCGAAGCTGGTTGAACACGGTGGGCGAGAACAGGTGACTCCAACTGAAGAAATAGGCGCTGTTGAACGGGTTATTCGGCAGGTCGGCCATGGGACGGCTTTGGCTGGAAGTTTGCGCCTGCTCGCCTGAAAGCGGCGTCAGATAGGCGCTAAAAGCAAAGCTGTCGTTACCATGCGTATAGTCTCCGCGGAAATTATATTGGTTGCCGCGCTGCAAGCTGGGAGCGCCTAGCACGTCGTATTGAATGTCGGGCACGCCGTTGAGCCCGCCGCCGGTGGGATTCTTGGAGATGTCCACATATTGGCCGGTGGCGCCAGTAATGGAACCGATATTGAGCCCCCCGCTAACTTGCTGGCAGGTGCCAGGCGCAAAGCTCGTGGAACACGGGACATTCAGAACGGCGATGACGTCGGGAGCTATCCCGGGCGAGCCGAGGACCTTCGCGGCGATGCTGTTGGGATAAGCGCCGATGACGGCCTGGCGGTATTGGGGCGTCTCCACCCAGGCTTCGTAGGGCGCGTCCGTTATATTCGTCAGTCCTTCATAGCTGAAAAAGAAGAACAGATGGTCCTTGACGATAGGTCCACCCACGGATCCGCCGTACTGCTTGAAGCGGGTATCCACGCGCTCCGGTGGAGCGTCGAAGGGGCCGCCGTACTTGTTATACGCGTTGAGGTTGGGATCCTGGAATTGAAAGAATCCGCTGCCATGGAACTGATCGGTGCCGTTCTTGGAAACCACTTGGATCTGCGCTCCGGAGTTCCGGCCGTATGCGGCGTCGTAACCCTCCGCGACGACCGTCATCTGTTTCACCGACTCCTGATTGGGCGTGACGACGGCCGCGCCGCCCCAGTTCTGGCTGTCGACAGTCACGCCGTCGATTATGAAGTTGTTGTTGGAAAGGCGCTGGCCGTTGGCGGAAATCGGGACTTGGTTTTCAGTTTGGAATATGGAAGTATTCGAGCCGCCCGGCCCGGTGGTGTTGGGCAGGTTCACGGCGTTCCCGCTGCCATCGCGCGCGCCGGTGCCAAATACCCCTGGCGTGAGCCGGATAAGCTCGTACGGGTCGCGGCCTATCTGGGGAAGACGCTCGACTTCCGCGGTAGTGAGAGTGCCTCCGATATCCGCGTTGGTAGTCTGAATGGCGGGATTATTCTCCGCCGAGACAGTGACGGATTGGGTGAGGTCGCCCGGCGAAAGGGCTATGTTTACGCCCTGCGTCTGCTCCGCGAGCACTTGGATGTTTTCGCTCGTTTCTTTCTTGAACCCCTGGGCTTCGACTGCTATCGAGTAAGTTCCCGGGGCCAAGCCATCAAAGCGATAAAGGCCTTCGCCGGAGCTTTGGGTGATTTGTTCCTTGTGGGTTTCGGCGCTGGTAAGTGTAACCTTGGCGTTGGGCACGCCCGCGCCGGAAGCGTCTGTAATAGTGCCTTGGATGCCGGCTTGAAATTGGGCCGCGGCGGGAAAAACCGGCAGCAATAAGAGCCAACCGCAAGCGAGAATGCGCGGTGGGAACGACATAGTTCACCTCTGAAGCCCCGATGCGGAGCCTACGGGCAGGATAAGTCAGACCGTAGCCGTTGTCAATGATCAACCGTAACCAACAACACAGCGCGGACAGGCCGGGAGGCATGTCCTATGTTAATATTTGGGGCCCAGACCCAGTGCGATGATCGAAAGAGAGTCCAGCTTGCCGCTGGCTTGCAGGTTTTGATCCTGCTGAAAACGGCGCAGCGCATCGGTTGAATCCTGATTCCATACGCCCGAAGCATCGCCGTGCAGATAGCCCTTCTTGGCGAGCGCTTCCTGGATTTCCTTGTAGCGCTCGGGGGTGGGCGCGGTTTGTCCGGGATGCCACGCAGAGCGCGCCGAACGCACCGGAGCCTTCTTCCCCGTGTGCGCCACGGGCTTGTGCGTGGTCTTGCGATGCGTCGATTTCTTCTGCGGGGTAGTGGCCCCCAGCAAGGCGGCAGAGCACGCCAGCCCGGCGGCCACTACAGCGATTACTTTTTGAAGATGCAATCGTTCTCCAGCTATGGGTGGTTGGGCAGCGTCCCTGCCGGGAATACCGGACTCCATTCGTTTCGGCCGGTTTGCCGCAGGATACGGAAGGCCACCGCGTCGCCCGGCTTGAGCGCGTGCTGAATGCGCGTGACGTCGTCGGTCGTGTGCACCGGTTGCCGGTTGATCTCCACGATCACGTCGCCCTTCCGCAAATCGATGTCCTCCGCGAACGAGTTCTGCTCCACGGAGTCGATCAGCACACCGTGCTGTTTGATGCCCATGTTCTCGCGGCGGGCATCCGTCAGATTTTCGATCCTGATACCGAAAAGCGCCTGGGTGCCTTCCGCCGGGCCGGCCTCTTCCTCTTTACCGGTTCCGAACTGCTCTGGGAAGACGTGGGCCAGATCGGCTACCACCACCTTGAAATCCATCCTCTGGCGTTCGCGCAATACCGTAATGGTCAAGCTGTTGCCGATGGGAGTGTTGGTGACGCGGTCGACCAACTCACTACCGTTGCGAATGGGCTTGCCGTTCACCGCCACGATGATGTCCTGGTCTTTGATGCCTGCCTTGTCCGCCGGACCGCCCGCCGGCACCTGTTCCACGAACACGCCCTCAGTCGCGCCGTTAGCCTTCAGCAAGGCCTCGGCCCGGGAGCTGTCCGAAGGCGTAAACTTGACGCCGATGGAACCGCGTACTACCTTGCCATTCTTGATGATCTCGTTATAAACCTTGACCGCCTCGTTGATGGGCAGGGCGAATCCGATGCCCTGGTAGCCGCCCGAACGGGATGCGATGGCGGTGTTGATGCCAATCACTTCGCCGTTGTAGTTCAGCAGCGGACCGCCGCTATTGCCGGGATTGATGGCGGCGTCGGTCTGCAGGAAATGCTGGAACTGCTGGCCGGGGTCGACGTCGCGTTCCTTGGCGCTGATAATGCCCAGCGTCATGGTTTCCTCGAAGCTGAACGGCGACCCGATCGCGATGGCCCAATCGCCCACTTGCACGGCGTCGGAATTGCCGATGCGGGCGGGCGCCAAGTTGCTCTTGCCCTCCACGCGAATCACCGCCAGGTCGGTGGCGGCGTCCACACCCACTACCTTGGCTTCATACTCGGTCCGGTCGCCCAGGAACTTGACTTGAATGCGGTCGGCCTTGTCCACCACGTGATTGTTAGTCAGGATGTAGCCGGCCTTGTCCACCACCACGCCGGAGCCCAAGGCATTGGTGCGGTGCTGGGGCATCTGCTGCAGGTTGCCGCCAAACGGATTGCTGAAGAACCGCTGGAAGAAATCTTCCATGTTGCCTTGGTTGCCCTGGTCGCCCTGATCGCCTTGATCTTGATCCTCCTCGTCGCCGTTATCGGGCTGGGGAGCGGCGCGGCGGCGGCCGTGCGGTTGCTGCGTGGATGCCTTGGGCAGGTAGGTTGTGGAGATATTGACTACGGACGGCTCGACCTGCTTGGCGATCCCGGCGAACGAGTTCTGCAACTGCACGGGATTGGGAATGGTCAGCGGGGTAGCCCCAGGCGCCGCGACATTGTCTTTGGCGGCCTTTGCGCCGGTGTTGACCAAGGTTCCGATCACGATACCGACGGCCAGGGTAAAAAGGATCAGGGTGAAAGACAGCAGCTTCTGTCTACGCAACTTGTCAAAGAAACTCATGGCTGTTAACTCGCTCCTTCGGGGACTTGCAACCTGTCTCCATTATAATACTGCGGCTGGGCGCGGCGGGGGGGGGCGC
>Ga0209274_10000769_pt1 | contig 17500 bp, 14 predicted proteins | sample HubBroMetageREF1_FD_188343 | JGI IMG/M metagenome (GOLD analysis project Ga0209274, IMG submission 188343) | Reference soil microbial communities from the Hubbard Brook experimental Forest, New Hampshire, USA - Hubbard Brook CCASE Soil... | ecosystem: Environmental > Terrestrial > Soil >...
CGGCGAAAGGCCCTGCTCATGCGAGTGTTCGACGACGAAGCCCTCGGAGGCTACTCGAAGGTCGTCGAGCGCGTCATCGGCCGCTACGCGACGAAGTGGGCGAAGATGGGGACCTTCCGCTGGGTGCCCGAGATCACGTCGATGGGGTTGACGGTCGCTGCGACCGTCTTTCTGGGCGCGGCCCCCGACGAGGAGCATCCCGAGATCCAGAAGCCCATTCTCCGTGCGTTCAACGGAATGCTAAGCCTGCCCATTCACCTTCCCGGGACCCCCTATGCGCGGGCGATTGCCGCGCGCGATGTCATCCGCGCGAGGGTCGCGGAGTCGCTGGCGAAGGAGAAGCTCACGCCCGGGAGCAACGCGCTATCGCGTCTCTTGGCGGCGCGAACGGAGGCGGGCGAGCAGCTCTCGGACGACGAAATTCGCATCGAGGCTCTGCACTTTTTCGGCGCCTACGTCGCGGTCATCGGCGCCCTGGCGTTCGAGGCGATGTTCCTCGGGCGCTTGCCTGAAATCAAAGAACGATGTCGCTCGGAAATTCGAGAGCACATGCCCCATGGCCCGGTCACCTACGCACGGATGCGCGAGCTGCCGTATCTCGAAAGAGTGACCAAAGAGGTGCGACGTGCCCGCACGGTCGTTCCGGTGACATTCTTCGCGCGCGCCAACGCCGACTGCGCGTTCGAAGGCGTCGCGGTGCCGCGCGGGATGAAGGCCCTCGGTGCGATTGGCGCGACGCTCCACGACCCTTTCGTCTTTCCCGAGCCCGACGCATTCGATCCGGATCGCTGGTTGCCCAATCCGCGCAGTGATCGTCAGGCTGGATCCTGGGTTCCGCACGGCGGCGGCGAGCCCTTGTCGGGCCATCGGTGCGCGGGCGAGCGAATGGCAGAACTAATGTTGAAGGCCTTCGCCGTCATGACCCTTCGCGATTTCGATTGGGACTTTCCCCCGGACCAGAGCTTCGAGTCGACGACGGGCAAGCTCTTCGCCACGCCGGCAAGTGGGTTGCGGGTGCGGTTTCGACGGATCGCGGCGTCGGGTGGGCGCCTCCCCGATCGCTGACGCTGCTGCATCGAAGGACGCGCGGTAAACTCGATGTCGTTCATCACGTATACGCTGGTCGCCTTCGGGTCCTTGTTCTCCGTCGTGGATCCCTTTGCAGCGGTGCCGACGTTTCTCGCGCTCGTAGGGGCTCAGCCACGGCCGGCCCAAGCGAGGACGGCACTCCGTGCCTCGGTAACTTGCTTTGCCGTACTGACTCTTTTTGGGCTCGCCGGTCAGCTGATTTTCGCGTTCTTCGGCATCACGCTCCCGGCTTTCAAGATCACCGGCGGGGTCGTGCTTTTCGGTGTCGGCTTGGAAATGATGCGGGCCAAGCACAGTGGTACTCGCGGGACGAGCGAAGAAGCCATCGAGGCCGAGACGCGGGAGGACGTCGGCCTCATACCGCTCGGAATTCCGCTTCTCTCCGGCCCGGGGGCAATCGCCACTGTGCTGGTGCTCGTCGGCAAAGCGCGGAGCCTCGAACAGCGCGCGCTCATCTTCGTCGCGATTGCAGCCGTGAGCGTCGCCGCGCTCCTGACGTTACGCTCTGCCGAGCTTCTCGCCCGGGCACTCGGCAAAACAGGAATGAACATCATCGGGCGTGTGATGGGGCTCATCCTTGCGGCCGTGGCCATGCAGTTCATCATCGACGGAGTCCACGAAGCTTTTCTCTGGAAGCCATGAATCGCGCCTCTCACAGCGACGACGCGGGCGATCCCGGAGCGACGTGCTCACGCCGTCTCGGCGCATTGCTCGTCGCGCTGCTACTCGCCTCCGGATGCAAGGGGGCGACCCCCTCGGAGCTCGATCCGGGAGTGCCCGCACCCAAGGCCGGGATACGCTGGCTACGTGCGCAAGAGAGTGGTGACGTAGCCCCACTCGTCCGCACCGAGCAAAAGCGAACCGGTGCGAGCTCGCGGAAGCTCCTGGTCTACGTGGGCGCCGTATGGTGTGAGCCCTGCCAGAGGTTTCACCACGCGGCGGAGCGTGGCGAGCTCGACGCGAGCTTCCCCGGCCTTACGCTGCTCGAGTTCGACATCGATCGGGATCGCGAGCGGCTCGCGGCCGCGGGCTACGCATCGCAATTCATCCCGCTTTTCGCGGTTCCCAAAGAAGATGGAACGGCCTCAGGCAAACAGGTGGAAGGAGGTATCAAGGGCGACGGGGCCGTGGGGTTCATCACGGCAAAAGTCAAAGATCTGCTCGCGACCCCGTGATCGGGGCGCCCCGCGATACGCTCGTGCGCGCTCTACCCTTGCGATTTCAAGAGCTGCCGGACGACGAAGGGCAGGATGCCCCCGTGACGGTAGTACTCGCGCTCCTGAGGCGTATCGATTCGCACGGTCGCGCTGAACTCGCGCTTGGATCCCTCAGGCCCCTGCACCCGCACCGTGGCCTTCCGACTCGCGATCGCGTCCTCGAGGCTCGGGACGGAGAATGACTCTTCTCCCGTGAGCCCCAGCGAGGCTGCGGACTGTCCCGATGCGAATTCGAGAGGCAGGATGCCCATGCCGACGAGATTGCTCCGGTGAATGCGCTCGAAGCTCTCGGCGATGACGACCCGCACTCCGAGAAGCTTCGGCCCCTTTGCGGCCCAGTCGCGCGAGGATCCCGAGCCGTATTCCTTGCCGGCGAGGATGACGAGAGGGACGGCTTCGCTGCGATAGCGCATGGCCGCATCGAAGATGCTGACGATGTCGTTACTCGGCAGATGGCGCGTGACGCCGCCCTCGGTTCCCGGGGCGAGCAAGTTGCGAAGTCGGACGTTCGCGAACGTGCCGCGCACCATGACCTCGTCGTTGCCGCGGCGTGACCCGTACGAGTTGAAGTCGGCGACGGCGACGCCGCGGTCGAGGAGATATTGCCCTGCGGGACCATTTTTCTTGATCGACCCGGCCGGTGAGATGTGGTCGGTCGTAATGCTGTCGCCGAGCACCGCGAGCACCCGGGCGCCGTCGATCCCCGCGATGGGGCCAGGCTCGCGCGCCATTCCGTCGAAGTAAGGCGGATGTTTTACGTATGTGGACTTCGTGTCCCACGCGTACTGGTCGCCCGGCGGAACGCTGAGCTTTTTCCACTCTTCGTCGCCGTCGAACACTTGCCCATAGACGCTCTCGAACATGGCGCGGTCGACGCAAGTGGCGATCGTATCTTCCACCTCGCGCCTCGAAGGCCACACATCTTTCAGCATGACGGCCTTCCCGTTGGTACCCAAGCCGAGCGGCTCGCTGTAAGGGTCGAAATCCATCGTTCCCTTCAGCGCGTAGGCCACGACGAGCGGTGGAGAGGCCAGATAGTTGGCGCGCACCTCGGCGTGCACGCGCCCCTCGAAGTTGCGGTTGCCGCTGAGCACGGCTGCGGCCACCAGGCTGCCTTGCTCGATGGCCTTGGAGATGGGCTCGGGAAGCGGGCCGCTGTTTCCAATGCAGGTCGTGCACCCGTAGCCGACGAGGTTGAACCCGAGCTTCTCGAGGTACGGCGTGAGCCCCGCTTTGGCTAGATACTCGGTGACCACTTTGGAGCCGGGCGCGAGGCTGGTCTTGACCCACGGCTTGCGGGCGAGACCGAGCTCGACAGCCTTCTTCGCCAGGAGGCCGGCCGCCACGAGAACGCTCGGATTGGACGTGTTCGTGCAGCTCGTGATGGCGGCGATCACGACCGAGCCGTGCGTGAGCTCGGTGTCGACGCCCTCCAGGGTCACCTGGACCTTCGCATCGGCACCCGACGGCTTGCTCGACTTCGCCAACATCTTTTCGAGTGACGCACGAAAGCTCGACTTGGATTCGGTCAGCCGAACGCGGTCTTGCGGTCGGGTGGGTCCCGCAAGGCTCGGCACGATCGACGCGAGGTCGACTTCCAGCGTGTCGGTGTAGGTCGCGTGCGCGGTGCTCGGCGTGTGGAAGAGCCCCTGCTCCTTGAAGTAAGCCTCGACGAGGCGTACCTGGCCTTCGTCTCGACCGGTGAAGCGCAAATACTTCAGCGTTTCGTCATCGACGGGGAAAATGCCGCACGTGGCTCCGTATTCCGGGGCCATGTTGGCGATGGTCGCGCGATCGGCGAGAGGCAGCTGAGCGAGCCCGGCCCCGAAGAACTCGACGAACTTTCCGACGACGCCCTTTTTGCGCAACACCTCGGTCACGGTCAGCACCAAGTCGGTGGCCGTGGCACCTTCGCGGAGCGCCCCCGAAAGCTTCACGCCAATGACTTGCGGGATGAGCATCGAGACGGGCTGTCCGAGCATGGCGGCTTCGGCCTCGATTCCGCCTACGCCCCAGCCGAGGACACCGAGGCCGTTGATCATCGTCGTGTGCGAATCGGTACCGACGAGCGAGTCGGGGTACAGGGCACGGCCGTCGGCGCTCGCCATCACGACGCGCGCGAGATACTCGAGATTGACCTGATGAACGATGCCTGTGTCCGGCGGAACGACCTTGAAGTTGCGAAGCGCTCGCTGCCCCCACTTCAGAAACTGATATCGCTCGCGGTTCCGACTGAGCTCGAGCTTGGCATTGATCTGCATCGCGTCCGCCGACCCGAAGGCGTCGACCTGGACGGAGTGATCGATCACGAGCTCGACGGGCTGAAGCGGGTTGATCTTCGTCGGGTCGCCGCCGAGAGCCTTCATGGCGTCCCGCATGGCCGCAAGATCGACCACTGCCGGAACCCCCGTGAAATCTTGCAGCAACACTCGGGCAGGCGTGAATGCGATCTCACGGCTGGGAGTGGCGGTGACGTCGCACGTCGCGAGCGCCTCGATGTCTTCGGGGCGCACCGAGACTCCGTTCTCGGTACGGAGGAGGTTTTCGAGCAATATCTTGAGCGAAAACGGCAACTTGTGCGCACCGCCATACCGCGCGTAAACGCGATCGAGGCGGTAATAGTCGTACGACTTCTGGCCGATGGACAGCGTGGACCGAGCAGCGAAAGTATCTTGCATGGCGGCGCATCGACACGTAGCTCCCGCGGAGCGCCGGGGCAAGGGTTGCTCTATACTCGTGTGTGAAGATCGATGTGCCGTCTTCTTGGCATCACTGCGAACGAGCCTACGGAGTTTCGAATCGTGCTGCGGGAAGCGCCGAGGTCGCTGGCGGCGCTCTCGCGCGAGCATCGGGACGGGTGGGGAATCGCCGTCTTCGATGCACGGGCCGAAGCGTGGCGCATCGAAAAGGGCGTGCTCTGCGCCGGGGAGGACGAGCGCTTCCACCGCTTGGCCATCGGCAGCTGTGGCGAGCTTCTGATCTCGCACATCCGGCAAAAGACGATCGGTGACTGCACCCTCACCAACACCCATCCGTTTGCGCGCGATACGTGGGTGTTCGCGCACAACGGCACGATCAAGGATCTGGGCTGGCTCGAAGGGCAGGTTTCCGCCGAAAGGCGCGCACAGATCGGAGGAGAGACTGACAGCGAGCTTCTCTTCGCGTGGCTCTTGTCTCGCTTGGACGACGCTGGAGTCACGCGAGAGGCCGCATCGGAACGAACCGACGGCGCTCTCGACGGCGCTGTGCGGTCCGCACGGGATCGACCGGGATTCGGCGCGTTCAATTTCGTCCTCTCGAATGGGCTCACGACCTACGCCCATAGGTTCGGGCGCTCGATGTTCCTTCTCGAGCGCGGTCGCCGCGACCAGGTGCGCCAGAAGCGGACCTCGAGCGACGGGACGGTCGTCGAAACGCCCTGGTCTGGCACACGTACCGCCGTCTTCGTCGCGTCAGAGCAAATCACCGACGAGCCGTGGCAGCACGTCGACGAAGGAACCCTCCTTCGCATCGACCGATCGCCCGTGCCCCATTGGCGTCTCATCTCCACGCTCCAGCTCGCCGCGAGCTGACCGAGCCGCGGGCTCAGAACACTTTGTGGATCACGACCGGCGCGCTCGGGCTTCCGTCCGGACTCGGATCGGTCACGACGTAGACGACGCTGCCCCCCGCAGGCTCGGTCGTGAAGGTCGCTGAATAGGCGCCGGCGGCGTACGGGCTCGCGACGCCTTGCGCGACGGCATCGGTCGGGACGGCGACGATGAGCTGCGTGAAGATCGGAACGTTGGCCTGCGCGATGACACTCAGGAGTTGAGTCGAGGTCACCAGGGCGGGCATCTCCTGAACCCCGGTGTCGCTATCGAGAACCACCACCACACCGCCCGCGTGGGTGAAGGTGGTGATGGCCGACATCCAGGTCGCGCCGAGGGTCGCGAGGTCGCCAGGATTCGCGGTTGGCTGGTCGGCGACGAGGAGGACCCCATAGGTGTCGATCGTCAGCCCCTGGGTCACCTCCGAGTCGGTCGTGGTCGAGGTCAGAGCGAGCGTCCGCCCGATATTCTTCGCGGCCGCGGCGATGATGTTTTTGACGTTGGCAAGGGGGGTCGGGTTTGCGTACCTCTCGTAGCTCAGCACCGGCACCGTCTGCGATGCCTGAGGGAGGAGGACCGCGTTCGAAAGCACTCGGGCCTGCGCCTGCGAGTAGGTCGTGTAGTCGTGTCCAATGAAGATGAGCGATCCGGTCGTCTCGCCGACGCACTGCGAGCCCTGGCAAATGCCGGAGTAGCAGGAGGTCCCGCACGCGCCGCAGTTGGCGGGATCCATGGTCGTGTCGATGCAGGCGCCGCTGCAATCGGCAAGGGGAGGCGTACACAGAGGCTCTTCGGATGCGTCCTCTCCCGTCCCGTCAACGCCAGCGCCGTCGGAAGTCGTGGCCTCCGGCGACGCCATGTCGTTCGGGGAAGTATCGTTCGTGGACGCATCGGTCACGGTGGCGTCGCTCGGAGATCCATCGGTCGAAGGGGCGTCGGTCGCGGTCATGGTGCCGTCGCTGCTCGAGTCGCTCGAAGCGACGCCGTCGGTCGTCGAGCCGTCGGTGCCTGGAGAAGTCGGCCCGTCGTTCTGTCGTGCGGGTCCGTCGGTTGGCTCGGGCCCATCGAGCGAAGCCGCGTCGTTTTGGGTGACCGTGCCGTCCGCGGTCGCCTCTGCGTCTGGGGCCTCGGCTTCGCCGGAGCCGGCGCATTCGCCACGCGTGCACACGGCACCGGAGGGGCACGGGGTGGCGCACGCGCCGCAGTTCTCGGAATCGGAGTCGAGCTTGACGCAGTGAGCTCCACACAGGGTGTATCCGGCCGCGCACGAGCCGCCGACAATCGACGTGTCGTCGGCGCACCCTGCACCCAGCCCACTCGCGGCCGCAACGAGCCACGAGAGCCCGAAGAGGTCGCGTAAGAGGTGCCGGCTCATCGAGCTCCCCCGGCCGGCGGAGGCTCGGCTTGCGGCAGCGACGTCGATTCGCCCTGGGCATTCTTTACTTTCGTGATGATGAACTCGGCGCGCCGATTCTGCCGCCAGTCACTTTCGCTGTGCCCCTCGGCGCGCGGTCGACTCTCGCCATAGCCAATCGTGGTCAGGCGGGCCGCGGTCACGCCGAAAAAGACGAGTCGTTCCTTGACGGCGACTGCGCGCGCCTGCGACAGCGCAAGGTTGTGCTCTGCGCTTCCGCGTTCGTCGGCGTGTCCCGTGATGTCCACTTCTTCGATGTCCGGGTGCGCCGTGATGAACTGCGCGAGCTTCTGCAAGATGGGCCACGACGCATGGTGAACGTGTGCCTCATCGGTATCGAAGAGGATGACGTCGTCGTATTCGATCCGGTCCTTGACCACGTGCACTTGATCGCCAGCGGGCGGGCATCCGTTGGTTTTGGGATCGTCTGTGTGAGCTCCTGGGATGTCAGGGCAAGCGTCGTCGGCGTCGGGGACGCCGTCGCCGTCCCGGTCGGCCACGGGCGTCGGCGCGAGGGGGGGCTCGAGCAGCGGTGGCGGAGGCTCCGGCGGCGGAAGGGCCGGGACGACCGGCGCTGGGCGTCGCTCCGCCCCGAGGGCCACGTGGAGGCCTGCCAAGAGCACGTGGGCGTCGTCGGGCCTCAGAGCGTCTCCCGGCTGGATGACTTGCAGGTAGCCGACGTAGGGCCCGAGGTCCGCGCGTCCGCGACCGACCCGCCAGTCGTACCCGAGGTCGAGCTCGAAGCCGAATCGGTCGAGATTTCCTGTCCGGACGTAGCCGGCGTTGGCGTCGATCCACGGTCCGGCAACCTCGAAAAAGGGCCGTACTCGGATCCCGGCCATGATCGGGATCGCGACGCCGTCTCCGTGGCTCGCGATGGACGGGTCCGCGGGAGGGTTGGTGTGCGGCAACCAGAGACCGCCGACCTCAATCTGGCCCCCGACCGCGCGGCTCAGCGGGATCTCGACTCCAGCCCGAGCGGTCGCACCGAGGCCGTACTCGTGGGCCTGGGGCTCGCCGAGAGGCAGTGCGCCCGCGGCCTCGAAGTGCCATCGCACCGCATCCGCGCTGAGGGCAGGGCGCGCGAGCGCCGTGATTTCCGCCAGAGTGGCCGCCACGAGGGCGAGAAGGCGCACCCGCACAGCATAGAACCGTCTCCCTCAAAAACCGAGCCTTTGGGCCCTTCGCCTCAGGACGAGGCAGCCCGCGACGGGGACGCGGCCGTTCGGGCCACCAAGTCGGTGGCGAGGAGCGCGAAAAGAGCGTGGTCGAGCCAGCGCCCCTGACAGCGCTCGGCTTGCCGCGCGACCCCTTCGAATTGGAACCCGAGGCGTCGAATGACCCCGAGCGAGGCGTCATTGCCCGTGGCAGCCGCAACGCGGATTCTGTGCACGTTGAGCGGCCCGAATGCCCAGGCGAGGATCGTGCGGGCCGCTTCGGTCATGTAACCGCGGCGCACACCATCCACGCGGAGCCAATAGCCGAGATCCGCGCTCTGGTGCAGGTGCGCCAGCGACTCGAGACCGATCACCCCGAGAAACCGACGAGTCGCGCGCTCCCGAATGGCAAATCGGAGCGCGCGTGTGTGGTCCCAGTCGACGGCGCTTGCGTCGCAATAGCGCCAGCTAGCCTCCGGGTCGGTGTTGAACGGAACCCACGGGAGCCACTTCTCGAGGTGCGCGCGGGACGTGTCGACGGCCAGCCAGAGATCGGACGCGTCGGTGGGCTCAACGGGGGCGAGGAGGAGTCGCTCGGTGTCGAGCGGGCGATGCCTCAGCTCTGCACGGGGAGGAACAACCAGCATTCGGCGACGAAATTACGACGAAATCCAAGCGAGCGCGAACGGCGAATCAACGCGCGTCGTCCTTGCGCGGCCCAGGGTACATCGACACGGTCTCGAGGGCCGGGCGCTCGACGGCTTCGAGCGGGCTCGTGACGAGGTCGCGCCCGTCGCTTGCAAAGTATAGGCACTCACCGGGTCGGGGCTCTCCCGCGCTCGGGGCCATGGATCCGTTGTCGAAAAACTTGATGCCTGCGTCGATTCGGCCTGCCAGGGCCGAGTGACCCGGCATGAACTGTCCGGTTCGGCGGTCACGAACGGCGACGCAAAGGCCGGCGCGAAAGTGATACTCGGTGTTGCGAGTGACGAAGACGCGGTGCTTGCGCCGCTCCGGGCCGGCGTAATCCCGTGCCCCGTCGAGGGTGCGAGCGCGCGTGGTGCTGACTTGAGCCGACATCCGTCTTCCTCCTGGCCGAGGGTGCGAGCATCCGGCGCCGCAGTTTTGTGGGCCAAGTTTGTCGCCGCCGCGACCCCGGTTGGCAGCCCTGCATCGGAGCATTACGTTAGCCCTTGGAGAGTGAAGCTATGGCCGGTGCGAATGTCCTCGAGATCAACGACCTCAATTTCGAAAGCGAAGTTCTGAAGTCATCTGTTCCATTCCTCCTTGATTTCGGCGCCGTGTGGTGCGGCCCCTGCCGGGCCCTCGCGCCCATCGTCGACAAGTTGGCGGCCGAGCTGCAGGGCAAAGCCCGCGTCGGCAAGCTCGATATCGACGAGGCGCCGGCCACCGCATCGAAGTTCGGGATCAAGGGTGTCCCCACGGTCTTGGTCTTCAAGGACGGCAAGGAAGCCGGCCGCCACGTCGGTGTTACGAGCAAGGAAACGCTCGCGAAGCTGCTGGGCGTCTGACATCGCCCTTCAGCTCGGCGCTCTTTAGGTTCTGCATGGCGACCCAGGCCGCAGAGCAGGCGGTACCCGTCTTGGGCGAGCAGGCCAGGCGCGCCGCTCGCAGGTCGCGGTTCTTCCGCTTCGTGCTGGGCGCGACCATGCTCGTTCACGTTCCCGTGGCCTTGGGGGTAGGAGAGCTCGCGACGCGCCTCGGTTGGCCGCGCTACACCGGGGTCATTTGGGCGGCTGCGGGGGTGGTGCTTTTCGTCGTCCGGGTCCGCGCTTCGATGCCGGACCGCCGTGCCGGCAGTGCCCTGCGCGCGGCGATGGACGTCCCCTATTTCATCCACTGGTGCGCCGCGGTCTGGGCCCTCGTCCCATCGGTGGTGGGCACGGTGGTAGCGCCCGTCGTCCAGCTCGCGCGGGGCGTGCAGGTCGCTCTGCCCGTCGGCGTGTACATGTGGAGCTACCTTTCGGGGCTCGTCGTCTGCGGCTACGGTATCCTGGTTCGGCGTCGCTGGTATCGAGTGGTCGAGCGTGAAGTCGCGATCCCGGAGCTGGCTCCGGGCTTGGACGGGATGCGAATCGCGCACCTTTCCGACCTGCATATCGGAGGGCTCACGCCGCGCTCCTGGGGGCTCGCGTGGTCGCGGGCGGCCAACGCGCGCGATCCCGATCTCGCGGTCGTGACGGGCGATTTGGTCACCAGCGGAAACGATTTCCACGAGGACGTGGCCGACGTCATCGGTGAGCTACGCGCGAAGATGGGCGTCGTCGTTTCGATGGGCAATCACGACTACTTCGGGGACGGGGAGGCGCTCGCGTCGACGCTTCGAAACCGTGGAGTCTCGGTCCTGCGCAACGAGGGCCTCGTTCTAGAGAGGCAGGGCGCCAGTCTTTGGCTTGCCGCCCTCGACGACACCTGGACGCGACGCCACGACATGGCGACGGCGATGAAGGGTCGCCCCGAGGGGGCGACGACGATCCTGCTTGCCCACGATCCGGGCACCTTCGAGGCCGCTTCCGACGCAGGCACGGACCTCGTCCTCAGTGGGCACACGCACGGCGGCCAGATCGCGATGCCCTTCGTGTCGCGCGCGGTGAGCCTCGCCATGTTCGCCTACCCCTATCGGCTAGGTCTCTACCGGCGTGGCCGCTCGGTGCTCTACGTTCACCCTGGACTCGGCACCACCGGGCCTCCCATGCGCCTCGGCGTTGCGCCCGAAGTAACGATTCTCGTCTTGCGGCGCGCGGACTAGTCGCCGCCCACGTCCACGTATTCGATGCGAGCGAGCGGTTCGTCGTCCCGATAGATGGCGAGGGGCGCCAGAGCGCGCGCGAGATTGGCGATGGCCGGTGGCAGTTGGCCCACGGCCCCGGCCACGCGCTCTTCGACACTGACCCCCACGCTATCGAGTGCCCACTGAAGGAGCGAGCGACTCTCCCGCGGCAGCTCCTCGATCGGTGCATCGGCGGGCAGGTGCGCGGCTCCGCGCGCGGCGTCCAGTGCTTCGCGCAGACCCCCGAGATGGTCGACGAGGTGGCGTTCGATCGCCTGCTGTCCGAGCCACACGCGGCCCCGGCCGACCGCATCGATGTCCGCCTTGGCCATTCCGCGCCCCGCGCTCACTCGCTCGAGAAACGTGTCGTAGAATTGGTCGACCTTGTGCTCGAGCGCGTGTTGCTCGTCGGGCGTGAAGCCGCGGAACATCGACTCAGCGTCCGCGCGTGGGGCCGTCTTGTACGTGTCGGTCGTGACCCCGATCTTTGCGAGCAAGCCGCTCACATCGGCTTTGCCGTAGAAGATGCCGATCGAGCCCGTCACAGTCAGCGGTAGCGCGTAGATGTTTCGACTCGCGCTTGCCACATAGTATCCCCCGCTCGCCGCCACCGTCCCCATGGAGACGATCAACGGCTTGCGCTTTGCGAGGAGCATGAGCTCTCTCCACATGACGTCGCTTGCGAGCGAAGAGCCACCGGGGCTTTCGATGCGAAGCACGACACTGCGAACGCTCGCGTCTTCGCGAAGGTCGCGAATGGTATCGGCCATCGAGTACGAGCCGGCCAGGCGCATGTCGAGAAGTGGGATCTGCCTCGATCGGCCGTCGACGATGTCTCCGTCCAAGTAGAGGAGGGCAATCTTCCCCCGCACACCGAATGTCGCCGGCGCGCTCACTTCGGCTTCATCCTTCTCGTAGGTCACGTTCCGCCCCACGAGCTCTCGGGTGGCCCGCTCCAGCTCGTCGTCGAACGCAAGCGAGTCGACCAGCCCCGCTTCGCGCGCCTCGGTCGCGACGAACGGCCCTTGGAGGCTCAGCTGACGGACGCGCTCCTCGGTCAAGTGGCGATAGAGCGAGAGGTTTCGCGTAAAAACCGCTTCTTGATTGCGAAGAATGTCGAGGTAGTCCTCGCGCGCGACTGGCCCTGCATGCTCGTTGGTGAACTCTTCGGGTGCACTCTTGTGGGGTCCGATTCGGACGAAATCGGCCTGAACGCCGATCTTGTCGAGCAAGCCCTTGAGGTACACGTACTGCGCTGCGAGTCCCGCGTAGCGAACGCCGCCTCCGGGCGACAACACGATTCGATCTGCGCTTGCGCACGCGTAGATCGACTTGGTGCCTGCGTTCTCGAGGGAGCACAGCACCTTCTTGCCGCTCGCCTTGAGCAAACGGATGGCATCGGCAAGCTCCTCGGCGTGGGCGAACGAGCTTGCCGGCTCGGCGCGAACGACCAATGTGACGGCGTCGATGTCGCGCTCGGTCGACAAGTGCCAAAGGTGGCGCAGCAGGGCCACATGCCCGCGCGTCGAGGGCGTTTCCTCGAGACGGATCCACACCGCGTGTGCGGGTCGTACAATCCCGGGCTGGGTGTAACCGGCAATCGCGGCCGTCGCATACTCGGCAGCGGTTGTGGGGCTCCCAAGGCCATCTCCGAAGAGGGCGCCGCCGCCTGCGCTCAGGCCACGAAAATGCAGCTCGAGGCCCGCGCTTCCGACGATCCCCTGTTGGTTGCTCCATAGGTGAGCGGCTTCGACACTTCCGAAGATGCGCCCCACCGTGGGGATGTCGACCCCAAGGGTAACGCGCGGCGTCCACTGGTCGGAGCCTTGCCAATATTGCATCTCGAGCCCGACATCGATGTTTCGTCGCCCCGTCGGGCGAAACGCGATCGCCATCGCGTAGCGTCCGTCGAGCACGGGCTGGCTCGAGCCCGAAGGCGCAGGCTCGAGGGTCGAGCTCGGGCGGTTGAAGTCGCGAGCTACCGCTGTAAATCCAAAGTGCGGATCGGGGCGCACCGAGAGCGAAGCGCTGATGCCGAAGAGGCCGTCGACAATTGCGTTTTCCGAATAGGACCGCTCGAGAGAGACCCCGAACGCAGCGTGATCGCCCAGTTTGGTCGCGAGCCCCCAGGTGACCCAGAAGTAGTCGTTGCCTCGATACGGGAAGCCCACGCCCTCGTTCTCGGCTCCCCAAGGCGGCTGGACGAAGTCGACGCGAAGGGCAGTCGACAGCCCAAACGGCAGGGGTGTGCCGACGCCCCAGGCGTGCCCGCAGCCCACCTTCACGGCATCGTCTGGACATCGGATCCACGTCCACCGCAGCTCCGGCCCGGGCAGCCACGCGAGGTTCGCGGGGCTGAGCACCAAGGCGTCGGTCGTGTCGTCCGAGGCAAGGCTTCGCCCCGGCGCGTCGATGTGCTCGGCGCTCGTCGGCAGGGGGTCGGCCAAGACCGTCGACGGCGCTAGGCCGATGACCGCGCCGGCCGCGAGCGCCCGTGTACTCGTCCGCCGCGCTCGCTTCTTCACGGGTGCTCGAGGATCGGGGGCGCGCTGGAACTAATTCGTGCCGGCGTCTGCGGGCAGCGTGCAGATGCTGATGTTGGCGCTCGGATTGTCGACGGCGTTTGCGCTCTCACAATCGGTGCCGGCAAAACCCTGGCAGTCGGCATTGGTCGAGCAGCCGGGAAAGCAGCTGTCGACGTTGTCCCCGTTGAGGATGCAATAGACGTTCTGACCGAAAAGGTTTTCGCCGGAGACGTCCAGCCCGGCGCAGTCGGACGACGTCGTGCATTCCTGCGTGCACCAGGCGGAGCAAGTCGCGGCACCTGTGCAGTCGAAATCGCTGGTGCAGGGATCCCCGACCCCCATGGTCGGGCAAGGCCCGCAGGTACTCGGGCCGCAGTTCGTGGTCGCGCAAGTGTTGAGCGCGAGCCAGAGCGAGGCCCCGTTCGGGAACGACTGCTCGCAGTTGCATGATTGAGTCGTGCAGCTGGCCTCGCACTGCGCGAAGCTCACGCACGCCGGGTTGGCTTGGCAGGCGCTCCACGGCGCGGAGCAGAAGGCCTGCTCGCAGGTGGTGCAACCGGCGCCAGGCCCCCCCGTAGAGCCCGACGACGGCGATTTGCTGCCCGACGACGCGCTTGAGCCGCTCGCCGAGCTAACTTTGTAGCTCCCGTCGCTGACGACGAGCTCGCAGCCTTGAGAGGCGGCGCCGAGGCCGAGGCCGAGCAGAGCGATGCTTGACCACACGATAAGACGAGGTCTCACTGAAATGTCCCTCCCACGCCGGCCGACCCAGGCCCGACCCACGGACGAAGCTCGATGCGAGCGGCTCTCGGGCTTTCGTCCGAGTGCGCTGAGACGAATAGGATCGTGCCAAGAGCTGCCCCCACGACGCCGACGCCTATCCCGATGGTCGAGAGCAGAGCGTCTCGATGGATGGCGTCGACGTCGCCCTGCGACGACGCCGGACAAGCCCCCGGACAGCCGTTCACGGAATCAAGGCGCGATTTGTCGCCCAGCGCGAGCACTCCGAATACCGACCCGAACAGAAGGCCGGTCGCGCCAATCCCGAACGTGACGAACGCCGCGGTGTGGTTCGGCGACGACGGGGCGGGGGACGGCGAAGGAGGGGGAGAAAGCGGGGCCTGAGAAAGCGGGGGCTGAGAAAGCGGGGCGGCGGACGGGCCAGCAGGGGACGGCGACGCCGACGCACCCCCCTCGAGCCGCATGGAGATCCGCTGGGACTGCCCATCGGAAAGAGACACGTCGGCGGTCGCAGTCGATAAACCATCGCCCGTCGCGACCACGTGGTGCGCTCCCGGGTCGGTGGGGCGCTCATTGTCGAGCAACACGGAGGGCAATGGCTCGCCGTCGACTGTCACCTGAGGGTCGACCCCCGCGGGGCGGTCGACGTGAATCGTCAGCTTCGCGATCCGGGGCTCGGCGGCGTCGAACAAGGCTTGCGCGTGCTGCTTTGCGTCGACCCACGACTTGGGAGAACCATCCGGCAGACTCTCGCGGAGCACGCGGTTGAGGGTCTCGGTGCCCGCGACGAGATGACCCAATTGGATGTTGCATTGCCCGAGCCACACGGCGGTAGTGGGCGCGTGCACGAGGGCTTCCGCTCGCGTCAACTTGTCGACGGCGTGACCACAATCGCCGTTCATGGCGAGCTGGACGCCCTCGGTGCCGAGCAAGCGCGCCGCCGCCTTCTGTTCGTCGCTCGCTGCGGCCGTGCCGTCCCCACGCGCTGCAGCTGGAATCGAGAGCACAGTGACCAAGCCGCCCAATGAGAGTGCGCGGAGGCGTTGCATGTTTCTTTCAGTACCCTAGATCGATCTTCGAGGGGGAGGGGGATGCAGCCGTCTTGGCGGGTGGTGTGGCGGGTCCTTGTGCCGCAGGCCCGTGAGAGGGCGCACCGCGGGACGGAGGTTTGCCGCCGCTGGCCACCGCGCCGAGTGCTCCCTGCGCGCCACCATGCGACCCTGGCGAGGGTGGCGGGACGGCTGCGGCTTCCGGGGGACCGAGCGTCGACGGTGGGGGCATCGCGGGCGCCAAGGTTTCTGCGGGCGCAATGGCCGCGGGCGGGGTTGCCGAGCGGGACTCCGGTGCTGCCACGGAAGCCGACGCGGCTTGGGGCTCGCGATGGTGGGCCGCAAAGAGCGCGAACCCGATCCCTCCTGCGCCGAGCAGTGTCACTCCGGCGGCAACGGCTACCGCCATCCCGGCATGCGAGCGTGGCAGCCCGCTTGCCGTGATCGAAACGTTGGCGGCCGAGACACTCTGCGCCGCCGCCGATCTCGGTCCGGGAGGCGCGACACCGGAATCGAGAAGCGCAGGGGTGAAGTTCGGCCCCGAGCCGACTCCAGGCGACGAGGGCGCTCGGGCGCGCGGGATGGCATCACCGACCGCGGCGCGCAGGGTCTCGATGAATTCTTGGGTCGACGCGCAACGCGCGGCCGGATCGCGTGCACAGACATGGCCGAACCAGGATTCCAAGGACGGAGGCACGTTCACGGAGGCGCTGAGCTTGGGCAACGGCTCGGTGCAGATCTTGAGCAAGATGTCGCCGAAGGACTCCCCGTTGAAAGCCACGCGTCCGGTGAGCATCGTGTACGCCACGAGTCCGAGCGAGTAGATGTCGGTTCGATGATCGATGCCTCTCAGGCCTCGGGCTTGCTCGGGGCTCATATAGAGCGGCGTTCCGAGGACGGTACCCGTCTTGGTGGTCGACCCGTCGCGGTCGCTCGCCTGCGACAGCTTGGCAACGCCGAAGTCGAGAATCTTTACGGTGTATCCTTCGTCGTCGGGCGATTGCGCGAGAAAGATGTTGTCGGGCTTGATGTCGCGATGAACGATCCCGAGCGCGTGAGCTCGGCCGAGGCCCTTGCAGCATTGCGCCAGAATGTCCACGGACTCGGCGAGCGAGACCGGGCCGGAGGCTTCGATGCGCCCCTGGAGATTCTGGCCAGAGAGCAGCTCCATCGCGATATACGGCGTTGCGTCGTCGAGGGTGCCGCTGTCGTAGACCTGCACGACGTGGCGAGATTGAAGCCTCGCGGCCGCCTTGGCCTCTGCGTCGAATCGTCGAAGGGCGTCCGGCGAGCGAACGAACTCGCGGGAGACGAGCTTGATGGCAATTCGGTTGCCGAGGCCCAGATGGGTCGCGCTCCAGACCGAGCCCATTCCCCCTTGGCCGATCATGGCATCCAGGCGGAACTTACCCGCTACGACGAGCCCGGCGCGCGCGACGTCCGAGGTGGGCCCGTCCTCCATATTACTCCCGACTATAGCAGCTAACTCCCCCGCACGCGGCGGATGATGGCGCCCCCGCCGCCCGTGCGCAGCAGCTGCTCACCCTCCCGCAGAGACACGCTCCGGTGAGGGGGCTGCTCGAGGGGCGCGCTGGGCCCTGCGGCAGCCGAAAGCCCCATGAGATCCGAGGTTTGTTTTCGCGGCGTACGTGGAGCATCGCGAAGGGCGCCCCCCGAGGTCTTCGCGGGCTCGAGAAGCTCGCTCGGTACGGTGATGTCGAAAGGATTCCGGGGCGCGGCGGGCGGCTTCTCGTCGGCCCTCGCGCGCGGCTCCTCGGCCTCGCCCAGGTTTTGGCCCCTGCGTGAGCTCCCGGACTGCGAAGCGCTCGCCAGCGAAGTCGATCGAGCCGAAACGCGGGTCTTTCGCCGCCGCTCCAACGCGCGCGTCATCTCCGCGATCTCGGCGAGTGAAGCGGTCTTGAGCACA